>Ga0302275_10000856_pt1 | contig 33604 bp, 21 predicted proteins | sample III_Bog_N2_2_FD_200229 | JGI IMG/M metagenome (GOLD analysis project Ga0302275, IMG submission 200229) | Peat permafrost microbial communities from Stordalen Mire near Abisko, Sweden - III_Bog_N2_2 | ecosystem: Environmental > Terrestrial > Soil > Wetlands > Peat | place: Sweden: Abisko... | reverse complement strand
GAATCTCTCGGCGCTGCTTCGCTGCGAGCTGGCGGGCGCGGCGCCGGAGCACGCTCTTGATCCGCCACAACAACTTCTTGTCCGAAGAGTCCGCGTGACGAGCGATATAGCCAGAAGCGTTTTCAACCGCATGATCCATGATGTCGTGGGCGGCAGGTTGATCGTTGAGGTATGCCCAGGCACAGAGCCGAGCGTACGGCCAGGCTGCATGGGCAGCGGCGTCCAGTCTCTGATCCAAAGCCGGGTTCCCGGTCGACGAGGCCCAACTCCATGTCAGCTTTTGCCAGATGCGACCGTACGATTCCATTCGAAAGCATCAGTCCCAAAGGGGCTAGCCGCTTCATGAGCACGAGTAAAGACAACTTCCGGAAAGATTCAAGACTGCAAATAAGTCTTCCCCGTGTGCCACAAAGCCGGGATGAAAGTGCCTTTAGTAAATGAGGGACAAATTCGCCCGAACGTCCCGCAGCAATCAAGATGAGTCTTCGACGTTGAATGGCGGTGAAGCGTGATCAAGGTTCTGTCGAATCAGGTTGGCGACGAGCTGGCAGTGGAACAAAATCTGCATTCATCCAGAAACTTGCACGAACCAGAGGTCAATGAAGCCAGGTACAAACAAGAGCGCGTCGGGCGGTCTGAGATCAGTTTGATTCCCGAAGGTGAAAATGAGTGGCCTGCAGAACTCACGATCAACCTTCTCCAGGGGAAGTGGAAGCTAAGGATTCTGACCCAACTCAAGCACGGGCCAATCCGGCTGAGTCAACTGCGCAAAATGCTTCCCGACGCTTCAAAGAAGATGCTCACTCTGCACTTGCGCGAGCTGGAGCACGATGGCATTGTTGTCCGGTCCGATCTCAGTTTCCGCCGACGACATGTGGAGTATTCGTTGGAAACTTCATTAGGCGCTGCCGTGTTGCACTTGATCGGCACCCTCGCCGAATGGGGATCGCAACGGCGGCGTTGTCACCACTGGATCGGGACGCGCGTTTGTTGCCCATGCGACTGAAAGTGTCCAGGCGTTTCGGCGGGCCGTGCATGAAGCGCAGGAATCCAAGCACAACGCGCCCCATCGGCTGCATATCGGGGTTTCGACGTGCCATCCGCCCAATTTGATCGAGATCCTGAGCACCGTCGAGTTGCGCCTGTACAAAAGTCTGTCCGTCGAGATTGTTACGGCGTATTCGTTTGAGTTGATCGGGAAACTTCAGCACCACGAACTCGACCTTGCCATCATCACATCGCCTCCGCCAAACGCACTGATCACATCCGCTTGCTTCGCAACGAACCCGTTCATGATTGTGTTCCGCGAAGGGCATCCGCTGTCAGGGAAAGCCTCCGTGAAGCTGCACGAGCTTGGCCCTTATCCCTGGGTGTTCTTCAATCGGAATATTCATCACCATATGCACGACTTGATCTTGCAACGAATCAGAGCAGAATGTGAGCCAGCCGGTGTTTTCCATTCGGTGAGCCAGGAAGAACATGCTGTAGCCTTGCTAACCGATAATCGCGTCTTGGCCTGGTTGACGCCAACAGGCGTGGAACGCGCCGTGCACAGTGGATTCAAGAGTATTCCTCTTGACGATTCCCAGATCCGCCTCGAAATGCATCTTGCGACACTGGCCAGCAACAAGTCGCCACTGGTCTGCAAACCTGTGGTTCCACTTCCTGGGATATAACGGTTCGCCGTCCTTGTCTAGACAAATTACGCGCGATACCGAGTGGTTCATCCCAAATGCAATACCAATACAAAACTGACAACCTCAGATCATCTCCCACCGCTTAGCGCCGATTTTTGGGGGGGCGATATCAGCCGAATGGCCGTCCAGGGCAATACGAAGCGAACCTCTGCACGCACTACCCGGACCCCGGGACCTGAGCCTGCTTGGAACTCCGGCCCTTGCAAGTGCAAGTAAGATCAATTGTCGTCCGTGATTTTGTGCCAGGCTCCTGTGGTGCGTGGGACTGCCGGTACGGAGAGATCGATTTTGGTGCGGGGCAGAACGACCAGATCGACACGACGGTTCTCAGCGCGGCCTTCGGCGGTATCGTTCGTGGAAACGGGGTGAAACTCGGCGTATCCGGCTGCCGAAATACGCTCCGGCGGCAAAGCTTTCAGGTCCAGAAAGAGGCGTGCCATGCGGGTTGCACGCGCAGTGGAGAGTTCCCAGTTGGAATCGAATTCGACAGTGTGGATGGGAATGTTGTCGGTATGGCCTTCGATTCGAATGTCATATGGTGTTTGGCCGAGGGAAGCAGCGATTTGGCGAAGCGTAGACAGCGTTGAGGGACTGGGTGTCGCGGAGCCTGAGGCGAAGAATCCTGCTTCGCGCAAGCTGATCACGAGCCCGTCGTGTCCCATGTGGATGGAGACAGTGTGGGTGTCGATTTGGCCAGAGAGAGCCTGTTCGAGCTCGTGCCGGATTCGATTGAGGTCGTCCTTCACCGTTGCCGGGGAAACGACATTTTCGCCCATCGCGCTGTTCATTGAGATGGCTCCCGTATCGCTGCCCGACGGGGCGCTGGAGCCATCGGCAGCGTGGAGTTTCGAGTTGGGAAAAAGGCCGAGAGAGCGGAATGCAGTGTCGATGGACTCGGTGACCTGCGCTTGCTTTTTCTGATCGGCCTTGGAGAATGCAAACAGGACGACGAAGAGACCGAAGAGAAGGGTAATGAAGTCGGCGTAGGAAACCAGCCATCGATCGTGCGTAATGCGGCTGCGGGGTACGCGGCGGGTCATGCGGCACTTTCTTTCTTGCTCGGGATTGAATCGTCGAGGTAACCGGAAAGCTTGACTTCGAGCATCCGGGGGTTGATGCCCTCGAGGATGGAAGCAACGCCTTCGAGCATCATCTCGCGGCGCTGATGTTCCTCGCGAATGCGAATGCGCATTTTTCCAGCGAAGGGAAGAAAGAAGAGGTTGGCAATGCCAACGCCGTATATGGTGGCGACAAACGCGACGGCGATGCCGCGGCCGACCTCTTGAATATTGTCAAGATGTTGCATGACCTGGATAAGCCCGAGAACCGCGCCGAGAATTCCGATCGTAGGAGAGAAGCCGCCGGCAGATTCGAAAACGGCGGCAAGCCGCTCTTCGCTTTCTGCGGTGCATTCCAGGCTGACGCGCATAATCCGGCGCAACTCGCTGGGCTCTGTGCCATCTACAGCCAGCATGAGGGTTTGGCGCAGGAAGGGGTTCTCAATGTATTGCATATCGCTGTCAAGGGATACGACACCGCTGCGCCGTGCCTTGTTGGCAAACGAAACGAGTTGCCGAATCAGTTCATCGTTGTGCTTCCGCGGGGCGGCGAAGACGTTTCCGAGGCTGCGAAACGCGGCAAGGACTGTGGAAAGGGGGAACTGAAGGAGGACCGCGCCCATGGTCCCACCCAAGACAATGAGGGCGGCAGTGGGTTGCAGAATCTGGCCGAGGTTTCCGCCTTCAATGAACAGGCCGGCAACGATGCCGGCGACGGCCAGGAAGACTCCGCCAATGCTGGATTTGTCCATGAAGACCTCCCTCTCAGACCTGATGCGCCGACACCAATTCGACGATTCAACGGCAGGGCTCGGGGCTCCGCCGCATTGGAGGCGTAACACCGGACGGGCCTGAAACGTCGAGGCTGGCGATCGAGGCAACAGGCTGCAGATCGTCGTAGGAAGGCAGGCGGCGCCCTATCGCGGAAAGCAGGCGCGCGCGATACGCGATGACCCGTTCGGTGACCTCTTCACACGGCTCGCGCACAATGATCTTTTCCCCATTGATAAGTGTGAGCATGGTGTCCGGTGAAGCCTCCGCGGTTTTAATAAGGTCGCTGTTAAGCACGATCGGGTGTCCGTTGAGTTTTGTTAGTTGAATCATTGCCTTTGTAACTCCAATGTTAGAGTTATCGGCGCGGGGTGGAAAAGGATAAAAAGATTAGAAACGAGGGTGTGTAACTGTCCCAGGTGGGACAGTTTAGGGGTGGCATAAAGTCCACAACCGCGGGGCCGAAGAAGGGGCCAGATGCGACGGTTCCCGAACCGGAGACAGCTACCCAGAGCTACACGCTATATGGGAGCAATCCAGGGACTGGCCCGTAAATCCACGCATCCCACAAGGAGAACCCCATGTCCCTGGGTGTCCTGAATAATCTCAATGCCGTTTACGCTGAAAATTCACTGAACAACACCAGCAACAGCCTGTCGAAGGTTCTGAATCAGTTGTCTTCGGGATCCAAGATCAATTCCGGCGCGGATGACGCGGCCGGCCTTTCGCTGGTCGATGGTCTGCAGGCCAACTCCATGGCTCTGGCCCAATCCCAAACCAACGCTACTGAAGGCGTGGGCCTGTTAACAGTAGCCGATGGCGCACTCTCGCAAGTGACAAACCTGCTCAACCGGGCCGTGACGCTGGCCACCGAGGCCTCGAACGGCACCCTTAACTCTTCCCAGGATTCCGCGGCTAACTCCGAGTATCAATCGATCCTGTCGGAGATCAATAACATTGGCACTACGACTACCTATAACCAGCAGGCGGTGTTTGGATCCGCATCCCCGGTCAACATCTACACCGGCGACTCCTCGGCGCAAGGCTCGGCCATGGACGCTCTGAACATCCGCACCTTGTCTTCGGCCAACCTGGGCGATACGGCGGGCGTGATGTCGTATAGCAACGGCCAGAGCAACGTGTTTGTCAACCTTTCCAGCGGCGGCAACAACGCTGCCGTTACCGACAGCCTCGGCGCGGAATCTGCCACGACCACCATCAACGTCAGCTATCTGACCAAGGGTGTGAACGGCTCGTCGGTCAGCGCATCGGCTCCGATCAGCGTAGGCGCGGGCACCACCTATAGCAACAACGCCCAGGGCCTGATCAATGCCATCAATAACTCCGGCCTGGGCCTGACCGCCACCTTCGCCACGGCGGCGCAGTCTGGCTCCGCGGCAGTCACAGCGGCTCAAGCCGCCGGTGGCGCTGGAACGGATACCGGCATCGAAATCTCCGCCAACGGCATCGGCTCCAACGGGGCAGGCAGCAACGGAGTGGGCGTGGTAGGCGCGTTGTCGCTCGCTACAGGAGACACATTGGGCGGCACGCTTAGCATCGTCGGTTCCGACGGCGCCAGCCACAACGTCACGCTGGGCACCACCAACTCTACCGACACGCTCCAGAATCTCATGTCGACCATCAACTCCGCGGGCTACGGAGTTACGGCATCCCTTCAGGGCCAAACACAATTGACCTTTACCTCGGCGGACTCCGGTGTCAGCGTTACCGGAACAAATCTGACCCAGAACACCGCGCCCTCCGTGCCGCAGAACATCATGGTCACTAATTCCGGCCTGGGATCTCTCACGGTCGGCAGCGCGGCCGATACTCTCACCGGCACCCTGAGCCTGACCTCGGGCGTCACCGGGTTGACGACCCAACTTACCCTCGGTACATCGACGGGCTCCAACAAGACCGACACGCTGGCCAACCTGGCTCAGACCATCAACAATGGCGGCTACGGCATCACCGCTAAAATCACAAATGGCACCACCCTGACCTTTACCAATGGCTCCGGCAACGTAAACCCCGCGGCCGTCTCAGGCTCCAATATCCAGGACGTGGCTGCTCCCTCCGTTAACCAGGGCAACACGTTGGGTTCTCTGTCGGTCGCCAATGCGGGCGACACCCTCGGAGTGGGCACTCTGAACCTTACCTCGGGCAATGGAGTGGTTGAGGCCGGGCTGACTCTGGGCAGCGTCGCCAATGGCACCGACACTCTTTCCAACCTGGCCAACACCATCAACGGCCTCGGCTACGGCATCACCGCGACGCTGGACAAGACGGGCACCGCTCTGACCTTCACGCAGAGCTCGGGATCGGGCACGGCGGCGGTCGGCGGCACGAACATTGTGGACAACACTTTTACCACGGTTCAGAATCCGATCTCCATTTCTATCGGCCAGACACTGGGAGCAATCACGCTTCAGCAGGCGGGCGATACCATTTCCGGCGGAACGCTCAACATCACCTCCTCCACCGGCAAGACATCCACTCTTGTTCTGGGCAGCGGCGTCAACACGCTGGCCAATATCGTGACGGCATTTACGTCGAATGCCAGTTACAACAACCTCGGGATCGCGGCCAGCCTCTCCAGCGACGGAAAAACCATTTCGTTTACCGGAACAGGCCAGGCAGCCATTACCGAGTCCGATACCAACGCCGGCAACAACCCCGTCGATACCATTGGGGTACACTCCCCTGTCACCCAGGTGGTCGCAGGCACCGGCAGTTCCTTGGGCACCCTGACGGTCAGCAGCGCCAGCGAAGGACTGAAGTCGGGCACGCTGACAATCAACCAGGGAAGCGACGGCAAGACAGCCACCCTGGCGCTGGGCACATCGACGGGCGGGTTAGGGGTCACCACCGACACCCTCGCCGATTTGGCAGCAACCATCAACGGCACAAAGGCCTACGGAATCACGGCCACTGTCAGCCAGGACGGCACTTCGATTAACTTCACTGCGACGGGGGGAGTCTCAAACACCTACACCCCGAGCATCAGCTCCAACCCCATCTCCCAGCGGCCAACCGTCGCCCTGGGCAGCAACCTTGGATCGTTGACGGCTGGAGCCGCTACCGATACGTTCACCGGATCTTTCACCATCGGCCAGGGGAACAACGGCGGCGCATTAACCACCATGAACTTCAGCGGCAAGAACCTGACGGCTATTGCGGACCAGATCAACGGCGACGCCGCCTATGGGGTCACCGCCACGCTCAATCAGACTGCGATCGTCGGCACCGCCGGCACTCAGGCAATCGGAACCGTTCTTACGTTCACTCAGACGCCCGGAGCAACCTCGACGGCGAGCATCACCAACAACGGCGCCATCCAGGATACCGCGGCTCCCACAGCGGTGGGAACCGATACCGTCACTGCCCCCAGCGTTGGCGTCAACATTGGCACCCTTACGGTCACCGGCGCCAACAATACGCTCAACGGCACCCTCACCCTGACTGAAGGCGTCGACGGCAACGCGACCCAGACCCCGTATACCGTTACCGGCCAAACCCTGCAGCAGGTCGCCAACTCCTTCAACCAGCCCGACGGAGCCAACAGCAACCTTGGGATCACGGCTGCCCTCTCTGTCGGTAACACCGTGCTGACCTTCACCCAGACCACCGGGGATGCAGGCACGGCGGCTGTCACCGGATCGGTCGCGGAGACGGCCCCGGCCACTCCCCTCAATATCACTGTTGCCACGGGCACCATGCTGAACACCATCACCGTAGCCAATAGCGGCGATCTGGTGACAGGAAGCTTCAACTATACGAAGGGCAACGGTATCACCACAGGAACTTATTCGGCCACGGCTGTTAACGCCGGCGGCGAGACGTTGGCCCAGATTGCAGCCGACTTCAACAGCGGCATTGCTGGCGGCGCCCTCCAGAATTATAACGCCGCTGCTTTTGGCATCACGGCCACGGTCTCCCAGGATGGCAAGACCCTGACTTTCTCGCAGAACCTTGGAGACAACGCCACAAACACAGGCTCGGCGAGCATCACAACCGACGCTACAACCGAATTGTCAGACAACATCGCGTCGAGCACGTCGAATCAAGTGTTCGACTCCAGCGGCGCGGGCAATATGGTGAACACGCTGACGGTCGGGGCGGTCACCGATCAATTGACCGGCACCCTGAACATCACGGAGGGCGCCGACGTCAACAACACCACATCCACCTATAACCTGGCCGGCAAAACGCTGTCCGAAGTGGCGGCGGACTTCACAACCGGCGACCAGAAGGGCTTGGGGATTGCTGTGGCGCTCAATGCAGCGGGCACAGCACTGACCTTTACGCAGGCTGCCGGAGCCGTCAGCAAGGCGAGCGTCACCGCCGCCACCAGCATCGTTGACACCCAGCTCCCTGGAACCCCAACCCCCATCTCAGTCACCACTGTCAACGCGGACCTGGGTACATTGAAGGTGAATGCCTCAACCGACTTGCTGAGTGGAACCATCACCGGCGTCAAGGGCGATGGCACAACCGCTTACAGCGTCAACCTGGGTAATGGAAACACAGGCGGAACTGCGTACACCCTGACTTCTTTGGCTGCGGCGTTCAACTCTGTCAACGGCGCTTACCACAGCTACGGGATCACGGCCAACCTCAATGCCGCTAACACCGGTCTCACCTTCCAGGCCACAACGGGCGATACCGGAGCGCCGACCGTCGCGTCTACCGGCTATACCGACGCGACCACCTCGGCCATTACTCCGACCATCACCCCGCCCGTCATCGGTGGCGGCACCGTAGCGACTTTCACGATGAACAACTCCGCGGATGTGCTGGGCGGAACCCTCAATATCACCGAGGCCGGCGCTGCCCAAACAGCCAAGAGCATTGTTCTCGGCACCGTGGGCGCGGCGAACCAGAGCACGGACAACATTGCAGACCTGGCCGCCTCGTTCAACAATGCGGGCGGAGCCAACAACGGGCTGGGAATCACGGCTACGATCACCAGCACGGCCGGTGGCAACAACAACACAATCACCCTCACCAGTGCTGCCGGAAGTGCGGGCCAGCTCGCGGCAGTCAACCTCACGGGCACGTCCATCTACACCGCGGACTCCGCCACTACCTCCATTGTTCACTCCACCCCGACAACAAGCATCGGCTCGATCACGGCCAACTCGACCACCGATACCATTAGCGGGAATCTTTACATCACCAGCAATATTGCCGCTGCCGCTCCCACCACCACTACAGGCGGCAATACTACCTTCGTGACGAACCTCGCGCCCGATAAGCTCGCCGGAACACTCGAACTGTACGCGTCAGCCCAAAATGCGGTTGCTGGAACCATCTTTGGCGGAACCTCAACAACCGTTGGAACCATCACCGTCGCCAATGTCAACAATCTGCTGAGCGGCGTATTGACCGTTACCAGAACCGACGGCGGCACGGATGCGGTTACCCTCGGCACTGCGGGCAAAACGGACACGCTTGCCAATTTGGCGGCGTACTTTACCACGGGCCTTGGCGCAACCGACGGGATCGTCGCATCGGGCGGCGGCACCACCACTGTCACGCTGACAGGCTCTGGATCAACAGCTTTCGCCGGCGGCGCGGCCCTAAAACAACAGACCGCGACCACAATCACCCTGGGAACCGCCGGCAGTACGGACACGGTTGCTAACCTGCTCGCCTCGTTTGCGGTCGGCGGGGCAAACCACAGCGCGAATATCACCGCTACCGCAAGTGGCGTCACAGGTATCGTGTTTGGTGGTACTTCCGCAACTACGATTGGCGGCTCGAGCCTCGCTGCCTATACAACCAGCACCATCGCCTACAGCGGGACCATCGCCGGGCTGCAAACCCTCATCAACGGAGCCGACAAAGCCCAGGGTGTAACGGCCAACGTCAGCAACGGCGGCAAGACCATCAATTTTGCCGACAACGGCCTCGGCACGCAGGCGGCGATACTTTCCGGCTCCCTTACCCAGCAAGGCGTCGGCTTGAACGTCTCCGACACCGAAAACAACGCTGTTGCCCCCACCACGGAAAATACGCTGACCGTGAGTGCAGCCAATGAGACTCTGTCCGGCACCATTACCGTTGCGAACGGGAGCGGCGGATCGGTGGCCCATGTCCTCGCCGGTCAAACGATCGCGCAGATCATGGCCAACTTCAACAATTCCGCCGGGGCGCAAAACAACTGGTCTGGCGAGGGGGTCACAGCGAGCATCTCCGGCAATACGCTGACGCTTTCGCAGACAACCCCCTACGGTGCTCAACCGAACGTCACCAGCACCGGGCTGACCGACACCCGGCCTGCCAGTTCCGTGGACATCAACGTGGCCAGCGGCACGATGTTGGATACGCTGAACGTCAACAACAAGTCCGATATGCTGTCCGGATCGCTGAATCTTACCTCCGGCATCACCGGCGTCGCGGCTGCCCCTTTGAAATTGGGGATGGCGGGCACAACAGACACCCTGGCCAACCTGGCGAGCACCATCAACATTGGCAACTACGGGATCACGGCCAGCCTCAACGCAGCTCAGACCCAACTGACGTTTACCCAGAACAGCGGAGATGGCTTCACTGCCTCCGTCGGCGGCACATCGGTAACCGATACGATGAATACCAGCCTCGCCTCCAGCAACAGCCTGGGCACCTTGACGGTGAGCAGCACATCCGACAAGCTGACCGGGACGCTGACCGGCGTCGAGGGCGACGGCAAAACCGCCTATACCCCCATTAGCTTGACTGGACAGACGTTACAGCAGTTGGCGGCGACCATCGACAATGCCGATGCTGCCTACGGCATCGTGGCCTCCCTCAATCAGACCGCGGAAATGGTAAACGGAACCAACCAGGCGGCAGGCACGGTTCTCACCTTCTCCGCCAACAGTGCTGACAGCGGCGCACCGACGATCGGCAACCAGGGCAACATCTCCGACGTTACGCCCGCGGGTCAGACTTCCATTACCATGACCAATCAACCCACGGCCAGCCAGAACTACTACAGCCTTGGGATCTCGGGCAGCGTGACCGACACCAGCACCAGCGCTACGGTCGGCGGCAAAACGACCTACGGCGGAACGGCAAACGTTGGCATTGCGACGGACCATAACGGCACCGGCGGAACCGCCACCATCAGCTACTCGGATGCCGCCGGCGTCTCTCTGAGTAGCACCGATCTGACCAACCAGACAGATGCACAGGCTACTCTAACCGCGCTCAGCAAGGCGATCACCGACGTGGCGGCGCAAGACGGCTACATCGGTGCACAAATCAACACGCTGAATGCTGTAAGCCAGGTGCTCAGCACGCAGGCGGAGAACGTAACCGCGGCCCAGAATGCGGTGCAGGCCACCGACTATGCAGCCGCAACATCCAACATGTCCAAGTACGAAATTCTGAGCCAGACCGGCATCTCGGCCCTGGCACAGGCCAACAGCATGCAGCAGGAAGTGACCAAGCTGCTCCAGTAACCAGATTCCCGGCGGCTGGGTTCGTTGCCGGGGTGCAGCTAACCGGGTCCGCCGTAGCGGATTGTCAATCACGGAGGGCGCCCATCTTCACAAAGAAGAGGACGCCCTCCCTTTTTTTGCGTGGACCGTGGCTCATCTTCGATACCTAAGTTTCGGAAGTGATTGATTCTCAGCACGTCGCTGTTTTGAAAATGGCGTAGTGACACGCCTTCTCTCCATCTGCGCCGCACTACAGATGGGTTCAGCTTGCGCGTAGCGTTGGCGGCAAGGCCACGCCGCAGGCTTGAAAAACCTTGCCCGCGATGCCGGGACTCTGGCCGCGAAAGACACAGCCCCTTCCGCTCATTGCGACTTCCATCTCAACCAGGTTGTTCAGGTCCCGGATCACGTCAGCCCATTCCAGCTTCCACTGCTTGCGCTCGCAGCTCAGCGAGCCGCCCAGTTTTCCTTGAAGAAAATCGATTTTGCTGTTGCTCTTTCCACCTTGAGCAACTAGATTGATTGAGGCGGTAGAGCAGGCATTGCTGTGGACGCGAGCCGTTCCATACCCCTGCTGGTCAGCATGGGGCCTGTTCTTCCTATCCGGGAGTCATGTCAAGTGGGCTCTTCACATCGATGGTTCGCCATTTTCCCTGACTTGCGCGCGGACGCTTGCCTCCTTGGCTTGAGTGTCTCCGTCGATTCAAATCTGAGCCAACACAATTCTTCCAGCGCTGGTTCGCCGCAGTTCCCGCCGGAGCTGGGGATTGCCAGGTTCCGCAGGCTGCCGGGTTACCCCTGTCACTATCCGCAATCGAGGCGTCTTGCTGAGCCCTATCTTTCCACCAAATCGCCGTGCTTTGTCGCGAGCAGAAATCCCGAGGAATCGATCGTATGAAAAAGCAGAACTCAGCACTCGCAGTAATGGCCCGCAAAGCCGATCCCGTCTATAAGGACGCCAAACAGCCTTCCGTCAAGCGTGTGAAGGACTTGCTTTCGCGGATGACGCTGGAGGAAAAGGCCGCCCAGATGATGTGCGTCTGGCAGTCAAAGGCTCAGACGATGCTGGATGCGGAGGGCAACTTCGATTTCCAAAAGGCGAAGAAGTCGTTTCGCGACGGCCGAGGACTGGGTCAAGTTGGCCGGCCGAGCGATGCCGGCGGGGGCAAGAAGGCTCGCGAGATGGCCGAGCTGACCAATGCGATCCAGAAGTTCTTCCTCGAGAACAGCCGCCTGGGAATCCCGGTCATGTTCCACGAAGAGTGCCTGCACGGACACGCCGCCCCGGATGGAACCAGTTTCCCGCAGCCCATTGCCCTGGGTGCGACGTTCAATCCGGAGCTGGTGGAGTCGCTCTTCACGATGACGGCTCTCGAAGCCCGGCTGCGGGGCGCACACCATGCGCTGACCCCGGTGGTGGACGTGGCGCGCGAGCCTCGGTGGGGCCGGGTGGAGGAGACTTACGGCGAAGATCCTTACCTGGTTTCGAGGCTGGGGATCGCGGCGGTACGCGGCTTCCAGGGAGACGCAACCTTCAAGGATAAGCGGCATGTGCTGGCGACGCTGAAGCATTTTGTAGGGCACGGACAGCCGGAATCGGGTATGAACTGCGCTCCGTCGAATGTCTCGCTGCGCGTGCTGCAGGAGACGTTCCTATACACCTTCAAGGAAGCTCTGCGTGAAGCGGGCGCCGTAACGCTGATGGCCTCGTACAACGAGATCGATGGCGTGCCGTCTCATGCAAACAAGTGGCTGCTGCGGGATGTGCTGCGCAAGGAATGGGGCTTCAAGGGATTTGTCGTGTCGGATTACTATGCCATCTGGGAGCTTGGATACCGCCCAGACACGCACGGCCACTTCGTCGCCAAAGACAAGAAGGAATCCTGCAAGCTGGCGGTCGAAGCAGGCGTCAACATCGAACTGCCCGATCCCGACTGCTACCTGCACCTGGTCGAACTGGTGAAGAAGGGCGTGCTCAAGGAGCCGCAGCTCGACGATCTGGTTGCGCCGATGCTCTTCTGGAAGTTTGAAATGGGATTGTTTGACGACCCATACGTTGACCCCGAAGATGCCGACCGCGTGGTTGGTTGCGAGGAGCATAGCAGCCTGGCGCTGACCGCGGCGCATGAAGCGATCACGCTGCTCAAGAACCAAAACAACATTGCGCCTCTCGATCTGAATTCGATCAAGACTATCGCGGTGATTGGGCCGAATGCGGATCGCGTTCTGCTGGGCGGCTACAGCGGCGTGCCGAAGCAAAATGTCACGGTGCTGGAAGGCATTAAGGAAAAGGTCGGAAAGAATGCGAAGGTTCTCTACAGCGAGGGCTGCAAGATCACCATCGGCGGGTCATGGAGCCAGGATGAGGTGGTTCCGAGCGATCCGGTGGAGGACCGTAAACAGATTGCCGAAGCAGTGCGCGTGGCAAAGAAGGCCGATGTCATCGTATTGGCGATTGGCGGAAACGAACAGACTTCGCGCGAGGCCTGGATGCTGAATCACATGGGAGACCGCACCAGCCTGGACCTGATCGGACGGCAGGAAGAACTGGTGAAAGCCATGGTCGCGCTGGGCAAGCCGGTCATCGTCTTCCTCTTCAACGGGAGACCGCTTTCGATCAACTATGTGGCCGAAAATGTTCCGGTGATTTACGAGTGCTGGTATCTCGGCCAGGAGAACGGGCACGCTGTTGCCGACGTGCTGTTTGGCGATTACAACCCCGGCGGCAAGCTTCCGATTTCGGTGCCTCGTTCGGTTGGTCATCTGCCGGTCTTCTACAACTACAAGCCATCGGCGCGGCGTGGTTATCTGTTCGACGATGTCTCTCCGCTCTACGCCTTCGGCTACGGACTGAGCTACACGAGCTTCACCATCGAAAACCCGAGGCTGACAAAGAAGAGAATTCGCACGGACGGCTCAACGAGGCTTGTAGTCGATGTAACCAACACCGGTAAGCGCGCGGGTTGCGAAGTGGTGCAGCTCTACATCCGCGACCTGGTTAGTTCGGTGACGCGACCGATCAAGGAGCTCAAGGGATTCCGTAAAGTTCCGCTCGAGCCGGGTGAGAGCACAACGGTCACGTTCAACATTACGCCGGCGGAGCTCTCCTTCTTCGACGTGAACATGAAGTATGTTGTGGAACCCGGAGACTTTGAAATCATGGTCGGCAATTCTTCGCGGGATGCGGATCTGACGAAGCTGATCCTGCAGGTGACGAAATAAGCACGGCCGGGACCTAGGCGAAAGACGAGGCGGCAATGATCGAGAAACTATCCTTCTCAGAGAAGTTTGGCTATGCCCTGGGCGACATGGCGGCCAATTTTGTCTTCCAGGCAATGTTGGCTCTGCAACTGGATTTCTATACGCACACCTTTGGGCTGTCGGCGGCGCAGGCAGGAACGCTCTTCCTCGTTGTCGGCCTCAGCGTGGCATTCCTGAATCCGGTAATGGGCGTCATTGCCGACCGCACCAGAAGTAAGATGGGAAAGTTCAGGCCCTGGCTGCTTTGGACGGCTCTGCCCTTCGGCGTCATCTGCGTGCTGACCTTTACTACACCGAACATCAGCCCAGGCGCCAAGCTCGTTTACGCATGGGTGACGTACATCCTGCTGCGCGTCGTATACACCGTAAACAACGTGCCGTATGCATCGCTCAACGCCGTCATGACCTCCGATCCCGACGAGCGCAACAGCATCGCGACGTACCGGCAAATTGCGGCCAACTCCGCGGGCTTTATTATTGCCAGCCTCGCCATCCCCATGGTGCGGTTCTTTGGCCATGGCAACGACGTGCTCGGCTACCAGCTCACCATGGGCGTGCTCTCAGTGCTGAGCATCCTTTTCTTCATCGTCGCGTTCGTTACGACCAAGGAACGCATCCAGCCGAACCCGCAACAGAAATCCTCGCTCAGCCAGGATCTCTCTGACCTGTTCAGCAACGGCCCGTGGATTGTACTCTTCCTGGCAACGCTCTTTTATTTCGCCGCCATCGTGGTGCGCGGTAATGTCATGCTGCCTTACTTCCGCTTCGTCTCAGGAAACGTCGATCTCTTTTCGTGGTTCAACGGCTTTGGCCTGGCTTCGCTGCTGGTGGGCGTCGCACTCTCCACCGCAGTCACCAAGCGACTGGGCAAGCGGTTTCTGTTTATCGCCAGCATGACGCTGGCCGGCCTCTTCAGCGCCGCGTTGTTTATTATTCCGACGCAGGCGACAATCACGATCATCGCGGTCGAGGTGCTACGGCAGTTCTTCTTCGGACTCTCGGGCCCGCTGATCTGGTCCATGATGGGCGATGTGGCGGACTACGGCGAGTGGAAGACCGGCCGGCGCGCCAGCGGCACGGTGACATCCGCGGTAGTCTTCGCGCTGTGGGCTGGCCTAGCGCTGGGGGGAGCCATTGCTGGATGGCTATTCTCCGCGTACGGATTTGTATCCGAAGCGAACGAGCAAACGGCGCACGCGCAGTCCGGGATTCTGCTCACCGCAAGCGTCTACGCGGGTCTGGCCTTCCTGGCATCGGGGGTTAGCATGTTCTTCTATCCCATCAACCGCGAGAAGAACCGGCAGATCTCCAACGAACTATCCGAACGGCGCAAAGGCTTTGCTTCGCCCGAGGCCTAGTAACTTAGTCATCGGTCGAGCACAAATTCAACCCACGGAAAACCATGTTATCGAAAATGCAGACAAAGGTACGATTGGCTGGATGGACGGCACTTATCGCCGCAGTTACGGCGACGAGCGCACAAACACCCACCACGCTCAAAGAAGCTTATCGGGATTCGTTCCATGTCGGCGTGGCCATCAACGAGGCGCAAATCACCGGGACCGGCGCACGCGGCGTGGCCATCGTCGAAACTCAATTCGATTCCATTTCACCGGAAAATGTTCTGAAGTGGGAACGAATCCACCCCAAGCCCAATACGTATAGCTTCGAGTTAGCCGATCAATACATGGCCTTCGGTGAGAAGCGCCACATGTTCATCGTGGGGCATAACCTGGTCTGGCATAGCCAGGTTCCGGATTGGGTTTTCCGCGATGACAAGGGAAACCTTGTAGACCGCGAAACCCTTCTGAAGCGGATGCACGACCATATTCAAACCGTTGCCGGCCGCTACAAAGGCCGCATTCAAAGCTGGGACGTGGTCAACGAAGCGCTGAACGACGACGGGACCCTGCGCCAGTCTCTCTGGCTCAAGATCATCGGCGAGGACTATATTGCAAAGGCCTTTCAATATGCGCACGTAGCCGATCCGCGGGCGCAACTGACTTACAACGACTACTCGCTGGAGAATGCAGCAAAGCGCAAAGGGGCGCTGGAACTTATCGCGAAGCTGAAGGCCCAGGGAGTCCCTGTCACATCCGTAGGCATCCAGGGGCATGACAGTCTCATATGGCCCTCGGTTGAGGTTGAGGACGCCACCATTTCCGCATTCGCGAAGCTCGGGGTCAAGGTGGTGATCTCGGAGCTGGACATCGATGTTCTGCCGCCCGTTCCGGATCAGGAAAGCGCCGATGTCTCAATGAAAATCCAACAGGACCCAAAACTGAACCCCTACGCCAAGGGGTTGCCCCAATCCGTGCAACAGAAACTCACGAAGCGATATGCTGACTTATTCGGGGTCTATCTGAAGCACCGGGATGTTGTTACTCGGGTGACGCTATGGGGTGTTACAGACGCTGATTCATGGCGGAACGACTGGCCGGTCGAGGGGCGCACCAGCTATCCGTTGCTCTTCGATCGCAGCGGTCATCCGAAACCGGGCTTCCAGGCAGTCATGCAAGTGGCAGCGAAGGAATAAGCAAAGTAGTTCCAACTGCCTGCGCTCAACGCTGCCTTCGAAACGCATGTGTCAGCACGGGCTGGCAAGCCTCAGTACGCAGACGATCGATGCACAGGTTGCGCTGAGCCATGAGCCGTCTTAGTGCGGCGGTCATTTTCATTTGGTGGACACTCAATGAGTGCAATAGCCGTCCAGTTGCGGCAGGCCAATGTCCAGCACGACGGCGTCGACTTCGTGCCCCGTGGCAATCTCCAGGCATACCATTCCACCAGCTGCGGTGATCGCCGTGAAGTCATGCTCATAGAGCCCCTTGCGCAACAGCTCGAGCATTCGCGGTTCGTCTTCGACAGTGAGTATTCGCATACGCCCTATACTTTTCAGCGTAGCTGCGAACCTTAGAGATAATGCACGAGTGCAGTTTCAAATTCATCGCACATTCACATTCGTATGAATATCCGAACCCCAACCTTAGGAAAAATTCACGGAATTGTTAACTCAGCTTTAAGACAACCGACTACGCTTCGCACAGGTCGATCAAGAGACCACCATCCTGTTTCAGTTTCCGGCGCAATGCCGGGATGAGGAGTGCCATGAGCAAACAGTCATTTTCTCTCTCAGTTTTTCTTCTCTTTCTTTTCGCTTCAATCGCAGGACTTAGCCAGTCCGGCAAAGGGGTCATCAGCGGGGTGGTAAAGGACAAGGCCGGCGCTGTTCTCCAGGGCGCCAAAATCACGTTGCAACCGCAGGTCAGGCCAATAACAACGGATGGGCAAGGTGAGTTCACAGTTACCGAGGTATCTCCCGGAACCTATTCCGTAACCGTGTCTTATGTTGGCTTTGATACCTATAACGGCAGCGTCACGGTGGTGGCGGCCCAGACAGCGCACATTGATGCGGTTCTCAAGATTGGAAAAGTGAGCGACCAGGTTATCGTTACTGCCGACCGCCCTTTCGGCGAGGCTGAGGCCATTAACCGGACACTCGCCGCGGAGAATATCTTGCAGGTGCTTACCTCCGATGTAATCGTCTCTCTGCCCAATGCCAACATTGCGGATGCACTCGGCCGCATGGCGTCGGTGACCATCGAACGCGACGAGGGCGAAGGCAAGTACGTGCAAATCCGCGGGACTGAACCACGACTGAGCAACACTATGATCGACGGAGTGACCGTTCCTTCACCTGAAACAGGTGTCCGCCAAATCAAACTCGACACCATCGCATCCGATCTCGTGGATTCAGTCGAAATCAACAAGACCTTGCAAGCGAATATCGATGCGGATGGAATTGGCGGCTCGGTAAACCTGGTGACGAAGACCGCAGGCGAAGTGCCAACGGCGACTCTCTACGGCGTCGGCGGCTATACGCCAATCATCGGCGGTCGTGAAGTGGATCAGATGGGCGGAACAGTGGGCAAGCGGTTTGGCGCCGACAAGAAGCTCGGCGTGCTGATCGGCGGCACCTACGATTACAACGGCCGAGGCATCAACGACATCGAGCCGGTACCGACAGCCAGCAGCCTCACCCCGCACTATGACAGCATGGACTTCAGAGACTACCAATATGACCGCTCACGCTGGGGCGGCACTGGAAGTGCCGACTATAAGCTGGCAGAGGGTTCGGACATCTCGCTTCGCGGTCTATTTTCCAACTTCCGCAACTGGGGTCACAAGTTTGTCTACACGATGAACGATGTGGGCCTCTACGATCCGAAGAATCCCACAGCTAACACCCCTGCTTACAGTCAAGACTGGCGTCGCCCGAACATGGCCGTCGGCAGCCTCGCTTTGCAAGGCAAACACTTGATGAACGCTTCGACGATTCTTTGGAGTTTGTCGGTTTCGCGCTCCAGATCGCTGAGCGGGAGCGGCGGCGCAAACTATCAGTGGTTTGGGCCGAACAACGACGGGATTAATTTCAACTGCGCGAACGTTCCGGGCGTCAGCGTCGACCGTCCAGGATGGAGTGCGGGTTGCTCTGGTCCCGGCAATCAGAACGCATTCGACAAGAATAACTATGGGCTGACCGAGTTTGACCCGCCAACATTTGGGCAAAGCGTCCAACTCAATCTGCAAGCGTCGGGCTCTTACGCCAGGACCTATCACATGGGGACGCACTACGGTACGTTTGAACTAGGTGCGAAAATCCGCAACGAACATAAGTTCGACGATACGTACAACGAGGCGTATCTTACCCAGGACGCGAGCGGCAACGCGCTTTCACCAATACCCATTTCGCAGCATCCGGAGTGGAATGAATCTTTCACCGATCCAAAATACTATGACGGAACCTACGGCAAGTACCCTGCGGTTACCGACTGGGCGAAGGTGAAGGCTTGGGTAATGTCCCCCGCGTCACAGGGGCTGATCACCCTGACCGGCGGACCCGGAGTCAATTCCAATAACTACGATCTCATTGAGCGCATCCCTGCCGGCTACGTAATGAACACTATAGAGCTCGCAAGCCGCGTCCGTATGGTGTTAGGACTGCGGTTTGAAGCTACCCATGTGGATACGTTGAGCTTTGACGGGGGCGCGAGCCCTTCACCCACCACCTTGACGTACAAAGCCGGCGGAGACTACCTCGACATTCTGCCGAGCGGGTCGTTGCGGTTTGCACTGGACAAGGACTCCGACCTGCGCCTGGTCTTTGGACGCGGTCTTTCTCGTCCCGACCCACAGGATATTTCTGCGGCCGTAGGTCAGCCCACGTTGAACCAGACGCCGGTTACCATCAGCCTTGGAAACCCTTCTCTGAAGGCGGAACACGGCAACAACTACGATGTTTTGTACGAGCGGAATTTGAACCCGCTCGGCCTGATTCAAGCGGGTTACTTCTATAAACAACTGTCTGACCCGATCGTTACTGAGCAGTATCATTCCACAGCGACGTTCCCACACGTACCACCTGGCACGAATGTTCTTGTAACTCAGCCGATCAATGCAGGCAGTGCACACGTGCAGGGCGTTGAATTCAGCTATCAACAGCGCATGTCCTATCTGCCCGGAGTATTGGCCGGAGCAGGTCTTTCGGCCAACTATAGCTATACCAACTCTCAGGCTCAGGGCGTCGATCCGCTACGAACCGATAGCCCAGCCCTGCTTCGCCAGGCCCCGAACAGTTGGAACATCAGCCCCACCTTCGACACAAAGCACTTTTCGATGCGTGTCGGCATGACGTTCGACGACAAGATGATCTATCAATACCAGTATCGGGACCTCTCCTATGTCACCGATGCGAACGGCAATCCGGTTTTGGATTCCAACGGCAACCAGGAAACTACACCGAGCCCGCAAGTCGGCGGCACTGCCGGTCCGGCTGGCGATAACTACCTTTACGCGCACTTTCAGTTCGACACACAGGCAAGCTATAACATGCCGGGCGGATTCCAGCTCTATGCCTACGGGCTGAATCTGAACAATGAAGTCTTCGGGTTCTACAATGGCAGCACGCAGTACGTAGTTCAGCGCGAATACTATCACCCCACTTATGCCGGCGGAATTCGTTGGACTTCGCACCGCGAGAAATAGTCCGCGAAACCGCATGCCAAGAAACAGCGCCACGTAGAGTCTTGCTCCATCCATTGGGGCGAGGCTCCACGTGAGTGTATCCACCTGCCATGAAACAGGAGATAACACTTGAGTTTGCCAAGCCGCATCACATACTTCAACAATCGAGAGAAACGGCCTAACCCCGCTTGCGGTCTGGGAATAACCGGAATCGTTCTAACAATTGGACTGTTCTCGCTTGCGGTTCACGCGCAGCAAGCAGCACCGCTGACACTGAGCCGCACCATTTCACTCACGGGAGTGCAAGGAAAGTTCGATCATCTTGCGATCGACATCAAAGGCAATCGTCTCTTCATCGCGGCAACCGGAAATCATTCCGTTGAAGTGATTGACCTGAAATCGAACAAGGTGCAGCAAAGCATCGTGGGGCTCGGCAAGCCGCATGGCCTGGCGTAGGTGGAAGCGACGGACAGCCTGTATGTCGCAGATGGGACGCTTGCGGAGTTGAGGGTCTACACCTGGACGCCGCTGGCTCTGAGCGGAAAGATCAAACTCTCAGAGGACGTGGACGACATGGTTTACGACGCTGCAAATCAATTGCTCTACGTAGGCCACGGAGGCGATGCGGCCAATCCGGCGAAGATCGCGGTGGTGGACACAGAACACGTCACCCTGGTGGCGAATATTCCCGTGGCGACGCATTCGGAAGCACTGGAGATCGACCCGAAAAGCCGGCGCGCCTTCGCAAATATCGCCGACTCGAATGAATTCGCGGTCATCGCCACTGGAAGCAAGGAAATCACCGCACATCGGAAGCTGACCAAGGCAGCGGACAATGTGCCGCTTGCATTTGATAGCGAACATCAGTTGTTGTATGTTGCGTGCCGCACGCCGGGAACACTAATCGCTCTGGCGGACGGCAAGACCATCATGGCCAACTGGGTGATTTCCGCGGCGGACGGGCACTCGACGATCTTCGACCTGCTTGGCGGCAAATATGTGGACACGGCCATCGAGAAGGTCTACGACGAAAGAGGACTTTTCCCATCCTATCTTCAGGTGTCCTTGGGGGTCGCGCTCGATTTGAGTGAGCAGCCCAGAATGGCAACACGGTTGCTGAGCTCCCCGCTTATTGTGGACCCTGAGACGGAACTCGACCATCTCGGGTTTCGTTTCTTCAATTTCGACCCGACCTTTGCTCCGCCAGGAAAGACCGCGGTCACGTGCTTTCTACCCACGCGCAACTTTACTTACTGGGAGAATTTGCGCCGCAATTACCCCGTCGGATACCAGGAGAAGAAACACCGCGTTGCCGAGGCGGTCATCGACATTCTCGAAAAACGGATACCTGGAGTGCGGACGGCGATTGAGGTTGTGGATGTATCGACGCCGGCCACTGTTATCCGGTACACCGGTAACTGGAAGGGAAGCATGGAGGGCTGGCTGATCGCGCCTGGCGCCAGTTTCAAGCCGCTGCCGAATACGCTTGCCGGTCTGCACGGTTTCCTGATGGTGGGTCAGTGGGTCATGCCAGGAGGCGGCCTTCCTTCGGGAATTATGACCGCGCGGACCGCGCTGAAGGCGATCTGCAAACACGATCGCGTGCCGTTCGATCTTCACGCGAGGGAAGCGGTGAAGCCCGAGCCTGTCGCAGTGTGATCCTGCTTGCGAACTGCGCGCCGGGTTGAAGAAACCATCCAGAAATACGCACCGCGATTCGACGAACTCACGGTGAAAAGGAGGCAACCATGGAGCCTGTTGTGCTTGTAACCTACGCCACTCGGAGTGGTTCGACAGACGAGGTGGCTCGGACCGTTGCGGGCGTGTTGCGCGAAGCCGGCCTTGCGGTAGAGGTTCAGCCGGTAAGAAGTGTGCACGACATTGAACGGTATGGTGCTGTCGTTTTGGGAGCCCCACTCTATATGACGCGGCTGCACAAGGACGCGCGTCGATTTTTATCGGCGCATCGTGGCGCACTCATGAAGGTTCCAGTAGCCCTGTTCGTGCCCGGACCGGTTCAGACCGTTGAGAAGGATTGGACGGGAGCGCGAAAGCAGCTGGACAAGGAACTCGCGCAGTTCCCGTGGCTTTCTCCAGTGGCCCAACACATTGTCGGCGGGAAGTTTGACCCCGCGAAAATGGGCTTTCCCTTCAATCTGATTCCGGCCCTGAGGAAGATGCCGGCCAGCGACGTGCGGGACTGGACGGCGATCCGTGGCTTGGCGAGCGGCCTCGCTGTGACGTTCCATAGAGAAGGGCAGAGGCCGGGGGTTCGTTAAGGGCGCGATCAGTGTTTCGCATCGCACCCGCATTGTCGGTTCTGTTGACGGTCGCGTAACGCTCGCAGGAGCAATTGCGCACACTATCTTTCCCCATTATTTGTCTCATCGTCATTTCTTTGCGGTGACCTCCAATTGAATTGGATGGGCCACGGCGTTTACGGCCGGGTCGTAGTATTCGTAAACACGAGACTGAAAGGTGTGAGCGCGGATTGGGTACTTGGCGCGCAAGCGGAAAGTTACAGTTGTGGTTTGCCTGGGAGAGAGCGCGTTAAAGTAGAGGATTGCCTGGGTGGCAGTGAGCGAGAACTTTTCAAGACGGCCACTTTTCTCACCGGCGGTTTTCTCCTGTAGAGATTGCAGGTCTTCACTCAGCAACTCGAACCCTGGGGGGATGCCGAGATCGACCATGATCATTTTGGCGGTCTTGGGCAGATTGTTGCGGATGGTTGCGGTTGCAGTGGCAATGTCGTTCTGAGCGAGACGTGTGCGGTCGTATGCGACATCGATGGAGAGCGCATCGGCGGCAGGCTTTTCTTCCCATGGAGTGAAGTAGCGGCCGACAACCTGGTATGCAAGTGTGCCCGTGCCGCTGAACTTGAGTTCGACGGATGCGGGCTTGGCGGGTTCGATGTCCTTGAAGATGAATTGATGAAGCAGATCGTTGTTCTCCGCGGTTAGCTGGAGGGTTTGGACCGGTTTGCCATCAATGACGATGTCAAGCGCACCTCGGACATCGGACGCGCTGTATTGCGTGGCAAGGACAAGAGCGCGCAGAGCCATGATGGTCGCCTGCGTTGTGCCCCAATTGCCGGAGGCTTCCTTTTTTGAAGAGATGAAATTGAGAGCCTTGCGAACGGTCTCCGCAGCTTGTCCCCATTTCAACAATGCTTGCGTGGCAAGGCCTGTTGTTTCAATTGCTGCGCTATCACCGGTGGAGTAGACGCCGGTTTCTTCGGCGTTCCATGAGACCTGATCTCCCTGTTCGGTGCGGGCATCGATGAGTGCCTGCATGGAGCGGCGAGTGAATTCGCGATCCTTGCCGTTATCCGTGGCGAAGTTGGCGATGACGGCGAGTGTGAAGGTGTCGGGCCTGGGTCCGTTGTGGGCCTCGATGAAGTGTTTTGCCTTTTCGATTGCATCCCCTTGGTAGCCGGTGTTCGCGAGTGACCATGCAATGTATGCAGTGATGCGTAGTACGTCGGAGTTGTAGCGATTGGTTGCGCCTTCATTGATGAATTCCGTGTCGGGCTTCCAACTGCCGTCGGGCTGCTGCTGGCTGGCGAGCCATGTGCCGGTGCGTTCAATGAGGCGCGCGTCCACATCGGAGACTTTGGACATATCGTTGAATTCCATCAGCCCGTATGCGGTGAGAATCTTGTTGGCAGGCGCCTGTCCGAACCAGGAGAAACCGCCGCCGGGCACTTCAAACGTGAGCAGGCGCTGATAACCATTGGCGATGTAGCCTTCAGCCTTGGCGTGAACCTCGGGCGTGAGCTTCTTGACGCGCTTCATATAGTCGAGCGCGAGGACGTTGGGGTAGGTGCTGGAAGAGGTCTGCTCAAAGCAACCGCCCGGCATGCGGAGAATGCTGTCCATGCTTTCGACGATCTGACTGAGCGGCCCTGGATAGAGGCGGACCAGAACGCTGCTGGCATCGGGGATGGACGCGGTGGGGAATTTCAAGTCGTGATGCGCGGTCGTGTCGAGGCGGCCATTGAAGACGATGTTTTGTTCGCGGCCGTTGGGGATGACCTCGATCTCGCGAACGACAATGTCTTCGCGGGCATCACCGCCTTGCGCGCCATCCATGCGGGCGGAAAGTGTGAGCTTGAATTTGCCGATGCGGTTGGCGTTGAGGGTGAACTGCGAACCACCAACGCGGTTGGATTCGACGGGGACGGTTTTCTCCTGCGTGTCGTTGTTCAGCGAATACCAATCGCTCGGTTCAAGCTTGAGGCTGACGTTGCCGGGCTTGCCGGAGTAGTTGTAGACGGCGATGGGAATGGAGACGCGATCTCCCTGGGTAAGCGTGACGGGCAGATCAAGGTCAACAAAGAAGTCCTGGAAGACTTTGATGCTGGAAGTTGCGGAGCCCAGCGCTCCGGACTGCGTGGAGGCAAGCATCGCCATGCGCCAGGTGGTGATGGAGTCAGCGATGGGGATTTCGATGCTAGCGTTGCCGCTGCCGTCGGTGATGATTTCCGGGTTGATGTAGAGAGCCTCAGGGAAGTAGGAGCGAACATGCGGTTCGTCTGGTGAGGGCTGGTCGCGAAGGGCTGTGAAATTGCGGCCCTCAAGCACGGAGCTGTCCACAGAAGCACTCTTGGCCTTTATCATGGGGGCAGAAACGGGCTCCATGGCCATGCGTGCATAGTTCATAGCTCCTTCCATAGGGATTGCCATTGCCTCGGCTTCGACCGTGACGGTTTGGGCCGAGGCACCTACGTTGAGCGTGGTGGAGAGAATGGCGCGATCGCGCGGCTGCAACGTAAGGTCGCGCGAAATACGATCAAACCCCGGAGAAGATACGTCAATCCGGTAGCGACCGGCCGGCATCCCTGAAAGAGTGAATTGCCCCTGGGCGTTGCTGTGGGCGGTGCGCGTGTCGTGCGTGGCGAGTTGGCGGAGCGTGATTGTGGCTCCCGGAACCACGGCGCCGGATGCATCTTCGACAGAGCCGGTGACTTCTGCGCGATCGTTGACGGGGCCGCGGTCGTGTTCGATACGAAGGCTAATGGAACCACCATGGCCGGGCTCGTCCACGATATTTCCCGTGCGCTCTTCGATATAGAAAGTCAGGTCATCTGCGCTGTCAAACTGGCGATCCGGGCCTGCACTGCGCACGAGGTAGATGTGCCTTCTTGGCGCATACCAGGCCGCGCGCTCAATGCGCAACGGTGTGTTCCACGCATCGTGCGGGGGTGCGCCGTTCTGGATCGCTTCAAAGGCCTTCACCATGTCGGTTTTGGTGGGCTGCGCGTCAAACTGCTGCGTGAGTTTAGCGGCGAGTTCGCGAATCCGATCTTCGAAGGCTGCGCGATAGCGCTGCTGGTAGTCCTCGAACTTATCTTGCGGCAGGGTGCGGCCGAACTCGATGTCGACCTTGCCGGGGTTGGTCATTTCGGTTGCGGAGAAGAGGGCGCGCGCGGCCAGGTTCTGCGACTCGGGATTGTCTTTGGCATCGACCACGTCGTCCATAGAAAGCGAATGAATTTCGTAGCGCGGCTTCATCACTTCCTGCTCAAGATAGAAAAAGACCTTGGCGAAGCCGGGCTTTTGTTCGGCGAGTGCGAAGACGGCTTCATCGACAACCTGCAAGCCGAGCGCAGCCTGAACTCCCACGCCGTGTGCGTTGGTGACGTGGAAGCGAATGCGTGCGTCGGAACCGGGCTTGTATTCCGCCGCATCGGCGGTGGTCTCAATCTTGAGCTCATCGGCGGGCTGTACGAAGATGAGGCGATGGTCGGCGACGGGTTGTGCATCGCGGCCAAACATGTAGGCGTCGATATCGAGAGTGCCTGCCATCTCGGGCGTGGCGTTCAAAGTGAGTTCGGCCTCGCCATTATCAATGTCGAGATCGCGCGTGAGGATGGTCTGGCCGTTCTTGACAATGTCTACATATGCCGAGCCGTGCCCGCGCGTGGAAAGCAACTTGAGCTGGATACGATCGCCTGTCTTGAAGATTGCCCGGTTGGTGTGGAGAAGAATCTGGTCAGTGCCTGCGCGGGTTTCGAGGGGAACTGTGCTGATGGTTCGGTTGCCGTGGTGGTCATCGGCTTCGACGCGCAATGACTGCAGGCTTGATCCTGGATTGATGCGCAGTACGGCCACTCCGGCGCTATCGGTTGTGAGCTTCCGTTCGTGCGCCGGCTCTTCGCCGAGATAGGGGATACGGTCGGGAATGTGAACTCTGAGCGAAGCGCTCGCGGGGCTCCCGTCAGGATAGGAGGCGAGGATGAACACTTCGTTTTCGATGTTGGGAATGAGCGTGCCACCCTCAGGCACCGCAGTGATGAGCAGCGGCGATTCGCTAATGGTGATGGGCTCGCCGCGGGTCTCCGCATGGGCAGCGGAGTCTTTAACGGTGGCTTCGATAAGCGCACGCGCAGCGCCCTGGCTAAGTGGACGGCCCGCGAAGTAACTGGGCAGCTTGAGGTCGAAACGATAAGCTCCGTCGCTATCGGTCTTCCCAGTTACTGAGGCCGCTTGGAAGACGATCACATCCATGCTCGATGCCTTGATAGCGATGTCCGCATGGTCGACGGGTTTGCCGAAAAAGTAGTTGGCGCGTACAGTGCCAGTGACGTGTTCGCCGGGGCGGTAGTCGCGTATGGGCTTGTTATCTTTCTCCGTGAATTCAATGGCCACTTTGAATTTAGGGAGGACGTAGCGCTCCACCTGGAGTGCGATTTCCGCTGTATTTGCGGGCGCCTCCGGTTCGCCCATCGACGCGCGCAGGTGATAGGTCCCAAGGTTGACCTCATCGGCGAGCGCGAACTCAGCCGAGGCAATGCCGAACTTGTCAGTCTCTGTGTTCTTGCGGAAGACCTTGTTGCCGCGCGAGTCTTCCACTTCGCACGTCAGCTTGCGAGAAGCTGTTGTGTGGCCTGCTGAGCGGTCCATGGCGAGTGCGCGGACGTGGATGGTCTGGCCCGGCTGATAGATAGGCTTTTCTGTGGTGAGAAGAATTGAGGCCTTGTCTTCGAGTTGGATGGGCTGGGTGTATTCAGCGGAACCGATGGGCGTGTCTACGGCATAGCGCAGTTGATAATTTCCAACGAGGCCGGCGGGAAAGCGAAACGCTGCTTCCACGGTGCCGCGGCGATTGAGATTGCCGGAGAAGAGCGGACGCGGATCGCGATCGGGAACGAGGAGTTCGACGCGCAGGGAGCCAGTTTCAGCAATGTTGCTGTTGGCTTCGGAAACGATGACGCGGATGGCGGCCTGGCTTCCGGCGATGTATTCTTTTTCGCCGAGGACGTGAACGACGGGGCGGCGGATGATCTGCGAAATTGACTCGGTATCTTCGATTGCCGGGAGCCTGGCATTGTCGTATTCGAAGCGATAGCGAAGGCGCTGCCATAGGATTTCGTCGAACGGAATGGCGTCAACGGAAGCGACTGTTTCCTGCCAGTCGCCATCTCCCTTGCGGATTTCGACATTGCGCTCCACGCGACCCAATGAATGACTTTCAGGATCGAGAATCTCTACCGTCAGTTTGCCCGACCCATCTTGCGATGAAGTGTAGGGGATGGTTACCGACAGCTTGCCGTGGCTGTAGGTGGCGGCCAGACGCTGGGCATTCGCGGAAAAGTCCAAGAGCAACGTGGCCACGCCGAGAAAGAGGACGGTTGCGAAGAAGCGAGTTGCGCGAAGGGGACGTCCAAAGCGGTCGGTGTTCATGCGGGTTCTCCTCGGCGTCGCCGGATGTCGATCTTCCGGCTGCTGTCTGAAGGGAGAACGCGAGTAGTCTCTGAACTTGCACGGGCGCGACAAAAATAATGCGATGTTAGGCCGGCGTTGGTTACATGTGCTTCCATGTGACGCCGTCGATGCTCATCCAGTGGTCGCCGTTGTCAGTGACGATCTCGAAGACCGCAGGAGCGTGGCCCGCTGACTTGGGTTTGGCATTCGTCTTTTTCTCTAGGGAGATTTCGTTCGGCTCGGCCTCAACTGTTACGGTCTGGGCGGCCGCACCAATGTCGAGGGAGAGGTCCGCAACGCTCGAGCGAGAGTTAGTGACGGAAACAGCGGCAATCTCCTGCTTCATGAAGCCGGGAGCCTGGGCGTCCAGTTTGTAAGTCCCTGGCGCGAGCCCATCGACGAAGTAGCGGCCGGCGCTGTCGGTCTTCGCTGTTCGTGCGGCGCGCGATGTTGTATCGATGATGGATACAGAAGCGCCGGGAATCTCCGCGCCGGTCCGGTCCGTGACCGTGCCCGTGAGGCTGCAGCATGGTGTAACTGAGGATGGCTGATCGCGCTGTGTGAGCGCGCCATTTGCTCTTCCTGCCGATACTGCGGTATCCGCCGCCATAGCTCCGGGAGCAGTGGAATGCATTTGGCTATGGCTCTCCCGGTTTTCGCTTGGAAACTGGACCAGACTGGCCCTCACTGGCCGGCCTTGCCACGGCGGTTGAATCGCCTGCCAGTGCTTGCCGACATCGTTGCTCAGGAAGACTGCATTGTTTGTATCGATCGCAACAACGCGGCGAGCCTGCGTGGCCATGGACAGAACCGGAAGGCGGCTCGGCAAGAGTTTCTTGAGTTGGACGAACTGCGTGACTTGTGCCTCGTCCATGGTGAGGGCGGCGTCGGCAGAATTGGAGGGTACGGCTTCCATGGGGGGCGGGGTTGTCACCGTGACCGTTTCGGTGCTTTGACCAATCGGCGCCTTACCGGTTGCGGTTGGCGCCGGTGGTGCGGCGAAACCGAAAGGGCCACCATGCACGGACGGGGCCAGGTTTTGGGGACGGGTTTCAGGACCGGCCGATGGAGCCGCGCCGAGCGCGCTCACTACGCCATTGCTGAACGCGGCGTTGGGCGCTTGGATTTTTTGATCAAGAGGGGCGAGGTTGCGTGCCTGCATCGGAAGAGGGACGATTCTCGGAGAGATTGGAGCTTCACCATTTTGATGGCTCGCAATGCTTCTGTTACCTGCGGAAATTGCACGGCCGCTACTGGCTGGTTGGGCCGGGGAACTGCGCTGAGGGGCTTTTGATGGCGGAACCGGCGATTGACTTTGAGGGATCGGCGACTCGGTCGGGCGGGAGACGGCAATCTGGGTTGTGCCGGAACCGACGGGACCGATTGCGGCGTGATGAACGTAGATGACCAGGCCGGTGAGCGAGGCAAAGGCTGCGGCTGCGGACCAGGCAAGAGTCCAGCCGGACCACCATGGTTTGCGAACTCCGGTGTGAAGCGGTTGCGCGGGCTCTGTCTCTTCAATTTCGGGCAGGGAGAGTGCAACAATGGCGCGGCACTCACGGCACACGGCGAGATGGTCGAGCATCTGCTCGCGTTCGTGCGCGGCCAGAGCATGTTCGACGAAGGCGCTGATCTGGTCCGCGTCTGGATGGTACCCGGATTGGAGAGGCTTACTCATATTGGGTCGATTGCCGATGCGGACACGGTCTTATTGGAGAACGTGGAGGTTTGAGAAGTTTGCAGCAAATTCCGGAGGTTTATTTCAACATCGCGCGGGTCGGCGCCCAGGGCTTCCTCGGCGGCCGCCTTGCTTAGACCACCTAAGATCAGATTCTCAATGAGATGCTTGCGGAGACTTTCGGCGAGACGCTTGAGCCGGCGGCTGATGGTGGCTTCATGAACGGCCAGGGTTTGCGCAATCTGGAGAAGGGTCTGGCGGTCTAGATAATAGGCGGAGAGCAAAAAGCGGTCTTCCGCGGCGATACCGCGAAGGGTGCGAGCGACGGCGGCTGAGAGCAGGTGCAGGTTTTGTTGGATTGAGATTAGAGGCGCGGGACTGTCGAGATCTTCGAGCGGTGTTTCGCGATGCGTGCGGCGGTGGTGGTCTCTGAACCGCTGGACGAGAGTGGTGCGGAGCCAGCCCAGGAGCGAGCCGCGGCCGGAGTAAGAGAGCAGCGGGGAGCGTCGTTCGCCCTCGGTTTGGCGAAGCCCGTAGAGCTCCGCGTAGAGGGAGTCGGCCAGATCGTGACCGAGGGTTACGGAGCCGGTGATGGAGATGGCTGTCTGGACGAGGGAAGCACGGTAACGAAGCAGAAATATCTCCCACGCGGCTTCGTGGCCCAGGGCGCAGGCGTGCGCAAGAGCGAGTTCGGCGAGATGGAGGGATCGACAGAATGCTGCTTTTTGGGCAAGATTGGGATGATTGCCCTGTGGAAGGCCATAGTTGACCTTTTCGCCGATGGAAGCCAGCGCGGCGCTGAACTCCTCAAGGCTGAGGCAGCAGGTTTCGGCTTCGGCAGTTCGCCAAAGCTCGTGGATCAGGCTCGGCGGTAGCTCCGCGATCGGACCTGCTGGATTTCGACTCGCTGTGGATTGCTGCCCGATGGGCACCGCCGGATCGAGATCAGCGCGTTTTGACATGGCCGCATCCACGTCCCTGAGGATAAAGCATTGGTGCTGCAAGGCGACTGGGAGATGACGAAAGGGGTACCAAAATCGCGCTCAAGGTGCCTGCAAGAGGCTGATTTGGCGAAGAACAACGTCGCCCATTCCGGTTGAAGCAGGCCCAGGCCTTAGGGTTTGCGTTTTTTTTGAATTTGCGCGACCTTTTACGCATAACTCATTTGTTATCAGCATCGGTTTTGATGGGAAATCAAAATAGTCACAACCTCTCAGCACTGGCTCTGGGGCACCCAATCATTTTCGGGAGGTTAGAACTAGCCCACCCGCCAGCCTATCGCTTTGGCATGTTCTGTGGTAGTTTGTAAACTACAGTCTGGGCAATGATCGAATTCAAGCAGACAGAGACTTTTCGGAAATGGCGGACACGTTTGAAGGATGAACGTGCGCGGGCTCTGATCGCTTCGCGGCTGGATCGGCTGGCGTTTGGGAATGCTGGGGATGTTAAGCCGGTTGGGCAGGGGATCAGCGAGTTGCGAATCGATTGTGGGCCGGGCTATCGGATCTATTTCATGAGGCGGGGCAGCGAGATCGTTATCCTGCTTTGTGGCGGGGACAAGAGCACGCAGGCGGCGGACATCAAGGCGGCAAAGCGGCTGGCAGAGAAATGGAGGGTTGAAAATGGCTGAGAAGTTGACAAGCTACGATCCTGCGGAGGACCTGGGGTCGGACGAAGCGATTGCGGTCTTCATGGCGGAGGCGTTTCAGACCAACGATGTTGGCTACATTTCGCATGCGCTTGGTGTGGTGGCGCGGGCGAAGGGGATGGCTCAGATTGCCAGCCAGACCGGGCTGTCGCGCGAACAGCTCTATCGGTCTTTCAGCGAGAAGGGAAATCCGACGCTGAAGACTACGCTGGCGGTCATGAAGGCCTTGGGCGTGCAATTGACGACGAAGGCTTCCGCGGCGGCTTGAAGGGAAAGATTAAGTGTCTGGGCGTCATTCTGGGGAATCCCAGGTCTCAAAGGCGAGACCTGGGGCACCTAATCATTTGGGATGGTCAGAACTGGGCCGCTCGCCGGTCTCGCTCCGGAGGTTCCGAACAGTTGGGGACGTTGTGGTTGATGGCACATTTCATCGTGTCACAATTCGACAACAGAATTCGCAAAGCAACCGCAAACGGGATCTGGGCTTCTATACCTCAGTACGCATTGTCCGGGAAGCCGGCGGTAGGTACCAACCTGTGGCAGGGGTGTCGGGTTTTCGCGATTTCCCTGACTTGCTGGTGACGAAGGAGAATCGCATTTCCAGTCACTGGACCCTGCCTGAACTTCCCAATTTCAATTTGACAACCCGTAGGGAGGAACGAAATGCCTCATCCGTCCGACACGCTCCATGAATTGGAAAGCACGCTGCAGTCGGTCATCGAAACCCTGATTGATGGCCAAGAAGGATTTCAGAAAATCGGCGAAGACTTGAAGGACGAAACCCTCAAGCGCTATTTCCTGGAAGAGTCGTTGAGGCGCGCAGAGTTTCGCGGCGAACTGGAAACCATTCTTCATCAAGAGGGCGTTCACGACATCAAGGAAGGCGGTACCACGAGTGGAACCATTCACCGCGCGTGGGCCGATCTGAAGACGACCCTCGGCGGTGGAGATCACACACTCCTCGTCACCGCGGAACAAGCCGAGGACGAGGCCAAAGAGGCGTACAAAGAGGCCCTCGACACGCAGCTTCCGTTCCCCGTGCGCCAGGTATTATCCTCGCAATCGGCACAAATTCAAGCCTCGCACGACTATGTAAAGGCTGCGCGCGACAGCAGCAAATAGCGCTCACTAGATATGTGACCGCATGAATCTGTATCTTGAGTTCGTGCTTTCCCAGGTCTCAAAGGCGAGACCTAGGGCACCCAATCATTTTGGGATGGGCAGAACTGGGCCACCCGCCGGCGTGAGGAGAACGAGGCGGAAACTGGGCTTGTATTCGGCGCTGGAAAGGCGCAGAATAATGACAGTTGTTTGCAGGCGTGAGCCTGCTAAACCCCAGCCTGGGGCATAATTGGGCTAGAGCGGGCCGCCTTGAGCGGCCCTCTCGCTTTTTAGGGCCAGAGTTTGGTGGCGATTTCTCGATCTGCGAATCGTTCCCTTGCGAAGATGGTCACAGGCCAGCGCTTCTTACCTGCGTGTCCGCAGATCAAGACTCTGTAGATGGGCAGGCCTTCCTTTCTGAAATTCTTGATGTAGGCGTCGCCCGGAATGACGCGTCCCATGGCTTGCCAGTTGGGAACGATCGTGTCCGGGGCTTCAATGATTGAACGCGCCCAACTCAGTTCCTGGGCTCTGCGAATCTGAAGGCGGCTGGGGTTGAGCGTGATCCGCCCGGACTGAATCTGCTCGATGGTCATGCGGTGGTTCTTCGGTTCCTTGCCGAATTTGTCTGTGAGCTTGATGAGATGGACGAAGTCGGTATCGAGGAAAGAGACTCGAAAGCCGCGAGGGTCCATGATTTCCCTGCCGCAAAGGTTGAGACGATACCAATTGAAGAGGTTCAGCTGCGTTGTGATCTGGAGAACGGCAGGTGTGCCTTCTACCCATTTGAATGGAGCCGGTGGTTCGGGGGGTAGATTGTCGATCAAAAGGCCGCTTCTATTCTGGAAGGACTCTTCCATCATAGATTGTCTGTGGTACTCCAACCTTGTCGCGGTGCAACCTTGGCAAAGATGGGGTTCCTGCTGAGCGGGTCAACTCAAATCCCAGGTCACAAAGGCGAGACCTGGGGCGCCCAACCATTTTCGGATAGTCAGAACTGGGCCGCTCGCCAGAGTTTTTAACAATCAGTGACATGGGATACATACAGTGATAGTATTTCCCATTAAGTTTCTGCCATTCCTCAGAAGACTCATGTAAGAGGAGGATGCCTTCCAAGGGCATACTTTGAGGCTGCCACTCATGTGGAGGGTTGAACACTCAAACGGGAAAGCGGGGCTCAGCCTAACTCGCGCAGTCATTCAACATCCTCCCTCTTTGGGGAAAACGTACAGC
>Ga0302275_10000852_pt1 | contig 33663 bp, 32 predicted proteins | sample III_Bog_N2_2_FD_200229 | JGI IMG/M metagenome (GOLD analysis project Ga0302275, IMG submission 200229) | Peat permafrost microbial communities from Stordalen Mire near Abisko, Sweden - III_Bog_N2_2 | ecosystem: Environmental > Terrestrial > Soil > Wetlands > Peat | place: Sweden: Abisko... | reverse complement strand
ATTGAAGCGCTGAGAAGAGAGTAGGTTGAAACAGTTCTTAGTTCACAGTCTTCGGAGGTTCAATGTCAGGGGCGCTCGTCGGTTGCCGCAGGCTTTTGTGGGAGCGGTCCGATGCCGATGTTCAAAAGATCTGAATCGTTGATTTTCATCCACCTAAGTGAGGTTCCTCCGCGCAGCGTCGCACAGGTCCAAGCTCACTGAAGTGCGACTGCCGCCAACTAAGAACTGTGAAATAAGAACTGCGAACTGTGAACTGGCCCGGAGGCCACCATGCTCAAAGACATTCTCGCCCAAGCCTGGGAAGCGATGGTCTACAATCGCCGCCGCACCGCCATCACCATGATGGGCATGGCGTGGGGCATCGCCACCGTCGTACTGCTCGTTGCCTATGGCGCGGGATTCAGCGCCGCCATCGAGACCATCTTCTCCAAATTTGGAACCAACACCATCATCTTCTGGGGCAACCGGACCAGCGAGCAGGCAGGCGGCGATAAAGCGGGGGTGCGCGTGCGCTTTACCCTCGACGACGTCGATCGCGTCTCCAACGCCGTTCCCGGAATCCTGCATATTTCACCCATGGCTCAAAAGAGCGTTCCCGTGCAGAATGACCTCCACACCTACACATGGAACGTAAACGGGGTCCGGCCCTCCTATCAGGAGATATGGAAGCTCAACCTCGACCAGGGCCGCTTCTTCAATGGAGCAGAGGATCAGGAGCGCGCCCATGTCTGCATCATTGGTGCGGAAAACAAGACCAAGCTCTTCTCCGGCGGCTGGGCGCTGGGAGAAACCATCCGCCTCAATGGCGAAGCCTTCACCGTCATCGGCGTCATGCAGCCCAAAATGCAGGAGGGCGACGGCGACGACAGCAATCGGAACATCTACATTCCCTTCAATACCATCAGCGACTTTGTCGACACCAAATATCTCGATAGCATCTGGCTCGACTATCGCGGCGATCACGAACTCGTCGAGAAGGCCCTGCGCGAAACCATGGGCGCGGCCCATCACTTCCGCCCCTCCGATCACAACGCCATGGGCGTGGCCAATCTCATGTCCCAGGTCATCGTCTTTCGGCTACTCTCCATTGCGCTGTCCATCCTGCTTACCCTCGTCGGAGCGCTTACTCTGGGCATCGCCGGCATCGGCCTCATGAACATCATGCTGGTAGCCGTGCAGCAGCGCACCCGCGAAATCGGTATCGAAAAGGCTCTCGGCGCTCGCCGGCATCACATCCTTATTCAGTTCCTTGCCGAGGCCATGGCCATCACCGCCGTCGGAGGAGCCGGCGGCATTGCCCTGGCCTATCTGGTCTCCGCGCTGGTGGGCCGCATCACGTTTTACAGCGCCATGGCCAAGAATGCCGAGAGCGCCGACATCCGCCTCATCATCTCGCCCACTTCGGTGGTTGTAGCCAGCCTGATCCTTATCGTCACGGGATTGGTCAGCGGCATGATCCCCGCCATCCGAGCTGCCAACCTCGATCCGATCGAAGCGCTCAGGTACGAATAAGCTCCCCGGCCGGGTGCTGGTACTACACTTGTAGATCGAAAGCTCCGGAGGGAGCAGGGGGTTTCAACCCCCTGAAAACGCGGCAAATCGACAAGGCCTTCAGGCCCGGGCCTTACGCCTTTCTTGAGGGTTGCACAAAAAACAACTTTAGTTCTGCGGAGTCCCGTTCAGCTCCGAAGGAGTTTCTTCTCCCGCTTTTGCTCGTACATCGCCCGGTCTGCTTCGGTCATCAACTCGTTCAGTGTCTGTTGCCCATGTTCTTCCGCGGTGGCGTACCCAATGCTGAATGTTAGCGGAAATACATGCGAGCCTTGAGCGTTTCGCTCCCTGGATGCCTCCTGCAGGCGCTCGGCGGCAATCGAGATGGCAACATGGGCGCACTGGCACACTACGGCGAATTCGTCCCCGCCGATTCGCCCGATCACATCCGTCTCGCGGAACGTCCCTTTGAGCAGCTCCGCTGTTTCATGCAGAAATGCCGAACCGATGGTGTGGCCGAGCGTGTCGTTAATGTGTTTCAGGTTGTCAAGATCGACGTATAACACCGAGAGCGGCTGTTGCGAACGCTGCGCCACGCGCACTGCGTGTTCACCCAGAATGGTGAATCCCCTGAGATTGTAGAGGCCGGTCAATTCGTCGCGCAGGGTAAGGTCGCGAATCTTCACCTCCATGCGGTTGACATACCAGGCAAGAATCATCAGCAGGACAAACGACAGCATCGCTGCAATCGAGGCAAGAATTGCCGTGGCATAGTGCTCGGGAATCCGTTGCGCCTGAACCATATGAGCTCTGGCAACTTCGCGAATAAACGGCATCACAAGCAGAATGGGAGTGAAGCCCCGCGCGAGCCTGCCGCCGATTCCACGCCCCAGAAAGATGGCGAATACGCCCTTTTCTGCCCGGCACAAGACGGTCAAAAAAGTCAGGAAGGCAAGGCAAATAAGCGTCTGCGGCGCAACCTTGACAGTCGGGGAAATGCTGAACAGACGCATCGCCCCAAACAGGTACCCGGAGACCAGAATAAGGATCGACAGGCACAGGCAGAAGGCGACCAGATCGGCTGCGCGCGAAGCAAAATGCCTCCGCGCCCGCATCAGAAACAATTCGATTCCCAGCAGCGTAAACCCGATAGCTGTCTGCGGCGACATTCTCCCCAGCATCCCAGGCGGGGGCCTTCTCTCAAAGATGAGGAACGTATCGATGCCCAGGGAGATGCGGAACACATACTCGGCCAAAACGGCGATGGCCAGCAGCACAATTAGGCCGGCAAAGAGCGGACTGAGCCGGCGCATTCGTCTTGAACGCCCAGGCTCGGCAAACCAGAAGCTGAATGCGCCACAAAACGCCGCGAACCCCGATTGTGCCGTCATGAGCCTCCAGCCATCGGGAAGAATCCCTCCCACGCCCGGAATCAGCCACCCCGCCATCGTCACCACCGCGATAAGTCCTACCACGGCCAAAAAAACGCGCCTGACCAACGCCAGTTTCCTTAGCAGGGCCGGGTCGGGTTCCGTGGGAGATAAAGCCAGAAAGCGATTAGGCATTTTGAAGGGCAGGGAACCTCAAGTCCCCAGATCAAAAACTTGTCCAGCGATCGGTGCGGGAAAGCACGTGGGGCTCTTCAAACGAGCCTGGACAACTTACAACTTACTACCGACAACTGGCAACGTTCTATTGGAATGGTATCGCGTTACACTTCGTTGCTTAAACCCTGTATTCTGCCTGTTCAGCCGCCTGCCGATTCCAGCGGGGAAGGGAAGTCCAATTTGCCGGCGAATCGAGTCTCCGTCCGCGCTGATACACTCTCCAATGGCCGTGGTGCGCGTGAGTTCGCGTCCCCTGCGCCTATGACCGTGTGAGTCTGTATCAGTCCCGTGCCCCATCCATTCGCTTTTTTCTGGCGAATGGGTGGGAAGCCACAAACCTCAACGAACGTGCATCAAGCGGTCAGAGACCTATTTGAATCCAATGACACCAATCGCCCCAATCTCGACCATCAACGACCTTTTTCGCCGAGTAGCCTCGGCCGCAAACCCACGCGCCATTCTATGGCAAGACGAGTTTGAGCAATGGCAACCCATTTCCTCTGACCAAATCTACCAGCGGGTCCGCGCCCTCTCCGAAGCGTTTCTCGCCTGGGGCGTGCAAAAAGGGGATCGCATCGCGCTGGTGGGCGAGAACCGCTGGGAGTGGGCCATCACCGACTTTGCCACCCTGGCCATTGGCGCAGTCGATGTGCCAATCTACCCCACGCTCACCGGCGAGCAGGTAGCGGCGCTCATTAGCGATGCCGCCTGCCGCATCGCGGTGGTCTCCACCCGCCAGCAATTCGACAAACTCAACGCCGTGCGCGGCAAAACGCAACTGGAGCGGATCGTCATCATGGACTCCGCCGCTCCTCCCGAAGGCGCCATCGCCTTCAGTACCTTGGTGGCCGCGGCAGACGAGCGCGGCGCCTCGCGCGACCCCGTCTTCGACGCCCTTGTCCGCGCCGTCGAGCCCAAAGACCTGGCCACCCTCATCTACACCTCCGGTACCACCGGCGAGCCCAAGGGAGTGGCGCTCAACCACGGTAATATTGCACCGAACCAATGCGTTGCCGCCGCGGAATTCGACTTCAATCCAACCGATGCCTGCATCTCCTTTTTGCCTCTTTCGCATATCACCGCCCGCGCTCTGGACTACGTCATGTACCTTCATGGAGCGCAGGTGGCCTATTGTTCAAAGTTCGACAATCTGCCCCAGGTCATGCGCCAGATCAGGCCCACCGTCATTGTCGGCGTGCCGCGCGTATACGAGAAGATTCGCCAGGCGGTCGAGGGTCGCTCCGCTGCTTCCGCCGTAAAGAAGAGAATGTTGGCCTGGGCAATCCGTGTAGGCGCGCGGCACTCCGATACGGTATACAGCGGCCGCCGCCCCAACTCGCTCGCTTGGAAGTTGGCCAACAAGCTCGTCTACTCCAAGGTGCGTGAGGCATTCGGCGGCCGCGTCAGAATCTTCGTCTCCGGCGGCGCGCCCCTCGGCATTGACACCGCGCGATGGTTTACCTCGGTCGGCATTGCCCTTTGGGAAGGTTACGGCCTCACCGAAACCTCGCCCGTAATCGCGCTGAATACGCCGCTACACCAGCGCATGGGAACCGTCGGCCGGCCCCTGCCAAACGTCGAGTTGAAGCTGGCCGAGGACGGTGAACTCCTGGTTCGCGGTCCATCGGTGTTTCCCGGCTACTGGCAAAAGCCCGCCGCCACTGCCGAATGCTTCGACCAGGACGGTTGGTTCCGCACCGGCGACATCGCTCACTTCGACGCCGATGGTTATCTTTCCATCACCGACCGCAAGAAGGAGCTGCTCAAGACCTCCGGCGGTAAAATGGTCGCGCCTCAACCCATCGAGAACAAGCTCAAGAACAACGTGCTGGTGGCCGAGGCCGCATTGATCGGCGACAGGCACAAGTTCATCTCCGCGCTGCTTGCGCCCAACTTTGTTGCGCTGGAGGAGTGGGCGCGCCAATCCGGCATCGAGACAAAGTCCCGCGCCGAGCTGGTGGCCGATAGTCGCGTCATTACGCTCTACGGAGAAATTGTCAGTGAAGTAAACGGCAGCCTGGCCAACTTTGAGACACTAAAGCGGTTTCGCGTCGTGCCGGAGGAGTGGACGGTGGAGTCAGGCGAACTCACCCCGTCCATGAAGCTCAAGCGCCGCGCAATCAACGCGCGCTACAAGTCCCTCATCGACGCCCTTTACGCGGACGAAGCGACCGCGCGCGGCGAATTGGATAGGTAAGGCCCCTGCCGAGTCCTTTCCCAACCACGCTGCGCTTCATCCACATCCGATGCAGGCCTTGGAAGAATGGCGCGCCCCACGCGCCCACCGCCAGCATGGAACCAAACAGAACTACCGCGTCGATGCTCACTCGGCCTGCGCGCGACCAGTAAGCGTCCGGCTCAAGGTTGAGCCACAGCGCAAACTCGTCCAGCGTGAGCGCGGCGCCCACACCGTAGCTGATCGACATCAGCCGGCTCAGGAAAATGGAGAGCTCCGTATGCCCCTGTCCCAAATCCAGCAGCCATCCATAGCCAACCAGCAGCAGAATCAGTATGCCCCATACCAGGTGATGGATATGAAGGCCGCCCACAGTTACCCACTGAAAAGGCCCCGCTTTGCGAACAATCGTGCTCACCAGCAAGCGAACACCGGCAAACGTAATCAGGAATGAGAGCGATGCTATAAAACTACGCCGCCTAGGCCGGTCGGGGATGGTGGTCCGCACCAGCAGTCCCAGCCGCGTCAACTGCAGCAGCACCAGCAGCACCCCCACCACCACAGCGGCAAACGCCAGCAGTATCAAAGCTCCGGTTCCGGGCATACCCTATTGAACCACCGCCGCCCCGCGTTCCAAAGCACGAAATGAAAAACAATCCTTCAGCATCAATGCGGGAACTGCGCCCTTCGTTCCCCCGTATCATCTCCACAAGGAGTCTGACGCCATGTTCCGCATCCTTCAGCGCCCCATCGGTTTGCTCCCGGCCCTTCTCGTCTTTCTGTCCGCCACGTGCCTTTACGCGCAGGCCCCCATCCTGGAAGAACCCAACTACACCCCCACACTCACCTTCGACATTGCCAGCGTCCGCCAGGCGCCGCCGCCCGACGCCAATTTCCACGTATCCGTCTCCAGCCCCCCGCACTCCAGCCGCTTCGAGGCCACCAACCTTCCCATCAAGGCCCTTCTCCAAATCGCTTACGGCTTCGATGCTCCGGTTGTCGACGCGCCCGGCTGGGTCACCGACACCTTCTACAACATCCAGGCTCGCTCCGACGAAGCCGCCGATGCCCGCCTCGCCAAGCTCACCAATAACGAGGTCCGCCTCGAAAAGCGCAACGCCATCCGCGTGTTGCTGGCCGACCGCCTGGGCCTCAAGTCGCACCTTGAAACTCGCAACACCTCTATCTATCACCTCGTCGTGGCCAAAGGCGGTGTCAAGTTGCAGGCTGCGCCCGCGCCTCCGCCGCCCGCCAATGGAGAGCCGCCGCCTCTGCCGCCGCCCGCCGACGTCCAGGCCCATGGCTCGCAGCATGGCCTCGAGTTCGTCGGATCGAATGCCTCCATGCGGTCCATCACCGGCGCACTCAGTTCCATGGTGGAAGCGCCCGTCCTTGACCAGACCGGCCTCACCGGCGCCTACAATTACACCCTTCAGTTTGGCCGCGAGTGGTCCGCGCACGATCCCGATAGCTGGCCCTCCATCTTCACCGCCGTGCAGGAACAGCTAGGCCTCAAGCTCGAAGCCGTCCACGAGTCCGTCCCCAACCTGGTGATAGACCACATCACCAAGCCAACGGAAAACTGATTAATGTACTGACGGCTGCTCTCTGCCGCGCCCCATCGAATAAATCGTGAGGCAGCCGTTTTTGAAACGCGCTCTACTGTGCCGTGTAAAAGGGGGACATCATACCTATTCCCCCGCATAGTGGCGGGTGGACCACCCATTCGATTACCCAAAAAGCGTGGATGGCCATCCATCGCTTCTATCTGGCGAAGCGCGGCAGACCGCGAACCTCAATCAGAACCCCATCGGGCGCCACAATCGTCCGCTGAGCCGGAAGTAAGCAGGTCGAAAGTCCTAGGCAGGTGGCCCGGCCATCAGAATAACCTGAGCCATGGAAAGGTGTGCCCCGTTCATCGCAGTTTTATCGCGATGAGCGGGCGGGTGGCCCACCCTTCAAATACCCGCAAAAGGCGCCCGGCCCCACGCGGCCGCATGGATTGAGACTACGCGGCCCGCGTCGCAATGGGCGCAATCCTGACGCGCTGCCCCTGGCTTGCCTTCCACAGATCGTGCTGCGACTGAACCCGAATCCACACTTCGGCGGAAGTGCCAAACGCTTCGGAAAGGCGGAGCGCCATCTCGGCGGAAACTGCCGCCTTGCCATTGATAACGCGCGACAGCGCCGCCCGCGTCACTTTCAAGTGCGCAGCCAAGGCCGAAATCGTAAGCCCAGGGCCTTCCATCTGCTCCCGGATGATCTCGCCCGGATGGGCTGGATTGAACATCATCTCAGTGCCCCCCTAGTGGTAGTCCCGATAATCGACAAGAATTGCGTCTCCGCCTTCAAAGCGAACTGGCTTTCGCCAGTTGCCGTTGACCTTGATTGACCAATGATCTTTCAGGTTGTCTTCAAGTGGATGCAACTGCCAGCCGGCAATGCCCATATCGCGTGGCTCCGTGCTTCCGTCTAAAGAGGTTAGCTGCAACTGTAGCTTCTTGGCATGCGCGGGCTGAATGTCAGCCTTGCTTCCGGTAAGGAAGAACCTCTCCAGCCCAGCGTGCCTGAAGCTCCTGATCATCAATCCGATTGTATAGCTACGCTATACGACAGTCAGTGCGAATGGACAGGCACGTGGCCAAGGCTGATCAGGTATAGAATCCTGTCCAAGCCACCAACCCTCAGTCTCAAGCTGAAAGCTGAACGCTGACAGCTTGAAGTGATATCAGTGCTAGCACTTTCCTCCTTTGTAAACGTTTACCCATCCAGTTTTGTGCGCAAAAAGCGCACAAAAACGCACCTATTTGCGCTTATTTCGCACCAAAACGGCCCTAAAACATGCTGTTTTGCACTATTTGTCACACGTTTGCCTGCGCATATATGCGCACCCTGCGCGGTGATTGTGAACATCCCAGCCTGTGCATTGAACCACACCCTCGGCGAAGCGCCAGGCGGATGGTAGCGCCGGTCTCCAGACCGGGGTCCCCGGCGACAGGTCCTCGTCGCTGGGGTGGTGACCGGCTGCACTGGCGGCGTCCCCGCCGCCAGCCGTCTCCGTCTCCGACCCCTCCCCCACCCGCCGGGCCAGGGAAGTCAGCCGTCGAATCCCATTCCTCCAGGTGCGTGAGCCTGGTCACGACTTCACTTTACAGCGGCGGAGTACACTGTCTAAGGCGTCGAGACCGGGCACTTTCCCCGGCCTAAACGTACAGCTCAGGGACATGCTCCCGGCTCGGCCATCAGTCCAAAGGTTTTTGGAGCGGCCGGGCAAAATCCTTCAGGAGATTCTGCGATGCGAGTTGCTTTGTTGACCGGTGGCGGCGACTGCCCCGGATTGAATGCGGTGATCTATGCCGCCGTGAAAAAAGGCATCAACCACTACGGGGATGAGTTTATCGGCTTCCTGAACGGCTGGCGCGGCGTGCTGGACAACAACTTTATTCCCCTCACGCTGGAAAATATCGACGGCATCCAGTTGAAGGGCGGCACCATCCTGCACTCTTCGCGCACCAACGTGAAGAAGATTCCCGGCGGAATCGAGAAGGTCCAGGAAGTCCTCAAAATCAACAACATAGACGCCCTGATCGCCCTCGGCGGCGACGATACGCAGTCTGTCACTCTCTACCTCAGCGAGCACGGCGTGCCCAGCGTGGGCGTGCCCAAGACCATCGACAACGACATCAACGGCACCGACCAGACCTTCGGATTCGACACCGCCGTCATGATCGCCACCGAGGCCATCGATCGCATCCACACCACCGCCGACTCGCACAATCGAGTGGTTGTGGTGGAAGTGATGGGCCGCGATGCCGGCTGGATCGCCTATGCCTCCGGCGTGGCCGGCGGAGCCCATGTAATCCTGGTTCCCGAAAAGGAAATCGACATTGACCATGTGTGCGCCCTGCTCAAGTACAACTACGATCACGGCAAGCACTACGGCGTGGTTGTGGTCGCCGAGGGTTGCCACCTCCCCGAGGTCGGCCAGGTCACCGGATCGGCCCAGGTTGACTCCTTCGGCCATGCGCGATTGTCTGGAATAGGCGAAGCGCTGGCCGACTTGATCGAGAAGAAAACCGGCTTCGAGACCCGTTCCGTGAACCTGGGCCACACCCAGCGCGGCGGCGTTCCCACCGCTTTTGACCGTGTACTTGGGCAACGGTACGGCCTGCACGCCATCGACATGGTGCATGAGCAAAAATGGGGACGCATCGCCGTCCTAAAAGGCCTCGACATCACAGACATCACCATCAAGGAAGCCATAGCCACAAATCGTCGCCTCGATCAGCGCTTCTTCGACGTGATTGCGGACTTGGAAGCTAAAGTATAGAAATCAATGAGGATGCGGTCGAATGCCTTCGCCCGCCAGGCTTCGACCGCGTCCGGGGTATTGGCCCAGATGTGGTAGATTCAAAGAGATAGACCACGCGCAGGAGAGATGGCCGAGTGGTTTAAGGCGCACGCTTGGAAAGCGTGTGTACTTTAACGAGTACCGTGGGTTCGAATCCCACTCTCTCCGCCATAAAAATCAACGACTTACGGGAATTGCTTCCTGCTTACAAGCTACCACAAAACCTCAAGGCGTGAGCCTTTAAGTGAGCGGAATTTTTCGCGTCCTGCCTCTTCTTTTTCTGCCTACACGCGGCACTGCAAGTGGTGGTGTCATCCCGTTGCAGCCACGGCCCCGAGCCAACGTAAATGTACTCGTGGCAGCTCTCGAACATCTCACAGGGGCGCTCTTCAATTTCTCCTGATACAACACGGGCGAAACTCAGCCACATATCGGCAAGCAAATTGACCGGGCGTAGTACCAGCCGCAAATCCGGCATCAAGAGGCATGGCGTTGTATGGCTCGGTGTTTCGATGTCCGTGAGGGCCTCTTGCACCTCATACTGCAACGCCTTGCGTCCGGGCTTGATGAGGTCCTCAACAGGGTATTCGGCTAGCTTCTTTCCCGTCGCTATCACCACGAATGAATCATTGCCCTCTTTTCTCTCCAGCGGGTGATGGACTCTTCTGTACGTAATCGCGCCTTTGTTCCGAATAATGAGTCCCGAAAGTTCCTTGTGCCTTTCGGGGGCGTTGATTAGGTCCCACAACTCAACGGCCCGGCGCATGTGCTGAATTGCGCGGGACCACGTTTTCATCGTGGCATGTGTTCTGACCGTCTCCACCACTGTGGTCAGCCTCACATGGTCATCCTGTGGCCTTGCGATTATGTCTCCGTAAGCCCTCGCAAAGACCCTTATCTCCCGTTCCCGCACTTCATCCTTTGCAGTGTTGAGACCGGCAAAAGTGCGGAACAAGCCCGGATGTGGCACGTACTCTGTCACTTTCCCCTTCGGTCCCAACACCGGAACAAGGTACTGCGCATCCCTCCGATTCCCCTTCTGTTTCCATTCATGCCCTGATTCTGGCTTTTGCCACGTAAACAGCACATCTGTGGAAGTTTTCTTCACTTGCTGCATCCCTTCTGTCACGAATTTACTATATCACATTCGTGACATCCAATTGCATATCTAAACAGTTGAGAGTAATTGTATGTATCAGGATGCACCGATGGATACTGCTATCCATCAATGCACACGGATATTGTGAGTCACAGATGCGTTGCTATCTAGGTGTGACGATATTACGTACTCAAGCAAACGGTGTGGCACTATGGAAATAGAGGGAAAGAGGCGTTGACGGGAGCAGCTATTCATCAACACCAAGAGGAGCCAGAATGAGGACCCTAAAACTCGCAACAGAAGACCGGCTACACAGTGCGGAATCCGCCGCTGAGCTGCTTGGTGTCCGGCCATCGACGATTCGCTCTTGGTGGTCAACTAGAAAACTGCCGCGTGTGAAGATCGGGAGACTTTCGAGAGTCCCTGAGAGCGCGTTGCTTTCGCTGATTCAGACGCAACCAAACAAGGACGGTGAGTGATGACCGCAGTTGATGAACTGATGCAGCATTGCAGACAGATCGGCTTGCGGCGGTCACGCCTAATGAGCCGGTTCTACCGCTTCCATCGTCACAACCCGGCACTCCTGGACTTTCTGCTCCAAGAGCTAGTCACCCTTCGGCAGAACAATTGGCCCACCACCTCCTTTGAGATGCTGTGGCATCATGCCCGGTGGGTCCTCACGTTTCAGCGCGTGCCCGGTGAAACCTTCAGCGTGTGTCAGAACCTCATGCCCTACTACAGCCGATTGGCAATCCTTCTTTTTCCCGAGTTCAACGGGTTTTACCGGCTCAAGACTGCGAAAGCAGATAAGGACTTCGAAGTATGCATCGTGTCAACCAAAGGCGTGGAGGGGTTGCGCCGTCTTGAATGGGCCGATGGCACGCCGATTGAGTCCGGCTGGAGGCCGTCAGCGCCTCACGTCATCCCAATCAATCCAGTCCCACGCCGTCAGCCTGTACAAAGAGCAGTCTTCATTCCCGACATGGAGGTACGCAATGCTTAGCACTCTAAATCTGCCGCTGGATGCACAGTTCGGCATGTACGTCATGGCGAGTCCCGATGGCTCAGACTGTGAATTTTTGACACTGATGCCGAGAGCCGCAGATGCGGAGCTGGAGGCACTACGGGCACGATGGGCCGGACGGGACTTGCATGGTGTTGGAGTCGCCTATCTCACACACGGGATACCGCGCCTTGTTCTCAAGGAAGCGCCGTCCGACTTCATGACAGTGGTGCGGCTCACGGCAGCCTATACGCGATACGTGGACATGATCTCAAATGACCGCACGGAGCAACTACGTGCTGATGACAGCGTGATGTGGTGCGAGCTGCTCTATGCGCTCACGGACACGCGCTCTCACACATAACAAGTTTGCGGCGCTAATCAGCGTCGTGGGTGGTGTCAACGCGTCCGATGCCGCCCGAATTTTCACAAGTGCCGCACAGCTAAAAAGGGCTGTGTCTTATACGTTGGCTGCCTCAGTACGGGGACGGGAGACGTGTGCGCACCGATGGTGAAAGCCGGGAAGTGCAACCACAACCTCAACCCATCAGGTTAAAAAGGGCCTCATGGCCGTAGAAGCCGCACCAGTACGGTGTTAGGTGACTCGGATGCGGGACCGGGGCAACCCGAGAATTTCATCCGAAGGACTAATCACAATGAAACTCATCGACATTTTGCAGAACCAGAAAGAAGCCATGAATCAGGCGGACTCAATCGTGGCAAAGGCAGAGCAGGAAGGCCGTGACCTCACAGCATCGGAAAAGTCGAGTTACGATGCCGCAATGGCCCGGCATAAGCATCTCGCCACTCAAGCAGACGAACGCCAAGCATCCAACACACTGCGTCAGATCGTAGGCGACAGATTCCCGTTGCTCACGATGGGCGGGGGAGCACCCGCCCGGCATGGTCAGAAGCCAATGTCTGCGGAATACAACGAAGCCTTTCTTGCCTTCATTCGCAGCGGAGGCAAGCAAGCAACTAGCGCGTTGAGTGAAGGCTTCGACCCGCTATTCGGCGGCTTCGCTTTGCCCGCAATGCCGGGCATGTCATCGGCGTCTTATGAGGGCACGGGCGGCGGCTCTACAACGGCGGGGGGATACACAGTAAGCGTGCCAACGGACAACCTTATCGTGCCTCTGGCGGTTGTTGACCTTGGCGTCCGTGCCGTGTCCAGGGTAATCCCAACAGCAACGGACATCAAGATTCCTGGACAGGCCACCTTCGCCACGGCTGGAATCAAGGTTGAATCTGGCAGCTCAGCCAACCTGTTTTCAGAGAGTGAGCCAACATTTAACCAATTCACTCTTTCGGCCTATATGTTGGGCCTACAGGCGAAAGCGAGTTGGGAGTCGCTGCAAGATGTCCAGATTTTCCAGGAGTTTTTGGTCCGGGACATCGTTGATGCTGTTGGCATCAATGAAGACAACTTCTTTGTCAATGGCAGCGGCTCCGGTCAACCACAGGGCTTGGTTGGCAACGTTGGCACCGGAACGGGCGCGGCATACGCGGTGGAGAGCACGGGCGCATACCTCTTGGACTCCACCATTGATGCTGTGGGCACGCTGAAGGGTGCTTACTACGCCAACGCGGGATGGCTGATGAGCCGCGCAACTGCAACGGCCATTCGCCGTGCTCAGATTCAGGCAAACTTGTTTGCCCCTGTCTGGACACGGGAGGGCGGACGTGACTACTTGCACGGCTTCCCGGTCACCTACTCACAGGCTATGCCCGCGCTTCCGACTGCAACCACAGCGGGCGTGACGCCTATCCTGTTTGGCTCTTTCAAAGATGGTTACGTCATTGGTGACCGTGGCGGCGCGGGGACTTTCATCAAGATACTTGACCAACCCCTTGCCACGGCTGGACAGACGGTCTTCCTTGGCTACAAGCGGACGGACGGGCGCGTCCGACAGCCTGAAGCCATCCAGCAAATCAGCATCTCACACAGCTAACCAAAGAACGGCGCGGTTTTTCATGCCCCGGCTAGCGGGGTCCTGTACACAACGCGCCTCCCTCAACCAAGGGTCATGACGTGTGCAGGAGTAGGCTAGACCGGCCTTCAGCGTGCCGGATTTGCAATTCGCTGGAGAACGGGGCCGTTCGTGTTTCGCTTTCAGGGAGGAAGCGGACACGGGCGGCCTCAATCCTTTACACCGCAAAAACCATGATGGTATCGCGCCCGGATGTTCCGGCAACGCGCCTATGCGCCTTGCAGCGCGTTGCTTGGCATTGTGCGCACAAATATCAGCAGCAATCAGGCGTGCTCACCGCCGAACGTGGGCAATCCGCTGCAAGCGGAGGAAAGCGAGTTACAAAATGTTCAATTCTGATAAGCGCATTCTCGAACGGCTTCACGCCGGGCGCGTGAAACCCATCAAAATCGCCTCAACGAACCCCGATGCTCACGCCGTCATGTCTTGCGGGATTAGCGGCTGTGCTGAGGCTGCCAACACGCACGTAGTCGATGTGGTGTGGGAGATGGACCCGGAAGAGCGGGACCGCCGTTGGGTGCGCATGGAGCTGCGCTGCGAAAACGGACACGGCTTTGTTGTCCTGTTTAGGAACCACGGAGGGGAAACGCGCGTTGAATCCGCGTTCCTTGATGACATCGTGTCACCCTTTGCGGAAGGTGCGAGATGGTAAATATATTTCACGGCATCCATGAAGTCCGTTTGCTAGTCCGTCCCAAGGTCGTGGCTGTGGGCTACTTCGATTCTTACGAAGCGGCTCTATGCGCCATTGAGAGAGAGCCACAGTACAAGGCCGCGTACTTCACCTTAAATCCGCTGAGGCTGCCATCGGGCTTTCAGGCACCAATAAACCCGCAATCGCTCACGCAATCAGGTAACACAGCAAGTGATGCGGACGTTGAGCGCCGTGTGTGGCTGCTCATTGACCTTGACCCCGTGCGTCCGACTGGCACCAACAGCTCGGAGGCAGAAAAGCAAACCGCACGTGAACAAGCGGAGCAGGTACGCGAATACCTCACGGGCCGTGGGTGGACCGCGCCGTTGTTGTGTGACTCTGGGAACGGATGGCATCTGCTCTATCGTGTGGAACTGCCCAACGATGACAGCTCAACGGCCTTGGTGCGCGGTGTATTGGCCCGGCTCAAGCAGCTCTTCCCACTCGTTGACGTTGCAAACTACAACGCAAGCCGCGTCTGCAAAGCCTACGGGAGTTGGGCACGCAAGGGCGAGCACTCGGAAGAGCGGCCTTGGCGTCATTCCGCGATTGTGGAGGCACCGGAGACAAGCGCCGTGCATGTGGCACAGTTGAGCGCCGTTGCCGCTGAGTATCAAGGCGCTGTGGCTCCAGTTCCAACGGCTCCAGTTGGTGACGCGACAAAAGCACTCGAAAAATTGATGGGCTTCCTGGAGTGCTATGAGGTTGATGTCCACGGACGGCCCCGCTCGATTCGGAATGGGCATCAGATCGAAATAACTTGCCCGTGGCAGCATGAGCACTCCATGGACAATCCACGGGACACCGTTGTCTCGTGCAATGAGTTTGGCTATGGATTCAAGTGCCAACATGGGCATTGCACGGAGCGCCACTGGCAAGAGTTTCGCTCGGAATTGCAGAGCCGCTTTCCTGACCGGAAGTGCGCTTTCACAGAGTCCGGGCCGGGCGTGACCATCGGCGGACTCGGGTTGCCGCTCATTGCGCACGCGACATTGGCAGAGGCATTCCTTCGGGACAACCACGACTTTTGCGCGGTGTACGACGCACCTGGACGCCCAACAGCACAGTGGGTCAAAACGCGGTGGGACGTTTCGGGTGACGATACGATTCTTTGGAAAGCCGTGGCTGATTATCTGAAGGCATTGCATGACCGATAACACGCGCCTGAAAAGGGGCCGGATTCGCGCATGAGGCTCTACGATGCCACGTTCATCAATGGCGTGGTGCGGTGCGTCAAGCCGTATCTGCCTCCCGTCAAGGCTGAGGTTTTTGATCGTGAGCCGTACACGCTTGGGTTGCCGGATTGCCGCGTGATTGACTTGCGGACAAGCGCCGTCCGGGACATGCGCCGTGAGGATTACATCTCACAGCGGATTGACGTGGCACCGGACCCGAATTGCCCAACGCCCCGGTTTGACCGCTTCATCAGTGAGATTACGTGCGGTGATGGTGCGCTCGCCAATTACCTGCTCCGGCTCTGTGCGCTGTGTCTGACAGCGGACCCATATCAGGGCTTGTTCTTTCTGTGGGGACGCGGCAGAAACGGCAAGGGCGTTTTGATTCGGATGCTGACTGCGATTCTTGGTGATGGCCGTTTTGCTTGGCCTCTACGTCCGAGTGAGATTACCGTATCCCGGTTTGGCGATGACGGCATGAAGCGGACCTTTGCGGGCTTGAAAGGTAAGCGGCTTGTGACAGTCAGCGAGAGTGTCAGCGGCAATCTCAATCTGTCCATGCTCAAGCTGATGAGCGGAGGTGATACGTTGAGCGCCGCACACATGCGACAAGACGCGGTTGCATTCAAGCCCACGCACAAGGTTCTATTGCCCACCAATGACAGGCCACAGCTACCGGCAGACCCGGCATTCCGTGGGCGCGTACACATGATTCCGTTTCTCGCCAACTTCACCGGGCGTGAAGATCGTTCACTAGACCACACATTGCAGTACGTTGAACTGCCCGGCATTCTGTATCGGCTCACCACGCTTTGCCCGGACGTGATTGAAAACGGATTGCGTCCACCGGCAAGTGTCTTGGCTGAGACTGACCAACTCTTCACTGAGCTGGACGTGACCAAACAGTTTCGTGATGACTGCCTGGAGAGTGAGCCGGGCGCGGAAACACCGGCAGTTGACATGGAGCGTGCGGTTGCCGAGTGGATGCGTGAGCAGAGCGCGGCGGGCGTCACCGTTTCGATGGGGGGGCATGAGAGCCAAGGTGAGGTGATATTGCGAGAGCTGAAGCACCAGCCGGACATCAAGTATGGGCGTGTGCGCCGTGGTGGTGAACAAGGCAGCGGCAACGGAGCAGGACGGGGCCGTGTGTGGGCTTATGTTGGCATCCGACTGAAGGCATCGGGCTGAAAGTGATGTGATTCCGTTGCCCTGTCCACCTGTCCACTTCGTTAGAGCCTATAAGCTAAACGTCTCTATCTCTTTCTTACTACGTATGTTACGGAGACGGATAGGGTGCAAACGAGGTGGACAGGCTGGACAAGGTGGACAGGCCACGCTAACTGCTATTGCTGCTTGCACTTAGCGGGCGCTGCCCTGTCCACCAACTAACCCTATTGGAATGAATAGGATGGGGGTACCCTGAAATCTTGCCGGGGATGCCCGAAAAGAGCGCCGCAATCCCCAATGTTACATACGGTAACAATTCTCAGAAAGTGGCAAAATAACCACAACTTGTTGCTGTTTAGCAATGCCCGCCGCCCAATGACTCCGTGTGCTTCCTGGAGCGGCTTTACGGCCTGGAGGACCAAACCGGCTGAGAAGCCCCGCGTAGCTTCCTTTCCAAAGCATCGGCCCTTTCTTTGTCCATTACTCTGAGCACAGCCATTGCAGTTAACCCGGCATCAAGAGCTTTCTGTGCGTCCGGCTTTTTGTAGTTCACTTCACCCCAGTGCATGATGCGATTTCGTTTGTCGAATAGTTCTTTGTGAATGTGTGCCGCCGTCAAGTAACTCTTGGGTACTGCCGGAAATCCTGCTTTGATTAGTGTCACGGTTTTGCTGCGCTTTGCGAAATCATCCACGAAGTCGTCAAACAATTCGCCGGTCAAACGTTTCGATACGAAGTTCGCTGAGTTTGCAAAGCCGCCCCTTCCGATTCCCTTGCGATATTCCTTCTCCCAAGCCACACGGTCCGCTTGCGAGGTTGGCGTTGCCGGGAATCCATGGTCAATTTCTCTCCACTTCAGAAACAAGCGCGTAAGTGCGGTTTCGATTGCCATTGCGCTGCATATTATCGGCATGGTGAAATCGCCGCCCTCAAATTCGGCCTTGCTTCGATACAAAAGGCGCTCCGCAACGATGCTGATTGTGAGCGGGTCAATGAGGTGAATTGTCTCCCCACACTTCAGGCAGGTCGCGGGCGGAAACGTCAAATCCCCATACCCGAGAGTCTTAAAATCGCAACCGCAAGTTGAGCATGACACGGGCACAGTGAATTTCATATCGCGCCTCAATGGAGCGATTTTACTCTCTGGATGCCCCGCGATTGGCCCAAGACTCCCAAGAGGCATCGGGGAGAGCCTCGTGCGGGCCGCTATTTACCCCACGGTCCATTGCTATAGTCTGTTACTCTTTCCTGCATGAAACTCAAACTGCTGCAACTCGAACAAAGAATTAATGAGTTGGAGGCGATTGCTGACGAGGTTACGAACCTCGCAAGGAAGCAAGGCGCGAGTGAAGCTGTGCAACCCGAATTGAACACCAAGGGCCAACGTTGGTATCGCGGCGCAAGAGAAATATTGGTCCAACAGAAGTCCTCCGGCCTCACTGAATTTGACGCTCTCTACGTTCAGGTAATTAAGGATGTAATAACTGGCAGCGTCTTTGTGGTGGGCGACAAAATGATGCACGCGGAGTTTGAAAGCACGCTTGGGGCAGCCCGCGCGTTGCTTATTGCCGTTGCCGAAGAGATTGCGTCGCGGGAACTCCCCCTGAAAACCCAGCTCAGTTTTGCCGTTTCAGCAGATGAGTTCGACCGAGCCTCGGAGCTTGTCATCTCATCTGGCGGTGATGAAGCGCTTCTCAGGGCGGGAGGCGTTGTCGCAAGAGTGGCTCTTGAACGGCATCTCTGGACAGTCGTTGATTCGTACGGATTAGCTGTTGTGAAGAATCCGCCAACCAAGAAAAAGGCAGACACACAAGATTTGCTCACGACTCTTGTAAAAGCCTCCGTGGTGACGCCCATTCAAAAATCGGAAATGGATGGGCTATTCGCCATAGGCAATAATTGTGCCCACCCAAAAGAGTCGGTAATGCAGACGGATGTGGAAAGACTGATAAGCAGAGGGCGGGAGCTTGCTTCGGTGATTCTCTAAACGTACCCCATCAACGCATCGAAAGAAGGCTTACGCGCTCATGCACGGCCTGTAAATCCGCCGTCACTAGGTTGGCATATCGGCGCGTCATCTCAAGCGAGCTGTGCCCCAAGACTTTCTGGAGGTGGAACACACTGCCCCCGCGCCTCAGATAAAACACCGCGAACGAATGCCGAAAGCTGTGGAGCGTCCTTGCGGGCGGCACGAATCCGAGGTGCTTACACAGTAGCTTGACGCTGCGTAGAGCCGTCATACGGCGCACGGGCACACCCTCTGGCGTTGTGAAGAGCAGTGAGTCCGACTTGAGATTAAAGTCCGCAACGAAGCGGTGTAGAGCCTTTCTCAGAGCAAACGAAATCGGAATGACCCTCTGCTTTCTGCCCTTGCCGTCCAGCGTGATGAGCAGGTTGTCCAGGTCCACATCGGAGACTCGCGTTGTGAGCGCCTCTGTGATGCGGCAGCCGGTGTCCAGGAGCAACAGGGCAAGCAAATGCAAGCGGCGCTCATGGAAGTCTTTGGGCTTGGGCTTCCAATTCACAATCAGGTGGACTTGGGCCTCTGTCAGCGTAGGCAAGATGTTCTGTGGCTCTTTCAGTTGGTGGATTCGTGGGTGGGTGCATCCGGCCCCGCATTTGTGCTCAGAGCCGCTCGCCCAATGCAAATATGCGTTGATGGCCCGGATTGCGGCGTTGCAGCCGGTTTCCTTCAAGCCCGCTTCCCTCATCCTCAGCACCACGTCCTTGAGTTCCACTTGCGTGGGTGATTCCGAAGGCAGCCATTTGAAAGCGTGCGTGTACCAAGACACGGTTGCGGGCGATACGTTACAGAGGTACTTCCTCTCTCGGGTAAAATCAGTAAAGCGACTCATGCGGCCCTCCCAGGCGTGTTCCCTTTTGGAGAGCAATTCCGCGTAAGTTGTTGATTTTGCGGAGAGATGGCCGAGTGGTTTAAGGCGCACGCTTGGAAAGCGTGTGTACTTTAACGAGTACCGTGGGTTCGAATCCCACTCTCTCCGCCATACATATTCCTATCCGATTGATTCTATACGTAATTCGCACAAAACAATGGGTTTACATTCCGTAACCTCAGACACTATTGTCACTGTAGGTCCTTCCGATACCGTCAATTTCGCCTAAAAACCATAACATGGAAGAATTACCATAACACAGCGTTTCCGGCGCCAAACAGAAACCTCCCCTAGGGCTCCAACGCCCGCACCGGAAATCTTAGCCCGATGCGCCACGATCTTCGGCTCGCCTGTCGCAAAGTATGCAGGGAGTACCCGGTTTCGTAGAAGTAGAGCGTCGGAAAAGCAAGTAAGTCCAATCCCGTCTCGACCAGCTTGGGATGGCAGATCACCACCTGGACGCCGGCCTTCAACTGCCGCTCGTACCAATCCTCTCGTTTATCGGTGGCGACGGATGAGCGGAGGACGGCGACGCGAATGCCCTCTTGCCGCAGCACAGCCTCCAATCGCAAAGTGACATCTTTCTCACCCGTATAGGTGGCATAGACCTGGCAGCGCCTTCCCTGCCGCAGCTCCTCTTTCACATCGGCGATCAGCGCGCGCTCCTTCGCGTAGAGAGCCTCCCGCGTGAGGTTCTCCGGTTCAGTCACCAGGACCCGTCTTGTGTATTGCCAGACATGTGAGCACGGTTCTCCGTTGTGATTGCGGCACCAATGGCGAAGCTGGGCTGGGCTGGGCCTGATGTGCAGTTAGGTGCTGCCATTTCGATGTAAGTTAGACCGGTAATCAAAGATATGATGAGGGTGCCTACGGGGCGAATTGCGCCGCTCGCCCACGCCGTGGCTGTGCCCGGTGGGGGAGTCCCGACAATCGGCTGCCAAATGCAATTGCCGTCTCCAGTAAATTATGAGAAATGTGTCCACGTGCCGGGCTCCGTTAGCTGCGAAACCCCTCCATCAACCGTCTCGTAGTAGTGACCGTCCGGAGTCGCCGGAGTCACGATGGCGCCCGGCGGGTATACAGTCCTTGGCTGCCACGGCTCTCCTGGGAAAGGGGGAGATAAGTGGCCGTCACTTGGACGGTTGGCAAAACATCGCCAGGCAAAGGGAACGGGTAGAGAAGAAAGTAGATCTGATCACTTAAATTTGTAGTTGCCGTATTGGCTCCAAAGGTCGGCACCAGAGGCGTTACGGATATGGGGTTTGAGGCGACGGTGGCCAAGGCGACCGTTATGTCGCGAATTCTTGTAACATCCACTTTCCGCGCATCAAATGCAATTGCTATCCGCGTATACGCGCTGCCTGTGGCCAACCATCGTGATGCAAGATACAACGCGTAAAGGAGCCTATTCATGCTGAAAACAGTATCTCCAACCAGCAAAAAGGGATCCTCCCTGGAGGAATTGGTTCGGAGAACGAAGGAGTTTGCAAAGGGCGCGAAGGCGCCCGCAACTGTAAAGGCCTATCGATCGGATTGGCTGGATTTCGAACAATGGTGCGGCGGCCATCAGATGGTTTCGCTACCGGCGACTCCTGAAACAGTAGCGCTCTACATTGCCGATCGTGCATTTACCCTTGCATCTGGAACAATCACACGCCGCCTCACCTCCATTACCCACGCGCACCGCGCAAAAGGCCACACCGAAACGCCGGCAACAACTCATCACACCATCGTCGGAGAGGCGCTAAGCGGAATCCGGCGCTCCATTGGAACTGCCCAGAGTGGAAAGACGCCGCTGCTCTCAGGCGACATCCGAAAGATCATCGCCGCTTGCCCGCAGAGTCTGCTCGGTTCTCGAGATCGTGCGTTGGTACTGGTTGGTTTCGCCAGCGCGTGTCGGTGTTCTAAGCTGGCCAGGATCGATTGCGTAGATCTCACGTTTTCAGACCACGGTGTTGTCTTTGATCTCCGCAAGTCGAAGACCGACCAGGAAGGCGCGGCCCGCAAGGTGGCTCTGCCACTGGGGATGAATCTGGAGACCTGCCCGGTGCGCTCACTTCGCACCTGGCTCGACGCCGCGCACATCACTGTTGGATCAGTCTTCCGCGCTGTGGATCGGCAGGAACATGTGTCTAAAAGCGGGCTCAACAAAGATTCCATCGGCGTCATCCTGAAACCCGCCGCTCCCCGCGCCGGATTGAAGACAGATACATTGGGCGGGCATAGCCTGCGGGCAGGGCATGTGACCCAGGCGGCCATGAATGGCGTCAGTGAATTTGTGATCATAGCGCGAGGGTCGAGCATTGCCCACAAAGAACGAATTGAAGTTGCTCAAATACCTCAATCTGTCCGAGAGCGGCTCCATTACTGGGATAATCGGAAACCCGCGTTGCTATGACATCATCTTTTCAAGCAAGCGTAAAAGGTTTAACAGGCCCATTCAAATACCCTTCACTAAGATCCTATCCGTAAATAGCCATGGTCTGTCTCCAGCAGATCATGGCGCAAGCAAGTGAGAGGAGCGCGACGTAACTGGCCTCTGTCTTTTCGAAGCTGACCAGCAGTTTACGAAAACGGTTGATCCATGAATGCGTTCGCTCCACGACCCAACGGCGAGCCTTGAATCCAGGGTTGCTGAGCTTGTCTTGGGCCTCTTCGCGTCGTTGCTTGATGTGCGGCTTATAGTCCCGTTCGAGGGCCGCATTCGAGGCAGGCGCGCCTTTGTAGCCCGCATCGGCGCAAAGATTGTACTGCCCCGCGTGACCCGGCATCTCGATCACGACCTGGTCCAGCGTAGCCTCAAGCAGGTTGACGTCATGCGTGTTTGCGCCGCTGGCGACGAGCGATAGCGGGACTCCAATCCCGTCGACCAACAGGCTTCGTTTGCGCCCATTGTTTCCCCCGATCCGTGGGGTTGGGACCCACGCATTCGGTCGCCAGCGGCGCTTTGTGCATCGCCCCGTCGATACTCTGCCAGTTCCATGCAATGGCCTCCATCTCGTCATACTCGGCCAGTCCGGCTTGCCACAGACGAAGAAAGAAACCCGTCTGCTGCCATTTCTGAAAGTGCAAATGTACAGCACTGGCACTGCCAAACTCGCGTGGAAGAGCCTTCCACGGGCAACCGGTGCGCAACACATAAACGATGGCGGAGAAGATCTGACGCGGCGCCATGGGCTTGCGACCGCCGCCAGGTTTGCGAAGATAAGCGCGATCCGCTGACCGCTGCGGAGGAGGAATCAATGGCTCAACCTTCGCCCAAAACGCATCTGAGACAGTCCATGACTTGATCTGAGGCATCTTGCAATCTATCTTCGCCCAGCTTGCATCTCTGGATCCGTGCTGTTTGTTATCGAGAATCAAGATCGACACTATTTAAGGATAAGCTCTGAGCATGCGAGTCAACTAGACAACTCGTTGAGCGTCCTCTATTGCTATCCTGAGCTTTGGAATGACAGAACTAAACGCCAGATCCAGGCCAGGAATCTACGAATACTCCTTCTGGATATAGAAGCGCACACGATGGCCATTGAGAAGCAGAAGCAGCTGGATGTTCAAGCCAAAGAAAAGGCCGAAGAGATGAATCGGATGCGTTATGAAATCGAATACGACGGCATGAGTTTCCTAGACAACGACCGCATCGATTGAGATCAGGTGAACTTGGCGGACCTTGTGCTTTTCACTCTCGCAACGGAACATCCTTCGCGATGGAACCTAAGAGCTCCGTGACCAGGAAACTCGGGCACGTAATGAAGTCCCATCATGACTCGAAGTAGTCCGGTTCAGGACCCTATGTAATGGCTCTTAGTATGAGAGCAGAATCACGCCGCCATTGGGGCAGGAAAGTGCCTGAGAAACAGGATTTCTCAGACGTTGAAGCTGCCGTTCAATGTAAGCGCTCGACGTTCCCTTCCCATCGGGATGAGAGTGTCCAACAGGTGTCCGCTTATTTCTTAGCGGACACCTGTTAAGAGATTCCCCTCAAGTCAAGATGGGAACTTCGAGCGCTAAGGTGAGCGCCGTGGACGTGGTCGAAGCTGTTTTGCGCACTACTCCGCCTTGTAGGTGTAATTCGTCGGCTGCCAGACTCCTCCTATGTAGGAGTAGAGCGTGGCGTAGATGGTTTCGCCGTTGGTGGGGAGGTCGGTTACTGTTACTGAGGTCGTCCCATTGTCACCTACGCTATAAATGTTCTTCGCGTTCGGACCAGAAGCAGCAGTGCCGAGGTTGAGCCAATAGTAAGTTACCCCGCTGCCTGCGGACCACGTGAACGTGACCGTGGAACTTGTCAGCGCCGTGCCGGGTTCTGGAATGGTTAACGCGGCCGGGGTTGGCGATCCGGAAGCAGTGTAGGTGTAGACGGTGGGCCGCCAGGCTCCGGCGATGTACGAGTAAAGCGTGGCGTAGATCGTCTCGCCGTTGGCGGGCAAGCCGGTGACGCTGGCCGAGGTTTGCGTGGTTGAACTACCAGAATAGATGTTCTTGGCGTACGCAGGCACGGGGGAAGTGCCGAGATTGAACCAGTAGTAAGTAACTCCTTCGCCAGCCGACCATGTGAAGGTCTCACTTGAACTGGCCAGCTTAATGCTTGGCGTGGGAGTCGTGAGCACAGCCGCCACGGGTGCACCCGCTGCGGTATAGGGATACACAATAGGCTGCCATGCTCCGGCAATGTAGGAGTAGAGCGTGGCGTAGAGCGTTTCGCCATATTGCGGAATGCCCGAAACGGTTACGGATGTTGCCGTGGTTGAACTGCCAGAATAGATGTTCTTGGCGTACGCAGCCACGGCGGAAGTACCTAGGTTGAACCAGTAGTGCGTGATCCCGGTGCCGGGCGTCCACGCAAAGATGGTGCTGGCGGTGAGCCTGGTGCCTGCCGCTGGTGTTGTCAGCACTGCCGGGCCGGTCGCGTAATAGGTGTAGACGGGTGGCGACGACAACCAAGTTCCGTTCGACTCCGAATAGAGTGTCGCGAAAATGGGCTCGCCGTTGGTTGGCAGGCCGTCTACGGTGAGAGTGGTGGCCGAGGTTGGTCCTGAACTGTAAAGATTCTTCGCATTTGCTCCACCCGTCGCGGTGCCCAAGTTGAGCCAGTAGTTGGAAAGTCCTCCGCCAGCCGACCATGTAAATGTAACGTGGGTGCCTGAAAGTTGGCTGCCCGCCGTGGGAGAGGCCATTGCTGCCGGTATAGGCGTTCCGCACTCGGTGTATGTGACCGGGCTGGCAGCCCGCCAGGACCCGAGGATATACGAATAGAGTGTTGCGTAGATTGTCTGGCCGTAGCCGGGCAGACTGGTTACTATGAGGCTGGTGGCAGTGGTTGGCCCTGAGCTATAGAGGTTCTTTGCGCCTACGCCACCTGCGGCGGTGCCGAGATCCAGCCAGTAGTTTGTGACCGCAAAACCGGGAGTCCAAGTGAAGGCGGCGCTGGAGCAGGGAAGGGTGGCTCCTGGCGCGGGCATGGTAATGGCCGCAGCCTGGTCTATCGTGATCGAGACGGATTTGGTCGCGGCGATGTAGTCGGTGGAATCCGTTGGGGTGAAGGTGACCGAGAGGGTCTGCGCTCCTGGTGTGAGCACAATTCCCGAGGTCGGCGTGTAGGCGAAGGTTCCAACCACCGTAGAAGCAGCATCGAGTTGGGTTGCACTCAGGGCCGCGCCATAGGTGATGGCTGCGGGCGCAGCCCATGTGATTGCCGGGGCTGCCTTCGCAATCGTCAAGACGCCTGGCGTGTTCGTCACCACATAGTTTCCGAGCTTATTTCCGGGATCGCCTAATGTTCCTGTAATCGGATACGTGCCAACCGTAGAAGACGAAGTCGCTGCGGTCGTGTAGGTCGCCGTAATTCCGTCACCGGGCACCATGCCAGCGATCGTTCCGGTGAGCGTAGGAAGCGTCGTACCATACGCCATCGACTGATTGTTCGCTGTTATTAGGAGGGGAGTCTTGTTCACGTTGAAATGTGCATTTTGTGTTACTGGCAGATAGTCAATTGCGTCCGTTGGCACAAAATCCACGGAAAGAAGATAGTTTCCGGCCGGCAGCAAAGATGCCGGGGTGATGACCTGCGAGCCGCCTCCGATCAACGTAGCAAGGTAAGTAAAGCTGCCCGCGAGGCTAACACTGTTTATCGTGGCCGAAGCATTCAAGACACCGCTGCCAATTGCCGATCCGTATATTTCGGCCGAACTTCCGGGATTCCACTGGACCACCGGAGTGCTGGGTACTCCCATTCCAGCCAGGGCCGCTGCAACTGGAGAGCCAGAAGCAGAGCTCGCGACCGATACGGATGCGTTCCGGTTGCCCTGGCCTTTCGGGGCAAACAGGACGGAGATCGAGCATGTGCTGCCCGGAGGCAGAGTCGTCCCAGTGCATCCGTCCTGCGCGAGGACGAAGTCGGCGGCTTGCGTGCCGGCAATCGTCACCTGGATCCCGGTGAGGTTGGCGTTGCCGTTATTGGAAAGCGTTGCGGTCTGGGCTTCCGATCCAGGCATCGAGAGGTTGCCGAAAACCAGCGTTGCTGGCGCCAGGCTGGCGGCCGGAACCGCTCCCATTCCTGCGAGCTGAATGCTTTGGCCGGCGGATCCAAGCGGAATGCTGGCCGAAGCTGGGCCCGCTGCTGCCGGCGTGAACTGGACTCCGAGCGAACAGATCGCCGCGGGCGCCAAGGTTGCCGGGCAGGAATTCGCCGTGATGGCAAAGCCCGAGGCGCCGGAGACCGTGATCGAACCCAGCGCGAAGGCTGCGGTACCGGAGTTAGCCAGCGTAAAGGATTCGACCGTGCTGGCGGCGTTGACCAGTTGCGGGCCGAAATCGTAGGAAGCTGGAGAGGCGGCCAGGATAGCCGCCGGTTCGAGGGTAAGAACGCTGACGCCCGAGCCGCCGTTGTACGAGGCAAGCAGTGCGGTGACGGTCTCCGATGGAACCACCGAGGTTTCAATGCTCACCTGGGCGCTGGTTTGCCCGGCGGGAATCGTCACCTTGGCCTGCGGCTGCACGGCGGTCGAGTCGGACCACAGGGAGACCGTGACGCCGCCGGCCGGGGCTTGCCCGTTCAATGTAACCGTGGCTGCTGTCTGCGAACCGCCGGAGAGCTGGCTGCTGGCAACGGACAGGGATGCCAGCCGCACGCCCGAAAGGAATGGATTGGCAAATTCGAAGACATCGGTGGTGCCGTTGGTGTCGTTGGCCACTAAATTGGACGAAAGCGAGGAGAAGACGACGCTGCCGCCATCGGCGGAGCCGGTCGCCGGTCCCGAACTGCCGTTTCCAGCCGATCCATCTTGAGGTACGTTGAGGTCGCTGGCTTGGCCCGTCGTACGATCCACCAGGTAGGTGTCATTCCTGTTCTGGACTCCGGAAGTGTGAAACCACCCCGAAATGTAGCTGCCGAAGGTCACAAACCGGCCATCCGGGCTGATAGTGCTCACGTTCGACACGGGCAAAATGTTGTTTTGTCCATCAATGAAGAGGGGGGTCGTTTCCCCCGTGATCATGTCGTGCAGAAAGGCGGAATCGTAGTTGTTCGGATTCGCATATCCTGGCGCCAGCGTCTGGCCGAAGGTGACGAAGGTGACGTAGCGGCCATCCGCGCTCATCGCCAAGGGGCTTGCCGATGAGTAAATGACACCACCGTTGTCCTGTGTCCCATCTGTCGCGACATTGACGAGCGTGGTCTCTCCGGTCGCGAAGTCGTGGACAAAGGCATTCTCCTTTCCGTTCGTAACATTGGGAACGAGATTCGGCGTGGGCGAAATGAAGGCGACGAAGCGGCCGTCTGCGCTGATTTGCGGGAAACAGCCGCTGGCCTGGACCGAGCCATCCGAAGAGACGCTGGCCAGCTTCAGTTGGCCGCTTGTGGTATCGGCAACGAAGACGCTGCCGGCGGGAGCTCCCGCGATCAGATTGGTCGCCCACGAGGAAAACGCGATAAAGCGGCCGTCGGCGCTGATCGCTGAAAAGGCACTGGTGCCATTAGCCGCGGTTCCATCGGGAGCAAGATCGATGCGCCGGATTGCTCCTAAATTCCGGTCGTAGAGATAGATTCCCTGAGAGCCATCCTGCGACTGGCTTGTCAGATTGCCCGAGGACGATGCAAAGACGACGAAACGTCCATCCTGACTCATCGACGGCTGTTCGGCACCCTGGTCGGACGGCGTGCCATCGGCGGCGGTGCTGATCATCGTGGTCGTCCCGGCCTGCGTGTCCCGCATGAATAACTGCCCATACGTGCTGCTGTCATTGGCGGTCAGGTTGGTGGCTTGCGAGACAAATGCGACGTAACGCCCGTCGGCGCTGAGAGCGCTGGTTACGAAGTTGGACGTGTTGGAAATTGAGCCGCTCATGTTGTTGCCTTGAACGCCTGTGCTCGAGACGCTCACCATCTGGCCAGACTCCGTGGGTGGCAGTGCGACCGTCAACACCACCGGATAGGCTGTGCTTACGTATCCGTCCTCGTTAGTACCGGTAAAAACGATGGTATAAATGCCCGCGGGGGTTGAAGGGCTAGTGGAGATGGTGGCCACCGACGCCGTGGCGCTGCATCCCGCGCTGACCGGGTTGGCAGAATACGATACGCCGGCTCCCGGCGGCAGCCCTGAGGCCGAGAGAGTCACCGTTTGCGTGGCCCCGGTCTCGATGCAAGCGCCCAACTGAATCTGGGTGCTGGACCCGACGCCTACCACGGCCGCGAGCGGCGAGGGGTCGAGCATCGCAAAAGAGTTCTGGCCGGTGAAGTTCAGGGTAAACGTGGTGGTGGAACCGGCCGAGATCTGCTGCGTGGGTGAGGGCGTGATACCAGTGAAGGTGACGCCGCCAGGGCCGCCAGCCGAGTAGCTGAGGGTATAGGAACCGGGGGTGAGCCATTGAATGGTATTAGGCGCCCCGGCAGCGTTGTAGGACTCAGGCCCGCTGAAGCTGTAGTAGATGTCGCCGGTCCAGGGCGAACCGTTGAAGGTGGCGTTAACCTGCATGTTGCCGGTGGTGACAGGTGCGGCCACTCCGGTTCCGCTCAGCGCGATGCTGAAGGGATTCGAACTGGCGGTATTGTAGAGCTGAATGACGCCGATCTGCTGACCGGCCGCGGCAGGCTGGAAGATGACCTGCATGTTGGCGTAGCCGCCGTTGGGCTGTAGCGTGAGGGGCAAGCCCTGGTTGAGGAAATATGGAATGAACTGCGCCGGAGCAGTGAGGGAAGTAATGGTCAGGGGCGAGCCGCCACTATTGACCAGGGAGATGACCACCGGTGAGCTGTTTGAGTTCACGGTCTGGGGATTGAAGTTGAAACTCGAAGGCGAGGCTCCCAGTTGGCCGTTGGTGGGGCTGGATGCGTTCACGGTAATCGACACCTGCACGCTGTGCGTGGCGCTGGCGCCTACCGCAGTCAGCGTACCGGTGTAACTCCCCGCGGAGACCGAGGATGCCGCGCTCAGGGTTAGAGTCGTGTTGGAGCCCGAGGAGATCGCCGACTGGCCAAAGCTCGCGGTGATTCCCGAGGGAAGATGAGAAGCGGGACATAGGTGCTCGCATAGGGGTCGCTCGTGTCTACCTTCCCTTTCACCGCGGCCTGATATTCCGGCTCAAGCTTGGCGGAAATTTGCTGGTCGCGGCCGGCGAAGAATGGATCTTGGCCTGCCTTCTCCGCGCTTGCCGCCGGGCTGACGGGCGCGCTCTTGCCTTTGGGGAAGAGCAGATGGGCGCCAGAGATGAACAGGTGGAGATCCTCGAGAGCATCCATCAGACCCGCGCGCCGGGTTTCGACCAACAGCTTGCCGCTTTCGGTCCGCGTGCAGCGGATGACCCGTCGCACAAGCCCCAGGGGAAAGGTCTGGCTGCGTTCCGCGTAAAGAACGGAGCCGGTGTGAATCGCCGTCACCGTGTCGTTGCGGGCCGTGAACTCGATGGCCGCCCCGGCCTCGTCATGCTTGCTCACCAAGGCCAGCTCGGCGGCGGTCAGCTTGACCGTCGTTTCTCGCAACGTGCCGGTGCCGGTAGAAGAGGACGCTTGGGTATACCCGAGAGATGCCAGCTGGAGCCAGCCCCGCGCCAGGTAGAACTCCCTCTCGGCTAGGCTCGTCGTGTAGACAAGGTCGCCGCTGGCCCGATTCCGGAGCCGGAAGAGCTCGCTCGCGCCCTCGACCGGGTGGGGATAAACGTAAAAGGGCTGGGACTGCTCGGACAGGCCCTGCTTCGCCAGTTGCTGCCGCTCCGACTCGTTGGCAGCCAGCACCAGACTCCCGTGTGCATCCTGGAAGGCATAGAGGGCGACGGCATCGCCAATCTTGCGGGGATAAAGATAAAAGAATGGGCTGTCGCTGGAGGGGTTCTCCATGCCTTCTTCGCGGTACTCCGCAAAGGCCGGGGCCGCCTTGGGCGCAATGGCCGCGAAGGTGTGCAGGCCCGAGGCTTGGTTACGGAAGCGAAGAACGCGCACAGGTTTGGCGAGAGCGGGTGCCGGGGCTTGTTCTGCGGCGGGATCGATGCCAACCAGCTTCGCGGCGGGAGTCCATGGCTTGACGAGGCGGGTGCTGGAAGAGTCGGGCTGCTGGCACAGCGCCCCGGCACTCAAGGCCATACAGAGCGCCAGCTGTGCCAGCGCCAGACGGGGCGGGCAAACGGCGGCCATGCGACCGGCCAGGATTCGAAGCGCTACTGGGCGAGAAGCAAATCGGCGCGGTTGAGAATTCACGAGACCCTCCTGCTAAGCTAGCGGCACTCAATTGCGCCAAGAGGGGAAAACCTGCCGATGTCAAGTGCATCAGCATGATACCACGCCCGGATTCTGCCTGCCATCCAAACTCTTTCAAGGCAAGCCCGCAAAAACCGGTGCAAATCTACTCACAGCGGAGCCCCTGCTGCTGTTCAGTACTTTAAAACCAGTTTGCGTAGGATTTCCATTGATAGATATTCACGCATCGCCGACAACGACAGAAGCGTTGGCCAGGAACGGCGCTCTCTGCGCGATCGAGGACGAGGCACGGGCAAGGCCGCCGATCTAAGGCTGAGCGTCCGCCAGGCGCGAGCCTGGCCACTGCTCGAGGCATTGCGCAAGTGGATGGAGAAGACACTGCGTTCCCTGTCATCGAAGAGCGAAACCGCGGGTGCGATGCGATATGCGCTCTCGCGATGGCGCGCCCTTACGCGCTACACCGACGACAGTCTGTTGGAGATCGACAACAGCGCGGCTGAAAGGGCACTGCGCGCTGTCGCTCTTGGAAGGAAGAACTACTTATTCGCCGGTTCCTGCTGCGGCGGCGAACGCGCCGCCTCGATGTACAGCCTGATCGGATCGGCCAGGTTGGACGGCCTCGATCCGGATTTCTATCTGCGCACCGTGCTGGCCCAGATAGCGGACCATCCAATCAGCCGCATTGAGGAACTCCTGCCCTGGAATCTGGCGCTGTCCTTACAGACCCAATCCACCCAGGCCGCATAGACACTCTCATCACGTGCCCACTTGCAAACAAGTGGACACTTAAAGGATTACTCCCTATCCAGCTCAAGAGGGGAGATCGGGACGCTTACGCTGATCCTCTGTGGTCCATAAGTGTACTGGCGAGTGACGGCTCCGCCGATAAGCTCTTCGATCAGCTGCGGATAGCCAGTGGGATTCAGATCGTCGACCAGATACTCGGTGGTAACTCCGTTGACCGTCTTGGCCACGCGGTTGCCGAAGGCGTCGTAGGCGACGGTGACCGCCCGCCGTTCATCGTCCGTAAGCGGTTCTCGGAATCGTAGGCGAAGGCCCTGCCGCCGGTGCTGAGCGTGTTGCCGTTGGCGTCGTATGTCTCCCCCTTCTCCGGTTTGAAGCTGGTCGTCGGCATTGAAGGAGAACCGGCCGGCGGTGTTGACCCCCGCTGAGCGACGAGTTAACCGACTGGCGGTTGCCCACCGGGTCCAGGCCATAGGCGACGCTGCCATTCTCCTTAGTGGGGTCCGAGGTGACCGTTTCGTTGGTTAAGCGGTAAATGCCGTCGAAGTTCCAGGCGAGGGTGCGCCCGGACTGCTCGGTCGCGCCGGTGCGGTTGCCCGTTGGCCCCAGCGTGTACTTGTAATCGGCGACCGGGGGAGTGGAAAGCTCGGTAAGCCGGTTCTGCTGATCGTAGGTGAAGGTGGACTGGAGGCCGTTGGGATAGGTAATCGATCCTGAAAAAGCCGAGCTCAAGCAGCTTGGATGGTCATCCGCAAGCCGATGAAGCTCCATGAGGAGAGTAGTCGGCTCATGATGGCGTAAATCTCGCGCACAAAATGACGCGGAACAACCCTCAGCAGCTTTTGGAAGTTCATCGCCGCAGCCGCCAGCACGGCGTTGACCGCGTTTCCGGCAGCACCCTTCAACCGATTGCGCTCCAACCGGTGTTCCGTCTTCAGATGCCCGATGCTGGGTTCCACTGCGGCGCGGTGCTTCATCCTTCGCCACAGCGATGGCGGCGTTCGGCCTCGGCGCCGCTTGTCCACATGGATCGCCGTTTCGCCCTGGTAATGATGACCTCGGTATCCCATGTCGACATGCACTTCCTTGATCGGCTTGCCAAGTAACTTCTCGACCTGCTTGATCTGCGCTGCCAGCGTGTGCCCGTCGTAGCGATTGCCGGTAAAGCTTTTCGTTCCCACGAACCATCCGCCCTGACTGCTCACCGCGACACTGACCTTGTTGCCGAACTCGTACTTCTTGTCCGCCTTGCCCTTGGCGATACACTCCACTTCAGGCTCATGAACACCGTAGATCTTGTTCTTATCGTGGCGCCGCTGCGCGTGGGTGCGATGAGCCGCAGCGAGTAACTTGTTTAACGCGCCAGTCGGTTGCTCTGCTGGCCGCTCGATCTCGCGCAGCACACGCCACAACTGTGTGCGCAGCGCGCGGGTGCAGGCTTTGGCGCGTTTCATCTGCCGGGCATGGGCGTAACGGCTGGACTGCATCAATAGCCTGCGGCCAACATGCCCATAGCTCTGTTTGATGTTCAGACCCGCGGCACGCGCGGCTTTCACTAACTTCTCGCGACAGCGACGATACAACCGCGCATCGGTGGGATAACGAACCGCCTTGGTCTGCACCGTGGTGTCCACGTTGATGCGCTGAAGCTGAGCCGGACGGATGGCCTTCATCTTCATGCCGGCTTCGATGGTGGCGCCAAGCATCTGTTCGGCTCCCGCTTCACCAAGCCGCTTGCGCCAGCGCGTCCTGCTCGATGGATCAATCGGCATGCTCTGCTGGAAGTAGCGCTCACCGCTGAAGTGCTGCCAATAAGGGTTCTCGACCCAGGCGGCAACGACGTCCTCATCGCTCAGGTCGGTCCGATACTTCAGATAGTGAAGAGACACCATCAGACGTGTCGAAATGCCCGGAGCGCCTTGCGTGGGATGGTAACTGCTGCCAAACCGCTGATCAAACCGCGACCAATCGATCTGACGCGCAAGCTTCGCCAGTGGATGATGCAGGTCGATCAGATGCTCAAGATCGACCTGGAACAACTCCCGCTGCGGCTGCTTCGGCTCGCTTTTTGGACGCATCACTTTTCCCCGGAAATCCTTGATTTGAATACGACTTCTGAGTATATTTTACCACTTTACATTGTCGTATGTCATTGATTTAATGACGGTTGCTCTCTTTTTCAGGATCGACTACATAGCCGAAGGCTGCCGCTGGCCGGTGGATCTGGATCTGGAGAAGTTATTCGACCGGGTTAACCACGACAAGCTGATGGCAGCCGTGGCGCGACGGGTCGCGGACAAGAGGATGCTCAAGCTGATTCGGGGGTTTCTCACCGCGGCGTGATGGAAAACGGGCTGGTGGGTCCGGTGGATGAGGGCACGCCGCAAGGCGGGCCGTTCACTCCCCTTACACAAAAGGTAATTTCGACCGTCAGTCCCGCGAGGCGGCAGATTGCCGCCTTGCGTAGGGCTCTGCTGCGGGACGGAAATGCTATGGCGAATCGTGATGGAGTCGTCTCCTATCAAGACGTCTTTTACAACCAGCCTGACGATTCTCTGCCGCTCAGTGATACTCAGCGTATCAG
>Ga0302275_10000851_pt1 | contig 33668 bp, 31 predicted proteins | sample III_Bog_N2_2_FD_200229 | JGI IMG/M metagenome (GOLD analysis project Ga0302275, IMG submission 200229) | Peat permafrost microbial communities from Stordalen Mire near Abisko, Sweden - III_Bog_N2_2 | ecosystem: Environmental > Terrestrial > Soil > Wetlands > Peat | place: Sweden: Abisko... | reverse complement strand
TTATCAGCAGCGCGCGGCGGTAGCCCGCTACCGCATCATCGAGGCTCCCGATGCTGCGCAACAGGCCGGCCAGGTTGACGTGCGCCGCGGCCGACTCGGGTTTGAGCGCGAGCGCCTTTCGGCAGTTCGCCAATGCCTCGTCCATTAGCCCGAGGCGCGCGGACGCCTTGGCGAGATTCTCGTACGCATCGGCATAGTCGGGCTTGACCGCAAGGGCTCGCCGGCAGCTCGCCGCCGCCTCGTCGTCGCGGCCCAACTCGAGCTGCAAATCCGCCAGGTTATTGTGCGCCTCGGCAAAGTCGGGTCTGATCGCGAGCGCCCGCCGGTAGCTCCTCTGCGCATCCGCAAGCAGCCCGCGGCGTCCGTAAGCATTGCCCAGATTCAGGTGTGCCACGGCATCGCTCGGCAAATGGTGCGCGGCATTCACCAGGGCTTCCATGGCGTCCTTGCCCTGCCTGCCGAGGGCCACGGCCAGCAGTTGCCAGAGCACACCGGACAGCGGCCGGCTGCCGAGCAGCGCGCGGGCCTCGCCTTCCAACTGCGCGAAGCGCCCGGCGTTCATCAACTCGACGAGGGGGCCCAAGGCGGCCTCCGGCAGGTCCTCGGACGGGCGCCGATCGGCGCGTTCCGCGGGCTCTCTCCCGGCGCCAAGCCGCCCACAGCAGGTTTTGTATTTTTCTCCGCTGCCGCAGCTGCATGGATCGTTTCGTCCCAGCTTGTCCTTCGTATTCATCACCCTCCGAGGATAGACACTCGAATCTACGCTGCCAGCCGGTATGATATCCCGCATTGTCAGCGCTGACATTTTTCGCGGCTCGCTGCAGAGGGAGACCATGGGACGCATCAATTGCTGGTGGATTACAGCCGGGCTGCTGGCGATCCTATCCTTGGGGCCGGGACCGCGGGCGGCGCCGGGCGGCGAGCTCGAGGTCAGCGCCAACCGAGGTCCCTACAACCTGACCTTTTTGGAAGGGGGCGTCGGAGTGGTGCGCCCGCTGGCTGCAGGATCCGGCGTGGTTGATGCGTCAAGCCCGTGGTCAATGACGGGTTGGATGAGGCCGGGGCGGGTGGAACCCGGCGAGGTGATCGTGGCCGCAGTCGGCGACAGCGCCGGCGGCCCGCAGGCCGAGGGCTGGCGCGGCTTTTATCTCAGCGACGGCGAACTTCGAGCCTCCTGCGGCCGCCGGGTCACGCTGCGAAGCGGCGCGACGCTGCAGCCGGGGCGCTGGCATGCGGTCGCGCTGATCTACGACGGCTCGCTGGCGAGGCTCTATGTGGACGGTGACGAGCGAGCCGAGGCGCGCGTGGCGACGGCTGCGGTGGCCGCTCGCATCGAGCTTGCGCCGGTGACCGTGCGCGATCCGGCCGATCCGCCGCGGCACTTCGGCGGATCTCTGGCGCAGTTCACGCTCGCGCCGCTTGCACAAACGCCGGCGCAGATCCGGTCGCTCGCCCGCGCGGAGCCGCAGTTCGATCTGATCACCTTCCAGGTCGTCGGGGCCGGCTGGCCGTGGCAGGAGCGCGCCTGGCGCGGTCTGCAGGAGCCTCAAGACCCGTGGACGCTGCCGCGCTCCAACTCTGCGCCGTCCGCTCCGCTGGCGGTGATTGCAAACCCTGCTCCCGACCTGCGGGTCGGGAGCGATGGCGCCGCGATCATCGGGAATTGGCAACTCGCGGCAGCGCCCCGGGTCGATGCAACGGGCGAGGACCTGTCTCAACCCCAGTACGCGGCGCGCGATTGGTATCCGGCGGTGGTGCCGGGAACCGTGCTCACGACGTTGATCGCCCGGGGCGTCTATCCCGATCCGGATTACGGGCTCAACAATCTGGCAATCCCGGATACATTGAGCCGCCAAGACTATTGGTACCGCAGCGTATTTTCGGCACCCGAGGATTATCGCGGCCGCGATCTGTCGCTCGTCTTCAAGGGCATCAACTATTCGGCGCAAGTCTGGCTGAACGGCCGGCTCCTGGGCGGGATCCGCGGCGCCTTCACCCGCGGTACGTTCGATGCGACGGGCATCCTGCGGCCCGGTCAACTCAATGCGATTGCCGTGCGGATTTCGCCGCCGCCACACCCGGGGATCCCGCACGAGCAATCGGTGGCGGCAGGCCCGGGGAACAACGGCGGGGCTATGGCCATCGACGGGCCGACCTTCATCGCCTCCGAGGGGTGGGATTGGATTCCCGGAATCCGCGACCGGGACGCCGGCATCTGGCAGGACGTCGAGATCAAGGCCACGGGCCCGCTGCACCTGCTCGACCCTCACGTGATCACTCACCTGCCATTGCCGCGCACCGACCAGGCGGACGTTTCCATCGTCGTTCCGATCGAGAACCGTCGCGACGCCCCGGTGTCGGGAACGGTGGCCGCCAGCTTCGACGGCATCCGGGTGGAGAAGACGGCCATGATGCCGCCCGGCCGCGGCGAAGTCAGGCTGGAGCCGGCCGAATTCCCCCAACTCCATCTGACTGCACCGCGGCTGTGGTGGCCGAACGGCTATGGCGAGGCGCATCTGTATGAATTGCACATCCGCGTATCCGGCGACGGCGCGGCATCGGATTCAGCATCCCTTCGCTTCGGCGTGCGCGAACTGACCTATGAATTGTCCCTGTTCGACCATGAGGGACGACTGCGGCGCGTCGAGGTCGATCCGACGCTGGGTACGCTGCACGGCGAGCGGCTGATCGACGTGCGTCACGAGGCCATCAAGCGCACTCCGGAAGGCTGGGCGGAGAGCTTGACGGCCGCCGGCGAGAACTCGCGCGCCGTGCGTGCTTCCGGCAGCGAAAGCCTGCGCCCGTATCTCATCATCCGAGTCAACGGAGTACGCATCGCCGCCCGCGGCGGAAACTGGGGCATGGATGACTCGCGCAAACGCATATCGCGAGAGCGGCTCGAACCCTATTTCCGGCTGCATCGCGAGGCCCACCTCAACATCATCCGCAATTGGCTCGGCCAGAACACCGAGGATGTTTTCTACGATCTGGCCGACGAATACGGTCTGCTGGTGCTCAACGATTTCTGGATTTCGACGCAGGACTTTCAAATGGAGCCACAGGATCCGGCTCTGTTCCTGGCCAATGCCCGCGACGTCATCAGCCGGTATCGCAATCATCCATCGATCGCCCTCTGGTTCGGCCGCAACGAAGGCGTGCCGCAACCCATCCTCAACGAGGGCTTGGCGGACCTCGTGGCATCGCTCGACGGAACCCGCTACTACACGGGCAGTTCGAATTCGGTGAATCTGCAGGCGAGCGGCCCGTATAACTATCGGCCGCCCGAGGAATATTTTACGCAGCTCGCGGGCGGCTTCTCCGTCGAAGTCGGTACACCCTCACTTTCGACGCTGGAGTCGCTGCGCTCATCCATACCCGCGGCCGACCTGTGGCCGCTCGATGACACCTACGCCTATCACGACTGGCATTTCGGCGGGAATGGCGATGTGGCGACGTTCATGTCGGCGCTTGCCGAGCAGTACGGGCCGGGCACCAGCCTCGAGGACTTCGAGCGCAAGGCGCAGTTGATGAATTACGTGTCGTACAGGGCAATCTTCGAGGGGTTTCAGGCGCATCTATGGACGCGAAACAGCGGCCGCTTGCTGTGGATGACACACCCGTCGTGGCCCAGCAACACCTGGCAGATCTACAGCTCGGACTATGATACCGGCGCCGCCTATTACGCGGTCAAAAAAGCATGCGAGCCGGTGTACGCGCAGCTGAACCTGCCGGACTATGCCGTGGCCGTGGTCAACACCACACCAGTCGATCTGCGGGGCCTGGTTCTGCGAAGCCGGGTCTGGTCATTGGACAATCGCCTGCTGGGCGAGCGCGTCGAGCACGTCGACGCGAACGCCAATGCGACGACCACGAGCAAGCCCCTGGCGGAACTGTCGCGCGCCCTGCGGCGCGAACCGCTGGTGCTGGCCAGACTCACGCTGAGCGACAGGAGCGGGGCGGTGCTGTCCGAAAACACCTACTGGCCGAGCGGCGCGCCCGCCGACCAGCAGCGACTCAACGAACTCGAAGCGCAGCCCGTCGACATGACGGTGCGCAGCCGCGCATCGAGTCCCGGCACGGTAGTCATGGTGCGCCTCACGAACCAGGGCCGCGCTGCCGCACTCAACGCGAAAATAACCATGCTCGACGAGGCGGGTGGGCGTGTGCTGCCGGTTTACTACTCCGACAATTATGTCTCCTTGCTGTCCGGGGAGGCGCGCGAGATCGAGGTACGCTGCCCTGCGGGAGGATCGTCATGCGCACGGGTGGCGCTGCGCGGGTGGAACGTCATTCCGAGGGAAGCCGTCGTCACTCCCTGACCAGCCTCCCCTCATTTTCGATGCAATGAAATACGGTGGCGGAACGCGTTTCTTCCCCTTCCGTAGACGGCTACCTGAAAACGGCCGGTATCCGGGACGGTGCGTTCCTGCGTGATCGAACGATCCACAGCGATCAATCTGGCACAATAGGTGCCGTAAATGCACGTGGAGCCCGTGTCAGCAGGCCAATTCGCGAGACGCCGAGGTTGCGCCGATGCCGGTGACGGACGATCGATTGGTGAGTCTGCATCCCGAGATGACCCTTCCCGAGGTGTGGAACGCCCGCATTCTGGCGACGCCGGACCGGGAGGCCTACCGGGTGTTCGAGCCGGCCTCGCGGGCCTGGGTCAGTTACACCTGGTCGGGCGTCTCGCGCCTCGTCGAGCGCTGGCGCCGCGCATTCTTCGCCGAGAACTTTGCGCCCGGCGCCCGTATCGGCGTGCTCCTGCCCAACGGCATCGACCACGTGTGCGCGGACCAGGCGGCCCTCGCGCTCGGACTCGTCACGGTGCCGCTGCACGTGATCGACAATCCCGGGAACCTCGCGTACATCCTGGCGGACTGCGCAGCCTCGGCCTTGATCGTGGACTCGCTCGAGCGCTGGCGCGCCCTGGCGGATCATCGAGCGGAACTTCCCGATCTGCGTTGCGTCGTCTACTTGAGCGAGCCCACGGCCGATGAGGGGATCGCCAAGGCCGCCGGCCCCTGGTTGACCGGGGCGCCCGATGTCCCGGCTGCGCCGGACAGCGCTGCCTTGGATGCGGCAGCGGTGGCGTCCATCGTCTACACGTCGGGGACGACCGGCCGGCCGAAGGGCGTGATGCTCTCGCATCGAAACATCGTCACCAATCTCGCGGCCATCGAGAGAGCCATATGCGTCCATGCGGACGATGTCTTCCTGTCTTTTCTCCCGTTGTCGCACACCCTGGAACGCACCGCGGGCTACTATTTGCCGGTGGCGGCCGGCGCAGCGGTCGCCTTTGCACGCTCGGTGGCTCATTTGATGGAGGATCTGCGCGCTGTTCGGCCCACTGTGCTGATCTCGGTTCCGAGAATCTACGAGCGGGCCTACGCCGCGCTGCGCGAAGCCGTGGAGGCTCATTCCGTCAAACGCTGGATTCTGGCGCGGGCGATCGACCTCGGCTGGCGGCGATTCGAATACGCGCAGCACCGCGCGCCGCGCCCCTTCGTGGTTGCCCGCCTCGCCTGGCCGCTTCTCGACCGGGTGGTCGGCGCACCGCTTCGCGATCGATTCGGCGGCCGTCTGCGCGCCGCCGTCGCGGGCGGCGCGCCGCTGCCGGCTCTCGTCGCCCGCCCCTTTCTCGCGCTGGGCGTGCCGGTGCTCCAAGGCTATGGCATGACTGAAAGCGCGCCGGTTGTTTCGTGCAATACGCCGGTCGACAACGATCCCGCCACCGTCGGCCGGCCGCTGCCCGGAGTCGAGGTTCGCATCGGCGAGGGCGGCGAACTGCTGGTGCACGGCGGCAACGTGATGATGGGATATTGGCAACGGCCGTCGGATACGGCCGCTGCGCTCAGCAGCGACGGCTGGCTGCACACGGGCGATCTGGCGGTACTGGAAGATGGGCGGATCCGCATCAGCGGGCGCATCAAGGACATCATCGTGACGTCGACCGGGGAGAAGGTATCGCCGGCCGACCTCGAGGCCGCCATCCTCGATGATCCGATGTTCGATCAGGCCATGGTGATCGGTGAACAGCGTCCTTTCCTGGCCGCGCTCCTGGTGTTGAATCCGGGGCGTTGGCCCGAGGCCGCCACACGGCTCGGCCTTGATCCGGGGGACGCTTCCAGCGCGCAGTCGAGAGTCGCGACCCTATGGGCACTCGAGAGGGTGCGGCAAACGGCCAAGTCGTTTCCGATCTACGCCGTGCCTCGTGCCGTCGTTCTGGCGACGGATGTCTGGACGACCGCCAACGGGCTGATCACCCCCACTCTGAAGCCGAAGCGCCCGGCGATCGCGGCCCATTACGCGGCGCAGATCGACAGGATTTACGCCGCGCACTCGCTGCCAGGCTGCGCACCTCGCGACGACAATCACGCCGCAGCCCAGGGACGTGGGCGTGGCTGAGCTCGCCGGGTTTGCGCCAGGAAGCGCCAATGAGCTCGATCGCTCGAACGCGCGAAGAACCCTGGCGGTCGCCAGCGCGGCGCATGCGCTTCATGACGGCTACACCGATCTCATTTATGTATTGCTGCCCATCTGGCAAAGCGAATTTGCCCTGGGGTACGGCATGGTGGCCGCGCTGCGCGGGTTGTATGCCGGGGCCATGGCCGTGTTTCAGATCCCGGCCGGCCGGTGTGCGGAACGATGGGACGGCCGCCTCGTGCTGGCGCTCGGTACGGTCCTGGCGGCCGTCGGATATGCGATGGCGGGCTGGTCCAGCGGCTTGATCGGCCTGTCGCTGGCCTTGGGCCTTTCCGGGGCAGGATCCGGCACTCAGCACCCCATCGCCGCCGCGGCTGTGTCGCGCGCTTACGGAAGCGCCGCACGCGCACCGCTCGGAACCTACAATTTCAGCGGCGATCTGGGCAAGGCGGCGATACCGGCCCTCATATCGGTGTTGCTCGTTTTCATGCCGTGGCGCCAATCGCTGTGGCTGATGGCGGCGCTGGGCCTCGCCACCGCGGCGGCGATCGCGCGCTTCCTGCCGCCGCTGGCTCGGGGGCCGGCACAGGCCGGGGAGCCCGCGCATTCGGCGCCGAGCGCGGGCCGCGGCGGTTTTCCGCTGCTGGTGACCATCGGCGTGCTGGATACCGGCGTGCGCATGGGGCTGCTCACCTTCCTGCCGTTCATCCTCAAGGCCAAGGGCGCGGCGCTGCCCACGGTCGGTTTGGGCTTGACGCTCGTTTTCCTGGGAGGCGCCGCGGGGAAGTTCTTCTGTGGATGGCTGGGCGGCCGCATCGGGTTCCTGTGGACCGTGGGGGTGACGGAGGCGGGCACGGCGGTCTTCATACTGGCGATCCTCGCCACGCCGCTGGCGCTCTCGCTGGCGGCGCTGCCGCTGCTTGGCGTGATGCTGAATGGAACCTCGTCGGTTCTCTACGGCACGGTGCCGGAACTCGTGCCGCCGGATCGGACGGAACGCGGGTTCGCGTTGTTCTACACGGGAAATATCGGATCCGGAGCGTTGTCGCCCGTGCTCTATGGCTTGTTCGCGGACTCGTACGGCCCGACGGCGGCGATTCTGGCGACGGCCGTCACGGCCTTAGGCGTGCTGCCGCTGGCCCTGGCGCTCGCGCGGCGCTTGGCCGTGCGGCCGCGAATTGCGTGATGGCCCGGGATACGCACCGCCCGCAAAGCGCTTGGGTGTGGGGAGGTTCCGGCTGATAGAGATGATAATGACAGTTATCATGCATAAAAGGAGGGGCAACCATGCAGCGAGACATGAACTTGATTCGAGAGCTTTTGCTGCGCCTCGACGCAATACCGATTCGCATGGGCGAAGCGCATTTCCTAACTCTCGACCGACCGCCGTTGGTCCATGAGGGCGACGATCCCGACAAGGTCGCGTACAACATGGGTTTGCTCTGTGACGCAGGATTCGTCGCTTTGACGCCCTCGCAGCCGGCGCTAGGATTTGGCGTCACTGGACTCACCTGGCGCGGACACGATTTTGTCGACAGTGTCCGCGACCCGGAGATTTGACGAAAGACCATTGAAGGAGCAAATAAAGCGCGACAGCCGACGGGACGTTGTATTGCCCTTCGACTCGCAGGCCATGAGCCCATCGCGACATCTCCCGCTCAACTCCCCGCCACTCGTAGACCCCGGGGCCGCCCGCCGCATTCCCTAGGTGCGTCGCATGGGCGGGAATCACCGTCCATCAATCGCGGGACGGACCGACAGACTCTCGTCCAACGGCACGCATTGCCGACTTACGGAACGATGGTGACGGGAAGGGGGGCAAGGCTTACCAGCTTTTGAGAGACGCTGCCAAGCAGCAAGCCGGCGACCCGCCCGGTGCCGCGCTTACCGGCGACGATGGCGTCCGCCTGCTTCTCCTTTGCGATATCGATGATGGTCGGCGCCACATCGCCCACGCGCGATTCGAGTTGGATCATACCGACGCCGACTTTACGCGCTCGGTCTCGCGCCGCGGTCAATACCTCCGCCGACTGAGACGCCAAAAGGTCCTTGAACCAGATCTGTTGCGGTTGAGTGAAGCTTCTGAACATTTTTTCGGGAAGGTCATGGCCACCAATGACGCTGACGATCAAAAGATCCGCGCCATTGCTCTTTGCCCATTGTGCTGCATAATCGACGGCACGATCAGCGCCGTCAGATCCATCTGTTGCAACCAGGATGCGTTTCATTGCTCACCTTTTGGGTCTATTTATGACGAGTGCGACAGTTGTCCCTCGGTGAATGACCGACTCATCGTGAGGGAAATGCAGCTGCTCCGACAGCGAAATTCACGTGTCGCGTCAGCCGCATCCCGGAAATGATTGCACGGCAACGAGTTCATCGCGTCGACATTCATGACGTCAAGGTTGGCGGAGTCGACACGACGGACGAGCTGTTAGGGGAAGAATCACTCGCGTCGCAGACCTTTTCTTTTATCCGAATGATTATGTTGCTCATCATGACGCTATTGGGCACTAAGATGTGGTTCTCGTCGGAGTCCAGCAAAATCGTATATCCGAGAGAAATAACTTGTACTACGGCCGTAACCAAGCCCTTCGGGGTGGTCAATTGGACGTGGTCGCCGACCCTGATCGGCCGGTACAATACCAGGGAAAAACCGGCGACCACGTTGCTCAGTGTGCTTTGCGCAGCAAGACCGAACACGACCGAAACGACGCTGGCTCCGGCGAGCAGGGCAGTCCCGACGGATCGCAAATCCGGAATCAGGTGAGCATAAAGAATCAACGCAACGATGTAGACGAAGACCTGGCCCAAGGCGCTTGCGAAGGCTAGCCCGGTTACATCAGATAAATGCACCCTGAGTCGCCGGGCTCCTCTTCGGACAAACGCAGCAAGCCCGACGGCCGCCACTAAAAACAAGGCGCCGAGAATCACCGCGCCGAGCGCCGTGCGGGGACTGAAAAAATCAGACTGCGAGAGATGAGCGAGATAATTCATCGTGCACCCGGAACGCAAGATGTCCCGCGCCAAAAGTATAAGCCGATTCGCTCGCGTGCATTCGCCCGCAAAAAAACACGGCCTTCTCCAATCAGCCGGAAGTCCACTAATTTCTCGGCGGCGAGCCAATCGTTCAACTCGTCACCGGGCGCAAACTGGCGTTCTTGTGCGAAGCGGTAGGCAGTCTTAGCGATCAAGGCAAATCGATCCCCGTGAAAATGCGCTGCGGGCGATATCCCGGATGCTCCTGCGACAGGCTCGGGCACATCAGTTGCGGCCGCCACCTCCGGCGTTATCGCGGCGAGGGGCGCGTGTGGGGCCAGAGAGGCCGTGAGTGGATTCATCTTGCGGGTCTCTCTGTTCATTTCCTTGCGAGCTGCTTGCGGATCGCCAATAATTCCCGCCGGCGCTTGGGATTTGCGTTGCGGTAAGTCATCTTGAGTGCCTTGAACGTATCGAGTACGATTCTCGATACAATCAGCCGAGCGCTATCCTTGTCGTCGGCCGGAAGGACATACCAAGGCGCATCCCGGGTGCTCGTGGCACTGAGGCAGTCCTCATACGCCCTCATGTAGTGCTTCCAGTAGCCCCGCTCTTTGATGTCCGCGAGGCTGAACTTCCAGTTCTTCTCCGGTTCGTCAATCCGGGCCAGAAAGCGCTCACGCTGCTCCTCCTTCGAGAGGTGGAGGAAGAACTTGATGATGCGGGTGCCGTTGACGTAAAGATGTCGCTCGATGTCCACGATGGAGCGATGTCGATTATGCCAGAGCTTCCTATCATGGTGGGGTGCATCGAGGAGCCCTTCGCCGCGAATAATGTCGCGGTGCACTCGGACCATGAGTACTTCCTCGTAATAGGATCGGTTGAAAAATACCAATCCGCCCGCGCTCGGGCAGATCGCAAGTGGTGCGCCAAAGAAAGTCGTGTTCCAATTCGGTGGCACTGGGATGATTGAAGCTGAACACCTGACAACCCTGAGGGCTGACGCCAGACATCACGTGCCTGATGGCACCGTCCTTTCCCACCGCGTCCATCGCCTGAAAGATAAGGAGAATGGCGTGACCGTTGTGGCGTAGTGGAGCTGCTGCATGGAGCTCAGCTGCACCACGTGTTCCTCCAGTAGTTCTGAGTATTGCTCCGTTGACTGGCAGACGGGATCGATCAGTGTTGGCCATTTCTTGAGATTGACGTTTTCTCCTTCCCGCACACGAAAAGCGCGGGAATTGATTGTCATCTCGTTCCTTCCTTAAGCCGCTGTCCGATTGGTCATATCGATTCATTTTTCCGGGCGCTCTTCCCTGGTCTTCGCCCGCTCCCAGTCCTCCACCGCTTGAACGTCCTCGCGCCCAAGCTTCTCGTAAAGTTCATGGACTCGCTTGACGAGCTGCGGCGGCACGTCGGGCGGTGTCTCGGTGTGGGCGTCGGTCTTGGGTTCGATCTCTATCTCGGACTTCGGCATGGCCTTGGCTTCGGGCGTAGGCGTGGCTTTGCCTTGACCTTTCCGGATCTCGGATTCCGCCTTCTCCCAGTTCTTAACTGCTGCACCGTCTTGGCGGCCTCCCTCCTCAAAGAGCTCATAAGCTCGCTTCGCGATTTGGGGCGCCAAATCAGCGACCGTCGGGGCCTGAGCCCGGGGCTTGGGAGCGGCCATTGCTTCTGGATTGGATTTCAATAGGCTTTCCGGCTTCGGTTCGGCCTTGGCCTCAAGTTTAGATGCTGCTATGGCTTGGTGCTGAGGCTCCGCTTTCGTTGTAGGGTTGGCGCCGGCTTTGATTGGATCAAAAATCCGATACGCGAGTAGTTTTACACGGTCATTCACCAGAAACCACGCCAGCGCATAAGCCCACACGAAAAGCGACCATTCCCAGCCTAGCGGTGTCATCAGAAAGCCGTAGACCGCAAACAACGTCGCAAGGATCTGCGTGCCCAGGACCGCGATCCACAATATCGTCGCGGGGCGTATGGACCAGAACGGCCCTCGCGTTCGGGTCAGGAATATCGTCAGATGTCCGGCCACGGACAGCTTCAGATACATCATGGTCTGTGCATGTGCGCGGTCGAAATGAAACACCCGCTCAGCCAGATAAAACAGACCAAAGGCCGACACGACCCCGATTATGCCCAGCACCGTGGAGATGCCGAGCACCACGCGCATATTCCAGGCCTCGGGCTGATCCTTGTAATGAACGTTGTCATAGGCAATGGAGAGGATCGCGCCGTCATTGAGCAATGCCAGCATCACGATCATGACGGCCGTCACGGGGTAAAAATTGAAGATCAGAATCGCCAGCGTCATGAAGAACAGCACCCGCAGTGTCTCGGCGATGCGGTAGATCGCGTAGCTGTTCATCCGCTGGAAGATTTTCCGGCTCTCCTTGATGGCGTCGATGATCACCGACAGACCGGGTGTCATCAGCACGATGGACGCCGCCGCCCGCGCCGCATCCGTAGCGCCGGACACGGCAATGCCGCAGTCGGCCTTCTTCAGCGCGGGCGCGTCATTGACCCCGTCGCCCGTCATGCCGACGATGTGGCCGCGCTTCTGCAAGTCCTCAACAATGTGATACTTGTGTTCCGGGAACACCTGCGCAAAGCCGTCGGCCGTTTCGATGGAGTCGATGACCGCGCTGGGAGCGGCCTGCTTGAGATCCCCCAGGCTGCTGGCATCGAGGATGTTGGTGCCCATGCCCAGCTTGGCGGCCGTTTCCCGGGCGATGGCCAGCTGATCGCCAGTCACCATCTTGACCTTGACGCCCATCTTCAGCGCGGTGGCGATCGTGGCTTTGGCATCGTCGCGGGGCGGATCGAACAGCGGCAGCACACCGAGGAACTGCCACTGACCATCTTGACCCGCCCGTGCTACGCCCAGTGAACGAAAACCGCGTGCCGCAAAATCGTTGATCGCTTTCTCGACGGTGGGTTTGATTGCAGGGGCGTTGGCCACCATCGCGAGAATCACCTGCGGTGCGCCCTTGCTCACCTTGAATTGGTTGCCGTCCGCGCCCTTGATCGTGGCCTCGGTGCGCTTGTGCACCGGATCGAATGGCTCGAAATGAGCCTGTTGATAGCTCTGCAGGGCTTTCTGGTCTTTCACGCCACCGAGAACCGCCAGATCAATGATGTCCTTGTCGTCTGCGCGAGAGGCCAGAGCCGCCGCGAGCACGATCTGCTCGGCCGGGATCTGATTCACCGCGAATGGTTCGCCCAGCGTCAGCTTGTTTTGCGTCAGCGTGCCGGTCTTGTCGGCGCACAACACGTCAACCCCCGCCAGTTCCTCGATCGCCACCAATCGGCTGACAACGGCCTGTTTCTTGGCGAGAAGACGCGCCCCAACCGCCATGGTCACCGACAAGACCGTTGGCATCGCCACGGGGATGGCGGCCACGGTCAGTACCAGGGCAAACTGCAGGGTGGCCAGGATCGGATCGCCGCGGTGCAGCGCGAAGGCGATGATCAGGGCCACGAGGGCCACGGCCAGTATGATCAGGTAATTGCCGATTTTCAGGACCGCTTTTTGGAAATGGCTGACGGTGTGGGCTTCCTGCACGAGCTGTGCGGTCTTGCCGAAATAGGTCTTTTCCCCGGTGGCATACACCAGTGCGCCAATTTCGCCCCGGCGCATGATCGAGCCGGAGAAAACCGCCTGGCCGGGTTTGCGCGTGGCGGGCAGGGATTCGCCGGTCAGGGCCGATTCATCCACCTGCACCGGGTCACCCTCGAGCAGGCGCGCGTCCGCGGGCACAATATCACCCAGCCGCAGGCGAATGACATCGCCGGGTACCAGTTCCCGCGCTGCCGGGGTGATCCAGTTTCCATCCCGCTTGACGCGGGCATTGATGGCCAGCTTGGCCTTCAGGGCGGCGATCGCGTTGCTCGCCTGACGCTCTTCCCAGAATCCGACCACGGCGTTAGCCACGAGCAAGACGAGGATAATGCCGAAGTCAGGCCAGTGCCGGACCACGCCCGACAGGATCACCGCCGCCTCGATCATCCAGGGAATAGGACCCCAGAAATAAGAGAGGAATTTCAGCAGCGGATTGGTCTTCTCTTCTTCGATCTCGTTCGGCCCATATTGGGTCAGGCGCTTTGCCGCTTCGGCCTGAGTGAGACCGTTCGGCGAGGACCCCAGTCTCTTCTCCACCTCTGGCATGGGCAGCGTTTTCAGCTCGTCATTTGACTCAGGCTTCGGCGCCGATGCTTTGGGCTGGACGGTTCGTGGCTTCACGATGAATAGCCTTGCTTCGGCGCTGGCGTCGCCCGACGCGGGAACGGCACTCTCTCTTCGGGCCGGCTCCACTTCCAGTTGCGGATCTCCGGCCGGTCCTGACCATGCTGGTCGACGTAGTGCTGGTGCTCGATGAGCTTGTCCTGAATGAGCTGCTTCAGGTAGTCCCCCTTGGTGCCTAAGTGCGGCATTCGATTCACCACATCTTGGACCAAGTGGAGGCGGTCCAGGTCAAATTGCTTGATGACCCGGCTCAAATGTACATAGATGAAGTTCTGACCGACCGACAGGTAGTCAGCGGCGCGCCAATAGGCGTTCATCTTGTGAAGCAGTTCGGGCGTGAGGGTACCGGCTTTCATGCGCTAAGCTTCCTGATGTTCACGCGTCTGTACTTCCGCCAAGCGGCGTTCATAGTGTGGGGCGCCGCGGAAGGGGACGATGAAGTCTGGGTCGTTGTCTGCGGGATTTAAACCGTATGCTCCAAGGTCCACAATCCCGCACTCCAAGGGGCACAGCGATTGCGCGGCCTGCCAGTTCAACGCAAATCCTCCGGTCGGAGGCCATTCCCACGCGCATCATGGTGTCTTCGTGATTGGACTCCAGACTGGCAGTCGTTCCTATCCGTAGAAGCCGACGTTTTTGGGGTCCAAAGAAAACTCACGGCGGCGTGGACTCCAATCTGCCGGTCGCGGGAGGATCTCGCGCGCGTTGGTCGGGTATGACCGACCCGCCATAGAGAAGGCGAACAGCTCGCCCTTCCGCCCCCTAAACGCACCTCGAGGCAATGCCGGATGCGCCCATGCATCTCCGCGCTGATGTCTCCCGTGAATGCGCCAGCGATTGCCGGGTGGCAGTGCTGCCATTCGATGTCGATTCGGCCTCAGGCGACCTGCACTGCACGCGCGATCAGCGTCGCTGTGGTACAGATCCGAATGTCGGCGACCGGCAGCGTGGCCGTCACCGATGCCACAATCGCGTCGATTTCACCAAGCTGCGTCGTCCGCCCGTTCATCCTCCAGTTTCCGGCGATCGATGGCCGCACATGGTCCTCACGTCGGGGCCGCGCGATGGGGCATTGTGCGGTGCCACGACAACAATAAAGCAACGGCTAAGACGACTGATCTTGCCTTCGATTTTCTTATCTACCGACTTCGACCTCATGCTGTCTGTTCGACAGCGTACAGAGTGCCTCGCCGGGCGAGCGCATGCTGCAACATTGACGTAGATGCCGGCAGGGGTGATGCCCGTAGGCACCCTTGTAAGGGATCCCCGAATAGCGCTATGAGCTGCGCCGTTGTTGACCGAGTCCTTCGTCAATAATCTGATAGTGTGAACAGCTAAGGAGAATCAACAATGGCTCATGCTTATTGGAACGACTGGTATTTCGGGTGGGGCTGGTTTCTTTGGTTCGGATTTGTGTTCCTACTGTTTTCGAGCCTGGGAAACTGGGGCTATACCTACCGGGCTCACCAGAAATTCGACAAGCCGCCACGCAAGGACGCATTCGACATTCTCGACGCGCGGTACGCGAAGGGCGAGATAAACCGCGATGAATACAATCAGATGAAATCTGAGATTGCCAAGGAATGACGAGAAGACGCAGAGCGAATCGACCACGGATGCCGGGGTGGCCGGTCCGTCTCCCAATCGAAGGGCGCGTTGACCCATACGCACTTCGGCATCAATGTGGAATTGTCCCTCGTTGAGAGAACCATGTCTTGCTCAAGCGCCGAGGGGTCGTATCCACGTGCCGATGCAAAATCCCATGGGGGCACCCGCGAAATAGCGGTAGTGAAGGGACCAAGGGGTAGCCGGTTGAAATTGAAGCGATGGCCTTTGCTGGGCTCGTAAGGGCCGTCCCCGCGGTACGCATAGAGTTGACCGGGACCGATCCCCGCCGCCCAGACATGCCAGACGTCCCCGGTACGGTTGCGCGCAGAATCCAGATCGATGATCCGGCCGGGCACTTTGTGTTCGGGATGGTCGAACAGTTCCAGGCGAACGCGGCTCGCGTGACGGCTGAACACGGCAAAATTGACCCCTCCTGCCACTTCCTGAGTTCCCAAAGGCAGAGGAGAGCCGGCGCGAACGTCCGTGAGCTCGGAAATCTCCGAGATATACTCGTGCAACTCGCGTTCTGGCTTTGTGGTCACCGTTGCCATAGGATCGGAGCGCACCCCAACGAAACTGCCGCCCCGGAGCGCAGCGGTATCACTCGCGCTGTGTAGTCTCTCACTGGACGTGCCGTGACTAGCGTGGCGCTATAAACGAAGAGACCCGTGGAGCCTGGCACGAATCGGGCCCGCTGCATTTCCTCCCGTACCGGATCGCCACCGTTGATTGGGTCTGCATACAGCTCGACTCGTACCGCATTCGGGTCGAGATCATTCAGAAAGAGCTCGACCTCAATCTGGTAGTGGCCCGCATGGGTTTCAACCCGCAATCTGCCGAAGTGCAACGCGCCCCACTTCTGATCCATCGCATGCTGCCAATCGACGACTTGCCGGCCGAGTGCGCCCTTATCGGCAACCCGTTGACGGCAGCCGGCTGCCGCCTGAAGGTAGTGTCGTCCGGCGTATTCGCGCACCGTGCGATTGGTGGAGAAGCGTGGTGTCAATTTAGCCATGCTTTCCCGCATCCGCTTGATCCACGCGGTGGGAATTCCACTCTGGACCCGTTTGTAAAATTCCGGGACCACCTCTCGCTCGAGCAAGTCATAGAGTGCGTTGGCTTCGACACCATCCCAAGTGGGATCGTCGCCATGCTCCAGGCCGCCCCCCAACGCCCACCCCACCTCCGGAGTGTAGGCTTCCGCCCACCAGCCGTCCAATTCCGAGAGATTGATCCCGCCATTGACGAGCACCTTCATGCCGCTCGTGCCGCAAGCCTCCCAGGGTCGTCGTGGGGTGTTGATCCAGAGGTCCACGCCCTGCACCAGCTCCTCGGTTAGCAGCATGTCGTAATCACTGAGAAAGATCACATGGGGACGTGTCTCGGGCCGCCGGATGAATAGCACTCATTCCTGGATCAGCGCTTGGCCTGCCCGATCTGCCGGATGCGCCTTGCCGGCGATGATGAGCTGCACCGGGCGCCGCGGATTGCTCAACAGGCGCAGCAGCCGCCCTCGGTCGTGCAGTAGCAGGTTCGGTCTCTTGTAGGTTGCGAAGCGGCGTGCGAAGCCCAGCGTCAGAGTGTCCGGATCAAAGAGATGCTTTGCGCCTTCAACCCCATCCGGCGATGCGCCGGATGCGAGCAGTTGCCGGGACAACCGATCGCGGACATATGCAACGAGAGATTTTCCAGCCGCGGAGCGAAATTGTCAAAGAGCGGCGTCGGAGGCACGACGCATGTCTTTCCCCAAGGTCTCCATCGTTCTCAGCCAGCGATTCTTTCCACAAGCCTGCGTCCACAGATCATCAGCCAGGGCCGACTCCCAGGTCGGCACATGGATCCCGTTGGCCACCGACCCGACCGGAATGTCCTCCTGCGGCCAATGCGGAAAGAGCGGCTCAAAGAGCTGCCGGCTCATTTTCCGTGCAGGCGACTCGCACCATTGACTGCCCCGCTGCCACAGCCGTGTGGGCGGTGAACAGGTTTCCCGGTCGTGTGGCGGCCAGCGCGACCGCGAAGGGCTGCGCGCTCTCCTGCATGAAACCCCGCGCACGTTCCAGAGCCGCAAAGGCCGCATGCCCTTCATTGAGATGACCGACTTCCGGCTGCATGCCCAATGCACCGAGCAGCCGCCAGCCGCCGATCCCCAGGAGCAGCTCCTGCGCCAAGCGCAATTCCGGGCCGCCGCCATACAGTTCGCTGGTAATGCCGCGATGCGCGGGATAATTCGCCGCGTCATTGCTGTCCAGCAGGTAAAGCTTGACTCGGCCGACCTGAACCTGCCAGGCATGCAGCCAGACCCAGTAACCGGGCAAGTCGATTTCCAGCCGCAACCACTCGCCGTTCGCTTGGCGCAACGGTGTGATCGGCAACTGTCCGGGATCGTTATAAGGGAAGAGCGCCTGTTGCGCTCCGTCCTTGCCAATCACCTGCCGAAAATAGCCTTGCGCATAGAGCAGCCCGACGCCAATGACGGGAACGCCTAAATCGCTTGCGGCCTTGAGCTGATCACCGGCGACATTGCCTAGTCCACCCGAGTAGATGGGCAGCGCTTCGCTCAACATGAACTCCATGCTGAAATACGCCACACCGCTCAGCGCCGATTGCGGGTGACTTTTCTGAAACCACGCGCCCGCCTGCGCAGCGTCCCGACGGTCTTGCACCAGATCGTCAACACTTTTGCGGAAAGCGGGGTCGGCTAAGAAGCGCTGAAGCTTCTCCCGAGAGACCGTCTGCAGGACGATCCACGGGTTATGCGTGAACTCCCACAGCAAGGGATCAAGCTGCCGCCACACTTGGTCGGTGACATGATTCCACGACCAACGCATATCCAAGGCAAGCTCGGCCAGGGAATCGAATCCCTCGACATCCGCGGATAGAAAACGCCGCGGGGGTTGACCGAGCCTTGTTGAGATATTCATTTGTCACCAGGTATGCGCTGGATATTGTAGCGAATTATCAAAGGGATTAACGCGGTTCCCCCTCATCATGACGCTTGGGGTGACGTGCGCTGTCAAATACACACGACCCGCGGTGATTCGTTCTGTACGGCAGCGCACCGACAATTCGCCACATGCTCGCTAACGTGCCCTGTAGATTGCTGCACCAATGAGCCGGCTGCACCTTTTGGTCGAAGGTCAAAATCGAGTGCAAGAAAGTACGTTGATCGCGTGTGGCGATCTAAGAAACACGCTCCGAATCGCAACGGTACACCCATGCCGCCGGCCAAGACTTCAATTAGGTAACTGAACATGAATCCGATCACTGCATTCCTGGTCGCCGTATGCATCGCCGCGGGCGTAACGGCGGCGTATTGGGTCAATTCCTATTTCGCCTTGGGGTTTTTGGTGGGGGCGGTTCTCATCGCCCTGTCCTTGAAGATGGCTAACGTATGGCAAAAGTTCGTGATTTTACGAATGGGCAAGCTGCAAAGCGTCAAAGGAGCCGGCCTCTTCGTCATAATTCCAATTTTGGATACGGTCATTGCAGTGATCGACTGCCGTATACAGACCACCGCTTTCAACGCTGAACAGGCGCTGACCAAGGACACGGTCCCGGTCAATGTCGATGCGATCATTTTCTGGCACGTACACGACGCGGAGAAGGCGGCGTTGGCCATCACCAATTACCGCGAAGCCATCAACCGGGTGGCACAAACGTCGCTGCGCGAAATGATTGGCTCCTCGATGTTGGCCGCGCTGCTATCGGACCGCAAAGAGGCTGATGAGCAGCTAAAAGTGGAGATCGGGGAGAAAACCGCTCCCTGGGGCATATCGGTAAGCTCGGTCGAGATTCGCGACGTGGCGATACCGGTGGCGCTCCAGGATGCCATGTCTCGTCAGGCCCAGGCGGAGCGCGAGAAGCAGGCACGGGTGATTCTGGGATCTGCAGAAGCCGCGATCGCGGGCAAATTCGTCGAGGCGGCCGCCGTTTATGATGGCCATCCCTGGGCCCTGCAACTTCGCGCCATGAATATCATTTATGAGACCACCAAGGAACGTGGAGCCACCATTTTGATGCCGAGCTCGATGGTCGACAGTTTGAATCCGTCCGCAGCCACCCTGGCACTGGCGCTGGCTGCCAATTCAACCGTTACGCCCGAACTCCTCAAACGGCAATCGGCATAAACTGGAACCCTTGCGCCTCATCGGGACGCCGTTGCGCCGATGATTCGACGGGACCATCGGGCGCGAAAGTCATCAATAGTTCGAACATAGGGAAGTGGAGCTACGCATGTTACGCAGTATGAAGAGTATGGAGGAATACTCCATTGGCGCGACGGACGGCATCATCGGTCGCGTGAAAGACTTCTATTTCGATGACGAATCCTGGGTGATCCGCTATCTTGTCGTGGAAACCGATGAAGGGCGGCAGCAGCGCAGGGTGCTGATTTCGCCCATTGCGATCGGTCAACCGAATTGGTCGGAGAAGATCCTGCCCGTGTCCTTGACCAAGGAGCAAGTCAAAAGCAGCCCCGACATCGATACCAATAAACCGGTTTCGCGTCAGCAAGAGATGGGTTATCTCGGCTACTACGGCTACGGGCACTACTGGGGAGGCGGTGGCCTTTGGGGAGCGGGCTTATATCCGGACATCTTGCAAGGGGGACTGCAGCAAAAACGCTCCGCGACCGAGGGCCTGGCACTGCATCAACATGAGGATCCGCATCTGCGAAGCGGCAATGCCGTTATGCGGTATTACGTGCATGCAAGCGACGGCGACATTGGCCACGTACAGGGGTTTCTATTGGACGAAAAAACCTGGGCAATCCGCTACATCATCGTGAATACGAGCAATTGGTGGTTAGGTCACCAGGTGCTCATCGCTCCGCAATGGATCGATGATGTGAACTGGGCCGAGTGCACCGTTACCATCGATTTGAAACGACAGGAAATAAAAGGCGCCCCGCCATACGACGCGACACAGCCTCTGAATCGGGAGCACGAGTTGCAAATTCATTCGCATCATGGCCGAATCGGCTACTGGACCAACGAAGGGAAGCACTAAGCCTTCCATATATCGACACGCGCGTCTTAGGTGCCCGCCGCCCGGTCGGCGAGATGCACCACGACGATCCAAAACGGCAATTCTTGGCCCAATGACCGTAATACGCGATAGAGGTCAATCACGATTACTCTCCCAACGAACTCGGACATCGAGGCGCATCGCCGTCGAGTACTGACGACCGTTCACAGGCGCTGGCATCTCGATCAGCGATGGCAGGAGCAGCCCAGGGCCGGGGGCGAGACTGATCGTCGATTTGACCACTCCATGGACCTAATTCGCATGTACGCCCATCTAAGAGTCTCCGCATAGTAGGCATTGGCTCCTGCGGTTCCAATTTCCATCGGAATCGATGTCCACGACCAACGCATGGGCGCGCCGCCGCGTATCGGGTTGTATGCGGCAGCAACCAATCTCCGACCTAGGGTTCTCGAACGCCGCACCTCGCTGAGATTACCTGCAGTAACGTACGGATCCCTCCCGGCAACAACAACGCGACCCAGTTCCCGCGTGGCGCCGCTGTATACTGTGGCATGAGCCATGCGCCTGTTCTATGGGTGGGTGGTGGTGCTCAGTACATTCGAACCGCAAACTTGCTCCTCAACTTCCAAAGACCTTTATATGAATATCCTGCCTCGTTTCCTCAATGTGACGCTGGCCTTATTGCTGGGTTCTGGGGCGGCCTACGCCAACGAATACGATGAAACGATCGAGCTATTCAAGCATGCCGGAGAAAGTGCCGTCTTCTTCACCGATTGTTATGCCTACGCCGTATTCCCAACCATTGGCGCAGGCGGCCTCCTCATCGGTGGGGCTCGAGGCGAGGGTCAGGTATATGTACATGATCGGCTGGTCGGCGGCGCCGTAATGACGCAGTTGAGCATCGGGCTTCAGGCGGGAGGCAAGGCGTATAGCGAAATCATATTCTTCCAAGACAAGCGATATCTGGACGAATTCGAATCCGGCAAATTCGAATTTGCGGCTGGTGCCAGTGCCATCGCCATCACGGCGGGAGCGTCTGCGAGCGTTGGCACCGATCGCGCCTCGTCGGAAGCGAGTGGTGAAAAAAGCGATGCCACAACCAACGGCAATTACCAGACTGGCATGGCGGTGTTTACGATCGCCAAGGGCGGTCTCATGTTCGCTGCCGATATTTCCGGTGAAAAATTTACTTACACAGAATGGCCGGGAAAATAGTGTCGAGGTTCGACTAGGCCTCCCTTTGCTCTTGCTGCCAAGATTGACCGTAGAAGTTTCCCAATTGCGAAGGCGTTGCTCGCGCAACTCTATAACTGGCGGTGCATTTCTGTGACCCGAGTAATCACCATCGATCTCCTGAAAAGTCAAGGAACCGCTGTCGAACGGAAAATCGTTAGGGAGCGCACTTTGATCTCGGAACCATTCGATTGGAGTTCGCGCTGTACTCAACCGGGCTCTCGATCAGCAGGATGGGCCGGAGCGAGGGCGCCATCATCGACGAAGATCCGACGGGACTGCAGCAGAACAGGAAGCTGGTTGCAACGCTCGCGGCCGATCCGGTCGATCTCACCAAGGAAACGCCCTTTGTCATTAGATAACCTGACTTCCAACTGGTCGAAACTGCGGGCCCCTCGCTCCCAGCCGGATCAGCACAAGGACGCTCCCTAAAAGTGGGCGACGGTCATCGATCTCGATGCGTGCACGGGGTAAAATGCCTGCACCACGGCTTGTTACGCGGAGAACAACTTGCCGGTGGTTGGCAGCGATCGGTACGCCAATGGCCAGGTCATGCACTGGCTGCGGATCGAGCGTTATTGGGGCGATGGCGAGGAGTACACGCAGGAATTGCCGGAGAAGGGCGCACAGTTCCTGCCCCTGATGTGCCAGCAATGCGAGGCGGCGCCCTGCGAGATCGTCTGCCCGGTGGGCGCAAGGTTCGCTATTTCAATTGGTTCAACCACCCGGAGACCTCTTGGCCGAAGCCGCTGGAGCTGCAACTCACTCCGGATGTCACGGTGCGCAGCAAGGGCATCATGGAAAAATGCACCTTCTACGTGCAGGGGCTCACCGAGGCGAAATCGACCGCGCGCACCGAGAAGCGAACCGTGCGCGACGGCGAGGTGCTGACCGCGTGCGCCCAGGCGTGCCGCACTTCCGCCATCCATTTTGGGAATCTCGGAGATGGTTCGTCCGAGGTCGCCAGAATGTGGAAGGCGCAAGCACGTGGAGTTATCCGCCGGCCGACAGAGCAAGGACGATCAGCACGAGATGGAGGAGCAACAGGGCAACGCGGCTAGTGTTTTGCACGGCTATCGAGTCTTGGAGGGGCTGCGCACCTATCCTTCGGTCGTGCACCTCGAACGCACCCGGTCCTCGGAAGTCTGGAGGGCTATGCTCAGTGCAATGCCTCCGGGGTCCGCCGTTTCGGTAAATCACCAGTACCGTCGATGAGCCAGCAAACGTCTGTGAGCCGCCGTTCACTGAGATCGGAAATGCTACGAGTTCCGCTAATTAAGGTGACCTGTATGCCGCGCCGTTCAGCGCTGGTTCGTCCGCCATAAGATCAGCCGCGAACAAAAATTAGGCGCAGAATATGGTCAGTAGAACTCGACCTGCTCTCACCGATTCCCAGACGAGGATTGCCCAGGCCTTTTATGATCGAAACCATTCTCGCTATACTGTTCTTGCTAGGCATTGTGTTGGTCATGACTGGACCGAAGTCCTCCGACAAAAAGGCAAAGGATTCCGATGTCTCGAGTTCTCCGACACCTAAGACTCCTGATTCCAAAGAAAAATAGCAGACGGCGAGGTAGTCCGACTTCATGTCATTAAGGTCACAATACGCCGACCGCGTAGGCCGTGGCCTGTTCTTCGACGCACCTCAAGCGGTACGCTAGCGCGAGTCGGTGCGGCGCCGATGATTAGGAACGGATGGAGGATCACGACGAGAGCAGCTTATGAGCGCCGACAATCTTCTGGTCACCAGGGGTGCTTCCGGTACTTCGCGGCGGGAATCGTTGCGGTATTCGATACTCAATGCGCTGTAGGCTGCCGTAGTGTTTGCCGTGAATACCAACGATGAAATGAATACCGAAGATAGAGTCCATTGTGTTCGCCCCTGACGTAACGATTGCCCAAAAGGTTGCTCGATATACGTTGATCGGCTCGCTGGTGTTGCTGGGCGCGTGGATGCTGCAGCGCTTTCTTCCGGCATTGTGTTGGGCCGTGGTGCTCGCGATTGGCACTTCGCCGCTATACGATCGCTGGCTCGCACGATTTCAGTGCAAGCGGCGCGATATCTGGGCTGCCCTGACGTTCACATCCATCATCGGAATCGTCTTGATCGCCCCGCTGGTGTACGGTGGCATCGTGGCGGTCCGGGAGGCGATTTCTCTTGCCCGTCACTTCCTGGAATCCGCCAGGAACGGCCCTCCGCAGTTGCCACAATGGCTTTTGCAGCTGCCGTTGGTGGGTGAATGGGTTCGCGGTGTATGGATCGATTACGTCGGCCACACCGGAGCAGCGGGCGCTCAAGCCAAGCCGGCGATGTATGAATGGACTCGCGTAGTTGGCGAGCAGCTGTTAGGGCGGTTGAGCACGCTGGTCTTCACCCTGGTGACATTGTACTTCGTCTATCTCAACCAAGATGCATTGCGGAGCGACGTACCGGCGCTCAGTTGCCGCTTGTTTGGCCCGACGGTAGCCGGGCTGCTTACACGGGTTGCAGACGCCATCCGAGCGACCGTCAACGGCATCGTGCTCGTGGCCGTCGCCGAAGGGGCGATCATGGCGGGCGTTTACGCCGTATCTGGCGCGGGTCACCCAATCCTATTCGGGGCCGTAACGGGCATCTTCGCGATGGTGCCGTTCGCGGCGCCGGCGGTATTTGCTGCGGTGGCGCTGTTGCTGGGAAGTCAGGGTGCCGTCGGCGCGGCGGTCGGCATACTCGTGGCCGGCAGTGTCGTGTTGTTCGTCGCTGATCACTTCGTGCGGCCGATGATCATTCGTGGGGGCGCGAAACTGCCGTTCCTGTGGGTATTGCTCGGAATTCTGGGTGGAATCGAATCATTCGGGCTCGTCGGCATCTTTCTCGGGCCCGCCCTGATGGCGGCGCTCGTCTCACTGTGGCGCGGCTGGGTCGCGGAACCTCCGCCGCCGAGGATGTAGACCAGACCGGCCACTCCATGGCCCGTTGCCAGCGTTTCGCGCTTCGAGTGCCAATTAATCTGCCGCGTAAGGGCTTATGCTTTCGGAAACCGAGTCCGCGACATGTTCCTTGGTGATGAGACCGGCCACATCGCCCGCGCGGGGCAATCCCACCGTGCGGGAGACGATGACCATGGCGGCGTTCCGACGTGACATTTCTCCGATAACGTTGAACATGACGTCCTCTTGGTGTGCGACCGTGAAATTGGTAATGGCCACCTCGCCCAACGTCAAGCCGGTGTATGCGTCCTCAAGCCCGTGACGCAAGGCGGTATTGACGCGCAGAACTCCTACGATCGCCTGCCCCTGCGTGATCACCACGTGACGCATTCTGCCTCCGTGATCCGGCAGGCGCAGAAACTCGTCAAATTTCATATCGGCCGGAAGAACAAGAATGTCCTTATCCATAACCTCGCCGGCGCGGCGCACCAGAAACATATTTGCGTGCAAAGCCTTGGGGATGAAATGCCCCCGAGCGACAAGCTTGATCGTGTAGATGTTCTCATGAGAGAGCAGCCGGCGTATGCCAATGCTTACGGCCACGGCAATGATGAGCGGCATCACCATGTCGTAATCGCGGGTCATTTCGAAAATCATCGTAACGGCCGTCATCGCCGCGCCGGTGCCTCCGCCGACCATGGCGGCCATGCCCACGATCGCAAAAGCGGCGACACTGATGTCGGGGGACGGATAAATCAATTGAACGAAGGCCCCGAACGCACCACCCAGCGTGGCGCCCATGAAGAGCGATGGTGAGAAAATTCCGCCCGAGGAGCCCGACCCGAGGCTCACGGTCGTCGCGAGCAGTTTGGAGAAGAAAAGTATCGCAAGCAGGGGCGCCGCACGGAGTCCACCCAGCAGAACGTCTTGAATCGTTGCATAACCCACACCGTCCACATAATACTGGCCGGCGAAGCGAAAGAGCGCATAGATTAGAGTTCCGACCAAGACCATGCCCATCGCATGGCGCAAATAGGGATTACGGATTCGGTGGAATATCGCTTCCATGGAATGGAGCCCACGAATGAAGCCGGTGGCCGCCAAGCCGATAGCTGCACCGAGCGCCGCATACAGCAAGAGTGCAAAGAGGGGTGCGGGATGGGCCGCCACCGCCGATATGGGCGGCATATCGAACGCAGGCCTGAGACCAATGAACAATCGAGCGATGAAAGTTGCGGTGCCCGTCGCCAATGCAACCGGCAAGAAGGTGCGCACACTGACCTCCGGCAGCATCAGCTCGATTGCGAACATGACACCGCCGATCGGCGTGTTGAATGTCGCCGCAATGCCGGCGCCCGCGCCGGCCGCCACGAGCGTGATCCGTTGCCAGGTCTCCATCCTGATGAGCTGGCCAAAGGTCGAGCCGAGCGATGCACCGATCTGGATGATCGGGCCCTCGCGGCCCACCGCCGCGCCGCTGCCGATCGAGAGGGCCGACGCCAGTGACTTCACGGCAGCAACCACCGGCCGGATCCGGCCTTCCTTGTAGAAGATCGCATCCATCACCTCGGGTACGCCATGCCCTCGCGCTTCGGGTGCGAAGTTTTCCACGAGAAATACTACGCCCATGCCCCCAATCACGGGAACCAGAATGACAAATGCACCCCACGGACTTGCCGGGGTATAAACATTGGCGTCGTAGAAGACGGAAAATTGGCCAAGGAAAAGCAAATTGTGAATAAAGCCGATCAATCCGCGAAAAAGGAGGGACCCGAACCCCGTTATCACGCCGACAACGATGGCAATCAATGAAAGGAAGAGTAGTGGGCGGCTCTTGGGCTCGATACTCATTCAATGCGACCTTTATCGTTGTTCGCTTGCACTGTCAACATCGGCGACTGCATAGCGCCGGGGAGCGATTGCGCATCGGCATTTCCGCCGGCGGACGCGGGTCGCCAGATGCCTATTTGCTGCTTCCGAGCAATTCCAATTTCAGCGCTGCCGCCGCGGCCCCGGTCTTGGATTGTACATCTTTGGCCGTCGCTATGGCTTCGTCGACCTTACCCTCGGCAAATGCGGCCTGTGCCCGCGCCCACCCGTCAGTCGCGTCTGCCAGGCTGGACTGAGCCGCGGCCAGATCTATCCCCCTTGGCGCCCGTTTTGTCTTGGATAGTGCGTCAGCGCGCGCTTTAACCGTCGTGATCCCTTGGGGCACGGAGGTTGCGAACCCGTTCCATTCCGTGTTCAGCGCCTTCGCGATATTGTCCTTCTTCGCAGCTGTATCCGCGACCAGACTCTTGGCGTCGGCGATCACGCAGGCCGGCGGATGGAAGTCGACGCGGATGCCGTTGCAATATGCGGAGAAGATCCATGCGGCGAGATCGGGGATGGCGAGGGCGGCGGCGGCCAGCGGCCGCGACGAAGCGGCATCTGACGAGGGGTAGGAGCCCTGTGGCAGGTTTTTCCATGAATCTTACGCCGACGGGCCTACCTGATATTATCGGAACGCATCGCGCGAGGCTTGATGCGGTGGGTGAAACTTCGCATTCAAGGGGAGGGGTGGACGTGGACGCAACGGAATTAAGGGCGCTGCAGGCGCCATTGAAGCAGAGATACCGGGACGACCCCCCTGCCGCGCGAGTGACGTCACGTGCGGAAGTCACTCTCGATCCCGCGCGGCTTGTGGCGCTGCTGGGACTCGTCGCATGGGCGTCGGCCGCCGGGGCGCAAGACGCGCTCAAGGTCATCGACAACCCGAGCGGGGGCCACGTCATCTACGGGCCCGTGCAACAAGGCTCACCGCAGGCGGCGATGGCCGCGATCCTCCGTCACGTGCACTCCCAATTCGGGGAGGTTCCCGCGGTTGGCACAGTGTTTCAGTCGCGCGATGGCCAGAACTTCGGCGCGTTCTTCACGGTTGCCGCGAAGACTCTGGGCGATACGAGATATGCCGGCCTGGTCATCGTTTCGCTGGCCCGCGGCGCCGATCCGGCGGCCGCTGTTCTGTATGACGAGTCGGCGCGATTCGCCAAGACGGAACCGGTACTTCTGCACGCCCTGACCGACGCGTGGAGGGCAGCCTCGGCTTCGCCGTCCGCATCGGGCGCGTCGAACGCCGGAGCCGTTCCGCCCCTCATGCCCACCCGGTTTCCCGATGGCAGCGGCGCAGTGAACCTGCCGGCCGGCTGGCGAATCACGTTTGCCTCGCATGGCTCCGCCTATATTGTGGGTCCGCGCGGAGAAGCGGTGCTGCTCAGCAACACCGTCGGTCCGATTTACGACCCAAACAATCCGAAGGTGCAGGCGAGGCTGCGCTATGCGACCAGCCGCCCGATCCTCTGCCCCACCAGCGACGCGCTGCATACTTATCTATGTGTCGTGCAGCAGAAGAATGCGCAGCCCGTTTTTCAGATCACGCAATCACGAGCCATTCCTGCGCAACGTCTCGCGGTAGAGGCGGTACTGATCGACGCCGACCTCGATTTGCACGACGGCAGAGGGATGATGTCCTGCGAACTCGGGCTCAGCATTACCGCGGTCAACGCGCTCGGCAGCCGCACCTTGGGCATCAACGGGACCTGCGCCCCGCGGTCCTTGGCCGCGCAGGAGCAACCGACGCTGAATGCCATTTACCACAGCTACAGTATCAACGGACAGGTTGTGGCGCAGGAGTTCGCCGGGGATGAACAGCGCAGCCGCCAGGCGGGTAATAACGCGCGCATTCAGGCCAACAACGCGCATGCGGCCGAAGATGCGCGGAGCGCTTCATTCCAGGCGCACATGGACAATATCGACCGCTTCAGCAAGAGTTTTCAGAATTATCAACTGGACCAGACCGAACTGCAGGACAACAACCAGAATGCGCGCGGCGCCGTCCCTAACGCGTTGGCCGACGCGCTGGTGAAGGCGAACCCTGATCGATTTCAAACCGTACCGACGGCGAATTTTTTGAAAGGCGCTGACTTTTAGAGTCGTCAATTCCAGTGGCCGATCCGGCGTACGTTCTAGGTCTCCGAAGAAGAATCATGCAAAAAGGCGCCATGCCTGTGGATATCCCTTCACGGATCGAGCCCTAGGTTCTCTGGCAGCGGCTCAGTTTCACATCGAGTGGCGAATTTACCGAAGCGTAATAGCCATGACCCGCCTGATGGCGGTCGGAGGCCCTAACGTACGTAATGGCCCCTTTCTTGAGGTCACCCCGACATACGCCCGGTTCGTTCGGTACCGCTACAAGATCGCGCCACTTCGGCTCGAGGAAGGCCCCATCGAACGCTGACTCAAGAATGTCGTCCGCTCGCTCACCTGGAAAATACTGATCCTGCAGATGGGACAACGCTGCGAGTACCCCTGCGGCTCCGGGGGAGGCGGCCAGTGGCAACGCCTCAGTCAGATCATACAGCCAGCGTCGGTGCGGGCGAAAATGCGGTTCGATGAAGCGCCGCCACTCTTTCGCGCCATTTCCCAGATGCTCTTCGCAGGCGCTGATGATGCGTTCCAACCCGCCCGCTTGCTGCAAGATTGCATCGATCTTAACAGCGAGATACGGTGCGTCGGGCCGATTGCGCCGTGACCGCGCGATATCGTGTAAGACGCCGGCCATTTCGGCCGCGTTGACGCGGCGCTCGAGGTGCCAGGCCTCTAGCTCGGCGCGCGCCTTCGTCTCGATTCGGCCGATGTAGCGCGCCAGCATCGTGACCATGTCATCCAGACGAGTGGCCCGGATCCGATGAATCAAACAGGCGAGCATCGTACGGTGCCGCGCGGGCGTATATTCTCGTAATTCCGCGGCCGTCAGGCGCCGAGCTTCCTCGGCCCACGCATCGATCCTGGCCGGCGGAACATCGGCCAGAAGATCCTGCGGGAGCGAGAGCTGCACGAGGGATTGAAGTTGCTTCAGGAGATCGTCCAAGTGACTGCCCGACACCCGCTTAGTTGGCTTGCACAGCGTGGCGAACTCGGATTCCTGAGCATCCTTGGGAACAGTGAGTAAGCCATCGAGCCGCTGTTGAAGGTCGGCGTCCAAACGACCGTCTACCGCTGCCAAGCAGTCCTGGGTGGCCTGAGCATGGACGCCACCGGCCAGTCGGCGCAGTGTGCTCAGTGCCGGCAGCTCGTAGTGTGCGGCGGTTCGCTTCGGATACGTGGCCAACGTCAGGCCTGCAAGCCCAGTGCGCTTGGCGATATACTCGACAATGGGACCAGGAATATGTTCGGGTGCAGGGAAACGGCCGAGAATCGGGAACGTCTTGAGCAGACACAAGAGACCGAGACGCGCCTGAGGGGAAATGCTGATCCGCCAAACCCAGCGAATTTCCTCAGGACGCGGTGCAAAGAGCTGATTCAGGACCACGGCAGTGATCGGCTCTGGGAATTCGGGGTAAGCCAGGAGCGAGGGGTTCGGATCGGCCATCGGCGCACCAGAAGCAAAAAAGACGGCATTTTGACCCGTCCCGGCGCCGACGACGCGTGCCTTTTATTCCTGTTGTGTACTTATCCGCAGGCGTGGCACCTTTTTGCATGATTTTTCTTTCGAGGCCTAGATCAAACCATGGTCTAATCTCGCGATTCGCTTCGAGCGTGGTCTTCAATTCTAGCCGTCAAGGGGGTTGCAGCATGTTCCCTCACGTCCGTACTTGGGGTATCTGGATTTCCAGCACTTTGTTATTTGCTGCCGCGGCCTGCGCGGCGCCCAGCATGTCCACTGAAAACACGGCGCTGTTGCAGAGGGCGGTCGATGGCGACTGGCGCTCGGTACAGAACAAGGACCGCGACCGCTATCGTCACCCGGTCGGTACGCTTCAGTTCTTTGGGATCCAGCAGGACATGACGGTGATCGAGCTGGCGCCCGGGGGCGGCTGGTATACCGAAATCCTGGCTCCATTTCTGTCCGATAACGGTCACCTGATCGAGGCCGGATCGTCCAAGTTTGAGCAGAAGATCAAAACCAATCCGGCGGTCTTCGGGCACATCGTCAAGGTCATTCTTTTTGCGCCACCGCGCGATGTGTCCCTGGGCGAACCGAATTCCGCCGACATGGTGCTAACGTTCCGCAGTGCCCACGATTGGCTCAACGACAGCCCAGCGACGCTGGAGGCGGTGTTTAAAGCGGTGTTCGACGTGCTCAAACCGGGCGGCACATTCGGGCTCGTTGAGCATCGAGCCAAGCCGTTTGCCGATGCCGTACAAAGTTCGAATCTCCTGCACCGCATCCCCGAGGATTACCTGATCACGCTGGGTCTGCAGACCGGCTTCCGGCTGCAGGGGCTGTCGGAAATAAACGCGAATCCGCGGGACTCAGAAAGCGTTAACGTGCACCGCCTGCCACCGGATTTGGCCGGACCAAAAAGCGAGCACGTTAGAATGAAGGCGATCGGCGAGTCGGATCGGATGACGCTGCGGTTTGAGAAGCCCTGAGAGGCCTATTGGCCCCAAGGTCAGGAACGCGAGAAAATAGGACTTTCAGCAGACGCGTCCCGCTAAGTCTTTGAAATCATTGGATGGTACCCCCACGATTCCAGATGGTTTCGAAAGAAGAATCATGCGAAAAGGTGCCACGCCTGTGGACAACATCCACGCGTCGTACAGCGAAAAGCGCGCTGCCGGCGGGCTGCGTGACCCAAACGTTATACGCCGGTCACGGTGCTATTATGAGTTGAAAATGCAGCGGTGCGAGGGGGCGCAGCATGCTCGCGAACTTTCGTCATGTGGACGCCGTACTTCGTTCGGTTTCGGCGCTGATCGTCTTCGGGCTCGCTCTCGGCGGCCACGCGACGGCGCAGCCCGCCGATTTGTACGATTTCACCGGAGGCCCCGCCGATGGACGCGCAGGCTCGGTTACTTCGCTGGCGACAGGACCTGACGGCAACCTTTACGGCACGTCCCAATGCGGTGGCAATGCCGTCACCGATCCGTGCACCGGAGGCTACGGTGCGATTTTCACACTGCGGCAACCGGCGGCGCGCGGCGATACCTGGACATTCGAAATCCTGCACGGATTTTCATCGAACATTGACCAGGGTAACGACCCCATCACCGACCCACTGGCAATCGGTTCGGACGGCACTCTGTATGGAACGGCATTCGACGGCAATTTGGTCTGGAGCTTGAGTCCACCCAGCTTTGCCGGCGGAGCTTGGACGTATCAAGTGGTCCACTATTTTGAAGTGGCGGTGGATGGTCTCGGACCCACGACCGGCGTGACGATGGATGCGGCCGGAACGCTGTACGGCCAGACGACTTCGGGACCTCATCCAGGTAAGGCTGGGGGCGGTGGATCCGTCTACGCTTTGATGCCACCGGCGCCGGGTACCACCATTTGGTCGGAAACCGTACTGCACACGTTCCCGGCATCGTACGTCAGCTTGGACTTGGGCGTGGCGCCGGTGGTGAGCCACAACCGCGAGTACGTGTACGGCATGATCGAGTCTGCAGTGACCGGCGCCTTCGAAGTATTTCAACTGCACTTGGTTGGAACGGTTTGGAAATACAGCGTCATCTACACCGTGCCATCCGGTCTCACGTCATTCTCCAATCTGGTCATTGATTCCAAACGCAATCTCTATTTTTATGCGCTGTCGGAACAATACGGCTATGGGCCTCTCCTGCGACTCTCTCCACCCCCGGCGGGTGAAAAGGAATGGTCGGTCAGCACCTTGACCGAGTTCACCGCGAATTATGCGCCCACGGGCGACTTGCTCATGGACGCTGAGGGCGCGTTGCAGGGCACCGCGGTCAACAGGAATGATGCGCCCGACACCATCTTCATTCTTGCTCCGCCAACATCGGAATCCGTGCCCTGGACCTTCACGGTGATTGGATCGTTCCCATGGGGTTCATTTCCGATGGGTGTGCACCGGGGCCCAAAAAAGAGCCTGATAGGCGTGACCGAATTCGGCGGACTCAATGGGTACGGCATGTTCTTTCAACAATAATAGAGAACGGTCCATTCCGGGTATTGAGGTCGGGTTTCCCGTCTCGTGGGGTCGGTGGTAGGGTCTTTGAATGGATAACGGCCTGGGTGTCGATTTCATTATTTTGCGTCAATTATTTCAACAATTTATGTCAACAGCGACCTTGTGCCCTGCGACTGTCGTCGACTGAATCTGGCGCACGTCGATCCACCAATGGCGTCGGTATGCGGTTGGCCAGCGTTTCTGCCGATCAGACAGCCATTCCCGGCCGGCGGGCGCTGACCCGAGGATTCGTGCGATCTGGCCCTTTTGTGGTTTGGAACCAGATGGACGATCGGATGCGTCCCCATGGCAAGATGCCGAGAACGTGTGTGCGACCCACAGCGCCGCACCGCGTACGTTGGGATGGGTGAGGTCGCGTAATGATCGCTCCCCGTTCAGACTCTGGTCGACCGATCTGCATTGCCGCCGAAGTCGTCCGAGGCGGTTGGGGACGATTCCCCAGCAATGAGCGATCCGAAGAAAGTCGGCAGGTCAGATCCATGAAACTGGGCAATTGCCGAGTGCTATCAGGATACGGTGGCACTGATCGACGCACTTGGCGGCGGCTGGCAGGGTGCCGTCCAAACACCAGCCCTCGCCAGCGCGGGGCGATGAGTAGGCGCCCGCGGGCACGGCCGATTTCGCCACGTTCGCGCAGGGGCTCAGGGTAAATTCGACCTTCGCTAAGGCGCCGGGATCTCCGCACTCTTGACACCATTGACGGTGACGTTCGGGTTCGCGATGGTGGTGGTGCCTTCCCCGTCCACCGTCAAGATGTTGGAGGAGGTCTCCGTCACCGCACCGGTGCTGGTGACCACGAGGCTGGTGCCCACCGTGGTGGCGCCAAAGGTAGTGGTGTGCTTTGGCCCGCTGGTCTTGATGGTCAGCGTCGTGCCGACCGTGCCGGAGACGTTCAAAGCCCCGGCCGCGGTCAGGGACGTCGCGCCGGTGCTATCCAAGACTGCCGTCAAGGCGGTCTTGTCCCTGAGGGTGATTGCACTGCCCTCGGCCGTTACCGTGCCGCCGAAGCTGTCGCCGGCCTGCGCGAGCGTGATGGTGTCCAGCCCGAACGTACCATTCTCCGCCGTCAAGCTGGTCGTCCCGGTCACATCGACGGCGGAGCCCGCCAGCTGCGTGATGGTGCCTTTCAAGGTAGTAATGCTCAATGCATCGGCGTCGATGTCGCCGAGCTTCACCGCCCCGGTTTTCGCATTGATCGAGAGTGTTCCGCCCACATCGAGCGTGCCGCCGCCTTGCGTGTAGCCGGCGACGGTTAAATTACCCGTGGTCGATAGATCCCCTGCCGCCATCACCAGTTTGCCGGCATC
>Ga0302275_10000844_pt1 | contig 33870 bp, 29 predicted proteins | sample III_Bog_N2_2_FD_200229 | JGI IMG/M metagenome (GOLD analysis project Ga0302275, IMG submission 200229) | Peat permafrost microbial communities from Stordalen Mire near Abisko, Sweden - III_Bog_N2_2 | ecosystem: Environmental > Terrestrial > Soil > Wetlands > Peat | place: Sweden: Abisko... | reverse complement strand
TCGAAGGAAGAGATTCGTGCGGCACTTGGCCGGCCGATTCGCATGAAGCAAGCTGCGTAGATAAGCGAACTCGCCGGCAATCGAAGATGTACACAACCCAAGCTGATGGGAAGGAGAAGAGTATGAGCAAAAGCCTTAATCGAGTTACGTTGCTGGGCCATGCCGGAAAGGATCCGCAGGTCCACATCCTTCCGAGCGGAACCCTGGTCAATCTCTCGCTGGCTACCAGCGACCGTTTCAAAGATAGCCGCGGGGAATGGCAGGAACGCACCGAATGGCACTACCTCGTCGGTCACCAGAGGATAGGCGAGATCCTTCGGGACTATGTCAAGAAGGGCTCGCGGATCTACGTCGAGGGCGCCCTCCGCACTCGCTCCTGGGAGGATCGGGAGTCAGGGCAGCGCCGGTATCGCTCGGAAGTGGTCGTGACGGATGTCAACCTGCTATCTCCGGCTATCGCTTCGAACGGTGCGGGCGAACCGGAGCACTATGCCACCGGGAACAGCTTCGTGCCGCAAGAGTTCAGCGGCGAACAGGAAATCGCGCTCGACGAAGTTCCTTATTAGATCGCACGCCTTCCACGTAATTGCCTAGAGCGCCGGTTGGCTCTCTTTCGGTATGGGATCAGGAGCGGCCGCGTGACCGCCCAGGTCAGCAAAAGGAGTTGAGTATGGCAGCAACAGCGAAACTCGCAGGAGCCGAGCGGGAGAAACTCTTCGCACAGCTCGAGGTGCCGTTCGATCCAGCCCAGATCAAATGGCGGGTCATGCGCACATCGAACGATGGACGGACAGGGCTGCTTTTTCCCTTCGCCGATCCGCGCGCGTACACGGACCGGCTAAACCAACTCTTCACGCCAGCTGGCTGGAGCTGCGAATACAGCATCAGCACTGTACCGTCCTTGACCCGCGTGGACAGAGGCAAGGTAATCGTAACCAGCAAAATCCTGGTTGCGAGCGCCGTGACTATCAACCGCCTCGGTAGCCACGCCGGAACTGGAGAGGCGTGGGCTGACCGTGACCATGCCGCGACGACCGCTAGTGCTCAAGCATTCAAGCGCGCATGTGCGTGTTTCGGGCTGGGGCGCTATCTCTACAGCTTCGGTGAAACCTGGGTGAACTTGAACCAGCGTGGCGAACCGGTTGCGCTTCCAGTGCTTCCAGCGTGGGCGCTACCTCCGGGAGTCACCGTGCAGCCGATCAGCGGTCCTGCTGTCGATGTGCGCGGCCCTGTCGATCACCGGCTCACAGCCGAGATTGAGGGCTTTCGCAGTGCGCTGGGAGTGGACATCTACCAGGAAATCTTACGGCGGGCGGGTCACAGCAGGGACGCCCGGACAATTCCCAATGCCGACCGGCAGAAGAGTGTCGTTGAGTGGATGCAGGCAGCGGCGCGTGGATTTGAGCGGCTTCATGGTCTGGTCGAGACGACCGGCGACGCTAGGTTCATCGACGCCATGGACAGTCTGAAGTTCTCCACGACGTCCTGTCTTCCCAGTCTGGCGGCATTGAAACAACTGGTCGAGGAACTTGAAGCTATCTCCGACCAGAAGGTTGCGTAGCGAACCAGATTGCATGGAGGGCGTCATGGGGCAGATCAGCATTCTTCGTCCAAAGCGCAACCTCGTCAGCATCCCGGTCGACGAAGCCGTCTACTGCGAGAGTTGCGCGTGCGTCTCGAATTCAGTTGGGGGATGTTGCACCCTTTGTGGCAACATCCCGGTCTGGCCGTTACCCGAATTCGTGCCGCAGCCACCCAAAAGCCCATCCCCCGGAGCCGCATTGGCAGCGCGCATGGTGCCGGTCATGCGTCTGAAATTGGCAAGGGCAGCCTGACCAGTGAAAGCGCGGCAACCGGAGAGTCACAATTCGCCATGGACTGCAACGGGAAGCGTAATATGCTATATTTCGACATGAGACCGTATATTGCGCCTTATTTCGACAGACATGGAGGTTTTTCGACCGATGAAGCTCTCCGATGATGCAACTGCCGTCTTTCAGGAGCGGACAGTTCCGGCTGGCGCCAGACTGGCTGGATGGGCGAAGCTCGTTCACTCGCTCAAATTACAGGCGCCGGTCCGCCAACCAAGCTTCGTTTCAGAACAGCATATTCGCGGCAGCCGAAGAGAGGAAGGGGCTGGTACGCTCTTCGACAAACGCTATTGGCCGGGCGACAGCTTCGCCGATCATCTGACCTTTGCGTTGCGCCATGAAGAGATGGATCTGCTGATCCTCAAGCGGGCCTTCGAGGCCGTGTCGCCGACCGAGGTTGAAGCCATGGTGCGTACGGCACCCACTGGAACAGTGGCCCGGCGGGCATGGTATCTCTACGAGATACTGACTGGGCGGACGCTCGACATAGAAGATGCGCCGATTGCCGCGGCGGTCGATCTGCTTGACCCCGAGGCATACTTTACCGGCAAGCCAAAGCTCTCGACGCGCCACCGGGTGCGCGACAATCTTCTGGGGACCGGCCAGTTCTGCCCTATGATCCGCCGCACACCGGCGCTCACGGAGTTCGTGAGGCTTGATCTGGCAGCGGAGGCGGTCAAGACTGTGGGCCGCACCGGCGCACATGTGGTGGCGCGCGCCGCGAGCTTTTTGCTGTTGGCCGACAGTCGTGCCAGCTTTGAGATCGAAGGAGAGCGCCCGCCGCGCAACCGACTGGAGCGGTGGGGCCGCGCCGTTCTACAGGCTGGCAGGAATCCGCTCACGCTCGATGAGATTCTGCGGCTACAGCTCGTGTTGATTGAAGATGCGCGATTTGTGCGTCCCGGCCTGCGCCCCGATGGCGTCTTTCTGGGTGAGCGGGACCACTTCGGCGATCCGCTGCCGGAATTTATTGGTGCCAGGCCCGACAATCTCGCCGGCTTGATGGCCGGACTGATCGAAGCCAATGACAGAATGCGCGCCGACGGCATCGACGCCGTGCTGAAGGCTGCGGCGTCTGCCTTCGGGTTTGTTTATATTCATCCCTTCCAGGACGGCAATGGCCGGATGCATCGCTGCTTGATCCATCATGTACTGGCGGAGCGGAAGTTCACGCCGCCGGGGATGGTCTTCCCGGTTTCGTCCGTCATGCTGGATCGCATCGACGACTATCGCGCCGCGCTACAGGCGCATTCCGCTCCGCTGATGCCCTTCATTGAGTGGCGGCCCACTGCGGAGCGCAACGTCGAGGTGCTCAACGAGACCGCCGATCTTTATCTCTACTTCGATTGCACGGCTGAGGCTGAGTTTCTCTATGCTTGCGTCCGGCGCACGGTGAACGAAGACTTGCCTCGCGAGATCGACTATCTGCGCCGTCACGACGAGGCTCTGCGCCGCATCATGGAGATGGTGGAGATGCCTAATCGAATGGCCGAAAACATGGTGCTGTATATTCGCCAGAACAACGGTCGCTTGTCGAAGAGACGGCGCGAAGGAGAATTCAAACAGTTGACCGGCGAAGAAGTCGCCGTGATCGAAAGCATCGTCCAGGAAGAGTTCCAGGGGTTTTAAGGAACCATCCTCGCAACGATTCGCAATCGGCCGACTGGTTGGCGCCTGCCTTGCGATGCGGTGCCATAGGCAACCGCGCATTGCCACCCGTTATTTCAATATGTGCCTTGAACCATAAGATGGCACCGGGTTGAACCATAAAGTGGCACTGCCGCATTTGTAATCCCTTTCAGATCAGCCCGTGTTCTCATGGGCGACATGCCTCGGTTGAACCATAAAGTGGCAGTAAGTGCAAAAGAGAAGCATAAAGCGGCACTAAGTGCAATTGCCGCCGCAAGCAGCTTCAATGGTATCTGTTGCTGTATAGGCGGATAGTGAACATTGGGCCCCACAGCACAATACCCCGCGTAGGACCAATTCTGCCAGCTTTGTGTCGACCGACGTTTCCAGTGCGACCATCAGATAACTGCGCCGGCCACACTCACTTTTGGAAGCATAACCTGGCACTCAGTGTCATTTTATGGTTCAAGTCACACAATAAAATCCCGACAGAACGGAGGTTCGATGGCTCGAAGTGTCGCTAAATTGAAGATGGGGTTTTACCCACTCCCACCGAGTGAAGGCGCCAAACTTCGCCAGCTTCTCAGCTTCACTGGACCGGCATCGGTGGTCGATCCATGCGTGGGCCAAGGCGTGGCTCTCAACCTGATTACCCTCGGCGCCGCTGCGCGCCGCTACGGCGTGGAACTCGATGCCGAGCGGGCGGCCATTGCTCAATCGAAGGGCATCGAGACCATTCAGGGAAACACTTTCGACGCCGTTGCCAAGCCTGAATCCTTCTCGCTGTTGTACTTGAATCCGCCCTACGACTCCGAAATCGGGTCGGTTGGAAACAGCCGCATGGAGCGCCTGTTTCTCGAACACACCTTCCGCTGGCTGGTAATGGAGGGCGTGCTGGTGCTGGTCATCCCGTTTGAACGCCTACACGAGTGCGCCGGGGTACTCAGTTCGCACTTCGCCCGGCTGAATATCTTTCGCATGACCGACGAAGAATCTGTCCGCTTCCGGCAGATTTCAGTGCTTGGGGTTCGCCGCAATGTGCGGGGAGTCGCTGTCGAGGAGGCGAGACGGCAGCTTCAGCGTATCAGTCCGTATGGTAGCATCCATGCGCTGCCGGAGTTGGCGCCGGGAGTGTGCGAACCCTATCCCGTGCCTCCAACAGGCGAAGCCTCGCTGAGTTATCGCGGGCTGCCGTATGATCTGCTCGAAGACTTGCTGCCGTTGTCGGGCGCATGGAAACAGACGATGCCGTTTCTGATGCCGCGCGAGGACGTGGCCACTGGCCGTCCGATCACACCGCTGCATGGAGGCCATGTGGGGCTGCTCTGCACGGCGGGCCTGCTGAATGGAGTCTTCGGGCAGGGCGAGGACCGGCACATCGCGCGATGGAGATCGGTCAAGCATGTGACCACCTTCGTCGAAGAGGACGGCGATGAGCAGATCATCCATCACCGGGAACGGTGGGCGAACGAACTGCGATTGGTTTATGCCAATGGAAGAACCCTGAAGCTGACCGAGACGCCGGCAACGCCGGAAGGAGAGGACGATGCAGAATGCGCACCTGAGACTCGGGTTGCTTGAGTATCACCGCATGACGGAGAAGACCTCAACCCGGATTCGGCTGCGGGTTGACCGCTATGTGGGGGAAGACGAACAGGCGCACCTCATCAGCGTCTTTGGCAACGATTCCGATGTTGGTGCAATCACGGCGGCAGTTCACGAAAAGGCCACGTTCACGCTAACCTTCCCGGACGGCGAAGTGAAGGAGGTGTCGCTCGGCGAGCACGCCTCCTGCTACAAGGGAGCCGTGAGCTTGCAGGACCGGAAACATCCCGTGCGGCATCTGGTGGCTGTCTCGGAAGCACTGTACACCAATGGCGGCGTGGGGCGGACGATTCTGCTTGGATACCAGCGCGATCAGGCCTGGGCGACACTTGTGAGTTTTCTTGGACTCCCTGCCGAGCCGTCGTGGGCCGATCCCGTTCTCAGCGTCGTCGAGGCGGAAGAGCGCATCAAGCCGCTCGACGGCATTGGCTGCCAGCCGGTCCTGATTTCGGCAACGACGGAAGAAGTGCTTGAGTGGATCGGAGATGGCCTGCGGTCAAAGGCGCTGAGCTTTCCAGAAAAGAATGGCCCGATTATCTGGCCAAACCGTTCATGGCAACAGGTCAAGAGCGCCGAGTTCCTTGACGACCGGCAGGTGTCTGCGTGATAGGCGTCGCGGTGAGTATACTTTTAGGATGCAAATCACCAGACGAATAGTCAGGCTTTGAAGGGGAGCGGACCAAATGAAAATACGCGTAAACAACGAGATGGTGCTGCTTGGCGTATGCGCGGTTGTGCTGCTGATCGCATCTACGTCGGATTGGCCTTATTTCGTCTATGTGCTTCTACGCGTCCTCATTTGCACGGTATCTGCCTACCTTGCTACCAAAAGGTATACGGAACACAACATTCCATGGACATGGGCATTCGCCGCGGTCGCACTCCTCTTCAATCCAGTGATGCCAGCGCGGATGGCACGATCAGACTGGCAGGTCGTTAATATTCTTTGTGCGGTCTTTTTCATTGTGTGGTTGGTTTACTCGAAAACGGATTGGATTGCGATACGTCTGGGCCTGGGATCTTTCACTACTCAGATTCGCTTGGCGGCAGAGAGGGGAGATGCCAAAGCGCAAAACAACCTTGGCTTACTATACGACTCCGGCAAAGGTGTGCCACAAGATTACGCTCAAGCAGCGGTGTGGTTTCGCAGAGCAGCGGACCAAGGCTATTCAAATGCACAGTTCAACCTTGCCTCTCTTTACTGGAATGGCCAGGGTGTGCCGAAAGACTTTTCCCTATCTGCGTTTTGGTATCAGAAAGCGGCGGACCAAGGAGAACCGGAAGCTCAAGTCAGGCTTGGGGCCCTCTACGCGGATGGCCGAGGTGTGCCACAGGATTACACACAGGCTATTGCTTGGTACCGTAAAGCTGCTGACAATGGCTATGCTGCTGCTCAGACCAGACTTGGAGTGCTTTACGATGGCGGAAGAGGCGCGCCACAAGACCCTACTCAGGCGGCAAGCTGGTACCGCAAAGCCGCAGACCAGGACTATGCCCCGGCACAGGTCAGACTCGGAGTACTGTACAGCAATGGCCAAGGCGTGCCTCAGGATTATGCAGAGGCGGCAAATTGGTTTCGTAAGGCGGCGGAGCAAGGTAATGGAGAAGCTCAATTCAATCTTGGCACCCTATGTTGTAACGGGCAAGGAGTGCCATGGGACTGCAAAGAAGGAGATGTCTGGTACGGCAAAGCTGAAAAGCAGGGCTACTGCGATGGCGCAGTTAGAATCGGCGGACTCTTCATCATCAGGCCTAGCGTGCGGTCGGATGGCGCACGGGACCTATTTTGCAAACCGCCCAGAATCCTGAAGGGCCACCTTGATGCCGTTGCCTCAATCGCTTTCAGTCCAGATGGCAATCTCTTGGCATCAGGGAGCCACGACAACACAATCAAGCTGTGGGATACAGTAAGCGGTCGGTTCCTTTGTACGATGTCAGGGCACACCCTATTTGTCACATCTGTTGCCTTTAATCCCAATGGACGAAGTCTGGCGTCGTGCAGCAACGACGGTAGTATTAAGCTCTGGGATGTAGCTAGCGGTCGGCTGCTGCACACTTTGAATGGCCACAAAGAAAACGTTTATTGCCTTGCGATTAGTCCTGATGGCCGCACCCTGATATCAGGAGGCTACGACAAAACAATCAAGATGTGGAGCACATCGACCGGCAAGCTGATCCGCACTCTGCGCGGCCACTCCGATCATGTCCATTGCGTTGTCTTTAATCCCGATGGCCGCACCTTCGCCTCCGGTAGTGTCGACGACAGCATAAAATTGTGGAATGCGGCAGGTGGCCAGGAACTTTGGACCCTCAAGGGCTTCAGCGGATCTGTCCCTCACCTAGCGTTCAGCCCCAATGGCAGCACTCTAGCATCTGGAAGTGGGGACTGCCCTATCAACTTATTGAACTCAGCAGACGGCGAACCAATAAACTCTCTGCCCAGTCGCGCCGATGTGGTCACATCCATAGCTTTCAGTCCCAAAGGCTGGACACTAGCTTCAGGAAACTGGGGCGGGGTCATCATTAAGCTTTGGGACACAGTCAGCGGCGAACTTGTGGGTACGCTGCCAGGGCACAACGGATTGGTGTATTCCTTAGCCTTCAGTCCCGACGGACAAACCCTTGCATCGGGAAGCCGAGACAAGACAGTCAAGCTGTGGGACCTCGGAGACGGTCACATATAAGCGGCCCGATGCCGGTCCGAAAAATGTCCACTTCCGTTTCAAGGGACAATCCCGACAATTGGCTGGTGTTATCTCCTAGCTGCCGGGCAGAATGGCAAGCTTTGCAAGGCGGTCACGGATTCCCTGCACGCTTTCGAATAGTTCTCAAAGAATTGCTTAGAATTCAACGCTCCGTCGCGGTCTAGCGAATCCGGGGCGGAAAGCCGTTTCCACTCCTCGTCGGCTCCGTAATAGCAATGCTCGAAAGAGTCGTAAAGCGACATTTCGAGAAATGCGCCCCACTCTGTCAGCTTTGCGAAGTACTTTTCAGTTGAGTTGCGTAGCTTGTCCACTAGGGCTGCTCTTTCCTCCCCGTGCCTTTCATCGCTCAATTTGTACGGATGGAGAGCTTGGAAAGCAACCTTGACCTCGGCCATAAGCTGGTGTACCTCCCGCATCGCATTGAGTTCCACTTCAAAGTGAGCTCGGGTGACGAAAAGAGAGCTGTCCAGTTGTGTTTGGAGGTGCCTCTGCTGCGCGTCTAGGCGGTCTTTGAATGCCGTTAATTCCCTGTTCCATTTTGCCTCCAGCCTCCCAATCATGGCCTTACCAAAGAGCGCAAAGAGAGCCGATCCACCCCCAATCCCGCCCAGAATGCCAGTTGCCAACGTCTGTAGGCCCATGCAGCGAATTGTATCGCACTTGGGAGCTGGATTTCGATACCGACACCGGGTTCCTACGCTTTCCGAAACCCTCACAAATCCAGATTCCACGAGGTATCTCAATGGAGACCACCTTCCAATATTTGCGCACTCACGCCACGGAACTCGGGTCCAGAATTCTCGAAACTTACCCCCCGCTTCAAGGCACGAAAGACCCTGTCGCGCCGAGCATTTCAGCGCTTCTGCGAAAAGCGCTGCCTGCGCAGGCACTCGCGATCACGGGCACGGCCAAGTACCTGCGCAAATCCAAGGCAGCACGTATCGTAGCCGAGTGCGGAGCCGGCAAGACCTACATGGCGCTGGGAACGATCCATGTGCTGGCGGAGGGGCGGCCCAGTACAACGCTGGTGATGTGCCCTTCGCACATTACGCATAAGTGGGCGCGGGAAGCGCTGCTGACTGTGCCACGCGCCAGAACCTTTCTGATCGAGGATATGCGCAACGGCGGCGATCCCAAGAAGCCGCACGGCATCTGCGAAGTCAAGCTGCGCAAGGGCAAGATTGTGTACGAGGGGATGCGCCTTTCTCTTGCCGACCTGCGGCGGATGGGCCGCAAGGAGTGGAGCAAGCGTTGCTCCGGACCAGCCTTCTTCATCACCGGCAAGGACAAAGGGAAGTTGGGCTATTACTGGGAGCACGTCTTCCTCAAAGCAAAGTCTGGGCCGAATCTCGGAGGCGTTGTCAATCCTGACACCGGCGCCGCGATCATGGACTCGGAACGGCAGAAGCTCACCCATCTCGACTTTGTTGACAAGATAAAGCTTTTTGAGTCGGTGACTCCGCCGCATGGTGGCGCAACGCGCTACTCCGCACTGTGGCAGGCGGACCGCGAACGCATTCAGCGGATGGCGCCGATTGAGTACATTGGCCGGTATATGGGCGGATGGTTCGACTTTTCCATCGCGGACGAGTTGCATCAACTCGCCGGGGATACAGCCCAGGGTAACGGTCTCGGCGTATTGGGACGCGCGGCGAAGAGGCTGATCGCTTTGACCGGCACGTTGATGGGCGGCTATGCCGACGATCTGTTCAACATCTTTTATCGCATGGAGCCGCACACCATGGCCGGCGAAGGATTTGCCTACGGCGGCCAGGGCAGGCGCGACTTTCAGCAGCAATACGGTGTACTTGAAACCATCGAAAAGGTGCGCGATACCGATAACGCCTGCTCGCGGGCAACGAAGAAAACGATCCAGGTGCTGAAGAAGCCCGGCGCATCGCCGCTTCTGTTCGGAAAATTCCTGATGAACACGACGGCGTTTCTTTCGCTCGAAGACATTGCGGACAACCTGCCGCGATACGACGAGAGTGTGCTATCGGTTGAGATGGACTCGGAGCTTGCCAAAGCCTACGAAGAACTCGAAGAGGACATCCGGTCTGCCATTCGGTCGCATCGGGGCAACAAGAGCCTGATGAGCATTTTGCTTAACACGCTGCTGCTTTATCCCGACCATCCCTATGGGTTCGGGGACATCTGGGCGCGGGCCTTCGACCCGGAGACCAAAGAGTATGTGAAGTTCCTGGTGACGACGCCCAAGAATCTCAAGGAGGACGGCCTCTATGCGAAGGAACACGCGCTTGTGGCCGACATTCGTGAGGAACTGCGGCAGGGGCGGCGCTGCCAGGTGTATGCCACCTACACGGGCGAGAAGGATGTCACGCTGCGGCTGGAGTCTGTGCTCAGACAGGCCGGATTCCGGGTTGCCGTGCTGCGCTCTTCGGTTGCCACGGACAAGCGTGAGGATTGGTACGAGCGGCAACTTAAGGCTGGGGTTGAAGTCGTGATCTGCCATCCGAAGCTGGTGGAGACTGGCCTCGACCTGTTGGCCTTTCCAACGCTCTATTTTTACGAGACCGGCTACTCGCTGCATACGTTGCGGCAGGCCAGTCGCCGCTCGTGGCGCATCGGCCAGCGACACGCGGTTCGCGTGAAGTTCGTTACCTACACGGGCACGATGCAGGAGACCTGCCTCCGTTTGATGGGCAAGAAGATGCTTGTCGCACTCATGATGGAGGGCAAGTTCTCTGGTGAAGGTCTGCAATCGCTCGACACCGACGAAGACCTGATGAGCGCTATGGCGCGCGAGTTGGTTGAGAAGGCTGGCGTCGGGGCAAGCGCCGATCAGATGTGGCGCGAGTTAGAGAGAGAGCGGGAGCGGGTGCTGCCGCAACCACCAGCGTTGAAGGCAGAGGAAGACGACAATCCTGTCTTCGACTTGTCTGTCACCGAACCGATTGGTGCAGCAGCAGAACGCGCAGGGATTCATCTTGTTGATCCTCCAGCGGGTGCAAAGGTGCGCAAGAAGTCCTCGCCATGGTCCACGGGCACAGGGCCGGCAGTGCAACTCAGCCTCTTCGGCTGAAGTTGTCTCCCTGGTTCCTGTTGATCGAAAGACTTCCCAACGGCTGTGAACGGTGATAGCGTATCCAATGGGAGAATCGTTCCAGCGATACCGGCATCAGCCGGTTTGCAATCAAAGGCAAGAAAAAGGGTCGGCGCGAGCTGGCCCTTTTTCTTGGTGGAGACTTTCCATGCCGAAAGGACCGTTTCATCCCTCTGAGTTTGTGCCGACGAAGTTTTCATCGGCTCAGGACAAGGCCGACTTCGGTAATACGTTTCTTCACTTCATCGATTCAGAGTGGGCGCGGACAGCCTTTTCCAAGAGCTTCTACAACCGCCTTTCTATGTGCTTTTTGCATATAGCTCATTACGACGCCGCAGGGTTCTATGCGACATGGTTCACATCGGATGCCGACCGGTTACGGTTTCTGCGGCACACGCTCAACTGTCCGTGCTGGGGCGATCCAGAGTTCACTTTCTGCGATGTTGAGCGCGCAATCCAGCAAGAGATTCGCAAGCGCAACTATCTTGCTCGCTATGAACTCCGTGCTGCCGAGGCTGTGCGTTCCGGCGAGATGGAAACGCTCAAGCGGCTTGAAGCAAAGTATCGAACGGTAGCCAACCATCAACCGGATGCGGAATCGGCCGCGACGATTCCACAGGCGACCGCACAAGAAGCTGCCTGGACAAGAATGCCTGTGCAAGCCAGCCTCTTCTAACCACAACATGAATTCATCTTGAAATCCGTAGACAAGGAGACAAACTGCAATGGCCAAACTCCAAGCACAGATTCTGTTGCGAGAGTTCAACTACAACGGCGTTCGCATTCCCGACCCGGCGCCGCAGATGAGCGTCGAGCAGGTTCGTGACCTCCTCACTCCACAATTTCCCGAGATTGCGACCGCAACCCTCACCGGCCCGGAAGACACTGGGACCACGCTGCGCTATACCTTCAGTCGAGCGATTGGCTCGAAAGGGTGAACCGTGTCCACGCCCGCAATGTCGCAAGAAGAACTGGTGGCGTTGTTTCTCAAGAAGGCTGCGGAACCACCACCAGAGGCCAACCTGATCCTGGCGAGGCATCTTCAATGCAAAGAATCCTGCGATCTCGCGCAAGTAGTCTCAGAAGCCATCCGGCAGTATGCCGCGCCGGGCAGTTATCGACTCCCGACGCCGCCAGAGTTGCTTCCGCCTCTGGGATAACGACACTCGCACCAGCCTTCGGACAAGCAATGCCATCGCTCGCCGATGTTCACTGCGAGTATAGCCATGAGGTCAATGCAGAGCTGGTCTATGAACTCTGCGCCGCACTGGTGCGCGAGGGGCTGGGAACCGCAGAGACCTGGAAGAAATCTGGCGGCAACGCACTCGCATTTGCGCAGCACACCATGATGAGCGCGATTGGCTCTGAGCGTGGCGATCTGCTGCAACGCAATGTCGAGTATCACCTCGAAGTGAGCGATCAACTCGGCCGCGCCGGGGGCGATACGGAACTTGAAAGTGGGCAACTGGTTGTCACCATCGAGTGTGGCGGATCGGGGTACTTCAGGATTGGTCCGGCGCTTGATGCACTGGAGGCTGAGGCCGAGGGATTGGGTGCAGCGTTCTATTGGGCGCTGACCTTCGCACTCTATCGCGTGATGTGGATCTACAACCACGACAATGCGCTGATGTACGAAGAACGGATGCGCGATTATGCCGCGGAGGACGACGCTGAGAACCAAGGGCAGTATGAGTTTCCTGAAGTGAAGAAAGCGCTGCCGGAGTGCATCCGAAAGACGCAGAAACGCTTGTCTCCTGATTGGAAAGCGCACGACCGCGATCTCTTGCGCAGGTTTCGCAATGGAAAATTCTGTTCCTGGTTTGAGCGGTTGCGGCGCATTCAGCGCCTGTCGCGGCTTCCACTCAAGCAGTCGCGGGAGTTCCTCGAATCCGGCTACTACGACGATCCTCCCTTGCCGTCTTTGCTTGTCACGTTCAAAGAGCATGACGCCATCACCGCCTGCTTCGACGAAGAGGGCCAGTCCATGATGGAGGGCTCCGCCGAGCCGACCGTATGCGTTGTCTTTACGCCACGCCAGCCGGAGCAGGTTCGGAACGCTATTCGGATCGTGGATCGCTTTATCGCGCTCAACTGCGCGCTTTTTGAATTGGTCGAGGAAATCCAGGAATGGGAGAAGCGCCATGCAGGTACATCTATCGATCGGGGAGAACCATCGCTTCGAGCTGCATGAGGCTCTACTGATTTATCGCGACCGCCAGAGCAGCTTCATTACGCGCCACGATGTGATCGCCAGCAAGAACGCGCCGCCCACCCTCGGCCCCGCACAGCCGCTCACCGTAGCATTCATTGAGTCTCTGACGCGATCCCTCAGCGGCAGCGTGCAGGTCGAAGTGCTACCGGCGAACATTCTGGCCAGGGCGGACCGCATGATAGTCTGGTGGACACCTGCAAGGCGTCGCCAGATGTTCTACGAGAACTCCGAAGGCAAGTCTGCGGAGCTAAACGGCCGCATCTTCCCGCAACCTCCATTGGTCTGGCGAGTCTCGAATGGAGAACTCAACATTCGCGCGCTCACTGAAAACAAGCGGCCCGATAGCTCAACAAAACTTGCCGTCGCGCCATTCTGGAATCTCTCGGACTATGGGCGCGTATGCACTGGCACCATGCGACGCCCGGACAGCGCGTCTGTTGCATCTATTCCGGCGTGGGAGCGCGGCTTCTACGAGAGCGCCTTCACGCACGCCAACGTTGGTCGCCTTACGCGCCATGACTGTGGATTCGATGGACTGTGGAGTGAGTTGACTGGCAAGCGCCAGAAGTTTCCACAAGAAACACTTATCGTCCTCCCGCAGACGCTCACGCAGTTCGTGCGCGGAGAGAGAGGCTGATATGCGCATCGAGCACACGCTTCCAAGCGATCTGTTGGGACAGAAGCCGGTACGCGTACTGGTCGTCGGCGCGGGCGGAACCGGCAGCGCCATCGTGATGGGCTTGCCTTATCTCGACCAGGCGATGCGAGTCTGGGGACGGTCATCGGGGCTTGAGGTCGTTATGATGGATGCTGACACGGTCTCGGAGACAAACAGTGTGAGACAGCCATTCTCGGTCTCCGATATCGGGCAGAGCAAGGCAACCGTCCTCATCAATCGCATCAACCTGTTTTGGGGAACGCGGTGGCGGGCCGAGCCGACTTACTTCGACGAGAAGACCTTTGACCGGATCAACGACAGGTCCATCGACCTGCTGATCGGCTGCGTGGACACCAGAGCAGCGCGCAGCATCATAGCGCGGGCGTTGACGAAGGCCAGAAACCGCACAGCTTATTGGCTCGATCTTGGCAACAATGCCGCCAGCGGCCAGTTCGTTCTCGGCCAGCCATTGAATGCGCGCAATCGAAGGAAGGCTGCGCGATTGCGCACTGTCGGTGAACTGTATCCAGAGATCATCGACGCAGAAGCGGGTGAAGATCCACTGCCGAGTTGTTCGGCCGTCGAGGCATTGGATCGCCAAGAACCATTCATCAACCAAACTTTGGCGTCGAGTGCGTTGGCGATGCTGGCGCGGCTCTTTCGCTACGGAAAGCTCACGCACCACGGCGGGTTCTTCAACGCTGAACGAGGAGCTATCAGTGCGTTGCCCGTCGATCCCCAACTCTGGTCGAAGACGCGGAGACGCGCTCGGCGACCGTAATCCAGCAATCAAATACCATCAGGAGTGAACCATGTTCAAAGAGCTTGTTCCAGTCCTGCGCGACCGCGCGGTGTTGCTGACGGTCACGCTTGTCGATCCAGATCAGATTCGCGTGAACATTGTGCCAAAGAAACTCAAAGACGGCGACAATGACGCTCTCACCACCCCACTCAGCGTCACCGGCACTGCCGAGGATCTCGACGCCGAGTTGTCCACGACCATTGTCAGCTTCGTCGGCTCCCATCTCCAGATGAGGAACACTCTGGAGAAGGCCAAGGCCGAAATGGATGCGGCCTCCAAGGCTGCTCAGGCCGAGGCGCGCGCGAAGTCCAAGACGCCGGTCAAAACTGCGCTGCCGAATACGGAAGTCACTCAGTACGTTCCGACCGCCAAGCCCGCCAAGCCTGCCGAGCCAGCGAAACCCGCGCCCCAGAAGCCCGCAAGCCTCTTCGATATGCCTGCACCGGTGGCCACAACCACCGTCACGCCTGCTGAATCCGACGAAGACCCTGGATTTGCAGAGATCGACGATGACGATGAACAGGAAGAATTTGAAGAACTGGATGAGGTGGCCTGATGGCCACTGTCCCTCTCTTCAAGAAGGAAGCGGATAATTAGCAACGCGTCCGGAACCTGTGAAGAAAGCCCATTGCGCTTCTAATCAGCGCAATGGGCTGTTCACATAAACCGCCAATTCCGCGTAGGCGGTTCGGCGAACACTGGGCAACTCTTGAAAAGTAATCGGAATCGGTGTGCGCGTTAGCGATTTATCAACGAGCGAACATGAACAAACAGCGCCAACATTATGTTTGTTCGGCACAATCACGCGGAGTCGAAGGAAAGAATGCGTCCTAACTAATAGCCGCCTTCCAACCTACTTCTCAATAGGTTGAAGTTTCTTCTCTTTCACAACGCATGACGCATTGAACTTATCAATCATCCATAGGTATTTGGCTTTGATTTTGTAGTCAGTAGCAATACAATACTCGTCCTCGATGATTCTCCTTAGCTTGCCGTAGTGTTCGGCGGGAGTCTCAAAGACATCTATGTATCCTTCAAGGTCGTTGAAGTAATCAATATAATAGTTATCGTGAATATGTTGGATTACAAAAGTGTCAAAGTGTTTCTCGACTTGAACATCATCCGACCGGTTATTGGTTCCAAATTCACGCAGTCCTTTAGATAAAGTAATAGCTGGAACGAATTCCGCCTCTTCGCCGAGGTAAGCCGCGTTATAGGCAGGGCCGATAATATATTTATCTGTGTGAAACACCTTCCCGCATTCAATGCGCCCTTTGCACAGCAGGCCATGCGATATTAGGATATGTATCGCTAATGTAACGTCCCCAATGAGATACTGTAGTGCCCCCGGAATGTTGGCGAGTTTCGAGATTACCATGCAATCGGAGACTTGAATCACCTGAGTATCAAAATCGTCTTCAAAAAGAACTGTCCGGACCATTTGTTGAAATGGCGACTTTGGATCATCAATGAACTGCCCTCTAATCTCTGCAATTGCATCAATGATGCTTCCCAAGTACGCCTGATCGGTCACCGTCTTCTCGACAATTTTCTTGAACCCAATAATGTCAATGAATGCGATAACCCGATCCTGGTATCTTTTCGATACAGGCTCCAATTCATCGTCGCCAATTTCTCTTTTCACCGAACCCAATTGGTTATTCTCCGAGTAGCCCTAATGGCACAATTATCATACACCGGCATACAAAAAGTCGAACTCTTCTATGGGCACGATGGAGCAACTGTTAGACCTTGGAACTGACCTTATCGATGTCGACTGGAAGGCTTTTGGAATGATGCTAATCCCCTTACCACTCGGAGTGCGTCTCAGAAGGATGTCGCGGACATCGCTACTCCTTGGTCTTGAGTTTGCTGTCGTTTTCCTGGATGAATGCCTCGATCACAGGAGCGCTGGCAAGAATGCGGAGCCACTGTTCTTTGTAGAGGGTGACGGGGAAACGGCCCATTCCGTAGAGGGATACGGCGCCTTTCTCGCTGACCTTGAGACTCAAACCTGCTGAATCCCTGCTCTTGAGCTTTTCGTTTTCTGCCCGCAGGCGCTCCAACTCTGCTTTCATTTCCGCTTCGTTCATGCCGTCTCTCCCATCCTGTTATTCGCTTCGACCATCTCACTGCGCACCGGTTGCGCCAAGCCGCAAGGTTCCGCCGCACCGGCCAAAAGCGCTTCGATCCGCTCGACTTCGAGCCGCCTGAGTTTGGCGGTGCTGGACCACTGCTCCATTCGTTCAGCATCCATGGAGAACTCGGCGGAGAGTTCCATCCACCTGTTCTCATTCTCACGGGCCGTCTTAAGCGCGGCTTGGAGTGCATCGATTTGCTGATCCCTTGATGAATTCATTCAGGAATCAGTTTATATCGTCGTCGCTGTTCCGCCCCAAAGCGGCCCGCACCGCAGCCCAACGCATTCCCGAATGGATGGCCAACCGGCCATTCTTCACATCCGAACCTGCATTACTCCTGAGGTGAACCCAAATGAAACCATCCAAGCTGTATGAGGCGCTTCATGCGCTGATCGGTGAACATGTGCCCCTGCATATCTGGGGCGCGTGTGGCGTAGGCAAATCGCAGATCGTCGCGCAGGTCGCGAACGATCTTGACTTTGAGTTCATCGATGTTCGCGCCGTACAACTCGATCCGGTCGATCTACGGGGACTGCCGCGGATCAAGGCAGACCAGACCGAGTGGGTGCCTCCCAAGTTCCTTCCTATCAGTGGGAAAGGCATCCTGTTTCTCGATGAGCTGACCTCTGCGCCACAGATGACGCAGGCCGGCTGCTATCAACTGGTGCTCGACCGGAAGCTGGGTGAGTATGTGCTGCCTGATGGTTGGGTGGTCATCGCCGCCGGCAATCCGGCCTCTGAGCGCGGCGTGCATTTCTCAATGCCGCGGCCGTTGCGGAATCGCTTTGTTCACCTCGACCTCGAAGCGGATTTGAACGACTGGTGCAAGTGGGCCGTGGGCGCCGGAGTGCGGCCGGAGATCATCGCCTTTCTGCGCTTCAAGCCGGACCTTCTGCATACCGCCGATGCAACATCGGACGCCAATGCCTGGCCCACTCCCCGCTCCTGGGAGATGGCCTCCAATGTTCTGCGTGGCATTGCCAATCGGCAGAAGACCACGTTCCTGTCAGGCGCGAGCGAGTTCGAGGCGCAGTTGCTCGACGGAACAGTGGGGCCTGCCGCCGCTTCGGAGTTAATTGCATTCCTCCGGCTCTTCCGCCAGTTGCCGTCGATTGACGAGATTCTGCTCAATCCAGAGACGGCACTGCTTCCGGCAGAGACCTCGGCACAAATCGCAATCGCCACGGCGCTGGGACGGGCTATGACTGACAACTCGGTGGCCAGAGGGCTCAAGTATCTCGACCGTATGCCGACTGAGATGCGCGTCATGGCGATGCGCGATGCGGCGGCGCGAGACACCGCCATCACACACACGCCGGAGTTTGTTCGCTTTGGCGTGCAACATTCGGAGGCTATCCAATGATTACCGAACGCGCAATGCTCGCCGCCATCCACATCAGCATCTGGACGGCTGTCAAACACGACCGCAAGATCAGCCGCGATGTCGCCAACCAGAACGGAGCGCACCAGGGCGCTGGCCGGTACAACAAGCAGTTGCTTCACGGCGCCGACAAACTGGATGAACTGCGCACGCTCGCTGGGAATGTGCGGCAGTACTTCTACAAGATCACGTTGCCGTGGTCCGATGAGGGCTTCCGACTGCTGCCGTCGAACCTCTACTTCGATCTGACAGCCCGGATGCGGGAGTTCGAGGCCAGCTTCGAGCAAGGCGTGGAGGGCTTTCTTCAGGTCTATCCGCAATACATTGAGCAAGTTCGACCGGAGTTGAACGGCCTGTTTCGAGAGGAAGATTACCCGGCGGCCGAAAAGCTGCGCAAGAAGTTCGGCGTCAAGCTGGAGGTACTTCCTATCCCAACCGGCAACGACTTCCGTGTGCAGATGTCGGCTGAAGAGCAGGCGCGCGTAGCCCGCGAGATCGACGCCAATGTTCGCGAATCACTGACGCGCGGCACCGAAGATTTGTGGAAGAGGCTCAGGGATGTGGTCTCGCACATGGTGGATCGCTTGAATGAGCCGGAGTCGCGCTTCCACGCCACGATGGTTACGAATGTCTTTGACTTGGTGGAGCTGCTGCCTCATCTGAATGTCAATAATGATGCCGACCTGAACCGCTTCGCAGATCAAATCCGGCAGCGGCTGTGTGGCTTTACGGCCCAGGATCTGAAGAAGCATGACCTGCTGCGGGTGGCCACGGCAACCGATGCCGCAGAGATCGTCGCCGAGATTGACAGTGTTCTACGTGATCGCGAAGCCGGCGTGCCGGAGGAAATCCCCGATGCTCCAACCGTCGATGACATCCTGGCTCGTATGTCTGCGTACATGGAGGCGCCCGCGGCAGCATGAGGCACGAGACACCAGCGGTTATTCGCATTCAGAAGGCGCGCACCACGCTTCTGTTAGACCACCCGTTCTTCGGCTCGCTCCTGTTTCGCTTGAAGGGGCGAGAGAACCGGTCGATTGCAACCATGGCGACTGATGGGGTTTCGCTCTACTACAACCCTGAGTTCGTCGCCACGCTGAATTCGGCGACACTAACCGGAGTGCTGGCCCACGAGGTCATGCACCCTGCCTTGCAGCATCACTTGAGGCGCTCCAAGCGCAATCCCAGGCGGTGGAATGAGGCGTGCGATTATGCCATCAATCCGCTGCTGCTCGATGCTGGCCTTAGTCTGCCGGACGGCATCCTTGTCGATCACCGCTTTCGCGGCATGGGTGCCGAGCAGATTTACAACCTGCGCGAAGCAGAAGCCCAGCCACAATCTGGCGGCCAGAACAGTGCAAACGACGGTGTCGGAAACGGTGCGGGCGAAACGCCGGAAAAGCAAGGCAACAAGGATGGGCCGGCAGCACCCGTCACGGAGGGCGGCATCGGCCAGGTTCTCGACGCACCGCTGCCCAATGAAGAAACACCAACTGCCGAAGAGCAGGCGCGCGAGTGGAGCGTTGCAGTCAACCAGGCAGTCACGCTCTCGAAGCAGGCAGGCAAGGCTCCAGCGGGTCTTGCTCGAACTCTCGAAGGAGCCGCAGAGGCAACAGTGGACTGGCGTGAACTGTTGCGCCGACTCTGGTCCGACACCATCCCCGCAGATTCGAGTTGGATGCGGCCCAACCGCCGCCACATCTGGAACGGACTCTATCTGCCTGGAGTCGTGCGCGAGGGTGTCGGAGAAATTGCCATCGCTGTCGATTGCTCAGGTTCGGTGAATGGCCGGTTGTTGCGTCTCTTTGAGGCTGAGGTCTGCTCGATCCTCGAAGGGCAACGGCCTCAATGCGTGTATGTCCTGTACTTCGACACAGAGGTACACAAAGTTGAAGCTTATCAAGCCGGAGAGCAAGTTCATCTCAATCCTGTTGGCGGCGGAGGGACCGACTTCGGTCCGTGCTTTGACTGGCTGGCCGAGCATGGAATCCAGCCGCAGACGTTGGTCTTTCTGACCGATCTATGCGGCACGTTCCCTGAGAATGAACCAGGCTATCCAGTGATCTGGGCCTCCACTGAACGCCGAAAGGCTCCATTTGGCAGTGTCGTTCCCATGCAGGCTGCATAGCAGAATGCTTTTGCGCAGTGACAGAGATTCGTGATGGACAACACCTTTCATGTTTTTACTGATGGATCGGTGATCGGAAACCCTGGACCGGGCGGATGGGCGGCGGTATTGATGAGCAGCGCCGGAAGCCGGGAGATATCGGGATCAAGTCCATGGACGACGATCTCGGAGATGGAGCTACTGGCAGCCGTCGAGGCATTACACACGATCCCCGCCAGGTCTCATGTCCAGCTTTGCTCGGACTCCGAATTGCTGATCCAAGGAATGCATTTCCACGTCGAGCGTTGGCAGAACCAGGGATGGCGTAACAGTCGCGGCACTCCGTTGCAGCATCAGGGGCTCTGGAGAGAACTGCTTGCGATGAATGAGCGGATGAACATCCACTGGCAATGGATCAGGGGACACAGCCGACATCCGTTCCAGACCCGAGCCGACGCACTCGCCTACAAGGCCGCGCGCACCCAAGTGTGCGGCCTGCAAATGGCCGCATGAACCATTCTCCGCCGCATGGCTCTCAGGCCGTGCTGCCAGTCAGTCAATCTTTAGGAGACACCACAATGAGCGAGGTCAACACGCTGTTCGAGATCGACCGGGAACTCGATTCGCTTCTCGATCAGATTGAAGAAGAAGCCGAAGAGAACGGCACAGCGTCACCCGAATTGCTGGAACGATTCCAGCAGTTCTGTCAGGCCGAGAGCGACAAGGTGGACCGGATTGGGAGATTCCTAACATTGATGGATAGCCGGCTCAAATACTGCCGCCTGCAGGCAGAGCACTTCCAGAAACGCGCCCGTTCGGCGGATGCGAAGATCGTGGGAACGAAGAATATGGTGCTGTATTTCCTGGCCGCACGGGGACTCAAGAAGATCGAAGGCAAGGAGTTCACGTTGCGGTTCCAAAAGAACAGCCAGGATTCCGTCGAGATCACCGATGCAAGCCAAGTTCCGATCACTTACCGTGAATTGGATCTTCGTGTTCCCGGCCGTCTTTGGCAAGCAGCCATTCTCCTCCTTCCAGAGGATACCGTCACGGCTCTCGCTAGATGCATCCGGGATGACAAACCGAGCAGCGATGCAATCAAGGAAGCATCGATCCGCAACCTGGAGGTCCCTGGTACTCAGGTAAAGCGAGGCATTCATTTGCGGCTAGGCTGACTGTGTCCACGCAGGAGCGCACATCTGGTCGGTACCTTACCCTGAAGCGGATGGCGAATCTCGCATCCGCAGGAGAAAGAGCACTTCAGCTCTGCAGGTGATCTTGCGGCAAGGACCAGTCCACGCCAGATCCTCCGTCAGTCCAGATTGCGGCTCTCTGACAGCCTCTGGATGCTTGCAACCCGGAGCCTTGCATAACCGGCACCGAAGCTCGGCAGACGAGTTTGAAGCACTCGTCTGCACTTCGAGAACGGTGCTTTCAGGCATCTTTGCCACCGTTTGATCCTGATGCTCACAGGGAATGGAAGATCAGGAGCTGGTGTCTTGGCACGGCCAATGGAATACCAAGAATAGGCATCTGTGAGGCTCTGCGGAACACCTTTACCAATGAAATAACGCGGGCTAGTAATACTGCCGGATGTACTCGTACGCCTTGTCGAACAACTCCTGGTCAGTGTGCAGCTTGTACTTGAGCAGGGTCCGCCGAAGCTCCTTTTGGACTAGCCGCTCACCTTGGCTTGTGTGCTGCCAGTCCGGGAAGCGCACCTTCTTCACGATCTCATCGATATCGGCAACAATCCTCTCGACAATAATGTGGGTGTTGCCATTCTTCGCCGCGGTGAACAATTCCGTCAGGGCTTCTTTCGCGCGATTGCGCTCGTCATCCGTTGAAACGGTCTTCTCGGCCTCCACAACATCCGTGGCAATCTCCAGGACCGCCTTCAGGAATTCCAGGCTCGTAAGGAAGCCTTGCTCGTGCCGTTCCTTCACTTTCTCCAGGCGCTCTCCGAGCTCCGTAAACTTCGGGTTGTTCCCGTGTTTGCGTAGTCGGGCAATGATCTTAATCTCGATCTCGCGCGCCTTCTTTTCAGGCTGAGCGTCATTCAGAATCCCTTCCAATACCTGTGCGTCCATCACCAGAGTTTCGACATCATCCCGAACCGACTCGACGTGGACATTCTCGTTGATAAGCTCGACAGTCTTTGCGCCCAATGAATGCCAGAGCAGCTTGCCGTTGCCACTGGGTGGCTTTACCGACTCGTAAACCTGCGTCAGCCAGCGGTAATCGACCTCGTACACACTCAACATCGGATCTGGAGACAGCGCCTCCCATATCCGGCCGAGGACAGTGTATTCCGCCGCGAACTTGTCACGCACTTCATTGTTGGGCAGCCGCTCCTGCGCGGCCATCAAGCCCTCATACCCTCCCACACTTCTATCGACGCCCGCAAAGAACGCCAGACACGTCTGCATCTGAACCGGCAGCGTCTTTCGTAAGTCATCAATATTTGAAACCACCCGCTGTACAGCTTTCTCATCGAAATCCAACGCACGCGCTACATCGTCGAAGATGCCGATGTAGTCCACGATCAATCCATGCGTCTTTTCCTGCCCGAAGGTGCGATTCGTGCGGCAAATTGCCTGCAGCAGGTTGTGGTCCCTCATCGGCTTATCAAGGTACATGACCTGGAGAATCGGCGCATCAAAGCCGGTCAGCAGCTTGCTGGTCACGATGACGAACTTCAGCGGATCGGCCGGATCGCGGAAGCGGTCCAGGAGCTTCTCCTCGGCATCTTTGTCGCGGATATGTTCCTTCCACGCTGGCGGGTCACCAGGGGAGGCACTCATCACGATGGCACTTGCCTCCGGCCCTACCAACTCGTCCATGATCTGCTTGTAAAGAACGCAGCATTCACGGTCAAAGGTCACCACCTGCGCCTTGAATCCACTCGGCTCGACCTTCCGCTGGAAATGCTTCACGATGTGTTTCACCACCGCGCGCACGCGTTCCGGATTCTTCACCAGGACCGCCATCTTGGCCGCCCGCTTAGCCAGGTCGTCCCGATCCTGCTCACTCAGGTCCCCGGTGATCTGCTTGTACGCCTCATCGATGGCGTCCTTGTCGATCTTCAGCCGCACCTCGGGCGCCTCAAAGTGCAACGGGAGCGTTGCCTTGTCACGGATTGAATCCTGAAACGAGTAGCGGCTCATGTAGCCGTGCTCGTCCTCGTCGGCGCCAAACGCCCAATACGTATTCCTGTCCGCGCGGTTAATCGGTGTACCGGTCAGTCCAAACAGAAAAGCATTGGGCAACGCAGCGCGCATCTTGCGGCCCAGGTCGCCTTCCTGCGTACGATGCGCCTCATCCACCATCACGATAATGTTCGACCGAACATTCAACGTTCCGCCGGCCTCGGCAAACTTGTGGATGGTGGTAATCAGTACCTTGCGCACGTCCTGCCCAAGCAACGTCTGCAACTCCTGGCGCGTTCCCACTCCCAGCATGTTGGGGACGTCGGCCGCGTTGAATGTAGCGGTGATCTGCGTATCCAGGTCGATACGGTCCACCACGATGATGACCGTGGGGCTTCCCAGCTTTGGATGCATGCGAAGCTTCAGAGCGGCGAAGACCATCAGCAGCGACTTGCCGCTACCCTGGAAATGCCAGATCAGGCCTTTCTTCGGATACCCGGCGACTACGCGGGCAACGATCTGGTTGGTGGTGAAGTACTGCTGGTAGCGGCAGATGATCTTGATGCGGCGATGTTTGTTGTCTGTGGCGAAGAGCGTAAAGTTCTGAGCAATGTCTAGCAAAACCTCAGGCCGCAGTATGCTCTCGACCGTGAGCTTCACCAGGCCTAGGTCGCCCTCTTTCTGGTGCTCCTCATCCCGCCACGGTCCCCAGATGTCGATGGGCATGCGGATAGAACCGTATCGAAAGAGCTTGCCCTCCGTGGCAAAGGAAAAGACATTCGGCACAAACATTGCCGGAACCTGCTTTTCGTAGATCTCGTTCACCTGGTAGGCACCATCGAACCAAGTGACTGCGCTGCGGGTCGGCGTCTTGGCCTCGCCAATTACCAGGGGCAGGCCATTCACGACGAATACAACATCGAAGCGCTTCTCGACAGAGCCAACCTGGTAGGTCCACTGGTTGCAGACTGTCAGGCGATTGTTGGCGAGCGTGTCGGCATCGATCAGGCGAACCGGGACATGCTCGCCATTCGGGCCAAAGGGCATCGACTTCTCGCCGCGCAGCCAGGCCATGAAGTTCTCGTTGGCCCGCACCAGCCCGTCGGCCTGCACAGAGAGGATGCAGGCGCGGAGGTTGTAGATCACCTCATCAGCTCGGTCAGGCTGCGCGGCGATCTCACCGTTGAGCCGGATAAGTGCCTCTCGCACCCATGACTCCACCATAACCTCGGTACTCTGGCGCGGCAGTTGAGGTCCGAAGAGGTAGGTCCACGTTGCTTCCGTGCCACTGTGCTTGGTGACGGCATCGAGAATCATCTGCTCGACGGTGTTGGATTCGTTGAAGTGCCCCATCGTTAGAACTCCGTGGCTCCGAGATATGAAGATCCTGTTTGTGACGCGTGGCGCTTTATTCGCGAGACAACCTGCGGCAGCGTCATCACACCTGAAAGCAAAAGGTTGAATATGTGGCCGTGATCTAGCAGTAGCATCGGTGTCTTCTGCTTGGAAGCAGAGGTCTTGGCACCTTCGTTGAACCCCGAAATGGAGACGAGGATACCCATTGTGTTGTCGGCCTTCGATTCAATCTTGGCCATGAAGGTGTCGATATCAGGCGACCCAATCGGCGTCGTAGTGAACTTGGTCTCAATGAGAAAAGTGGTTCCATCGATGGTAAGCGCTCCATCAATTTGACGACCACTCGCTACATAGCCCGGTCGGGCTTCCAGCTCAAAGTAGACTGCCAGATCATAGAACCAACGTTCAAACTGATATCCACCCTCCTGAGTCCCAAGGTGCGGCGTGATCTCGGTAAGGCGTCCTGCGAGCTTTTCGATAGACAGTTGAGCGGCTATCCGTGCGGACATCTGTTCGAACGCAACTTTCCGCCTTTGTTCGGCATCCTTTGTTTCGCGGATAGTCTCATTGATGGAGAGAACGGCCTTACGAAGCCGGGTGATTGCTTCCTTTGCCTCTGGAATGCGGATTTTTGTGTCTTCTTTTCGCTCCAGATCCGGAAAATCCTGCATTTCAGCCAATGATCTTGCCATGCTCAAGATCACACCCGGCCCCTTTTCACCCTTCACAAGCTGAGGCCAAAGCCATCGGATGAAGTCACGCTTGCTCTGGTCTGCGTGCCATTGCGCGAGCGCTCCCTCCGCAATGCCGTGCTGCTGAAGGAATATTCGCAAAGACGGCTTATACCAGAACGCCTTAAGCAGAGCATCCTGAGTCAGCTCAACGAACACTGGCGAAAGCTTCTTCATTGTTTGTACCCCAATAGCGAATTAACCAGGGAGAATTGCAAGGCCCTTGAACATTCCGCTAAACGATGAATCGCCTCAGATAATGCCACTTTTTCTTGCAACTGATCGAGGAAGGTCTTCTGTTTCTCGATTGGAGGCATCAACAACTTGTGGGAGCGAACATCTTGTCCATTGATCTTTGAGATTCCATTCCCAGACTTCGCCCTTTTCAGCAAGCGAAGATGGGTCTTCGGCTCATTCCATTGCATGACCGCGAATTCGGGGATCAGTGAGTCCTCCCGGAAGCGAAGTCGAATCAGGAGGTCGGGGTAAAAGCATCCTTCTGGAAATTCCTTGACTAATCCCGCTCTGCCACAGAGCAATCGATTACCATTGCCACGGACGACAAGAATATCTTGCTTGCGAAGCTTGAATTGCTCCACCTCGGCAGGGTTGACTTCAGCATACTTTATGTTGCCTTCAGGAATCACCTCTCCTCGCCGGATAGCGCTAATGCTGAGCGTCGGAAGGCCGCAACCCCCCTCATTCGCAGGTGGTGAGTAACCATTACGTGGCTTTTCAGCCAAGTGTGTACCTGTCTCAGCAGCAGGCCAATGCTCTGAAGCGTAAAGGAAGTGCTCCAATTCGGCACCGATAAGTTCATCGGAGCTTTTTGAAGTCAAGTCGGCCCTCGTAATTAGCCTGTCCATGCTCCAAAGGATTTCCGCGATGCGCCGCTGTTGTTCAATTGGCGGAAGGTCGAACTCTTCATGCTTGAGCGTCGTCCAGTTGATCGTAGGTGAGAGCGAGCCCACGGAAATCTCGACTGCTCGGTTCATGAACCTGTCGCTCATCATCAGGAAGGGCAAAAACTCAGGCAGCACCACATCCGTCGCGGTACGCACAACCATTGCATGCGCTGAGCAAATCCCATCAAATTCCGCCACTACCAGTTTGCGCTGGTAGGCACGGCGCCGCCCGAAAATGATGTCACCCTTTGAAAAACGTAGCTTAGTCCCTATGACGTCACTACCTTTGCCCCAGCGGCTTAGGTGCAGACTTCTTGGGTCAAGGTCGTCTAGACCAACGTAAACTTCCTCCGCGGCATCGGCAGGCTCGACTCGTTCGTTGATGCTATCAGCGAATTTACCGAATGGTAGCCGCTTCCACCTGCTCCGGTTGAGCCATGAGGGGATGGAGGCCTGCACTTTGTCAGAAGGGGCAAACGGCGCTTCAAAGGTTTCGCCAAGAATGTTGCCCAGTGCTCCCCGGACAGCCAAGCTGGAGGCAACCCATCCTGAAAGACTGGCAACAAAGCCGGCTTCGATTCCGTCATCGGAAGCGTCGGTTGCCGTTTCTCCTGAAGCAATGTACATCGGGATGCTGAGGTTTTCGGCTTTCGAGCGGACCTCTGCGATCGAAACTGCGCTAGAGAACCCGGGCTCATCCTTGAATTGAAGGTATGCATCGACAATGCGCTGAATATGCTCATCGGTCAGAAAACTCTGTGCTCGCTCTCGCGTGACCTCATTCACGGCATTGATGAACAGAATCCGCCCTCGATGCGCCTTGGGCTTGTTCGTGCGGCAGACCACGACGCAGGCCTCCATGGGCGAGTTGTAAAAGAGGTTCGGTCCCAGGCCGAGAACGCACTCGACAACGTCGGCTTCGATGAGCTTGCGCCGCATCCCCGCCTCTTCCTGCCGGAAGAGCACACCATGGGGGAAAAGGATGGCGCAGCGGCCGGTTCGGGGATTGAGGCTCTGTAGAATGTGCTGCCAAAAGGCATAGTCCGCGCGCCCCTGGGGCGGTGTGCCATAGATGTTGCGTCCCCAGGGGTCAGAGGCGAACGCATCGCGGTCCCACTGTTTAATGGAGTACGGCGGATTGGCCAGCACTACATCAAACTGCTTGAGCCGGTCACCTTCGACCAGCTTCGGCTCCGCCAGCGTGTCGCCGCGGACGATTTCGAAGTCCTCAATGCCATGCAGGAAGCAGTTCATCCGTGCGATGGAAGAGGTCATCAGGTTTCTCTCCTGCCCATAGAGGCGGACGTTGCGCCACTCCTTGCCTTTTCGGCGCAGATGCGTGATGCAGGAAAGCAACATGCCGCCGGAGCCGCAGGTAGGGTCATAGATGGACTCGCCCGGCTGCGGCTCCAGCATCTCCGTCATGAGATGGACAACGGTGCGGTTGGTGTAGAATTCGGCGGCCGTGTGGCCGGAATCGTCCGCGAACTTCTTGATGAGGTATTCGTAGCCCTGGCCCAGTTCATCCTCAGGCAGGTTGACAACCGTGAGCTCAAGGCAACTGAAGTGCTCGATGAGGTCGCGCAGCATGGCGTCGGACAGACGATCCTTGTTGGTCCACTGCGCATCGCCAAAGATGCCATAGAGCTTGTCCGGGTTGGCCTTCTCAATGGACCGCATAGCCGACTGCAGCGCCTTGCCGACATTGTTGGAGGTCTGCCGCACCTCGAACCAGTGCGCGTTCTGAGGAACCTGGAAGCGGTGATTCTCCGGGTACGCAGCGAAAGCCTTATCCCCGCCGGACTCCTTCAACGCTAGCTGCGTTTCCTCGTCGAAAACATCACAGAGCCGCTTGTAGAATAGGAGCGGGAAAATGAACTGCTTGTAGTCCCCGGCATCAATAGTTCCGCGCAGAAGCGTGGCTGCGCCCCAGAGGTAAGATTCGAGTTGATGCTGCGTAATTCTTGTGCTCATGCCAGTTTCTTATGGAGCCAATGCCACTTCTTGTATGCGATTTCCATGCACTTCTCGAAAGCTATATCAGTTCTCAAGAAGCTGAGATTCCCTTCGGCAACTTTCTGCTTATATTCAGGGGCATCCATGAGTGCCCCCAAGAGCAGGCGCACACGCGTTGTTGCAAGTTGACTAAGCACCTCACTGAAATCGACCGGCAACGTCATCGAGCGCCCAAACTTCTGGGCCAACGCCTCGATGTCACTGTGATTCAGCAGTCCTTGACACATTAGAGCCCAAAGCAAGTATCGGGAGCGATGGATGAATGCGTACTTGTTTTGACCTTTCTGTTCAATCTCTCTGGCTAACTTACTAAGACGGAGCTGCACTTTGTAGCAAAGGACAATCCGCCTCGAATCAGCTTTCAGCCGCGTCGGGCGGAAAACCTGGTTATAGACTTTATCGTCTTCGAATACCCTGCGTATCTCTGAAATCCGACTGAGATTGCCATCGGTTAACAGGAACGTCTGCGTCAGCTTCAGCATCTGAAGGGCTTTTGACTCTTCCTTGATGCCGTATTCGGCGAGGTCCTCCGTTGTGAGCTGATCGAATGCATTCTCTTGACGCTCATAGTAAATCCCAACGTCAGAGCTGAGCTTGTCTTGAAGCTCAAGCTGGATCACGTCATTGGCATGTAAATTCCACGGCTCGACAGGGTTCTGACGGTTGTTGTTGATCGTGACCCGAGTAGTGAAGTCGTGGTCGGCAGAAGTGATGATCTTGCACAAAACGCGAATCGACTCATAGACAGGTTTGGCCTTTGCCAGCTTCGGATTGTCCTTGTTCTTCTCCAGGAATTTGCCGAATGTGGTCACAGTCTGAGCCCCGTTCAGCAGGCGCGGCGCTTTGAGCCGACAAAGACCATCGAGGAGTTCAACACTTTCGGCGCAGAGTGTAATACCGTTGTGATTGAATGCAAATACTCCAGGCGGTTCCACTTGATCGAGGACAATCTGTTTAAGGGTGTTTGAGATGGCGCGGTTCACGGCTTCGCTTTCGCCAAGCCCATAACGAATGTTGCTGTGGAAGAAGTATGAGCCCAGCTCCTCAAGCATCCGAGCCAGGTCCGCCAACCGGATAAAGCCGATGTGCATCTTTTCCCCTGCGGGACCATCGATGGAGATGCGGTCGGTCAAAGGGACCTCAAAGCTCGTGGTCTGATGAGGCTGACGAACGATGCCTACCTTGCCAGTTGAAGATCGGAACTCCACAATAAACCCGACTTTCCGGTCTCCGAAGAACTGATCCACAAGGTATTTCTTGTTCTCAAGGTCTTCGCGCAGCTTATCGAGCAGTTTGCTGTGCTCAGCCTCTTCCGGGTCACCGGTAAAGATGAAGCGGAAGCAAATCTGGTCGATCACCGCTTTGTTTTCGACCAGACAGCTCCTGAGTTGAAGAAGAACCTGGTTCTTCAGGTCATCCTTGGTGGGGCTATGGAAGATTCGGTCCATTCCCTCATCAATTAAACGCTGGAGAGAGCCCTTGAACTGGCTATGGGAATCGGAAAACTTGAATTGAAACAGGTATAGATTCCGCTTCGTTTCATCGAAGTGGAACGCATCAATCCCATAGTCATTTCCACCAAAGGCGACATGGTTCGCAGCAGTCTCGCGTGGTACCTTGTGCTCACGTTCGAGGTACAGAAGTGCAAAGTAGTCTTCGGGAACTCCGCCAAAAACTGTGTGGTGGTCTGAGTATGCCTGTTCGATCATGTGACGAGTGATGTTCATCCCAGTTTCCTCATTTTGGTTCGGTTACGAGAATCCCGTTTTCAGCAAGTACTGAGACCAGCTTCCGTTCGGCATCGAATGCAGCACTCGCACTTTTCCGCAGTTGCTCGATGGCTTCTTCCACCGAAAGCATCTTTTCTTCATTCTTCCGCTCGACATAGCGCGTGATGTTCAGGTTGTAGTCGTTCGCGGCAATATCGGCAAGCGTCACGACCTTTGCAATGCCTTCCACATCCTCGTAGTCGCGATACCACGCGAAGATGCGGCCCACATGTTCGGGAAGGAGCTCATTCTGTGCTCGCCCGGTCTTGAATTCCCTTGACGCATCCAGTACGAAGACCTTCTTCTTGCGATCCTTCTTCTTTCGCAAACGCAGCACCAGGATGCAGGCGGCCAGGCCAGTTCCATAGAACAGGTTTGGCCCGAGGCCAATGACCGCTTCAAGCAGGTCCATCTCAAGGAGTTTCGTGCGGATTGCGCCCTCCTTACCCATTCGGAAGAGGGCGCCGTGGGGCAGAACGACGGCCATGCGGCCAGTGAAAGGCGCCATGGACTTGATCATGTGCTGGACCCAGGCGTAGTCGCCGGTCTTGCCAGGGGGCATCCCCGCAAAGTTGCGGCCGTATGGATCGCTGGTCCAGACCTCCTCACCCCACTTTTCAAGGGAAAAGGGCGGATTGGCGATCACGCAGTCGAATGTGGCCAGGTTGTCCCCAGAGAAAAAGGCCGGCTGGCGTAGTGTATCCCCCCTTACCACCTGAAAATCGGATGCGCCGTGCAGGAAGAGGTTCATTCGGGCAATGGCGGAGGTCGTCAGGTTCTTCTCCTGACCGAAGAGATTTCCCCACAGCGTGCGGTCATCGCCGTGGTTCTCACGGACATGATGAATGGCTTCCATCAGCATGCCACCCGTTCCGCAGGCCGGATCGTAGATTGATTCGCCCTCTTTGGGATCGAGGATCCGCACCATCAGGCGCACGACCGACCGGGGAGTATAGAACTCGCCTGCCTTTTTGTTGGTGAGGTCGGCGAATTTCTTGATGAGGTACTCGTAAGATTGACCGAGAATGTCGGCCTGAGCCGCGGTGTTGCCGAGCGCGATCCTGGAGAAGTGTTCGAGCAGGTCGCGAAGCAAGGAATCCGGGAGACGGTCTTTGTTAGTCCATTGTGCATCGCCAAAGATGCCGTAGAGCGTCTCAGGATTGGCTTTTTCGATCCCGCGCATGGCCTTCTGGAGCGCCAGTCCGAGATTGCTGGTGACGGCGCGGACATCGGACCAATGGTGTCCAGTGGGGATCTGGAAGCGGTAATTCTGGGGGAACGAGGCGTACTCTTCGTCGCCGTCGGACTCCTCAAGGGCGATCGTGTACTCCTCGTCGTAGACGTCGGAGATCCGCTTGAAGAAGAGAAGCGGAAATACGTAGGATTTGAAGTCAGCGGCATCGACGGGCCCCCGAAGAATGTTCGCGGATTCCCAAAGATGGGATTCAAGTGCTGACAGGTCTATTTGTTGCGCCATTTGTGCATTCCCAGGGTACACACTAAATATAAATGTTCTGCGCGTGTTCCGATCCACGCTACGGAAAACCCAACCTTGAATCGTTGCGAGCAGCAGGCCAGTAGGTCATGAGGCTGCTTCTCCTAACATGGATTTGGGGTCCTCTTGTTGGATGTCAGCATGGCGACAGGAACTTGCCAGACATTTGCTCGGCGACGCTCCGCGATCCAGTCGAATAGAAAGCTCCAAGAGGGTTCCAAATTGTGGGGATTAGATAGCTTCTGAATAATCGTCCATCTCGTACTTATCTGCTTTTTTTCATACCGTAAGCCAATGGCTCGCACTTGGCGGTATCGGTCCGAGGCGATCCCTGATCCGCTCCGGTGAGTCACCTTAATTGGGTAGGCATCTCGAATTGAGTCCTGCGGTCCCAATTCCATGGGCAGAGTCTTCTGATTGAGCTCGCCGAGCCCGACGAACTGTCATCCTTTCTGTCAGGCACCTAAAACGAACAGCATTGTCAACGCCGGTTGAAATTTCCCCATTTCGCCGGCTGAAAATTCCCCCACCTTGCCTGGGTGAAGGTTTACAGTTGCAGCTGGTTGGCGTGAAGATGGAACTGGCTGGTGAAGCGGAGGCGGTCTCTGCTGGAGAGCAACCCACCAAGGAATAACCAGCTGCAACTCATCGAGACGGTGAGTGGGTTGGAGCGGAGCGGCAGTCTGCTTCGCCCCGTCCTGTGGCCATTCTCCCACAAGACGATAGATCGCTCGTGCCTTGGAAAACTCATGCGAGCTGATCCCGCCGGTTACGGCTGTGGTGAGCCATGGTTGTTGGTTCCCCTTGTTGCGGTTCGGGCAGAGGGATCAGACCGGCCTTGCGGCGTTCCTTGAGCCTGTAACTCTCCCCGCGGATGTTGATGGTGGTGGAGTGGTGCAGCAGCCGGTCGAGGATGGCGGTGGCGATGATGGGGTCGCCGAAGATGGAACCCCAACTTCTTCCACGTCTCTCCCCCTGAGCACATCCGGCCCTCCTCTGAATCCAGAATCGTACCGCCGGATCCCCCCAAGGGTGGCGGATTTTTCAACAGGCGTTATGGGGACTTCTGCACCGGCGCTGACAGCATGTTAAACTTTAGAACATCGATCTTCTCCTATGCGGCGGTCTGCTGGATCGCCGCCAATCTGAAGCGCATTGCGAGGAAAGGGTTGTTCCCACCACCTCAGGTATGCACTCGGAGCGTCGTGTGAAATCTCAGAAAGACTCATGCAGATGATAGCGAGCTACTGGGCAGCATTAATCATCGGATTGTTTCTACTCCTACTCGCGTTGGACTTCCTACTTGTGTTCGTCCGGAAGGGAATCGCGCTCGGGAAAGAGCTGGATCGGGCAATCACGGCTATCGCAGACGTTCAGGCGCAGCAAGCCGGGGGCATCACAGACCTCAATCAGATAGCCGAGCGAGTCATGACCACCGGTCGCCTTGCGCATCTTTGGGGTGAATACTGTAAGACTCTCCATCCGCAAAAGGATCGTGACGAACAGGGCATGAGCTATGTCAAGCGGTGGAGAGCCACATCCCTTGCCGGAACTTTCTTCACGGAGCAAGCATTAGTCGATTCTCCTCTTCGTGCTGAGTACTACAAGCACGTCCCCGGCATTCTCACTGGAATTGGCATTATCGGAACCTTTTCAGGTCTGATTGCAGGTTTGCTCAAATTCGATGTTTCTTCAGACCCTGCGCAGGCAGAAGCGGGGCTCAGGCAACTGCTAAGTGCTGTTGGTCATGCCTTCATCGTTTCAGGTTCGGCTATTGGCCTTGCGATGCTTTTCACAAGTATCGAAAAGAGGCTGATGAGCGCACGTTACCGGCAGGTTGAGAAACTGCAGCAAGCCGTCGACAGGCTGTTCGCCGCCGGAGCCGAAGAAGAGTACCTGGAGAGAATCGTACGGGCATCAGAAACGTCGGCTACTCAAGCGCTTCAGATCAAGGATTCGCTCGTTGCTGACCTGAAACAGGTTCTATCGGAGATTACGAACCTTCAGGTGGAAGCATCAGCTCGACACAGTAGCATGATCTCAGTCGACGTCGGCCGGGTAATCACTGAGAGTCTCGGTCCGCCGATTGAGAGGATCTCGCAGGCCGTTGAACGCGTCGGAGCCAGCCAGGGAGATGCAGTCAATCGGCTGCTCGTAGATGTGCTCGCCAGCTTTTCAAACCAGGTGCGAGAAATGTTCGGCGGTCAGTTGACCGGCTTGAGCGAACTGCTACAGCAGTCTGCTCAAGCAATGCAGTCGACGGCGAGCAAGTTT
>Ga0302275_10000840_pt1 | contig 33954 bp, 28 predicted proteins | sample III_Bog_N2_2_FD_200229 | JGI IMG/M metagenome (GOLD analysis project Ga0302275, IMG submission 200229) | Peat permafrost microbial communities from Stordalen Mire near Abisko, Sweden - III_Bog_N2_2 | ecosystem: Environmental > Terrestrial > Soil > Wetlands > Peat | place: Sweden: Abisko... | reverse complement strand
GCTTCATAGACGCGCGGATTGCGGTGGCAAAGGTGGGGAAAACCTGCGAATTTCTCGCCTTCAATCATGACGCGTTCATAGCGGCAGGGATGAAAACAATTCCAATCGCGGGAAAATTTGCCGCTCTTCGGCTTGAATTTGGTCCAGCGTTTGGCGCCATCGAGAGGGTTCGTTTCTTCCTCATCGGCGCCGGAGTTATGGTTGATCACCATGTCGGCAATGGCGCTCATCTTGTGCTCGCGCATCACCTGGATCAACTTCTCCAGCTCGGCGCGGTTTCCGTAGAGAGTTTTGACTGACCCCTTCTGGTCAAAGTCCCCCAGGTCGAAGTAATCGTATGGATCGTAGCCGTTGGACTCGGCATTCGCGCACTTGCTGAAGGGAGGAAGCCAGAGCGAATCGACGCCCGAAGCCGCGAGCTGAGGAATCTTTTCTGCCACGTGATTCCACCATTCGCCACGCTTATTTTCCTTGATCGGAGCGTCCCAGTAGAACGCCTGCATCATGACCGCCATCGTCAATCCTCCGTGCCTCGTGCTCATTTCAGACTGAAGAGAGCAGGATGCTGTCTGAGCACCGGGTGTGAGACCCGGCCTTCCCTCATTCCACGCAGGTTCAGATCACAGGATTCGATGCAAGCCTTCTTGGATAGGCTGTATGGCCATTCCGAGTGGCTGCCTGTCTCGATCTGCGCGGGGCTTGGCGCACCAAAAACCCTCCAGCATCGTGTAAACTGCTGAAACAAACACCTTCTTCTCGGGCCCCCATTCGTCAGAATGCCCGCCATTTGGGCTGAATAGGAATACCATGCCTCAACGGAGCATCCAACCGCGCGTTTTCGTCGTCGACGATGAAGCACTCATTGCAACCACATTGGCGCTTATTCTTCGCCAACAGGGCTTCGACGCCACGTCCTTTGACTTGCCCCTTGCAGCTTTGCAAGCAGTTCAGCAGAATGCACCGCACCTGCTCATCTCTGATGTGGTCATGCCCGTCATGTCCGGGATTGAGCTGGCCGTCAAGGTGCGCGAGCTCTGCCCGGAATGCAAGGTACTCCTCTTCTCCGGCCAGGCCGCAACCGCCAACCTGCTTGAGAACGCCCGTGCCGACGGGCATGATTTCGAGCTTCTCTCCAAGCCAGTGCATCCGTCCGACCTGCTAGCAAAGATTCGCGCCGTAATCTAGGTCGTATCGACGCTTCTGTCAGGAATTCGGGCCTTGCCATGCTGCTCCACGTATCGTCCCGTTCCCAGCATCGGAAAACATCTCAAAAACGTTCAGGCCGGCGCCGGCGCCATTTCTTGCCTCGATCAACCTTTTCCGGCGTTTCCGCATCCACCCTTAAGCGGGGTAGAAGAAGATTTTCTGTCTTCGAACCGGCGGCGCCCATTCCCGCGCGGGGCACCAAATCTTGTACACCCTACGGATGCGAGTCCGTGAAGCGAGCCGCCAGCGTCACCGATTGACCGCACTTGTTCCCGGAGAGTCAGAAGAGGAGCAAAGCGATGCCGCCCCTTCCCAAAGAGCACCGTGTTTTTGTTGTCGACGATGAAGACGTCATCGCGTCCACGCTGGCGATGATTTTGCGCTTTCAGGGCGGCTTCAATGCCAGGTCTTTCAACAGTCCTGTTGAGGCGCTGAATGCCGCCCTCACTGATCCTCCTGACCTCTTGATTTCCGACGTCGTCATGCCGGTCCTCACCGGCATCGAACTCGCCGTTCAAATGCAGGCTCTGTGTCCGCACTGCAAAGTGATGCTGTTTTCGGGTCATGCTTCGACAGCGGAGATGCTTGAACCCGCACGCCTCAGCGGAATCAGCTTTGAACTGCTGTCCAAGCCGGTACACCCCGGGGTTCTACTGGCCCGAATCCTCCAATTGACCGACTCTGCACCGCCTCCCCCTCCCACATGGACCGCTCAAGGTTTAGAGGCCTAGAGGGACGGGAGCGTAGGTTGCATTGGATTTGCCAGGCGGCGATCCTACGGTGCGGCTCTACGCCCGTGCGCCATTGAGGCATGCAACAAATATCGTAGTTCGGGCATCAAATCTTCCTGAAACCGTCCGCCTTCAGAACCAGAACTTACACGGCGCGCGGGTTGCGCCAACGGCACCTTCCATTACCATTGGTAGTCAGAGCATCGCTTTATCACAGCGCAGAGCGGTTCCCGGCTTGACGGGCGAGGGAATGAAAGAGACCATGCACGACCAGACGGATTGCCTCAACCGCCGCGACGAAAACATCGCTGAGGAAGTGACGCCCGCGCAGGCAATGAGCCACCTTGTCGGCCAGTTCAACTGGGCAACCACTCCCCTCGGGCCTTCCACATCCTGGCCCGCCGGCCTCAAAGCCGCAGTTCAAATAGTCCTCACCTCCGGCTTCCCCATGTGGATGGCGTGGGGCCCGGAACTCACTTTCCTCTATAACGATGGTTATCGCCGTACTACGCTGGGCAAAAAGCACCCCTGGGCGCTGGGCAGGCCGGCCTGGGAGGTATGGCATGAAATCTGGAAGGACGTCGGTCCGCTCATCAAGCGTGTGATGGAGACGGGAGAGGCCTGCTGGGAAGAGGCGCTCCAACTCATCCTGGAGCGCAGCGGCTATCCAGAAGAGACTTATCACACCTTCTCCTATAGCCCGCTTGAGGGGCCCGGCGGGCAGATCGCCGGCATGCTCTGTGTCGTCATTGAGGATACCGCTCGCGTTATCGGCGAGAGACAGCTTTCAGCGCTCAGCACCCTCGCGGCTTCGCTCGCCGGCGCCATCACCGAGCATGAAGTCCATTCCGCCATCGAACGGGGAGTTGCAGACCAGCGGGACATGCCCTGCACGCTCACGTATCTTTTCGAAGGAGACGGGACCCAACTCAAGCTTGTTGCCAGAACCGGGATCGATGCCGATCACCCGGCGGCATGCACGCGCATCAACGCAAGTTCTCAAGACGCGCCGTGGCCCATTCATCTGCTGCTCGATGCGAACCGCGCAGTCACCGTGGAGAACCTTGCTGCAAACTTTCCCGAGCTGCCATCTGGATGCTGGGACATGCCTCCGGCCCGCGCGCGCCTGGTCCCGATTGCAAGGCAGGGACAGGACAGACCTGCAGGCGTTTTCATTGCGGCTCTCAACCCCTATCGGCAGCTGGATGCCGGTTATGCGGACTTCCTCGATCTGGTAGCCGGCCAGATTGCCGCCAGCGTCACCAACGCCGAAGCCTATGAAGCAGAAAGAAAGCGCGCCGAAAGCCTGGCCGAGCTCGACCGAGCCAAAACGGCCTTCTTCAGCAATGTGAGTCATGAGCTGAGAACCCCACTCACTCTCATTCTGGGCCCGCTCGAGGACGCTCTCACCAACCAGTCCCCGCCCTCAACCGCTGCTCTCGAAATGCTTCATCGCAATGCGCAGCGACTACTCAAGCTGGTCAACGGATTGCTCGACTTTGTCCGCATTGAAGTTGGTCGCGTGCGCGCATCGTATGAGTGCATCGATCTGTCCGCGTTCACGGCCCAGCTTGCCAGCCTCTTCCGTTCGGCGGTCGAGCGGGCCGGATTGCGGCTGATCGTGGACTGCCCTCCATTGCCGGAGCACGTCCTTGTGGACCGCGAGATGTGGGAGAAAATTGTCCTCAATCTTCTCTCCAATGCGCTCAAATCCACTTTCGAAGGCGAGATCAGAGTCGCCATGCGCGCTACTGATGGGGGCGCCGAGTTCTCCGTGGTCGATACCGGCACCGGAATCTCCGAAAGCGACTTGCCCCGTCTGTTCCAGCGTTTCCAGCGCATCGATGGCGCTCGCCGCCGCAGCCATGAAGGCAGTGGCATCGGCCTGGCGTTGGTGCAGGAACTGGTTGAAATGCAGGGCGGCTCGATTCGCGTCGAGAGTTCTCTGGGTGTGGGAACGGCCTTCACCATCGCGCTTCCTTTTGGAGAAGCGCATCTGTCCCACGGCGTGATCAGGAACAGCGCCAGTCCGGTTTCTCTTCAAGGGTCAGCTCATGCGTATGTGCAGGAGGCGCAAGGATGGCTGCAGGGAAGGGACCTGATCAGGAGCGAAGTCACCGATGGCGCCGCGGCTGAGCAAATGGGCGCAGCGTCATCTGCCGGAGGTCCAGATAGCAAGCCGGTCATTCTCCTGGTGGATGATAACGCGGATCTTCGCGAGTATGTGGCAGGGTTGCTGGGCTGGCGATTTGAAGTTATTGCGGCCGAGAACGGCCTCGTCGCTCTGCAAACGGCGGCAAGACTCATCCCCGACCTTGTTCTTACCGATGTAATGATGCCGGAAATGGACGGCTTTGCCCTTGTCGATGCACTGCGCAAGAACCCGGCAACCCGGAAAATCCCCGTCATCATGCTCTCGGCGCGCGCCGGAGAAGAGGCGCGTATCGAGGGAATCGATGCCGGTGTCGACGACTATCTCATCAAGCCGTTCACCGCGCGCGAACTCGTGGCGCGCGTTGAAGCCCAATTGAAGATGGCTCGCCTGCGTAAAGTGGTCGTGGAGCAGGAGGCCGCGCTCCGCCATGAGATCGATCAGGTGAAGCAGTTCGCATGGCAGGCGCTTGAGCATATCCCGGAAGTGTTTTTCATTTTCGACCGGGAGTTTCGATTCACCTATGCCAACGCCGCCGGTGCGGAGATTGGCAGACGGATTGGAAGGCGGCTTATTGGGGAGCGACTGTGGGAGCTATTACCGGAATTGACGGGCACGATCGTTGAGTCGAACTTCCGGCAGGCAATGGACCAACGGGTTCCCGCTGAATTTGAGTTCTACTATGAACCGCTCGAAAGCTGGTTCCAGTACCACGTCCATCCGCAGCCGGGCGAGGGCATTGTCGTGTATGCCCGCGATATCAGCGAAGCCCGCAAGACTGAGCAGGCGCTGCGCCGCTCAGAACAATTGTCAGCTGCTGGCAGACTGGCAGCCAGCATCGCGCATGAAATCAACAATCCTCTGGAGGCCGTCACCAACCTGCTCTATCTCGCCAAGATGGACGCATCCGTGACGGGAAACACCAAGAGCCTGCTTGATCTTGCCGACAAGGAACTGCAGCGGCTTTCGCACATAGCCGCGCGCAGCCTCAAGTTCTACCGCCAGCGCACCAAGCCGACATTTACATCTCTGGAAGAGCTCATGGATTCCGTACTCTTTTTCCATGAGACCGCGATCAACGGGCGGGCAATCCACCTCGAGCGCCGCTATCGGCCAACGATGCCAGTGTTCTGCCGCGCGGGCGAGATTCAGCAGGTGATCACCAACCTGATTGGCAACGGGTTGGATGCGCTCCCGCGCAACGGTCGCCTCATCGTCGCCGTTCGGCCGGCCAAAGATAGAAACCTGACGGAAGGAGTCGTCCTCACGATTGCGGATAGCGGAAGCGGGATCGATCCCACTGTTATGGATCGCCTATTCCATCCCTTCGTCACAACCAAGGATGAGGCGGGCACCGGCCTTGGCCTTTGGGTGTCAAAAGGAATCCTTGACAAGCACCACGCACGAATCACAGTCCGCAGCAAAATGGGCTCAGGCACAGTCTTTAGACTATTCCTGCCCTTGGGCACGGATGCGCGCGAAGATAACTTGCTGTCGGAGGACAGAACCTCGCTGTAGGCGAACACGGCTCAGGTCGGCAGGCGCCGATCTGAGGGAAGTCAACTCCTCACAGAGGCCAACTGGCCTGCTCGGTAATCTCGCATTCAGATAACCTTGAGCAGCAATAAGATCAGCACGATTGTCAGAATCAGGCTTAGTCCGCCGCCGCCATAGTATCCGTATCCTGGGCCAACCCGATAACCGCCGTACCCGAATCCGAAAATCAACACCAGCAAAATGATGATCAGTAACATGGTCGTCTCCTTTGCGGATTTGATGCATTGCGCGAAGCGGCTGGTTGTTTGACGGAACGTGCGATCCTTCCCGCGTCATTCAATGCGCCGCAGGTAAGTTCGATTGATTTTGACAATGCAGACAACCCCCCTCCTTCATCCCGCGTCGAAGGCAGTGATGACTAGCTGTTCCGATACTTCGTTGGCGGAGTAAGCCAGTTGTCGAATGACTTGGGAAGAAGGATGCGACATGCTTTGGACGATCTTTGTGGTGCTGCTGGTGTTGTGGTTACTCGGCATTGTCAGTTCCTACACCTTGGGTGGATTCATCCACCTGCTCCTGGTGCTGGCTGTTGTCGTGTTGATTTTGCAACTGGTCACCGGGCGCAGATCGGCCCTTTGATCTTGGGGGTCTCGCCTCTTTTCTTGAGCACGGGTCTTGAAAATTTGCAAGGTGTGTGCCAGGGATTCTGAGAATTCAATCAATTTTGGAGCGTAAAAAATGGAAAAGGATACAGTGAAGGGCGCAGTGGATGACGCGGCAGGACGCGTCAAGCGTCAGGTTGGCGAGTGGACCGGAGATACCCAGGCTCAGGTTGAAGGCGCGGCCCAGCAGATCAAAGGCAAGGCTGAAAAAGCCTGGGGTAATGTCAAGGACACAGCGCGGGATGCCGACCAGCGTTCCCATGAAGAAGTGGAGCGTGAGCGCCTCGAGAGCGAGCGCAGGCACCACGAGGCCGTCGGAAGTTAGTTCCCATCCGTTCAGACAGAAAACAGGCTTGCGACTGCCGACCCTCCAGTGGAGTGTCGAAAGTTGCAAGCCTGTTGTGTTTACGCGCCCGGAGGCAGCAACTGAGAAGGTGCGGCAAAATCGATTCGATCTTGCACATACAACGCCCGAGCGAACGATGGAAGACGACGCGCGCCAGAGCAACCGCCGTTTCGGCGTTCGCATCCTAGTCGAGTGCCGGCGTTACGATCCCGATCGAAGTGCAACGCGGCATTAGAGGAGCAAAACGATGTCGAATACTTCCGAAACCCAGAATCAGAAGCAGCCTAGCCGCGCAGAAAATGTCAATGGCGGTCAGCCCCCGCGCCAGGGCAGCGGTCAGAACCCGCAACACGGCGGCTCAGGCGATCCGTCGAAGTCCATGCATGAGAGCGAGACCGGCAATCGCGGCCAGAGCCGCCCCGACCAGCAGACATCCCGGCCCTAGGTGCCCAATCGAAGACGGACGATCGGCCAGAAATCCTCAAATGCCGATCATGTCAGCCAAACGCGAAAAGATCGCAACCGATTGACACTTGTTTTATTTGATGGCGTGGAAATGCAAAAGCAAGGCCCACTGTCTTTACCGACGTGGGCCTTGCTCCATTTTTCACTGATCCGAGGATAACTGCCGTTTGTAGGTCTGGATGGGCAGGTCTGCCCAGGCTGCAGGCAAGGACGCAACAAACGCGCGACGGCCGCGAGGGGCCATCGCAGGAGCTTCGAGTGATAGTCTCACGGCGGCCGCTTGTGTGGTCACTCTGCCGGCGTCAGGTCGTGTCCTCAGGTCATGACGTCGATCAAAGATCGTGTCGTCTTTTTACCAGCGATAGATGACCAGATCGTCAAGATATGCTGTAGCGGTCCCGCTTGAGCCCAGAGAACCATCGAGCTGAAAGTTTGTCAAAATGGTTGGTGCCCAACCCAGCGCGAATGCCGACGGAACGGTTACGTTCAACACCGATTCGGCGCCGTCAAACCACACGGACTTATAAGTTGCATTGCCGGAGTCATCGCGGGAGTAGCTTACCTGAACATGGTGCCAGGTATTGGTGCTCCAACTACGCGGGTTGCACCCGGCGTTGGAGTGGAGCCACGTATCCACCGGCTTCTTCGGCGTGCCTTTGTTGGCCGTGTAATCCCAGGTGCCCGACCAGCCGTCGCATTGGAATCCGAAGATGACGGTCTGTCCGTTGGCCATCACCTGATTCAGATCCATCTCCACGTTTGCAATGTCAGTCGATGGATAGGGCAGATATATCCATACGTCATAGAAAAAGTTAGTAGCATTCACATCGTCTGAAAACGAGACGTCAAATCGCTGGTTGCCATAGTACGAATAGTTGCTTACAAACTTGCGTGCGTTCCCGGTTCTTGAGGGCGAGTTAGTGAGCGCCATCCACCCGCTGGAATTGCCCTGGGCCGCAGTGTCGTGTTGGGCAATCCAATCGCTCATGATCTGCACGGCACCCGTACTGGACGCATTCGATGGAATCACCGATGTCGATGCGGTAGCACTGATTGTGATGGATACGTCTGTCACGCACGATGCGCCTTTGTTTCCCCATGCCTTGACATGCACCGTGTGAGATCCGGCTCCTGACTGCACCTGAGCTTGCACGGCCATGCCATTCACGATCGTTGTGTCCGCGCTACTATCAAGCGAATAGCCCATGGCCGTAACGTTTTGAGAGGAGCAACTGGATGCAGTTGCCGACAGAGTGAACGGCGACCCGACCTGGTCCCCGTTGTATGGGGTGTTGACAGTTACACCAGCGAGCGCAGGCATTGCCACGGTTGCCATCAAAGATGATACAAAAGCGATCCTCGTTACGAGAATCATGCTTGCCGGAAAGGAAGGGATTTTCATTGAAGCAGCCTCAGCGGGAATCGAAATTTCCCGTACATGTTTAGGTTGGCGCAAGGCTCTCAAACGCGGCACGGACCTCCGCGAAAGAGCCAAAGATGCTCGCTAATCTGAACGGGCTTGTCTGAGGGGACACAACTCGTACTGCGCCTGGCTAAAACTCAGAAACCTCTTTAGATTGACTACTCCGGCGGCGGCAGAGAGCTTCCCTCTCCTTCACTGCGACCGAAGTTCGGGACTGCTTCGTTGAGAAGAAGCTGCATGGCCGGCGTTATATACCGTGCCGAACGACAATCTCGCAGTTTCTCGTAGAACGCAATACCCGGGCAACAAATTAAAAAATACAGCATCTAAAGCAGCTTGAATTCAGAATACACGATTCAATCAGGCTGGCAAGTGGGTTACTTCGAGATTCTATTGTCTAAAAGGGGTAGGCCTCTTGCAGCGACCATTGTAATGACCTGGAGCCGTCCCTGTAAACATCGCCGCATGAGCAATCAACTCACATGTCTGCGCGAGCCCTGTTCGCGTCAATGCGGCTGAAGGCTCTGATTGTTGCGTTCCCTTGGCGTCCAACGGGACGCAACAAGGCGTCAATCAACTTCGTATATGTATGGTCCCAGCACGCAGCCCCATCCAAGCTACCCCGTGGTGGGGCTCTCTCCCGATAGTCGGACGCCCTTGCTTTCGCAAGTATGCCCGTGGAGAGGTAGTTCGCTTAGAATGCAGCTAACAATTGCCTCAGTGACCGCCGCGAGTGGCAGTGCGTCAATGACTGTTATGCCTCCGATCACATCCACCATATCCATATAGGACTTGCGGTTTATGCGCAGGAACTCCAGCGGATACTCGGGCTTTCGTGCGCGAGCCTTCTCCGGGCTTGCATCCAGCAAAAAGCTAATGTTGGGCCGCGGCACAAGCTTCATAATTAATCGGATATAAGATTGCCCCCATGGACTGGAGACTGGTAGGTTGGCTAACTCGTCATACATATAGCGGTCGAATATAACTAGGTCGGCGCCCGAACGCAATGCATGTTTCACTGCACTTCGTGTCGCAACGGCGTCCACTAAATAGAGAAAGCCGCGTAAAGCGCTCATGGGCCATGATCTGACATTTTTGTCTCTTCGATTGATCGGCGCCGACGGTGTGCCGACCCCTTTATCGCCCTTGAAGATGGTATGTCCAGCCGATTCCCGAAACTGTGTGAGCTGAGCAATGTCATCCCAGAATCTGATCACGCGGACATCCACGCCATCCTGCCGCAGGCGGCTGCAGAGGGCTTCTATTTGAGTACTCTTTCCGGCGCCATCGACTCCGGAAAAACTCACCAGGCTGGTGCGGTCATTGCTTCGCGTTGCGGGCATAGAGAGGCTCCCGGGGTCCATTCGTGCAGTGCCAATGGGTCAATTTGGATGGCTGGGGCTGGCGTGGGAGAGTGCGGCAACGGTCCCAACCGCGACTGCTGCGCCGATCACAATACTGATGCGAATCAAAATCGTCCGAGCACGCCGCTGCTTTGCTGGAGCGATAGCCGCCCCAGCGGGCCGCGCGGCCGCAATGCCGGTCACCGGCGCGGCGGGCGCCGCAGCGGTTCCCACGGGGTTCGCGACACCGGCTTGTGGTTGGTCTGCGCCAGGCAGTGGTGCGCTGCTTTGAGGGCTCTGCGCCTTCGTCACAGCGGGCTGCGACGATTCTTGTGCCGGAGCGCTGGAATCCTGTTGCGTGTTCGAGATTGGTGGCGGCATGGCTTCCGCAATCTCACTCACCTGCAGCCCGCAAAACAAAATCAGGCAAGCAGCAATCTGCCTTCCGAGTTGATACTTTCCGACTTGATACTTTGAGATTCCCATTCGATCCTCCCGGAATCATCCAAGTGAGTTGTTTCGCCTTGCAATTCGTCCCGCTGCGCATCAGTCATTGAAGTTCGTGGCAGCCGCGGGCAATCTCCGGCAGCGAGATTGCGGCCGCCGGAACCTGATGAAAACTGTTCACTGCATTCAAACTTGTGTCGAACATCTCGAAAATACCCTCCAATCCGCTCTGACCGGAGCCTTCCAGCGCCCCATCCGGAATGGCGGCGAGCCGAACGTCGCCGTTGTGCTTCAGCGCTTCTTCCAGACAGCAAAGCAGCAGATGAACGGTAGGCTTGTCCAAGCGGCGAATCATCGAGCAATCAAGAACGATACGGGGTCGCGCAGCGTGCATGCGACTCTTCAGTTCGCCCAGAAAAATACGCTCCTCCCGCGGATTGATTTCATCCGGGACCTGCAACAATTCAACCGGCGAGCGTTCGTGGCTCATGCACCGTCCCTCACTTCGTTTCCAGAGTTCATTCTGTCCGTGTGTCTTGGTCGTATGAGCGCGTAATGCGCGTCACTGATGGGGCTCTCTCGGTCAGCCGCCCTCACCGGATCATCCGGTCTGTTCCAGGAGGCGGGCAAGTTCGGTTTCCGGATTTCGTATCGTGTGTGCCAACATGTTCTTCGCGTAGCGACAAAGTGTGGAGAAGTTGGTGTTGTACCAGCAGCATTGTGTCATTCGAGGAGAAAGCCCGCACAGAAATCGGATTCTCTTCAGTTGTTCTGGCGATGACAGCAACGCGGCCACTACGCGATGGTTCCCATCCAGAATCGTCAACGGTTCGCTGTCATTCAATCCGATAAGGATCACGGCTCCGAATCCATGATCGGCCTTCAGGAACTGATTGCCGATCGCTGCAATCTTGCTTGCGAATTCTGCATCGACCAGGTCTTTCCGGGTCCGCATACGCTCCACAATTTCATTGATCGAGAAATGCCCGCGCGCGAGCTTTCGCCATTGGGCTCGAGGGAAGACCCGGATCTGTTCCAGATCCCCCGGACTCATCTCGAGCTCATACCAGTTGGTTCCCGTCGGAAGCTCTTCCCAAAGAGCCAGGTGCCGGATGAACAGCAGAGCCCGCCGTATCGCATTGTCACCCGCATCTGCAAGGTCGGGGTTGGTCAGAACCTTCCGAAGCGTATCCTGGTGCGTGCGAAATTCCGGAGCCTTCAATTCACACTTCAAGAACTCCGCAATCACTTCATCCTCAGAGACCGGACGGATAACCCTTGCAGGCCGGAAACTCGCAGTTCGTGCTGGTTGCCTTGAATTGCTGGCTACCCCAATCAGGAATGGAAGCGCAACGCAAACCAGCAGTGCGGCCATCAAGACTAGCTGAACAAGTATGACTTCGCGCAGGGATGAATGAAAGCGGCAGATCGCCGCGATCACAATGCCGCTGAAAGCCAGCTGTATCCAACTTGTGCTGGCTATCTTGTAAGACATCTCAAAGGTGATAATGACAACGCTGAGCGAGTAAACAACGGTGGTGATCGCATAGAGTGTCAGCAGGTAGGGAAGATCGTACTTGCCACTGATTGCAAATCCAGAGCCGAAGAATGCAGTCCACACATTGGCAGGAAAAAGGCGCAACCCAAGCGCGAGAACAGAGCCTGTTCCCAGCACCATTGACAGCGAAGTTGCGATCACCCTCAGGTCTCGCCGTTCTTCATGGGAAGACCCGGCCACCAGCGGAAACATGCTGTTGATCACCGAAGAAGAAAAGGCAAAGATCACCCTGCCCACCATCGCCACGGCTGCGTAAAGCCCCGCATCCGTCGCAGAAAAGAAATGCTTCACAAGAACAATGTCGCAGTTGTTGATGAGCACTTGGCCGGCGAAGAAAATCATCGCATGCGATGTCTCGCGAATGGCCCGAGAAGTGTGAACCGGATTCACTGCAGCAGTGGAGGGTACTGACACAATCGTAAAGTATGCGACCGCGATGGCAGCCGCGTTGGCGATAATCACACCCTTGACGCCCAGGCCAAGTTCGATAAGGAGGAGCGATCCGCCTAGCCGAACCACGCCCTCGACCACAAGATTGACCGCCAGCCTTCGAAAACCGTAGGTGCCTTGAACGTAACCGCGCCGGCTTCCCAGTGGCACATAGAATGCAGCGCCAACTGCGAGCAGTGCGACGAGACTGGAATCAGGCAGATTGAGGTAAGTGGAAATGCCTTTCTGAAACACCAGCAAAATGAAGGCGACAAGGAGCCCGAATCCCCACGCGCTTCGATGGAAGCCCTTGAACGCCGCAGCCTTGTTCTCGGGCGAACTTTGTTGGGCGACCACCTTCGCGGATACGACCTGGAACGAAAGCGTGATAGCGGAAATCAGGGTCAGCAGCGTGTAGACCACCGTTGCATGACCAAAGCCGCTCGGGCCCAGGAAGCGCGCAACCTCGATGTTGTAAGCCAGGTTGATCGCCGTCGTCAGGCCGGACCCGGAGAGCAATACAATGCTGCCCGATACGATGCGGGATTGCAAGGAGCTCGTCTTCAGCGCAAACCGGTTCATGAAACGCATGCAGCTCCCATTGAGATTGCGCGACTGGACCGCAGCCGGCTTGGAAAAACAGCTGTGTTTTTCCCGTGTGCTATTTGTACGATGCCAGGAACGTCCCTCAGGCTGCTCATCACTGGGCACATAAAGTGTTCGCGCAAGTGCGTTACAACCCTCTGGATGCAGCGCGACTCTAATTAGAAAGTCAATGCCAATGCCTATGATCAATCCTGCGAGTTTTGCGCTTCTCTCTCTTGTTCTTCTCTCTCGTGGCTGCTCCGGCGCCGACACGGCCATCCAGCAGCCGTTGAAGCATAAGGCGACTGGTAAGTCGCCCGAGCTTCTTGCTTTATATGAAGGATGGTTCGGCCATCCAAGGCACATATCGGTTGGCTATTCGTCGCACGACCCCGCCGCCATAGACAGTCAGATCCGGAAAGCCAAGGCCATGCGGATTTCCGGCTTTGTGCTCGACTGGTACGGTGACAGGGAGCCCTTTATCGATCAGAGCTACGCGTTGATGCAGGCAGCCGCGGCGCGGGAAAAGTTCCAGGTGGCCATGATGTACGACGAAACCGAAGAGGAAGATGGTGCGACCGACGAAGCCCTCGCCGACTTCACCATGTTTCATGACACCTACCTATCTTCAAATGCGCCCGGCCATCAGCAGTACCTTAACTATGAAGGGCATCCGGTGATCTTTATATTCCCCACAGGGAAACATACGGACTGGAACAGGGTTCGCGCATTGGTAAATACCTGGGCCATCCCGCCGTTGTTGATTTATGAGAATCTGCCCGGCCCGCACGCCGACGCATTTGACGGCTTCTACGCATGGGTACAACCCGGCGAGAAAGGATGGGCTGCGGATGGGAGCAATTGGGGAGAGGAATACCTCAGCGATTTCTACAAAACGATGCACGCGCAGCACGCCGACAAGATTATTGTTGGCGCGGCGTGGTCCGCTTTCGATGACAGCAAGGCCTCCTGGGGACTCAACAGGCACATGGCCGCGCGCTGCGGACAGACCTATGCGGACACATCAAATTTGTGGCGTAAGTTTTTTAGCGCGGATGATCCCCCCCCGTTCCTGATGATTGAGACATGGAACGATCATGAAGAGGGAACTGCTGTTGAGGATGGAATCCCTGCTTGCGGAACCGGGAACTAATCCCTCCATCAAAATTGCATGGACGGAGTGGTCGGACCTGCCGCACCGCTCTGGCTGGGGACCGCGTGAAATTCGAGCCCGGGGTCGATGCGCTGGCGCGGGCTGCGCGGTCGGCGCCCCAGCTCAGGTCGTCTCTAACATGGGCAAAGAAGGACCGCATGCAGATTGTGCATGCGGTCGCCACGGTGCTATTCAGGAGGTCCCATTCGCCTAATGCCGTTCAATCATACAAGCGTTGCTACGAGGTCATCCGGCATAAGCCACGCGACAAAGCCAATCGCGCTAGGCTGCCTCGGTTGCGTTCCGGCTCTGGTAGCCATCGCCCTGGACTGCCAGCATGCCGACTTGAGGCGTCAGCATTGCCGCCGGGGAACGGTGGACCCTGGTGATGATTGAGAGCGGCCTGCTGCGAACCTCATCGTATACGCGCCCAAGATATTCTCCCAGCACCCCGATGCACAGCAGCAGCAGCCCGCCGACAAAGAACACGGAGGACACCACGGCGAATCCCGCAGTCGCAACTGAGCTGCCGGGCAAGAGCATACACAACGCCAGCAACGCAGACATCGCCGTGGCCAGGAAGAAGAGCGCGAAACTGAGGCGAAGCGGCTTATAACTGAAGCTCGTAATCGCATCCATCGCATACTTGATCCGGCTCACAAACGATAGCTTGCCATCGCCGGCCAATCTGTCCTGGCGATCGTAGTAGATCACCTTGTTGCGATAGCCGACCCAGGCGCGCAGCCCGGGAAGATAGCGATTCTTTTCTTCCATCTGGTTGATGGAGTCGACAACCTTTCGGCTCATCAGGCTGAAGATGCCGGCGTTGAGCGGAATCGGGTAGTCAGAAAGAGTGCCCATCACGCGGTAAAACAAAGGAAACAGCTTGGCCAGCACCTTCCGCCGTTCCTGCCGGCTCCGCCTCACTGCAACAACCACCTCCCCGCCCTCGCGCCATGCATCCACCAGCTTGGGAAGGACCTCCGGCGGATCTTGAAAATCGCCGTCCATCAGAATCACGGCAGCGCCGCGCGCACTCTGCAGGCCGGCCGAGATTGCGCCCATGTGTCCCCAGTTGCGTGACAACTCCACCACAGCCACATGGGGGTCAAGGTTCTGCAATCCTCTCAACATCTCGAGAGAGGAATCCGTTGAACCATCGTTGACGTACACGACTTCCCATGGTGTGCAACAGCTCGCCATGGCATTTGCCACGGCCTCATGGAACCGCACGATGAGTTCCTCTTCGTTATAAATTGGCACGACCACTGAGATCATATTCGGCTCCTGAATTCAGAATTCTGCTTGCGACGCCATCTGTTGGCATCATTCCGGCACTGATTGGAAGATCCTGACTTTCCATCTCACTTCCGCCGGCGTCAAGACGACGAGGTAGCGAGAGCTTTCCCTCTGAGTGGTGATTACTTTGTCGTGATCGACTACCTGTACCTCGTAGTCGACCTTGTCTGCCAGTTCAATGGATAAGCCATCCGGCGAGTAAAACAAGATCTGCAGGTCGTGAGATAGGTCCTGATACCGCGTGTGCATCCCCAGTTGTGCTTGCTGCTGGACTGTATTTGCAAGCGTGTCTCGTGCTGTTCCCACAAAGTCTGCCGCCAGTAACTCCGGCCGGTTGTGCTCGAGCGCGCCACGGAAGCTCTCCCATGCGCGCAGATAATCGCGAATGACGGCCTCCTTGCTCTGTTGTTCAAGGGTGCGGGGCCCGGCGACAGGCGCCGCTTCAACACGAACCGGAACCTCCGCGGCCCTCAGGGTCGAAGCGGCCAGCAAGCCCGTACCTATGCCGAGTAAAAGCTGGAATCGCGTCATTTTGCCCAGCCGATCTGGTTTCCCATGACAACTCCGCTCGCAACAGACAGCGTCGCTCCGGGGTGGACCTGCATCGTCGCTGCGGCAACGCCACGTTTCAAAGGCGCATCTACGGTCGACTGCGTGCCGCCGTATCTCTCGGTAAAGGTAACAACCGTTCCGTCTGGAATTGCATTTCCATTGCAATCACGGACCGGATCAGTGGTCAGCTCAAGCTTCCCTCCATCGGGATGAACGTTCATCTTCAGCGCGCATGGATCGCCGGGCACCTGCGCAACGATCCGGGTGCTGGACAGAGCTCCGATGCGTGCCGTAAATTTGTCGGCGCCTTGCTGTGCGGTCGAGTCCATCGCCGTCCACGCAGCTCCATCCCGCGTTGTGACCGTCCGTTGCTGCATTGTCCCTGCGGGATTCGACAGTTCAAAGGCGACCTGTGTCGGCGCGGCAATCAGGTTATGAAATGCGTCAAACACATAGACCGCGCCGGTGATCGCATTATGCAGTTCCACGGGCAGACGAGACGGTTTGGCGAGGAAGCTCAGGTTCGCAGGCTTACCCGTCGGCACAACGTCGAATGAGTCGCTGTCCGTAAACGAGTCACTCCGAAGAACCGCCAGATAATGGCCGGCATGCGAGAGCGACCCCGGCGCGAATGAGGCGGTCTCGCCCAATTGCAAATCCCGCTTGAGAACTTCGCCCGGCCCCACGATGAACAAAGTCGCGTTGCCGCTTCCGCTGCTCTCAATGGAGAATGCGCTCGCGGCCTCAACGGTCCGGGGCAGCGTCAAATGCCCGCTCTGCGCCGATGCCACGTTGGCGGCGGCGAGCGTCGCGGATACGACCAGCCATAGAGTCCTCGATGTCATTACAGGCCTCCCGAGCTATAGGTCGCCACGACGGTGCGCTGCGTACTCACATTCTTCGCGAGATCCTGAGGAATATGAATTGAGAATGGAACCGGCGACTGCGGAGCGAGGGCCTGGTCGACATACTGGTCCGCAACCCACACCACCTGGCCCGACTTGTCGTAGAACGTTCCCAGCACATGCGCAACGTTCACAATCTGACCGCTTTGATTGATGAGCTGTCCCGTCAAGGATGCATCCGGGGCAGGGTGCAGCTGCTCATCCGCAATTTCGATCACCGGGTCTGCTGAGGCAGCAACGAGCGTCGATTGCGGCGTCATGCGGATGCTGCCCACCTGGGACAGCGTCACATTGGGGAATGTGATCAGAAACGGCGTCACCTGTTTCGGCAGCAAGATGTGGGAGATCTTATCGAAGCTGCCCTCGGTTGCGATGGGGACTTGACTCTTGGAGATGAGCGTGCCTTTGACAGAGACAAAGGCCGGCACCACATCTTCATTCAAGAGTTCGCCCACAAGCACCACTCCCTCGGCGCGCTCGATAGGATGCATGTCGACAATGCGCACGTGGGGCGCATCCACGTCCTGCGCCCCCCAGTCGTCGCCCGCGCCGCGGTAGATCACATCCCAGCGCAAATAATTCACGGGGATCACTTGGGGAGGCACGGCAGCCTGCTTCACAATCGGCCATTCCGGCTCCCAGTGGTCTCCATTCCTAATCAGATGCACATCTCGTGTGCTCACCGCACCGCCCACCACGGTGGCCCAATGCAGTTTGAGTTCCATCTCAGCATCGTTCTCCGATGCATGCAGCGGGCGCACGTCAAACTTGTCCAGCGTGGTATAGGTGAGCAGGCTGGGATAGTAACCGGTCAAGTCGTGAACAAACTCCGGCTCAGTGAACTCCGCCTTGTTGGCAAAGCTGGCGTACGCCTTGGCCCACTCCTGGCCGCGGAGTTCGTCGCCGAGATTGGCCATGGCGCCCTCCGGAGTTGAAGAGGAGCGCGCCAAGGCGCCACCGCCGGCATAGGCCACTGCGGAGGGCCCCGGCCACACCGTCCCCATCGCAATCAATGCCACCGTTGCAGCACCGAGACCGCACGCGAGTAGATATCCCTTGCTCACGAAACTAGCCCTCCGTGGATCAGCTCTTCATCGGCGGCGAAAGGCTGCTCCGCCCGTTGTTGCTGTCGCCTGCGTTCCGGAAGCAGCAACACCACGATCGCCAGCAGGCTGCTGCCGAGGGGCAGAATCCCCCACATGAGGCCTTCCCAGCGCGCGGGCATTTGCGGTGCGTTCACAGGCGTTGCCGGAGGCACATCGTCCTTGCTCCACACCGCGATCGTGTTGCCCTCAAGGCTATCCACCTGGCGCCAGCCCGCGAACGACAACAGTGGATCATAGTAGTGATCCCGAACGAATACCCATTTCAATCCATAGTGGTCCGCGTGAGTCAGCATTGCGCGCAATGCCTCAAGGCCAGACTCACCAAAATACTTTGAGCTTGTCAGCGCCCCGGCACCGTTGCGAGTCAACTCCGGCAGCATCCTGCCGGAATTCCATTCCCCGTCCACGCTGCTCGCGTTCGTCATCATTGCCAGACGTGCAATCTTGTTGCCGAAGCCCAGCGTGAAGTAGCGATACTGATCGTGGCCGTCGCGGTTCAGCCACGCGGCAACCGTGCCAACGTTGAAGTCCTCCGCATCGGCCGGCCGAATGCTCGCCCAGGCCACTGCCAGCGCGCAGGTCAACGCAGCCAGTGCAGCAAGGCCCGCAATCGCCCGCACGCGATAGCGGTTGACCAGTTCCGCCGCGAGCAATCCAACAAATGGGAGGGCCAGCAAGCTGGCCCAGTAGCTGAATCGCTCCATGGTCAGCACGTCAAACGCCCTGCCAAGCAGAAGGCGCCCCACCGGCGTTGTGCCGCCCAGTCCAATCAGAAATGCCAGCCAGAAACCGAATAGCAATGGGCGCAGTCGAACGACCGCTGAGCCCCGCAGAAAGATGAACGGCAGCGCCAGAATCATCGCACCATAGGGAACGATGAAATAGTTCAGACCCCACTGCGGACTCAAGATATAATTCGCTCGACTTGGATGCGGGATCGGCATCTGGGTCACGGGATAGTGAATCAGTGCGATCCAGAAGGGAAGAAGCACAACGGCAATCGCGGCGCCGACAACTGCGGCGATCAACACGGTTCGCATCGTGAAGGCCTGGATCGTGACTCGCGCGCCGTTATGGTCGTCGCGGTCCAGCGCCGCCAGTACCAGGACCGGCACGGCAAACAGGACGGATCCGAAAAGCAGCGTTGCGTGGTGAGCGGCCGCGGCCGCAGCAAACAGCACCGTCGCTTTGAGAAATGCGCGCCACTTGCCAAACCGCACCCACTCGTACAGAAATGGCAGCGCATTCAAATAGATTGGGGCGGCGCAAGTGGTCCCGAGCTGCCCGGCAGAGTAGACCAGAAAGCTCTCCGAGCCGAGGAAGACGCTCGCCAGCGCCGCAATCCACGCGGCCCGCGGACTTACCCACAGCAGCGAAAAGCGATAAACGCCAACCACGAGAAGTAATATGGCGGCGAGCTGCACCGCCATGTATGCCATGTCGAGGCCCATCAGATGTGACAGCAGAGCAACCCACTGTTGCGGCAGCGGAGGATATGTAGTTTGTGAAAACCCGGCGTACCATTTTGCGTTCCAGGGATCGAACCAATGATGAACGTAGTGGGACGCAAAGAAAATGTGGAAGTTTGTGTCGTAGGACTTTAGAGGCAATTTCATCAGCAGCAGCGGCAAGTGAACCACCACAGCCGCCATCAATAGGAGGCTGATCGGTTCCGCCTGCGATGTTCCAGGGAGTGTTTTAGATCTTTGCACGGTTGCCTCTCGAACAAGTTGGAACAAGTCGTAGGATTCACAATCGCTTTCAGTGGTTGCTTAGATAGCGGGTGTAGTCCAGTCAAAGGCTTTCGAGTCAAGGGCCGGGCGCCGTCATTGGCAGCGTAGTATTCTTCGATCCGTGGATGGAATGCACATGTTGCTTCATCCTGCGCAATCGATCTTTCGCCAACGAAAGAGCGATCTGCCGCTTTCTTCGGCAGTCCAAATCGCCAGCCCAGATACCGCACCGCACGGCGGGCGCTGTGTTTCTCGATATCGCGGGCATTCGCGCACATGGACTTCCCGTTCGAAAGTGATCGTGGCTCACCCAACAAATGGAGCGTGCAGACAACGTTACATGTCCTTTTCGTATCCAATATGGCTAACGCACATTTTGCGCTGGTGAAAAACCGTGAACGCTCGACAGGGATTCCTTACAGGTGGATTGGTGGCAGTTCTTGTGGCCGCATCCTGCGGCGGGGAGGCGCAGGTCTACACGCTCGGCCAGCAGCCGGCAAGCAACCCGCACGCACAACCCAATCAGACACAGTCTCCGGGCCAAACTCTGGGTTGGGGATCGAATATCGAGAATGCGCGTCTTGCCCGCGCGGCCGAACTCGCGTTGCAGCATGGCGACAATGCCCTGGCGCTCGACTATGCGCGTCGTGCGGCTCAAGCCGCACCCAGTGATCCGCAGCTCTGGTTCCTGCTTGGGTATGCAGCAAGGTTGAATGCCAGGTATCAGGAGTCAGTAGACGCATACCGTCGGGGCCTCGGGCTCAACGCTTCCTCTGTCGAGGGTTTGTCTGGCCTTGCTCAAACCTACGCCGGGATGGGCCGAAACGACGATGCAGAGCGTCTCCTCAAGCAGACAGTCGCTGCAGACCCCAGGCGCAGAGACGACCTGTTGTTGCTGGGCGATCTCTCCATGAAGTCGGGCGACTACGCCGCTGCCCTTGACTGGTTGGAGCGTGCCGAACGGCTCAAGCCAGATGCCCGCTCAGAGTTGCTGCTGGCGATCTCGTATCAGCACCTGAAGCAACTTGATCAGGCGAACAAATATCTTGAACTCGCCCGGCGCCACGCGCCTGACAATCCGGAGGTTCAGCGATCGATGGCCGGCTACTTCCGCGAGGAAGGGAACTATCCGGCGGCCATTGCGGCCTTGAAGTCGATCCGCAATCCCAAACCGGACGTCACTGCCGAGCTCGCGTACACCTTCCAGCTTGACGGCAAGTTGGAAGAGTCGTTCCGCGTCTACACGCAGGCGGCCAACGCGGCGCCAAAGGACATCGGTTTGCAGCTATCGGCGGCGCAGGCCGCGCTCGCTGCCGGCGCAGTTGAAAATGCAACCCCATTTCTAGCTCGTGCGGCGGCTCTGGATGCCAACCATTATCGCTTGCACGCAATTCGCGGCGAGATTGCCAAGCTCCAGGAGCGCGGCCAGGACGCCATTCAGGAATACACAACCGCCATAAAAAACCTGCCCCCAAGCCCAATTGAAGGGCCTCTTTATGAGATCCAATTGCACCTTGATCTGATGGATGTCTATAAAGACGCCGGGGACGAGAGCTCTGCTCAGCGTGAGCTTGAAGCGGCGCAGTCAAAGATCGAAAGTTTGAACGGTCAGGCTCCGGATACGGCCCAGTTCCTGCGCCTGAGAGCCACGATCAGAATGGATGCTGGCGATCTGGATGCCGCGCTGGCTGACATCAACGACGCGCTTGCAATCAGCAGGCTCGATCGCAATGATTTGCAGCTCGATGGAGACATCCTGATGAGACTCGGTCACATCGATGATGCGATCGCGGCCTACAAAAAGATTCTGGCGGGCGATCCTGACAATCGATTTGCGCTGACCTCGTTAGGCTATGCCTCGCGCCAGGCAGGGCGCGATCAGGATGCGGAACGGTTCTTTCTGCGCTTGGCCGCGGTTGATCCAAGGCTCTACATACCGCACCTGGCGCTTGGTGATCTCTACACCGCCCGTCGCGAATTCACGAAAGCACAGGGAGCCTACAGCAAGGCCTTCGCGCTCGCTCGCAGAAAGCCGTTGATTGTCGCCGGCGGAATGAACGCCGCGATTGAGGCGCATAACCTTCCCCTGGCTGGAATCTGGTTGAGCCGCGCTACCGGCGCAATGGGACAGGAGCCTCAGATCCTACGCCAGAAAGAAAGATACCTGAGCTTCACAGGCGATTACCGCGCGTCGGCCGAAGTGGGTCGGCAAGCACTCAATGTCCTGCCGCGAGACAGAGACGTGGTTGTGTACCTTGGCTACGATCTGCTCCATCTGGAGAAATATGACGAGCTGCTCGCTCTCACGTCGCAGTATCTCAACGTGCTTCCCAAAGAACCCGACTTGCCTTTGCTGCAAGGCTACGTCCATAAGCATCAAGGGCAGAGTGAACTGGCGCGGCAAGACTTCACCGAGGCAATCGCGCGCGATCCGGAAGTTGTTACAGCCTACGTAAACCGCGGCTACATGCTGAACGATCTTCATCTGCCTCAGCCTGCTGCCGTCGACTTTGAAGCGGCGCTGAAACGTGAGCCGGATAATGGTGAGGCACACCTCGGATTGGCCTATGCCAGCCTCGATCTCCGCAAACCGCAGGCTGCCCTGCGTGAAGCCGATCAGGCAGAACGGACCCTGGGCGACTTGCGCGAAATCCACGTCATCCGCGCAACGGCATACGGGCGCCAGGACATGCTGGTCAAAGCGGCTGCCGAATACAGAGCGGCCCTGAAATTCACGCCAGACGACGGCACCCTGCACCTGGAGCTCGGCAACACGCTCTTCGCCGAGCGGCAGTATCGCGACGCCATTGACGAACTGAAAACCGCGCTCCAGCATTCTTCCGACAATGCTGCCGCCTATTCACTGCTGGCGCGCGCCTATGCCAATCTCGGAGACCGTGCCCTCACGTTGCAAAACGTACAACTGGCTGAGCAGCACGCAAAGACCGATGCCTCGGGTGCAGAGCGCAGCCAGGCGACGCAGAGTGAAATCTATGTATCCACTGGCGAAGCGCTGGGAACCCTGGGAGATCATGCGGCTGCCATGGACCGCTTTCGGTCAGCGCTGACGGCGGCCGGCAGCGATCGCAGCGGAGTGCGCTTGGCCATTGCTCAACTGATGGCCGAACAGGGCCACTCTGAAGGTGCGGAAAGACAGATTGCGCTTGCCCAGATGGAAGGCCAGGCAGGCGATGCGGCGCCCCTTGATGGCAGCCAGTTCATCGCCGCGGCAGATGTATTCCGCTCAATGCACGACTACACTCTGTCCCAGACTTACCTGGGGCGCGCCAAGGCCGCGGGTGCGCCGGATGCAGCGGTGCGCATTGGCCTGGCCAACAATTATCTGGCGCTCGGGGATACCGCAAGGGCGCAGGCGGAGCTTGCGGCGGTCAGCGCCGTTGCCGATGGCACGCCGAGTTACCAATACCTACTGGCCGAAGCTAATGTGCTTCGCCAGCAGCATCACGACGCACAGGCGCTCACTTCCTTTGCGCAGGCCTCCAACGCTGAAGGCGAGGACCAGACCGCGGAGCAGGCGCTGCTCCAGGCAGGAGCAAACGAAGGATTGCGGATCACTCCCATCCTCAGCGTTCTCTCGGATACTTCGATCGCGCCCATCTTCGAGGATTCGACCGTCTACGTCCTCGACTCGAAACTCGACGCCGCCTTTGCGGTGCCCAGCTCTGACACCTCGCAACTGCCGCCGCCGCGCTCATCGCTTGAGACGCAGTCCACGAACGCTTTCCACCTGCACCTCGGCAATCTTCCGACTGCAACGGGCTTCTTCCAGGTGCGAAACGCAAGAGGTCAAATCTCAGTGCCCAGCACAAATTCGATCGTGAACCGCGATACGACCGACTTCACCATGAACTTTGGGTTTAACCCGACCATCAATCTCGGCACCAATGTGCTCACGTTCAACAGCGGCGTTCAGGGAACCATCCGCCGCGACTCCGAATCCCCCGCGGCGATGAACCAGAACCTGTTTCGTGTTTTTACCTACATGGCCACTAGCTCGTTCTTCAACGCCGTTTCGGTGAGCGGCTATGTCCTGCGTGAGTCCGGACCCTTCACGGAGAGCAATCTTCATTCAGTTGCGACCTCGGCAGCCATTGACTTTCGCGTCGGCGCTCCGTGGGGAAAAACTGCGCTGTTGACCGGGTGGGGAGCGAACGATCAGCAGTTCTCGCCGATCAATTATCAGGCTTACTACACCTCCTCTTACATCGGTCTGGAGCACCGGTTTGGGCAGCGGCTGAATATCAAGGCCCTCGCTGAAGATGTGCGCGCGTGGCGGATCGTGGGATCAAGCTGGGGCAATGCGCAAAACCTTCGTTCGGCCGGCACCGTCGATTTTATGCCGAGCCGTGATTGGGACCTGCAGTTCGCTATGGCCTACTCCAGCACCAGAAGTTTCCATGCCTACGACGCGATCCAGAACGGCTTTTCCGTTTCGTATGCCAGACCGTTTCATCGCAAATTCAACGACGACTCGGGGCAGGTCGTTCTCGAATATCCAATCCGATTCTCCGCCGGCATTCAGCAGCAAACATTCTTCAACTTTTCCGGCGGTCAAAATCAACAATTCAGGCCCTATGTCCGCATAAGTCTATTTTGAAGGCAGGATCCGATGAAGATTTGTCTGGTAGCTACTTTCCCTCCCAGTGGACGGCAGTTGAACGAATACGCATTTCATCTGGCGCGCGAACTGGCGCGCAATCCAGAGATTGAGCTGACTATTCTCGCCGACGAACTGACCGACTATGACTTCGCAACTGACGAGAATGGCAAGCCGCTGAAGTCCCGCGAGCAGTCGGAGTTGGCTGGTTTCAATGTGATTCGCTGCTGGCAGTTCGGCAGCATTCTTACCCCGATGCGCTTGCTGAATACCATTCGGCGCGTTAAGCCAGACGTCGTGTGGTACAACCTTGTCTTCTCCAGCTTCGCAACGCCCGAGAGCCCGATTGCTGCATTTGCCGGCCTCTCGGCGCCCGCATTAACCCAGGCGCTGGGCTTCTTCACGCATATCACCTTGCACCACATCATCGAGCACGTTGATTTTTCTGCTGCCGGCGTACGCCAGGAACGGTTGTTCAGAATCGGTACAAACCTTGCTACGAAGGCTCTCCTGAAGGCCCATTCCGTTTCCGTGCTCCTCCCACACTACCGCACCACATTGGTCGAAAAGTATGCGGCTCAAAACGTGCTCTTGGGAACACACGGCACTTTCTCGACGACTCCCAGCGCCCCCGACTTTTCAAAGCGTGGCAATCCGGAGCTCCGCATCCTGGCCATTGGGCACTGGGGAACTTACAAACGCCTTGAGACCTTGATGAGCGCCTTCCCGCTTGTTCTTGCGAAGATCCCAAATGCCAGATTGATTGTGGCTGGCGCCAATCATCATACCAAGCCCGGTTACTGGGAATCGATTCGCGACGCTCAACCCCGGGACCTGCCGATCGAATTCCGCGGATATGTTCCCGAAGAAGCCATTCCGGAACTCTTCCAGACAACATCGGTGCTCGCTCTGCCGTACGATTCTGCTACTGGATCAAGTGGGCCGGCCCATCAGGCATGTGAGTTCGGAGTACCGATTGTGTGCGCCGACATTGACGATTTCAAAGAGATGGTGGCGGGTGAAGGCATGGCTGTTCGCTTCTATGCGAAAGGCGATCCGGCGGATATGGCAGAGCAGTTCATCGCCATACTCCAGTCCGACCAGTTACAGCGTCAAATGGCGGAGCACAACTTTGCGGTGGGCGTTGATATGACGATGAGCAGCGTTGTGAAGAACTATCTCCGCTGGTTCGAACTGCACCGGCGCAAAAAGGCGATCCGAGGCAGTAAGCCTCACCGCGGAAGCGGACTGAGCCGCATCGCGTGGAGCAATGCAACTGGCAGGCGTCCTTCGGCGTATGAAGAAGTCGATCCTGGATAGTCGATCCTAGATAGCCGATTCGCGCCCCCCAGCCTGCGCCGCCCACCGTTCCTCTCGGAAAGGGGGAGTCGATCGATCCACCGCGCAACGGACGCGAGCGTGGAGTATGTGGCACCCGTTTGATCCGACGCAAAAGTTGCAGCATTCATCAGCAGCTTCCGCGAAAAATCGAGGGCGATGCAGCTTTCATGTGCTACCTTCCGCGCTGGCTCCGCGCAAGCCTTCCCGTGAGAGTTCAGTTATTGATCGTGACGGCGCTGGCCACGTAGTGCTCGCCATCGAAGTGTGCCGTCACAATAATGTGATCCCCGGCATGCAGATCGCGCGTTACAGGCAGGTTCGCCGCGCTGAACATGACCCGATAACTCTGTTGGTCGACTGGATCGATGAGAGTCAGTGTTCCGGAGTGCATATCAAGCGAGGATACATTGCCGATAAACGCGAAGTCGGAGCCCGGAGTGGCGAGCACAGAGATGTGGTTCGCTATGCTTCTCCGCTGTTTGTCTATTTCAAATCCCACTGAGATGAGCGCGCCTCTGACAAGATCCGACGACTCGGAATGTACCTGGGTAAACGCGGACTGCCCTACCCGGCTCACTGGAGAATTCGCCGGAACGATAAATTTCATGGGGTTGCGCAGCATTGCGGTAGCAACCAATAATTCGCGAGTGTCTGGATTGTAAGACTGCACGCGTCCCTGGCACTCTCCTTCCGGCGATTGGGACAGCAGGTGGATGCTGAGCGCGTAGACGCTCGTTCCATCCAGTATTGTCTGAACCGAAGCATGATCAGACGGGGCCAAGTCGCGGACGTGAATTCTGTTTCCGTCACGGAAGATCTGCGTGCGCTCATCGAACAGTATCTTCATAGGTCGCTGGCCAAAGACATTGAGTGTGACCTCATCGCGGATCTGATCGACACTCCGGAGTGCGCCTCCAATAACCGTGCTCTTGCCTTTCGGCAGGGCAGGCAATGTTGACAGATCAACCGCTGGATTCGCCGACCTCAATTCAGCTTGCGATCCGGATGCCTGCGACTGAGATGCAGCTGCCGGCGCATGGCCGGCCACGGCACTGCCAAACACCACTGCGATGAGAAGAAATTTCATTGCGCACACCCTCGCGACCAGCAACTCTGCTGGACATTGGTTTAGATGGCGTTGCACGGCGAGAGGTGGCCTGCATGGCGCTCATCTAAAGGAAACTTCCCCCGCTGGCAACGCCACACCACGTCGCGCATCTAAATCAACAGTTCGCGGGTAAGCCAAGCCGAAGGGAAATCAATCGTGAGGATGCGATTCAAGTTCATTGTGGTCATCACCGCGCTCGCGGTTTCGGTGCCCAGCGGCTGGGCCGGCGATGTGTTGACGATCAAGATTCCGCGCCACAGTGAGTTGACCCCGGTACAGCGTCTGAATCGCGAAGGCGTCGATGCGGTGAAAAAGCATCAATACGATCGTGCCGCGGCCATTTTCTACAAAGCATATCTGTATGACCCAGCCGATCCATTCACCTTGAACAATCTTGGGTACATCTCCGAGTTACACGGAGAGCTGGAGCACGCCCGTCAGTTCTATAAGCTCGCGACAATGCAGGAATCGAACGCAAACATCGACATCAGCAGCGCAAAGCAGTTGGAAGGAAAGCCAATGCTCTCCGCATTCGAGGGCCTGCAAGACGGGCCGATGCGAGTGGACCGAATAAACCTTGAGGCCCTGAACCTTCTTTCGCAGAATCGAAGCGCTGAAGCTGTGGTTCTATTGCGCCAGGCGCGGGCTGCCGCGCCGAACGACCCTTTCACCCTCAACAACCTTGGCGTTTCGTACGAAGCCACTGGCGAGTACGACGACGCACTGAAGGCCTACAGGGCTGCTGCGGCATCAGACTCCGCCGAGCAGGCCACCTTGACGCTTGATCGCCAGTCGAGGGGAAAGCAAATCAGTGTCATGGCTGCAACGAGCGCCAAACGACTCAACGAGCGCATGCAGAGAATGGGCAGCGAAGGCGCAAGCGCCGTCATGCTTACCGCGCGCGGAGTCACTGCCGCGAATCAAAACAACTGGCTCGCGGCTCGACAGGATTTTCTCGATGCCTATTTCCTCGATCCGTCCAGCGCATTTTCACTCAATAACCGCGGCTACGTTGCAGAGATGGATGGCGACCTGGAAACTGCCGAGTTCTTCTACGGAAAAGCGCGCAGAGCAGGGGACGCGGACGCCCGTGTGGGACTGGCAACCCAGCGGCTCGCCGAGGGCAAGCGGCTTTTCGCCGTTGCCACAGAGAGCAATCGTCAGGTTGATGGGCAAATCGAGAAATATAGCCTGGAACGTCGCCTGGAAAAGGGTCCCATCGAATTGACACCGCGCGAGGACGGCGCGGCCGGACACAACTCCGCGCCGTTACCGCAGTCTTCACCTTCAGATAGTGCGCCCGCTCCACAGCTTCAATAACCCACACAAGGATCACCTCCAAATGGCAAATCCGACAGCAAAAAGTCCTTCGCACCAGTCCATGGTTCTCCTCTCTAGACTGCTTCTCACGCCGATCAATAACGAGGCGTCTTCCCGGCAGTTGGTGACGGCGTTAAAGTCGGACTTGCGCAAGATCAGCCGAGATGACTTCGATGCTCTGGTTGCGCTGGCCAGTTCGAACCACGTTCTTGTTCGCGGGATAGATATCTTTCTCGAACTGATTCGTGACGCCGACGACGAATCGCGCACCGTCTGGGCACAAACGGCCCTGACCGCCGAACGGGACCGCGTGTCCGGGGCACTCCAGTTTCTTGAAAATATTTGCATGGCATTTGAATCCGAAAAGTGCAACGTTGCTGTAATCAAATCGCTTGATCATTGGCCCGATCTTGGCAGTGACCTCGACCTCTATACCAATGCCGATTCCAAAGTTGTATCGCACCTTATGGCGAGCCGCTTCAATGCCACAGTTGCTCCGCGGAGTTGGGGCGACCGCCTGGCCGGAAAGTGGAACTTCCTCATTCCCGGATTGCCTGAGGCCGTTGAGATTCATGTCGGCCGTTTGGGACAGACCGGAGAACAAGTCACCATAGCCTCCCAGCTGCTGGCGCGATCGCGTTGGTTGATGATCGGAAGTCAATGCTTCCGCGTCCCATCCGCTTCAGACCGTCTCTTGATTTCGACTCTCCAGCGCATGTACCGCCATTTCTACTTCCGCCTGTGCGACATCGTTGATTCCGCCGCGCTGGTGGAGTCGGGCAGCATTGATTTTCAGGACTTGCGCTCCGCTGCGACCAACGCCGGTATATGGCAAGGAGTCGCGACTTATCTAGTCATTGTCTCAGACTATGTGAGCAGCTACCGTGGCCGCGGGCTCGACTTACCTTACTTCGTACACGCCGCGGCGCGATTCGGTGGCGACAACGTCTACTACGCCCGTGAGTTTCTCCGCGTTCCCATCATGCCGCAGTCGGCCACTCTCTACAAGGCGCAGTTGACCGGCATGTTCCGGAAGCTCGAATTGAGGAATGGCGCACGGCTGAGCTTATTGCCGTGGCTCGCAACAGCAGCTTTCGTTGGGCAAAGGATTACCGGAAGCGACAAAGGAATCTGGTAAGGCCAGCAACGCGGAAAGATTCAATTCGAAGGGGAAGTCTCGAAAGGCGAGTTACCCATTGTTAGCCAATATCTGGCCACACGAGATAGGGGGAATCCGGAACTTAGTTCTCCGGCGAGGATCATATGAACAATCTATCAATGAATAACCGATCGGTCACCGGCGGTACGTTATCTCCTGGGGGAGCTAACCAAATGATGCAGAGTGTCACCGCTTCGCCTTGGCCGTTGACCGCAGGACATGTTCCCGCGGGCACCGGCACCGATTGGCAAGCGCCAATGACGCCCCCTTCGCGGCCCATCCTTACAGTCGATCCGCTGGCCGTGAAGCGCGACAAAAAAGCCAGCGCGATTTCATCTGTTATTCATGTCGTAGGCATTACCCTGATCCTTTCTCTGGCAATGAAGGTTCACTCCACCATGGTGCTGCAGCCAACCACAATCGTAACTCCGGTTGACTTCAAGCTGACCGCCCCGCCGCCCATGACATTGCCCGTCGCAAAGGTTTCGGGTGGTGGCGGCGGCGGTGGCGCCCATGAGGTTGTGCAGGCCAGTAAAGGTCGTATGCCGGAAGTTACGAAGACACAGGTGGCCCCCCCTCAGATCATTCGCATCGATCGGCCCAAGCTCGCCGCAGAGCCGTCAGAAGCGGTGAAGATGCCGACGAACGAAGCTCTGCCGAAGTTTGGGATGACCGATTCGCCGCAGGTTGCATTGGCCTCCCAGGGCAAAGGGAGCGGGTCGGGCTTCGGTCAGGGACTCGGCGGCGGTCTTGGCGCGGGCCGCGGAATCGGCGCCGGTCCTGGCAGCGGTGGCGGCTATGGCGGCGGCCTCATGAGCGTGGGCGGTGGCGTGAGCGCCCCGCAGGTTGTGCATTCGGTGGAGCCGGAATTTACCGATGACGCGCGCCGCGCCAATTATCAGGGCAACGTCTCAGTCCAGCTCATCGTGGATGCGGAAGGGAATCCCCAGAACGTTCGCCTCGTCAGTCACCTCGGCATGGGATTGGACCAGAAAGCCATCGAAGCAGTCAGGCAATACAGATTCCATCCGGCCATGTACCAAGGGCATTCTGTTGCCGTGCAGATCCTGATTGACGTGGACTTCCACCTGCATTGATCCCGCGGTGCAGATGATTGGTTGCCAAGGGTAGCAAAGCAAAGAGCCGGGACTGAACGCAGTCCCGGCTCTTCTGTGTTGACTCTTGATCTAACTTACTTGATCGGGGCGTGCAGCCGATGAAGGCGGAATCGATGCGACAGAAAGGCGCGTGGAGTGCGAAGAGATCGCACAGTGTGAGGCATGGCGCGTTGTAACCCCGACCGGCTTCAAGCAACACGAGGCTGAGCGCACTTACTGGCTCGCTGCCGTCTGTGCTGTTTGCGTGTGCTGGTCTGTTGTTCTCCGGGGATAATAGCCCCTTCTCGTTCTCACAATAAGCTTGCTCCGCCGCCCCGCCACTTCGACTCGAATGGATCGGTATCCGGGAATGTTTGCAGCTTTGCTGGAGCGATAGCCAATCGTGTATTGATCTCGGATATCGTGCGCAACCGCCATGGCGATGTTGTTCACGTCGTCCAGCGACTGCGGAAAGTAGGCAATTCCCCCTGTTTGCGCGGAGAGCTTTTCCAGCGCCGTTCTGGCCCGCTCGGCTTCGTCTCTGTCCACATCGAAGAGCAGCCCGATGGTGTAAACGACCGGTCCGCCCAGGCTCTGCACACGGTCAATGGCTTGCTGCAACTCCAGACGCGACGCGTTGTCTGCCCCGTCTGTAATCACCAGCAGCACCTGCTTGGGAAACTTCGCATTCCGGGCGAGTTCGTCGGCTGAAGCGGCAACTGCATCGTACAACGCGGTTGTGCCTCTGGAGTCAATCCGCGACAGTCCGCGGTTGAGTGCGTTGATATCCGTGGTAAAGCCCTGGTCGAGGAACGCCCGATCTGAAAAATTGACAATGAACGTTGAGTCCTGCGGATTCGATGCGCGCAGCAGGTTCAATGCTGCCGCTTTCACTGCCGGTCGCTTATCGAGCATCGAGCCCGAGTTATCGACCAGAATTCCGAGAGAAACCGGCTGGTCGTGGTGCAGAAATGAAGTAGTCGTCTGCACAACGCCATCTTCCCAGATGCGAAAATCGCCCCGGACAAGATCGATTACAGGCTGTCCCTTCTCATTGACGACCGCGCAGTTCAACAGCACCTCATCCACGTCCTCGTGCATGGTGTAGAGGCCGTCCTGCCGTTTCTGAATTTCACCCGGACGAGCCGGGCCAAGCGGTGACGATGAAGTCGAGGGAAGGGTCTCCACGGGATCGGGAGAAGGAATTGGATCGTGATCCACATCGAGCCGCGGTTGAGCCTCGGGACGCGTCGGATCGTCTGCCGGCACCTGCGGCGCGCTTTGCCGCAACGGCGCCGTGGCCGTTTGGCCAGGCAACGGCGATCCATAACAGAGCAGCAGAGCCGCCACGGCAGTCGCCGATAGCGTGCGCCCTATCGCAGAGTATTTCCATACCGTAGACAAATCGTCGCGCATCATCTTGGCAGCCTTATCGAAGAGTTGGGTTCGCATTCAGTGCCGTCGGTTGTGGCCCTGTGGTAATTTGATCCATCGGCAATTCCAGTGAGACCACAGATACCGAGCCTTGATCCACGTGCACCCACATGCCGTGGAATGCATCTCGTAATTCAGGATGCAGCTGCAGCATTGCTGTCATTAGCTGGGTGGCCTGCTTTCGCGCCGTCGGCGGATCATGCAACTGGGCCGTCTGCGCGGCATCCGGCACATACTGAATCTCCACGTCCAATGGGCCGAAGGTCGTCGTGGGGTTGATCGTCGTCACTTGAAACACCGAGCCCTGCCCGCTGATCATCAGCGGCTGCTGCGGTGCGGGGACGTTGGCCGGCTTGACCTGATCCAGCTCCTTCTGGAGTTTGCCGAGATTGGGACTGGACAGAAAATCCACCGGATTTAGAAAATACGCGGCAATGCCGTAGTAGAGCCACGCGTCCATGTTCATGTTCCGTTGTGCGAAGTTGCGCGCCGAGACCCAATACCACAGCCCGTCATGCCCCGCCTCTGTCATCGGCCGGCTGAAGAATCCACCCAGCATCCAGCGGTGGTCGGATCCCTCGGAAAGAACCAGCGAAATCTGCTGCGGATTTGGCACCCCGGTCGCATGAACAATCACCAGCGCATAGCTGCCGGGCGGCAGACCGGTAAAGTTCAACACCACGACCGGCGTCCCACAGAAGAAATCCGTGCGTGCAACGCCGGCGGCCTCAGTAGTCGCGTCCAGCGCGTACAGGTTGTCGATGGTGATGGTCGCGCCTTGCACAATCGGCTTCAGCTCGCCCACTGACGCCGCAATACCGCTGAAGTCCACCGCAACCGCGGGCATCGTCTGCGCTCGCAGAGCTTCAATGTCCGCCGTCTGCACGGCGCTGATCATCCATAGCGCTGTTCTTGACAGGGCATCGCGTTCCGCCGACGTCATTTGCGATTGCGTCTTGCAGGAAGCAGCACAGGCGAACGGGGTGAGCATCGCGCCGGCTAGACACAACAGCAGCAGGTGTGCGGAGCACAGATGCGAAAATTTATATTTCATGGCTTCTGCCTTCCATGATCGTTACTGACATGGCCAACGGTCCATTCCACTCAACACTAAAGATTGGATGCATGGATGGCTTGTCTCGTCTATGCCGGCAGGGAAGAAGACCAGAGTGGATTTCCTCAATTGCGCGCGGCCACTAGGTTGGGCACGCAGTCAGCGTCGCACACTAAAGCGACGAGCAGCGCCGCGCTGCCAGCACCGCCGAGATCTTGGCGCACATCGCCGCCGGGCCCTCAACCTTGCTGATAAACATGTCCGCATACATCGCATCGGGCGGTATCGTATTCACGCCCGAAATCAAAATGACCGGCAGCTCCGGCCACCTCTTCTTGATTGACTGGGCCAGCTCTGTGCCCGTCCCGCCCGGCATGACCTGGTCTGTCAGCACCAGGTCGACAGGGTGGTCGCTGAGCGTCCGCATCGCTTCGGTTGCTGATCGCACCGTCTCCACTGTATACCCCTGCTTTTCAAGAACCAGTTTGCGCAGGGTAAGGGGCAGCTCCTCGTCGTCAACGCAAAGGATCAGTGTTTTATGCTCGTTCAACAGAAGCTCTCGCTGTCTCGTCGCCAACCGCATGATGCGCATGTTCAAGCCCCTTTAATGCAGGGCTTGCTCCGGGAAGAACTACGCAAAACGACGTCAGATTCCGGCCCTTCCACGGAATACTTCGAAAGTGAATGTTTCCGTCGTATTTTTGAATAATGCCCTTGCTGATCCAGAGCCCAAGCCCCGTTCCCTTGGTTGACTTCGTCGTGAAAAACGGTTCGAACAGGTGCTTGGCATGCTCCGGCCTGATGCCCGCTCCGGTATCACAAATTGAGATGCGCAAATCTGGCTTGCCAGTCGCCTCGTTCCACCGCGTTCTCATCCGAATTCGCAGATGACCGCCATCAGGCATCGCCTGAATCGCATTGCCGATAAGGTTCAGGAACACTTGCCGAAGCTCGACGGGGAACCCGCGAATCTCTCCTGCGGTAAAATACGCCTTGTCGAGCTTGATCTTGTTCATCACCAGCTGGCGCCCCTGCAGTTCAAGCACATCATCCAGAATCTCGGCAACGGGCACGTTCACCGGATGTTGAGACTCGCGATAGAACCCGAGCGTTTGCTTGGTAATATGCCCAACCCGCGCCAGTTCTGACTCGCCCAGTTGCGCATAGTAGCGCGCCTCGTCGTCCAGTGAAGGGTGGTTGCGCAGAAGATAAAACGCGTTGGTGATAGCTT
>Ga0302275_10000829_pt1 | contig 34140 bp, 28 predicted proteins | sample III_Bog_N2_2_FD_200229 | JGI IMG/M metagenome (GOLD analysis project Ga0302275, IMG submission 200229) | Peat permafrost microbial communities from Stordalen Mire near Abisko, Sweden - III_Bog_N2_2 | ecosystem: Environmental > Terrestrial > Soil > Wetlands > Peat | place: Sweden: Abisko... | reverse complement strand
ATGGCTTGGGGCAGGGAAATGGCTGCTACGGTGACGCCAGCGAGCAGGTCACTGCGTCCCTTGTCCCAGGAGTAGTCGAGCTTCATCGCGCTTCACCTTTCGCGGGCGCATCTTTTGAAGCCGAATCTGAGGCTGGATCCGTCGCCCGGTGAACGGTGTCGAAGATGCCGTTATCCGCAAAGAACTTCTCCTGCGCATTGCTCCAGTTTTCGGCGAGAATGGTCACGGGAAAAAGTTCGATGGGCGGCAAACGGTCAAGATGTTTCCTCAGGATTTCCGGCTTGATGGGCCGGTAGCCGTGCCGCGCGATCGTTTCCTGCGCTTCATCGGTGTAGAGAAATTCCAGGTAGGCTTTGGCGTAGGGTTCGGTTTTCCGACGGCTGACATTGGCATCGACCCATGCCACGCTGGGCTCGGCTCGAATGCTAACTGGTGGATAGACGATCTCCACTTCGCCTCGGTATTCTTCCGCCTCCAGCAAAGCCTCGTTCTCCCAAGTTAAGTGAACATCACCTAATTTTTCCTGGGTGAAGGTGTTGGTGGCATCGCGCGCGCCGGTGTTGAGGACCGGCACATGCTGATAGAGTTCCGTGAGATACCGCCGCGCCTCGGCATCGCTGCCTCCGCGATAAATTACGGACCCCCATGCCGCGAGAACACTCAGCTTTCCGTTTCCCGAGGTCTTGGGATTCGGCGTAATTACGAAGACGCCGGGCCGAATCAAATCGGGCCAGTCCTTGATGCCGCGCGGGTTCCCCTTTCTCACCACAAAAACGATGGTGGAAGAAAAAGGTTGGGAGTTATTGGGCAAACGTTGCGCCCAATTTTCCGCGATCAAGCCATGCTTTGCAAGCATGTCAACATCGGATGAAAGAGCGAGGGTAACGACATCGGCCGGGGCGCCATCGACCACGGAACGCGCCTGGCGAGAAGATCCGCCGTGAGACTGCTGGATACTCAGTTTCTTGCCTGTCTCCTTGAAATACCGCTCGGTGAACTGACGGTTTAAGTCCTGAAACAGTTCGCGGGTCGGGTCATACGAGACGTTCACCAGTTGGGTTGAGTTGTCCCTCGCGACATTCTTGACGACCACCAACGCGACCGAAATGGCGACGGCGATGAGAGCGAATGTGTTGAGCCAAGCCGTCCGCATCACCGGCGGCTCCCGGTCATCCGCAATGAATCAGAATGTAGAGAAAAAACAGCCCTTGGACACAGCATGGACGAAGATTCGACCCCGCGGCAGGCATCCGGACACTGGCCAACATATGCCGACGCCCGGCAATTCCGCAATAAAGCTCGTGGAATTCTAAATCAGTATGTCGATCAACACAATAGACATTGTCGAAGATCGGGAAACGTCCTCTCTAGAGGAACAAAGTGGCAAATCCGGCCATATGCGGACCGACGTCCAGGCCCTCGACTGCGACTTTTACGTCTTTTCTGGACACAAGATTTTCGGTCCCACGGGAATCGGCGTCGTCTAGTACAGAAGACGTGGTGTCGCGCTCAATCAGGAGGGCATCGCCGTTCGCGCGGGACATCATTGTGCGCAGCCGATCTTGCGCCGCTTCGGAGTGGAGAGCACCGTGCGCCCGTCGCTCGCGCTCTACAACACCTGCGAAGACGTAGACGCGCTGTGGTGGCGGCGTTACTGCGCATTCAGGCCGAACGAGGCCATCGATAACTCACGGCATAGTATCCCGCCGGCACAGCTCACCGTTCGGTTGATCGCCGTCTCACGGCTGGCAGCCAGAGTTATCTTGGCTCTACGTACTTCTTTCCTATTATTGACCTCTCCAAAAGCCTACTTATAATCGCCAAACTTCGGTTTGGGGTGAAATCTCTTCCCGCAGAACGAGTGCGTGCGAAGAAACAGTAGGTAAGGCATGTTCAGTTGCAGACATACGTTTTGTGCGTTTCTTATTTTGTTGGTTGCGATGGACGTTGCCGCTCAGCAAATCACGGGCAGCATTCGCGGAGTTGTGACCGATCCTAGCGGTGCCGTCGTGCAGGCCGCGGTGGTCAGCGCTCAGCAGTCGGAAACGGGTTTGATGCGATCGGCGCCCACTGGCCGGGATGGCGGCTATGTTCTTGTCGAACTGCCGATCGGGCACTATCAGATCAGGGTCGAGGCAAAGGGCTACCAGAAATATTTGCAAAAGGGGATCACCCTCGAAGTCAACCAGAGTGCGACCGTCAACGCTCGTCTGAAACTCGGCTCCGACACGCAGCAAGTTGAGGTCAAGGCGGATGCCGAGTTGGTGCAGAGCACGGTGAGCAGTCTCGGTGTGACCGTGATGCAGCGTGAGATCCTCGACCTGCCGCTCGACGGCCGCAATTTCTCCCAACTGGGGACGCTTCAGCCCGGCGTCGTTCCCCTGACACCCGGCCTTCTGGAAGCTGGTGGTCCGGCGCGAGAGAATCAGGCTTATTCGGTGAACGGCCAGCGCCCGGAATCGAACAATTTTCTGATCGACGGTGCCGACAATGTTAGCGCTGTGGATGGAGGATTTGTGCTTAAGCCCCCTATCGATGGCATCGCCGAGTTTCGGATTCTCACTCACAACGCGAATGCGGAGTTTGGACGCAACACGGGATCCACGACCAACATCATCACCCGCGGTGGCACCAATTCCTTCCACGGCGCAGGGTGGGAATTTCTGCGCAATGACGTGATGGATGCGTCGGACGCCTTCACGCGCACTGTGCAGCCCTTGAAGCAGAACCAGTTCGGCGCCACTTTTGGCGGCCCGATTCTCAAAGACAAAACATTTTTCTTTGCATACTACGAAGGCTTCCGCAACCGGCAAGGCGAGACGGTTCCAGCAACGGTGCCCTCGCAAGCCGAGCGAACAGGAGACTTCGGGGAACTCTGTACGGCGACCAGCACCTTCAATCCCAGCGGAATCTGCGCGAATTCGGCCGGCCAACTCACCTATTTTGGCCAGCCCGTTCCGTTCAATCAGATGACACTTTTCACTCCCATCGATCCGATTGCGACGAATGTCACGCCCTTCTTCCCGCTGCCGAACCAGGGCGAAAATGGATTCATCGGCACACAAACTCTAAGCGAGAATAACAACCAATTTGGAGCGCGACTCGATCACTACCTTACTCGTGCCGACACGCTGAACTTCCGCTACATGTACAGCAGCGGTCCGACGACCGATCCTCTATCACCGGCGGGTGCCAATGTCCCGGGCTTTCCGGTGGGAGAATACGATCGCGCGCAAAATTTTGTCGCGCAAGAAACTCATATCTTTTCCCCGTCTCTGATCGGCGTCGCGCGTTTCTCATTTCTGCGGAATGCGTTCCTGCTGGACGAGCACCTCAATCATGAGTCGCCATCGCAACTAGGCTTCCAATATGATCCGACGCTGGCGTCGGCTGCCGGGCCTCCGTTTATACAAGTAGGCGGTTACGCTTCGGTCGGCGATCCAATCACTGGCCCGCGTAACACATTTCAAAATACCTTTGACCTCTCCGGTTCTCTAAGCTGGATTCGCGGCCGCCACGAACTGAAATTTGGCGGTGGCTATCGGCGCGACCAGATTAATGCCGTACAGGGCATCGCCACCAACGGATTTTTTGTGTTCGCCGGCATTCCATCATTCGAACAGTTCCTTTACAACGATGGTTTTGCCAATTTTCTTTCGGCGAACCCTGTGGTCTTCTTGCAAGGCGGCGGCGATTTCAGTCGCGAAATCCGCGACCGAGCGATGGATCTGTACGGGCAGGACACCTGTAAGGTCACTTCGAACCTGACACTGAATTTTGGACTGCGTTACGAAATTCCGTTTCCCGCCACCGAGAACAAGAACCGTGTGAATCTCTTTGTTCCGGGAGCGCAGTCCCGAGTGATTCCGAACGCTCCGGCAGGCCTTCTCTACCCGGGTGATCCGGGCGTGCCTGCGGGATTGATTCCAACCCAGAAGACGGCCTTCGCTCCACGTGTAGGCCTGGCCTGGGATCCGCGGCGCGACGGCAAAACCGTGGTGAGTGCGGCCTACGGGATCTTCTACGAGCCTTACTACACGGGCGAGGGCGGTCCGCTGCAGGATCCTGTCAGCGCGCCTCCTTACCTGAAGACTTTGCAGCTAAGTTATCCGATAAACTCGTTTGCCAATCCTTTCTATACACCCGATCCGTTCGGCGTGCCTTTTCCGGAGCCGATGACATTGCTCGTGGTCTCGCGCAACTTGCATTTGCCCTACGCGCAGGATTGGAATTTGAATGTTCAGCGGTCTTTTGGCGCTGACTGGCTGCTACAGGTTGGGTATGTGGGCACGACGGGCGTTCGCCTGCCGCGATTTATCGAAGGCAACCCAGCCGTCTACATTCCGGGTTACGACACCACTACCCCAGGCTGTGCAGCTCCGCCAAGCCCCCACACCTGTCCGCTTTCTACCGAAAACAATGTAAACCAGCGCCGTCTCTATTCCGGATGCACGCTGGCAGACTCGCCCTCCAGTTGCATTTACGGCTCTATCGGCGAGATCGCGAGCGTTTCGAATTCCAGCTACAACGCGTTGGAAGCGAGCCTGCGAAAGCGCTTTAGTCACGGCCTTTCCTTCCTCGCGTCTTATACCTGGTCGCATTCCATCGACGACGTTTCCTCGTTTAACATCACGGGTTCAGCATCGCAGCCTGTCGCAGGAGAAAACGATCTTGCCCAGGATCCATTCGATCTCGCGGCCGAGCGTGGACCCTCGATGTTTGATGCTCGCAATCGCTTCGTGCTCAGTTATCAGTGGAGCCTTCCGTTCCTGCAACACTCGGACCGTTGGTACGGGCAGGTTTTGGGCAACTGGCAGATAAACGGAATCTTTACCGCCATGAGCGGCACGCCGTTTACGGTATTCGATTCCAACGACGTTTCTCTGCAGGGGCAGGCGCCCGAGATTTCCGGATTTTCCAGCAATCGCCCCAATGTGGTTGGCAATCCGAATTCTGGTCCAAGGACAGCGGCGGAATGGTTCAACGTAAACGCCTTTCAGGCAATTGTTCAGAATCCGAATTCTCCGGTCGAGCAATTCGGGAACGAAGGGCGTAACGCGGTCCTTGGTCCTGACTATGTGAACTGGGATTTCTCGGCTTTCAAGAGCATTCGCCTGACCGAAGCGAAGGAACTTCAATTCCGTGGAGAGCTGTTTAATATTCTCAACCATACGAACTTCCGGTTGCCGGTCAGCGACATTGAATCTCCCACCTTCGGGCAGATCCAACAGGATGTGAGTCAGAGGAAGATTCAAGTCGCGCTTAAGTTTCTGTTCTGACGACGGGATTGGAGTAGCTTGATTTGCGTACCGTTTCGATTAAAAAACTAAGATTCCCAACGAGAGTTGTTCTGCGCTCTTTGGCTGGAATCGCGATCCTCTGGCTCCTCGGCTGCGGCGCACTCTACCACATCATGCGCCAGCCTCCGGAAACATTTGGGCATTTTATGGCCAAGTTGCCCGGCCCCGTTCCGTTTCTGGTATTTCCCTTTGAAACGCTGTGGATGCAGGCACGTGCCGGCTCGCTCCATGTCGGCGACCGCGCCCCCGATTTTGTTCTGACAAAACTCGATAAGAGCGAACGTGTGCGACTCTCCGCCCTGACGGCGTCCGGTCATCCAGTCGTATTGATCTTCGGCAGTTATACATGACCGCCTTTCCGGCGGGAGGTTCCCGCTCTCAATAAGCTTTACCAGCAATATCAAGGCAAGGTTACGTTTTTAGTCGTGTACATTACTGAGGCGCATCCGAGCGATGTTTGGCAAATGGAGAGCAACGTAAAAGAGAAAGTTGTTTTCGCGAGTCCCAAAGATGAAGAGGAGCGCGCACTCGTTGCCGGTGCCTGTGTTCGAAAGCTGGGCATAGAGATTCCTGCGGTCATCGACGAGTTCGGCAATTCAACCGAGCAGGCTTATACGGGTTGGCCTGATCGACTTTATCTGATCGACGCGAATGGTCGAATCACCTACAAAGCCAAGCCCGGCCCATTCGGATTCAAAGCTGATGATCTGCGGGCGGCGATTGGGAGAATAGTAAATTAAGCGGCGCGCGATGTATTCTCGGGGCGTGCCGCGATCGCTTACCAGTGCGCCTCACCGCAGTCCGACTCCCGCTCTATTCCTGGGATTGATCATCTCGCTGGCGGCTGTTGTCGCGTACTCGGGATATATAACGCGCCAGATTTCGGGCCTCCGCGAATTGCAAAACAATCTGGTTGACCGCAACCGCAAAGACTCTCTGCAGTTGTTGCGCATTCAGAACGATTTGAATTCGCTGGCGCTGGCGATGCGCGATATGCTCGACAACGACGAGCCCTACCCGCTCACGGCATGGACTGCGCAGTTCCAGCGGGTGCGGAACGATCTCGACGATGCGCTGCATCGCGAACGGCAGGTGGCGCCTGTGAATCGGACTCCCGATCAGGAACAATATCTGGAGAATTCGGTCGCGCAGTTCTGGGATGCGGCAGACCGCACGTTTGCCCTGGCCCAGGGTCCGAACCAGACTGAGGCGCGCACGCAGATTCGAATCTCGCTGCGCGCGCGCCAGGAATCCCTGAGCACCGATGTTTCCCGCCTGCTGGTGCAGAACAACGAAAGCGAAGAACAAGCTGCGTTTCGCATTCAGGAGATTTATAACCGCGTGCAACGCCAAGTCTATATTTTTCTCACGGCGACGCTGACTGCGATTCTACTGACGAGCCTTTACTTGATCCGCTCGAACCGGCGTTTGTTCGTGCAGTTGGCCGCCCTGTCCGAACAGCGCAGCGAACTCGCGCAGAAGCTTATTTCCACGCAGGAATCGACTCTGCGGCACATCTCCCGCGAACTGCACGACGAGTTTGGCCAGATACTCACAGCCGTTGGGGCCATGTTGACGCGCGCCGGAAAGCACGCTCCTGAAAGCTCGCCGCTCCGTGCCGAACTGCGCGAGGTCTGCGAGATCACGCAAAGCACGCTCGATAAAGTGCGGAGTCTTTCCCAGGCGCTCCATCCCGTGATGCTCGAGGAAACCGGACTCGAAAGCACGCTTGACTGGTATCTTCCGGTGGTGGAAAGGCAGGCTGGGATTCACGTATCCTATGAGAAATCGGGCGAACCCTTTCCCGTAGCCGGTAATGCCGCAATTCATGTCTATCGCGTCGTACAGGAAGCATTGAATAATTTGACCCGGCATTCGGGAGCCACGAAGGCTTGGGTACGTTTGCGATTTTCGCTGCAAGCCTTGCAAGTTGAAATCGAAGATCACGGTAGCGGATTTGAACCGCGGACGGCGAGTCAAGGAATTGGACTGGTCGCGATGCGAGAGCGCGCGGAGTTGCTGGGCGGGCAGGTTGAATTTCTGCGGCCTGGCCCGGATGCAGGTGGTAAAGGAACGCTGGTCCGATTACGAGTGCCGAGAGAGAAGTTAGATGCCCATGCCGGATAAAATTTCAGTTCTGTTAGTCGACGACCATGCTTTGGTGCGCCGCGGTTTCCGCCGCATTTTAGAAGACGAACCCGACATCTCAGTTACCGGCGAAGCAGGGGATGGACTGGAAGCAATCAAGCTCGCGGATGAACTGCATCCACGGGTCATTGTTATGGATTGCGCCATGCCCGAGATGAACGGCCTCGATGCGACGCGCAAAATCCTCGCCAAGCATCCCGCGGCTTTGGTGCTGATGCTGAGCATGCATCCCGAAGAGACACTCGTGCGTCAGGCATTGGACGCGGGCGCGCGAGGCTATGTGCTCAAGAACGCAGTTGACCTCGAGTTAGGCGCGGCAATTCGCAGGGTCGTGAATGGTGAAACGGTTCTCGATTCTCAACTGAAGCGTCCACCCGCGCTCAGGGGAAAGCGGAATGCAGGCCTGACTCCGCGCGAGCTTGAAGTGCTGCAGATGATTGTGGATGGTAAGTCCAATAAAGAAATTGCCACGGTGCTCGACCTCAGCGCCAACACGGTCGCGGTTCATCGAGCGAATATGATGGATACTCTGGGAATCCACAAAGCCGCCGAGTTAGTCGTCTACGCGATCCGCAATGGGTTGGTCGACTTACCGTGAAGCATTCTGCGGCGACGGCATCTTATTCGAACCTTTCAGTCGTCAGCCGACGATCTTTTCTCTGGGCGCTGGCTGGGGCAGCGTCCGCATCCATCGCGGGATTCCGATTGGATGCGTTTGCGGCAACGCCCTCAAGCGGTCTCGGGTTCCAGTTGTCGGATGTCACGGCGCAGGCCGGAATCCACTTTCGTCATAACAGCGGCGCTTATGGCGGCAAACTCCTTCCGGAGACTCTCGGCTCTGGTTGCGCTTTTCTCGACTACGACCGCGACGGGTGGCAGGATATTCTTCTTGTCAGCGGCTCCGATTGGCCTGCGCATAAACGAGAACGAAGCACGCTGAAACTCTACCGCAATAATCGCGACGGCACTTTCTCGGACGTGACCCGCAGCGCTGGTCTCGATGTCGAGATGTATGGCATGGGCGTTGCCGTGGGCGATTACGATAACGATGGCTTTCCCGACATCCTTATTACTTGTGTGGGTCAGAATCATCTATTCAAGAACACTGGGAAGGGAACATTTATCGATGTTACTAAGTCGAGCGGCCTTGCTGGGAGGCAAGCTCTAAGCACGTCGGCAGTTTGGTTTGACTACGATCGCGATGGGTCGCTCGACTTGTTCGTTTGTAATTACGTTAAATGGTCGGCCGAACATGATGTGTTCTGCAGTCTCGATGGCAAGCATAAGTCCTATTGCACTCCAGAAGCGTACCGCGGAGAAACGTGCTGGCTCTTTCATAATCGTGGCGATGGGACGTTTGAAGACGTGACCGCGACGAGCGGAATTTTCGATAGCAGCTCAAAATCGCTGGGAGTGGCGATGCTCGATTACGATCACGATGGCTGGCCCGATTTGCTCGTAACCAACGACACGCAGCCCAACAAGCTTTATCGCAACCAGCGCAATGGAACCTTCAAGGATGCTGCGGTGGAAGCAGGGATCGCGTTTTCCGCCGAGGGGCGGGCGCGGGCTGGAATGGGCGTCGATGTGGCTGATTTTGAGAATTCGGGAAACGCCGGCGTTGCCATCACCAATTTCGATAACGAGATGACGGGGCTATACCGGTTGTCTGATAGCGGTAACTACGTGGACGTTGCGACGCAGAGCGGTGTCGGGTTCGCATCCAAAGATAAGTTGGGATTTGGATGTGTCTTTCTCGACATCGATCTCGATGGCGCGCTGGACTTGGCCGTGGTCAATGGACATATCGACGATACGGTGCGCAACGTGAATGGTGTCGGTTACGCACAGCCTCCTCAGCTTTTTCTCAATAGCGGAAGGGGAACATTCGTCGACGTGGCGAACCAGAGTGGTGGCGGATTCAGTCGCCCCAAGGTCGGACGGGGGTTGGCCTACGGCGATTTTGATCGCGATGGGGATCTCGATTTGCTCATCACCACGAATAATGGTCCCGCGTATCTTTATCGCAATGACCAGACGGCCGCAAACCGGAGTATTCGCGTTCGCCTGGCCGGAACGAAATCGAATCGCGACGCGATTGGAGCGGTCGTGAAAATGTTTCATGGCTCGTCAATGCAGACGCGTCTGGTGAAAGGCGGATCGAGTTATCTCTCGCAGTCAGAGTTACCTGTTACGTTCGGTGTCGGAAAGCGCGACAAAATCGATCGCCTTGTAATCGAATGGCCCAGCGGACGGACGGAAGAATTCAAAGATCTTACTTCCGGACGCGCGTATGACTGCGTCGAGGGCAAAGGAATTACAGCACTGACAGGATTCTGACTCCGATGCCCGTCTACTGTGCGCTCCGGCTTACGACCCGGCGTAAAGTTGAAAGGGTGCCCAATAGAAAGGATTGCGAAAGTTACTGGCACGCAACAGAGATAACTTGGCGGTGCGCAGTGCGGCGTCGGGGCTCGCGCCTCGATCCAACTCATCATAGAACTTATCCATGAGTTGTTCGGTCGACGCATCGCTCGCTTCCCAGAGCGCGGCGACGACGTTGTGAGCTCCGGCGAAAAGGAAGGCCCAGGAGAGGCCAACTAATCCCTCGCCGGAGTAGGCGCGTTCGCCCGCTCCGTAGCAGGCCGAGATGGTCACGAGGTTCGCGTGTAAGGGATGGCCGACGATGTCGCGGGCATAGAGTTTGAATGAATCCGCTTCGGCGGAAATGGCGGCCGGCGGGGCATTCGAAGTTACAGCTTTGAACGGCGTCGACGGAGGTTCGGGATTGCTGGCCGCGGTTTTCGAAAGTACGATGGCCGAGTCGAGTGGGCTGAGTCGGCTCGCGGTTCCGTGGGCTACAAAGTGGATGTAAGAAAAACGTTCGGGACGGCTGTCGAGATAGGCTGCGGGAGTGGCTTGTTCGCGAGCGAAGATTTGCGCGGCGTCGCCGGGAAAATGACGGGCTACGCTCTCCATTTGCTTTGCGGCTTTGGGGAGTTCGGGATACTTAGAGTTAGGCGAGACGCTGTTGCCGACTAACAAAAGAGTCGGGCGATTTCGTGGTGTTTTCAAGTTGCGCTGAATTATCTCGTATTGGCCGGACGAGGACGCCCGTCTCTCCATTGAGTTATGAGAGGCTCCGAGGACGCGCAACGAGCTGGCGTTGGATAGGGTGACGTCTTCAATCCAGTAGTGCAATTTTGCCGTGGCCGGATTGGTATCGGCGTCGGTGACCAATAGGGTTTCGAAATTCAGATTGTTCAGATTGCCGTCGGGGATGATAAAAATCCTTGCGTCTTTGTGCGGCGAGCTCTTGAGCAGGGTTTGTGCGGGCGCGACCAGGTTGCGATAGAGCCAGATTCCATCGGGATCGGCAGATGCGAGCACGTCGCGCGGTCCGCCAAGCGACCGGCTGTAGCGCTTCACGGCGGCCTCGATCTCCGACCGCGTAGGAAGCGAAAACAGGCTGGCCTTCTGCGCGGTGATGGCCCAGAGATACGATTGCTTTTCTCCGAGCCAATAAAATAGAACTGTGCCGTTGGCTTGGCGCGCGATTTGCTGGGGGTTGAGCGGCGGCAGGCTGGCAGAGGGTTGTCCGGAGGTAGGTTTGTTGGAGAGCAATCCCAATCCTTCGGCGAGCGTGCGAGCGCGGCTGTAGTCGGCCCAACGGAGAGCGTCCTCGGTCTTGCCGTGCGCGACGAGGAAATGGATGTAGTCGTCGTAGATGCGGGAGGCGTTGTTGGAAAAGGGCAGCTTGGAGTCGTTGCGCTGGAGGGAAGAGCGAGCGGATTCGAAGGTGGCCAACGCGATTCGATACTCGCGTTCGGCGGCGTCGGAGTGGCCTTCGTCTTCGTAGAGTTGGGCGAGCGCATGTTCGGAGCGCCAGTGCAGGGCAGCGTTGGCGTTTGAGTCGGTGTCGACCTCGCAAAAGATGCGTTCTGCTTCGGAGTCGTTGTGCTGGCGGGCGGCGATCATGCCTTTGACGAGGAGGGGATAGAGTTCGTCGAGGCGGTTGTTATCGGATCGGGCGATGGCGATGGCTTGGTCGGAATAATTACTCGCGGCATCTAGGTCGTCGCTTTCGGCGGATACGAGGGCGAGTGCTCGGAGAGCGTTAAACATGTGTTCGGGGGTGTTGATCTGCTGCGCCAGATGCAAGGCTTTCAGGTAAGCCTGCTTAGCTTCTACGGAGTCGTGGAGTCCCGCATATATGTATCCGGAATCGGTGAGTAGGGACACTTGATCAACAATGTCTCCAAGTTTGACGGCGTTGTTTTCTGCCTCGAGAAACAGATCTAGAGATTTTTCGGACTCGCCGAGGTTGTAGTAAGCCCAACCAAGATTCTCCAACGCAACCAACGCGATGTCGCCTGCTCCCAATCTGACCGAAACTTGAAATGCTTCCCCGGATCGATCAACTGCTGTGTCGAAGTGTTCTTCTTTAAGCGATGTGGCTCCTAGATTGAGGAGAGCAGTTGCCTCTAAAAAGCGGTCATCCCGATGATTCGCGAAAGCCAAGCTTCGCGAAAAGAATTGCTCAGCTTCAGAGAGATTGTGTTGCTCAATGGCCAAAACTCCTTTTGCCCTAAGGACGTTTCCACAAACCGTGGCGGTCTCTTGCGAACATAGGTACTCGGCCTGCGCGAGTGCGGTTTGGGAATCGGAAAAACGATGCAGGTGAGCAAACGCCACGCCCTCTAGCGCCAGCGTCTCGATCACGGAATCTTTGGTGTTAGGTGGCGTCGATTGGGAGTTGAGAAGAGTCAGAGTATCCTGACTCATCCCGCGCCACAAGAGAGACTCAGCTTCAAGTATCCTGAATTTCCAAGCCCACTCAGGATCTGACTTTTGGTAGCGGTCGCACGCTCGATGAGCTTCGCTCTGGCTTTCGCTGAGATTGCCGTGAACGAAAGCCGAATAGACGCGACTAAACGTAGCCTGCGGGCTTTCGCCACGATTGCAACCTAGCCCGCAGGCAAGAATCAGAAGTGAAGAGCCAGTTGCTAGGGCCTCGTGTTGCCATTGCCCGACACTCCGGGGCCGCTTCCACCGCCGCCTACTGGGCAGCCTAATTTCAGGTCGAACATATTCAGGGTGAAGTAATTGCTGTCGCTTGGTTCGGCGGAAGAGCCGTTTTGCTCGGACGAGAAGCCGTGTCCATGGCTCGGTCCAACACCAACTTCCAGTTCGGCCAGGGCGATCGTTCCGAAGTTCGGAACGAAGATGAGATTCCCGAAGGTTTTGACGCCGGGAATCGGGATGGGGCCGATGCTTTTGATCAGTGAGCATTGCAACTTGGAGTAGCCGGCGCGCGGCGCTTTCGGATCTCCGTTGGCGCGACGCTTCAGATCGTCAATGTAAGCGATTTTGGCATCGTACTGCTTCTCCAGAGTTTCGGGAAGGCCCTTGGTATCGGCCGCGTGGTCGATTTGCCGCTCGACGCGATCGAGAAACGCTGTGTCTTCGAGGTAAGAGCGGTCACCGTCCGGTTTACTACCGCAGATTTCGAGATCGAGTTCAACTTCGACCGGATATCCCCCAATCCGCAGGTTGTCAAAGCGGGATCCAAGGAACGTCACCTTGGGAACGTGGCCGTCGACCATGGGATGCTCCGTCGAAACCTGTGCTACAACACGGTCGGCAGTAAGAATATCCACGACGTTGAAGCCTTCGAGGACGGCGGTCGAGAGCGTCACCCATCCGGCGTGATCGTTGCCGAGGATATCGGTCTTGTGCTTCACCTGAGTGCCGACGACACGCGCGTGGCCGCGCTTGAAAGAGATCAGGCCTTCGATATTGGTCTCGCCGACCTGCTGCGTGATCAGAGTTTCGCGACGCGTATTCTCGAGAACGACGCGGCCGAAGGGCTCAATGGGCTGCTTGATCGGGTGTTCGAGATGTCCCGAAAAAATTTGGGCTTCGGCATGATAAATGTGGGAATATTCGAGGATCGGTCCCGATTCCACAGGTGACTTCGGATGTGCGGCCATTTTGCTGGTTCCTCCCCTTTTTGACTCGCAGTTGGCTTGCGTCGTTCAATTTGAGTTTGACTTACTAAATTGATTTACGACATCGAGGTGAGACAGGCTTAGTTCTGCGTCTTTAATTCGAATGAAGCCTGACCGACCAGCTTGCTATCGCCCGCGGGGGTGACTCCGTGGACTGAAAGAGTGTAACTCCCCGGTGCGCGATTTGCCGCAGGAATTTGGACAGGCCACTGATCGAATCCGGCCGCCTTTTGCTCGGCGGTTACCGGAATGGTGAATGGCCTTTCAGCCTTCCCCGAGGGATCCTGTAACTCGGCGGTGTAATAGGAATAGCTGCCATCCGGCGGGATTCTTACAAAGAGCAGAAAGCCTTTCCCCGGCTGGGCTGCAATTACCGGAGCTTCCGAGCCGAAAGTGCCGACGTTCACCGACGCCCAGGGTAAGACCTGGGGGGCATTCTGCGCCTGCTGCAGATGAGGATAAGTGGCCAGATTCTGATATCCGATGACAAGCAGGAGGGCCAGCATGACGGGTGCGGCAATCGCGGGACGAAGAATGCTTTGGAAGCCTGCTTCGAGGCCGGCAAGCCATCCGGTTTTAGGCTGGGGTGGAACCATTACAGGCCGTCCAGCGGAAACCGGTGCAGGCTTTTCGGCTAACTCAAGCTTGCTTTGTTCTACGAACACAGCTGCAGCTTGCACGTCGGCCGCGCAATCCCTGCAATCGAAGTAGTGCTCTTCAAAGTTGTCGCGTGCTTCGGGATCCAGCTCATTGAGCAGATACCGTTCCGTCAATTTTTGACGAACCACCGTGTCGTGGTCCATGTGGTGCCCCCTCGTATATATCAATAGTGCGCCGGCGCTCCTGGGCGTTGCACCGCTCAGGCGGTATTAAATTCCGGCGCATCATTATTTCTTAAGTACAAAGCCTTAAAGGACTGCTTGGCGCGATGCAGCAGGACGCGCAAATACTCGCGATCGACGCCAAAATCGCGGCAGACTTCATCTTTGTCGCGCTCCTCCAAAAAGACTTCACGCAGAATCCGCCGGTCGCGCTCGGGCATTTGCTCGAGAATCTCGCGAACTTTCTTGGCCATTTCATGGGCATCGAGAATTCCGGGAAGGTCCACGGCAAGGGCTGGAATCTTGTCCTGATAGTCATCCGCCTCCAGGGAATCGAAGCGCGTGTTGGCGCGGTAGTGCTCGAGCAAAACGTTGTTGCAAACCGAATTCACAAAGGAGCCCAGACGCTCGGGATGAAGAATCTTCCCCGCTCTGAGGGCCGCATAAAATCGGGCAAAAGTTTCCTGACGGACATCTTCGATAGCGTCGGTCGAGCGCAGCCGAGATCCGAGCTTCAGATGAATCAGTTTGCTGAAATAAATCCCAAAATGTTCTTGCGTCCGGAAGTCTCCTGCTCGGAGGCGCTCGATATAGGCTTCGTCAAAGGAGTGAAATTGCAAGAACGGCCCCCGAGGGTCGGGAAGTGGCAGACAGTGTAGCACCTGGGAGGGGGGTTGCGGGACAAGAGTTAAGGATTGGGAAATCAGGGGTTTGCGAATCGTATGGCCGCTAAAGCGGCGTCCCACGGGCGAATTGGAGCGGGCAGGGCGCACAGGGAAGTCGAAACTCCTTGGTTAGTTCTCGCTCGGCGGCAGACGGCTGGCTTCTTGGTGCGAGGAAGAAGAGAAACAAAGCGCCGGAACCGCTTCCCCGTCGGCTCCGGCACTTTACTGGATCTCGTCAGGAGTTTCCTGGGAGAGATCCTAAACTGTGGCTCATCGCCGTTCTTCGCGATGTCTTCCACTTATTGGGATAGTGCGGACGGGAAGCAAAACGTTTCAGACTATTTTGACGCGCCGGTTGTGCGGGGGACGCGGCCAGCGGTTCAGTTCAGACCGGAGCGGGGCGTGTGACTTCTAAGCCTGAACGTTAAGAGCACGAATCCCGTAGACCTGCTGTAAAACGGAGGTCGTCGGATCAGAAGTGGACGACGAGCTGTTTGCGTTGAGTGTGGTCAGCAATTCAGAGACGAGTTGCTCAGACTGAGTGGCGGCGCCAGTTTCGCTGGTCTGGGATGGCGAGGCGCTATTCTTAAAATCGCTCTGCACGGTAGTGAGGGCAGATTGCGCGGTAGAGATGTCGCTGGCCGTGAGCGCGCCGCCGAGCGTCGCCAAGTCAGTTGAGAGTTGAGCTTCGTTGGAGTTGGCTCCGCCAGTGGCGGACAATCCCTGATTAATTTGTTGCAGCGTCTGGAATGCGGACTGAGCTCCGTTCAGATTGCCGGACGCAAGATTGTTTTGGAGCGTCTGTAAAGTCTGCTGCAACTGGTTCGAATTGCCGGAGGAAAGAACAAACTCACCAAGGCTGGCGGCAGAGATTGGACTGATCGACATAGGTTTGCCTCTCGAAAGCGGCGATCCTATTGCCGCTTGTCTACCTCATCGGCCAGACGGCTCCTAAACTTTAGGACGTCGCGAAAAAGCGCGATACGAGGCGAGTTACGCCGCGGATGGCCCGGTCACCGTTTTTACGGGTTCAACGACAAGAATTGTGCAAACCAGTGACATGGCGTTGACAAACGACCGACTCGTTGGTCCTAGCATTCGATTGCCGCCAGAACTCAGTGTTCATTGGTTTTGGCCTTGCACAATCCCAAGGAGGGTCTGTATGCAGCGTCACAAGTTCGCTTTTTCTCTCTGTCTCGGTTTCGCGCTAACGCTAGTCGGTAGCGTTGCGCAGGCGCAATATCACCTCACAAATCTGGTTTCGAACCAGGCAAACACGGCAAGACACATGGATCCGCTCCTTGTGAATGCTTGGGGACTCGCGTATGGCCCGGGTGGTCCGTTCTGGATTAGCGACGCGGGCTCAGGCTGGTCGACACTCTATACGGGGTCAGGCGTAAAAGAAGGATTGCAGGTTGTGGTGCCGTCAGCTTCCGGCGCGGGTCCCGGGTCGCCCACGGGAATCGTGTTCAACGGTTCCTCCGATTTTCAAGTGGGAGGATGGACGGCGTTCTTCTTGTTCGCGACGCTGGATGGAACGATCAGCGGATGGGCGCCGCAGTCGAATCCGAATGAAGCGATCATCGCAGTCAATAACTCGGCATCGCACGCGATGTATACCGGATTGGCGATTGCCAGCAACGCCTCGGGCAACTTCATTTACGCCGCCGATCTGAACAATAATAAAGTCGATATGTATGACGGGAGCTTCAACCTTGTTACTTCATTTACGGATCCCAACCTCCCAGCGGGGTATGCACCGTTCAACGTGCAAGACATCGGCGGCTTGTTGTACGTGGCTTTCGCGCAGGCGGATGAAGCGCCGGGGGGATACGTTGATATTTTCCAGGAAGACGGAACCTTTGTGCGAACCCTGGCTTCTGGCAAGCCCTTGAACCAGCCCTGGGGCTTTGCCGTTGCGCCCAAGAACTTCGGGGCACTCAGCAACACTCTGCTGGTGTCGAATAACACAAATGGTGGCACGATTAACGCCTTCAACATCGAGACGGGCGCGTTCGTCGGAACCGTGAAAGACACGGATGGCAAGAGCATCGTAATCAACCAGCTTTGGGGAATTGAATTTGGCGGTGGAACCTCGAAGGACGGAGCCACCAATCAGCTGTTCTTCACGGCCGGGCCACATAACAATCTGGCGGGAACGTTTGGCGTGATTTCGTACAAGTAGCCTTGAATCTGGCATAAAGCACAGCAAGGACATGAGAACATTGAAGGCCGCCCCGCCCAGGTGGCCTTTTCTGTTGGATGGGAGCGCGAATTGTTGCAAAGGTCCAGAGGGTCGATTAGTCTATTGTTCTGCAGCCTCATCCAAGACGCCGGGATGGCGGAACTGGCAGACGCAGCGGACTCAAAATCCGCCGACCTTCGGGTCTTGGGGGTTCGACTCCCCCTCCCGGCACCATTGACACCTAAGTAGCTTTCCCTTCAACACGGAAGTTCAGCGACCGCCGTATCCTACCGCCTTCCGACCGTTTGCCCCAGACTTGCTGTTATCCCCTACCGGGGATTCTCATGGCAAACCGCAAGGCAAGCATCTGGACGTATAAGAAGGTGGACGGCAAGTGGCGCTATTGCAAGCCGCTGATCGGTCGGAACAACAAGATTAAGCCGGAACCGGGAGTCAGCTACTACATCCGCTGGCGCAAAGGTGACAAGACCATCTGGCAAAAGTGCAGCAGCGCGGCTGACGCGGCGGTCGCAGTGGAACGTCAGGAAGCCTACCTGACGGCATTCGCACACGGTCTGACGCCAGCGCAGACGTTCAAGCAACCACCGACGTACATCCTGTTCTCCACGCATCTCGCGCCGTGGCTGGAAGAGTATCGCCTGTCCCATCGCAAGGAATCACACGCGCTGATGGAGTCCACGCTGAACGAGTTCCACGGCTGGTGCAAGAAGGACTACATCCCGAAGGTCGGTCGCGTTGATCTGCTGCGCTATCGTGCGTGGTGCATCGAGACGCAGAAAAACAAACCGCGCACCGCTGCTAACAAGATGCTGCGAGTCAACCAGTTCATCCGATCCGTCCTTGGTCTGCCTGACGGCAAAGGTCCGGTGACCATCAAGGACGCGAAATTCACGGAACTGGAACCAACCGTCTATACCGACGATGAACTGGTGGAATTCTTCAAGCACTGTGACTCGTGGCGCACAGCCATCTTCAAGACGTACCTGATGGCTGGCTTGCGCAAGGCGGAACTTGAGAACCTGACGTGGGAAGACGTGGATTTGAAAGCCGGGACGATCCGCGTATCGTCCAAGCCTGATTGGGAACCGAAGACGTGGGAAGAACGCACCATCGAAATTCCCGATGAACTGGTGACGATCCTGACCGAACTGCCGCACCGTGGGAAGACGGTGTTCGCCAACAGCAGCGGGAACATGTACACGCACTCGTGGGACGACTGCAAGGCGATTGGCGAGAAGGCGAAGATCGCTGACTGCCATCCGCACAAATTCAGGTCAACATTCGCCACGCGGACGTTGCAGCTTGCCGATTTGAAGACGGTTCAGAGTTTATTGGGACACCGGGACATCGCCAGCACAATGAGGTATCTGGCGCGTGCATCCAGCAAGAAGACGCGAGAGAAGGTCAACGCGGTCTGGGCGTAGTAGAATGATGACCCCTCCCTATTTCCCGTTAAAAGAAGGGAAGATTGTATGTTCCAAACTCAATGTGCTAATTGTGGACAACCGCGAGGCTTTGCGCGGCGGCTCGGATTTGGCACGTTTTTTATGGTGCTTATCACCTTCGGACTTTGGCTGTTTGTGATTCCGTTTTATCCGAAGCGGTGTTCAGTATGTGGTTGCGTTCGCTCCTCAACGAACATAAAAGATGCTGTGGCACAACGCAGCCCGTGGGAGATTATTGGCTTGGTAGTAGTGGTGCTGGTGATATTGGTTGCCGTCTTCTCTAACAAATCGGAAGATAAACCAACACCAACCTCAATCACGGACAACGGGTCTGTTTCCAGTGCTGTTGCTCCAGCCAACGTAGAGACCGCCAGCCACGTTGAAAACCACGAGCTTAAAGTATCGCCCAATTATTTTGGCGGAAATCCTGTCAGCGATGGTCGCACATATAGCATCGCCCTGATTGCGGCGTCTGAAATTCCAGTGGGAACTGAATTGTTCGCGCAGGGAAAGATTGTGAGTTTCGGTTTCGCTAGCGTCAGGTCTAGACCGTTTGCTGTGCTGGAGGATGAGCAACAGACGGAAAAGATGCTGTTATGTGCAATGGGCGCGGATGAAGGCGCAGAGGTCATTTCTCTCTATCATCTACATGAAGCTGTGCAGGTGTATGGCGAGTACATGGGCATCTTAAGCATCGCTGGCAACCCCAGTATGCCAACTTTCAGTAATTGCAAAGTGGCTAGTCCTACGGACAAGGTTGTGCGACCGCAATCCGTCGCGCCAGTTGCGACTCAAATGCCAGAAGCTACGAGTACCACGACCGCTGATAGCAGTGTCGTCCCATCTGAGAAAGACACGAATGCCTCAATACCGGAAGCGACGGAGACGGACACATTGACAGGCGTTTACTCAGGGAAGGTTCACAACACGTCGGCTAGGCTTTCGGCGACCTTCGACACGATGATTCAGGTGGAACAAGGTAGTGCCATATCAGGTTGTATGCGTGTCCATCGACCGCTTTATGGCAGCGGCAGATTGAGCGGAGAGTCCCGACCATTGCAAGTGACCTTTTCGGTGCCAAGTTCTGTGGGCGTAATTCGCTTCACAGGGACTAGGACCGGGGAGAGTATCGCAGGAACGTATGTTGTTCAGCGGAACGGCATCTCGGCAGAATACGGTGAGTTTGAACTGCACCGAGATAGGGATTTGCCAGCCGCTTTCAATACCCAGAATTGCCCTAACGATTCCGCTGTTAATTAGCGGGGTGCGCCGTCTATCTCTTCGAGAAGTCTTTCAGCTTTAGGAAACTCTCGAATATTTATTGGCGGGAAGGTCGTGCGCCACTTTCCGCACAAGTGAAAAAGGGGCTGGCGGCCGCTTTCCCAAAGTTCGACGAAAGTCAACTACGCAAGTACTTGCGGAGCGGGCGAGTCGAGTTGCGTGACGTGCTCTTTCTTTCCCATGCGAAACCTCGCGATGCGGCGCAGGCGAGTGTGTGGAGGAAATTGATCTGGAGGCGCCTTGGTTAGGCGCCTTTTTTCCAAGTTGTGGCGCAGTTGCGCGACCAGCGTCGGCGCAGCCGTTTTCTAGAGGCTCCGAGCCTTTGGTGAGTTGGATCGAAAGCTGCGGACGGGTTAAAGTAAGGAATCGATGCCTTCCCGGTTCCAGCCCAGATGCGCCCGCCCGTCGCTCATGATCTCGGCCGTTATTATGTTGAGCTGTTCGGTACATAGCTTTGGACAATCGTCTTCGGCGACCACCGCGGCAAATCCTCCGCAAGAAAAAGTCAGTGATCCGGCAGCCGGCCAGTCTCCGGATACTGGAGTACACGGAGCGATCGTCGGTACGGTGTTTGACCAGAGTGGGGCCGTCGTGGGCGGAGCGCGAGTGCGCCTCACTCCGCAAGGTGCTCCGAATCAAGGGGATTCGTCGAGCCAGGATGCCGTATCGGGCGCCGACGGCCAGTTCTCTTTTAGCAATGTCGTGCCCGGTCCGTTCCAACTCACAATTTCGTCGGCGGGCTTTGCGAGCATGACATTGTCTGGAATTCTGCATCCTGGCGAGATCTACAATTCCGCAAAGATCGCTCTGGCGGTTGCTGAAAACGTCACGGATGTCGAGGTCGGTGTGTCGCAGACGGATGTGGCGGAAGAAGAAGTAAAGATCGAAGAGAAACAGCGCGTGCTCGGCGTGATTCCCAATTTCTATGTGAGTTACGCTAAGCATCCGGTGCCGCTATCCCCGAAACAAAAATTCGGCCTGGCATGGAAAACGGTCATTGATCCATTCACTCTGGTGGTGGTAGCTGGGGCGGCAGGGGTGGAACAGGCGCAAAATCACTTCTCCGAATACGGGCAGGGAGCGCAAGGATATGGCAAACGCTTCGGTGCGAACTATGCCGACACCGTCTCGGGAACGTTCATCGGAGCTGCCATTCTGCCAGTGCTTTTGAAACAGGATCCACGGTATTTTTACAGGGGGACGGGAAGCACCGAATCCCGATTTTTCTACGCCATTGCGAATTCGGTAATCTGCAAGGGTGACAATGGACGGTGGCAGCCCAACTATTCGAATGTTCTCGGAAGCCTGGCGGCGGGCGGTATTTCGAACATCTATTATCCCTCGCAGGATCGGGATGGAGCGGAGCTAACCTTTGAGAATGCGGCGATCGGCGTGGGCGCGACCGCGATCGGTAACATATTCCAGGAATTCCTCATACGGAAACTGACGCCGAAGTCGAGGCGGGGTACGGACGAACAATAGCGGGTTCTCAGCGTAAGAAAAAACGGGGCGCCGCCCACGCGGTGCCCCACCTACCAGCAACTTGATCCAGACATCGTTACGCAAGCCGTCTACCGCCCGAAAACTATTTATTTTCGTTCAGTGATCCGGCGCCAAACTCCTTGCGCTGGGGAATTGGCCGCGCTGCTCTGGCGGCGGCCACTGCCGGCATGGCGGCCGCTGCTCCGTAGCGTTCGAGCAGAACGGGTACCATGGCGCCTTCGGCCTCTTTGACGAAGGTAAGCTTATTTTCGCCCAGCATATCGACGCGTATGAAATCCCCCAGCTTCACCTGTCCGGTAGCGACGAGGTTAGCGAGCGGGAATACGAGGTGCCGTTCGATTGCACGTTTGAGATGACGCGCTCCATATTTTGGATCCGTTCCCTCGGCCAGCAGAAATTCTTTGACCTGCGGCGTGCAGTTGAACACGAACTGGTGCGCGCCAGCTGCCATCAGAACACGCTGTTGCACCATGCCCAGTTCAATTTCAAGAATCTGGCGCAGATCATCCGAACGCAGGGTCTTGAAGACCACAACCTTGTCGATTCGGTTCATGAATTCGGGGGCAAATTTGCGGCGGGCGGCATCCACGGCAGAGCGGTTGATCTTTTCGTCGAGCGAATTATCGACTTGCACCGCTCTTGGTGCAAAACCGAGTCCACCATCCACGAGACCGTTCATCTCGGCAGCGCCCAAGTTCGAGGTCATGATGATGATGCAGTTGGAAAGATCGACGCGGCGGTTGTCGCCGAGCGTCAAAGTGGCCTTGTCGAGGATCCCGAGCAGCAACTGCCAGAGCGAGTCCGAAGCCTTCTCGATCTCGTCGAAGAGCAGGATGGAGAGCTTCAGTTTATCCGTGTGCCACTGATTGAGCGCCTCTTGCGTGAGCAAGGGGTGCGTCTCGCGATGTCCGAGGTAGCCTGGAGGCGAACCAATGAGTTTGGCAATTTCGTGCGAGTGCTGAAACTCGGCACAGTCGATCTTGATGCAGGCGCGGGCATCGCCAAAAAGGGATTCCGCTACCGCTTCGACGACGCGGGTCTTACCAGAGCCAGTCGGCCCCAGAAACAGAAGATTGCCTACCGGACGACTGGGCGCGTTGAGGCCGGCCAGAAACATCTGATAGATTTCCGCGACCTTTTCGATCGCCTGATCCTGACCGACAATCTTGCGGCGCAAGGCGGTTTCAAAATCACGGGCATCTGTGCTGCGGCGGGTCGGATCGAGTACGGTGGCAAGGTTCGTTCTCATCGTTTCGGGCCCTTGTTTCCTTTCCGGGAAATAGCTGGTCTCTGGGAAACGCTTCTCTGCGAAACTGCTCATTTTTGTCACTCGCTTCTGTCGGGAGGAAGATGGAATTCCTAACCCACTCTCCCCTTGTGCAAGCCGCTCGCCATCCGCCAGGGGCTTGGTAATTGCCCGCTACTCATCGTTTTAGATGCGGCTACAGCCTCCGAAGCCCGTTTGCCGAGATACTCACAGTTTCCCCAGGAGAAATTTTTTGCAGTCTGCAGGAACTTCGCTCAACGCCTAGAATGAATCCTGCGCCCATGTCCGGTAAGCCGTTACCACCTTGAACTGACGTAACTGGCGGCCAAGGTTACCTGCAGCCGACAATCGGATGTAGATTTTCTTCCCTGGAGAACAGTCTTGTTCCGATTTTCGACGGCCCAACCGGCAGAGCGACACTCAAACCCAAGCATCTTAAACCCGTTTTGGAGAACCCAGTTCTCGGTGGCAAGTGTCGCCGCGTTCTTTCTCCGGTTCGCGGTTTCCAGTGTGCTGCTTTCTCTTCCCGCAGCCGCCGTGCAAAATCCGCACGGCGTGCAGTTGATGCAAGTTAAAGCTGAAACCACAAAAAAGAAGGAAGCGCCTCCGCCTCTGATCGCGCCGCCCGGTTGCGAAGTCTACCAAGCCCAGCGTGGTGATAGTCTTCCGTCAATAGCGCGCAAATATCTGAAACGCACGAAGTACCTGACTTCATCGGAACTCTCCGATGCGATCCGTGCGGCCAACCACGATCGTCAGGGAATCTTCCTGAAATCCGGGGAGCAGATCATCATTCCCGGAATTCTCGAATCCGCCATTCTAGAGAAATCTGTGCCGGTTGCAAGGGATTTCGAAGTTCGCGCCATTTATTTGACGGGAGTCATGGCAGGCAGCGATCACGGGCTCCGGATTATCCGCCACTGGCGCGAGGTGGGCGGCAACGCTGTGGTCTTCGATATTAAGGATAGCGACGGTATCGTCAACATCGCCTTTGACCATCCGCTGGCCTCCGGGCAGCGCCATTACATTCCCGACTTGCCGAAGTTTGTGCACTTCCTGCATTCGGAAAATATGCATGCCATCGCTCGCATTGCTATTTTTCGCGACGAGCACCTGGTCACGACCCATCCTGAACTGGCGGTGAAATCGCTGCGTACAGGAGAGGCTTGGCGGGAGAACGGCAAACTGGTGTGGACCGACCCTTCCAACCCGAAGGTGCAGGATTACGACATCGCACTGGCGAAGTTTGTAGCACAGTCGGGCGTGGACGAAGTGCAGTTTGATTACGTACGTTTTCCAGCGGAGGGCGATCAGAAGGACGCTTCTTTCACATATCAGACCGAGCATCCGGATCACCCCACGAAACTGCAGCGCTCGGACGTGATCGCCAACTTCCTGGATCACGCCTACACCCAGATTCATCCGAGTGGCGTGCTTCTTTCGCTCGATGTATTTGGAATTATGGCTTGGCAACGTTCTGTGGATCTTGCCCACACGGGGCAGGATATTGTCGCCATGTCGAAGCATTGCGACGTGCTTTCGCCGATGATTTATCCTTCCCATTTCTTTGGCATGGATGGCATTGCCCACCCGGGCGACGCGCCCGAGCACTTTATCGGCGAATCGATGGACCGCTTCAAACTTATTACGAAGGATAGCGGCGTGGTGATTCGTCCCTGGCTTCAGGCGTTTGCCTGGCGGACGAAGACGTATTCTCCGCAGTACGTTGAAGTTCAGATCGAAGTTGCGAAAGAAAAGGGTGGAGTAGGATTTCTCTTCTGGAACGCTAATAACGATTATTCGAAACCCTATACCGCCATGCCCGAGATGCGAGCCGCGAAAGGGAAATATTTCCGCGGCGATGAGGTAGGCGCGAAACCGGAGCCCACGACAGCTACGCCAGTGGCCTCTACCGCAGCGCTAGGTCAACCAGGGGTAGAGCGGGGGCCCGTGCTAGTACCCGTTGATCGAGTGCATCAAGATCAGAAGATCTGGCGCCACTAAACTGCGCTAAAGAGATTCTGGATCGACGGCCCTTTCCGCGGCCGCATGAAGCGTCGGTTCCGCCACAGCCATTCGGAAAATAGCCATCCCACATCTTCGTAGACACGTAGACGCGGCAGTCTCGCAGGTGCGTCAGGCCCGGCGCTAGCGCCCTCTCAAATCGCCATCTCGACCAAATGGGTAAAATCAGACCTCAGTCGAATCCCGCCCAGGAGGCATGGATGAGCGGCACTCTATATATAGTGATTGAACATTTCAAGAACGATGACGCTCTGCCGGTCTATCGCCGCTTTCGCGACCAGGGACGACTGGCGCCCGCCGGTTTGACCTACGTCGCGAGCTGGGTTAGCGAAGATTTAAGCCATTGCTATCAGGTTATGGAGACTGAAGATCGCGCGCTCCTCGATCAGTGGATGGCGAATTGGGCCGACATCGTCGATTTCGAAGTGAAAGCTGTGATTACATCTCCTGAGGCGGTGCAAAGGATTGCGCCCAAACTTTGAAACTGTAGAAACCAGAAGCAGACTTGCGGGTGACCGCGTCTATCTGTAGCGTGTTATGTACTCTTCGACGGAGTTCGTTGAATTTTCGATCGAGTCATAGCCAGCGTTGGAACGGTAGAGGATTCACTCACTGGATGGGTAAGCGTCGCGAGCCTCGGAAACAGATTCAGGTGCCGGTGCGGATCTTTGGCACCGACAGCAGCGGAAATGTTTTTTCCGAAGCCGTGGTCACCGTCAATGTAGGGCAGCAGGGAGTGGAGGTGAGCGGCGTGCGTTCCGAAGTGAAGAGTGACGAAATCCTCGGATTAACCTATGGCACGAATCGAGCGCGCTTCAAAGTGCGGTGGATCGGCACGCCCGGAACTCCCAAGGCCGGTCATCTCGGCTTGCAGAATATCGCTCCCGAGAAGCCTCTCTGGGATTTCGAGCTGCCCTCTGCCGGACCAGACAATTTTCAGGCGCCCGTGGTGCAGCAGCGCAGTCATTCTCGAATCGAGTGCCGGAATTCGGTGGAACTGCACACTCCGGAAGGCGCTTCCTTCTGGGCTACCATCGCCGACCTGAGCGTCGCCGGTTGTTATGTGGAAATGGCGATTCCGCTGCATCGGGGAACCAAGGTCAACCTGGGAATCTGGATTGGAGAGAACAAAGTTTGGGCTGACGGTGAAGTCGCCTACAGCACGCCCGGGCTAGGCATCGGCGTGAAATTCAACAAAGTTTCTCTATCGGACCTCGATCGTATCCAGCAGTATCTCGCTCCCTTGGCCAAGTTTGCAAGAAAGCCGAGTTTTTAAGTTCCCGCCCGCGATCCGCAGGCTGTTCAAAATCTGCACCCTTCAGCCAACCATCCCCGGAATCCCGACATCTACTTGCCCGCTGCTTCCTAAGTTTTGCGGTCGAGAATCTTTTGAATGCCGCTCTGTAAGGCGAGTTTCGGGCAACCCTTGCTGTGCACGCCCTCAGACCTCTCCTCCAGTAAGTTCAGAAGTCATAGTTCAGAAGTCATAGTTAAGTAGTCATAGTTGAGTAGTCCTAGTTTGGAGCGCGCATCCTGCCAGACGGGATTCGCCAGCCAAGGCATTTTGAGGGAACCGCCAGGATGGATGCCAAAAACGGCTCGGACGAACATGACTGGAACTCCGAGCACAATCTTCTGCAGCGACTCCCGTCTTTCTTTGTAATCGGCCCTCCGCGGACCGGGACAAGTTGGCTGCACACAGTGCTGCGTCATCGCGCATGGCTGCCAGATCCCACCAAAGAAACTCGATTTTTTGACCGGCACTTCCATCGCGGACTGGATTGGTACAGCTCCCATTTCCGCTGCGCCGGAGCGGACCGCCCGATTGGAGAAATCTCTCCTACTTACTTCGCATCTCGCGATGCGCTGGGGCGGATTGCCCGATTGATTCCGCAGGCCAGGATCGTTTGTACCTTCCGCGACCCGGTTGATCGTGTGGTATCCCTCTATCGCCTGAAACGAGCCTATGGGCTGATTCCATGGAGCTTTGAAGAGGCGCTCGTGCAAGACCCGGAACTGCTGGAGTCAAGCCGCTACGGAACTTACTTTCAATTGTGGCGGCAGACTTTCGGTAATTCTCAAGTGATAGCGACGATCTACGAAGACATGCTGAGCGATCCCCAACCTTACTTGGACAAGATCTCGAGTTTCGTGAGTGTGCCCAGAATCAAGTTGACTAGGCAACTGATGAGTCGCGTTCTCGCCTCAGAGAGTATGACCCAACCACGCAATTACCGATTGACGCGTGGTGCGGCCATGCTTTCGGAGTGGGCTCGAGCCAAGCGACTCGACACGCTTGTGGCCAGGGCGAAGCGCCTGGGCCTGCTTAAGTTTTTCGTGGGCGGAGGACCGGGATTTCCGGAGATCTCGGAGCAGCGACGGCAACAGTTATACGAGGTCTTTCGCCCGGAAGTGGAAAAGCTGGAGGGCCTGCTAAATCGCGATCTCTCAGCTTGGAAAAGTCTAGCGCCAGCAAACCAATACAATAGTTATGAAGCACCCGCTGTTCGCACGCGCTAGGCTAGTACGCATTCAGTTGCACCTTATCTAGCCACACGTTATAGGGCTCCTCTTTGTAGTTGCCATCCATTTGGAAGGCGATGTCGATTTCTTCTTGAAACCAGTTTGGTTGTGCCGTGTAGTACGTATCGACCGAGTAGTTGTTGTCATTCACGCTGAGACTTATGTAGTGAACCTGGTTTCCCACACGTTCAAAATTCCAAACAACATGAATCCATGTTTTGGAAGGGAAGTGTGCGCACGGGACCGCCGTCGGGCGCCACACGTTGTTGTAGTCGTCCCAGATATCCCACCTGCCGGTCTGATTGAAATCGCACTGCGTGCCGAAGGTCCAGCGCGTACCGCCGAAAGTCTGGTTTACATCGAATTCCAGGGACTGGGGCGCATCTCCGACATCGACGTAGAAGTAGAAATCATAAGTGAAATGGCTGACGCTATTGCCGCCGCCAAAGGGGCTCCAATAGAGTTCGTTGGAGTAAGGCTTTGTGCCTCCCAATAAACTGAAGCGCGCAGAGGAACCATCGAGCGAGGGAGAAGACTGCTCCTGCGTTAGCGTGGAACTGGCGACGCCCAGACCCGCCGCACAAGTGAGGCCAGTGGCTAACTGTGCCGAACAGGAAACCCAGTTTGGAAAATTCTGTATACCACTTACGCCAGGGGCTTGCGCCGTCACGTTCACTTGACTGGTCGTCGTCGCGATGTAACCCGCCACGTCTTCGGCCACTATCTCTACAGTATGTTGCCCATTCGGCATCCAGATGTACTGGTTGATGTTGGTGGACGGTGTGTAAAGGACCGCCTCTCCGTCAACATATAAACGCATCGTGTAGATCGGGTCCGGAGGGGTAGCGGTGGCCATGATCTGCACGGGAGAAGTAACTTCTGGGGGTGCGGCGCTGGCACTCTGCTGATTTGCGGGGCTCGATATCGCAAGGGGAAATCCGCACAGGGCTTGTGGTGGAGGTTCGGTCGCAGGCGGCACCACGCCGGTATTTGCAGGTGGCGTCGGGGTTACCGGACAGTTCGCAACGTTGGCCGGCAGGCCCTGGCAAGTGCACAGCAGTATCAGTAAGAACGTTATCGCGGTCGCGGAAAGAAACCATCCGGCATAAGTGCGTGGGCGTGCTTCTGAATCACGTCCGGGGTCAGTGCCTAAGTCCCCGGTACCGCGGAGCATCGAGTCTGACGAATTCCTTTCAAATATCCTCCCCATGATCAGCGCTTAGCTCCAAATCTCGTCATCTCTTTCGACTTTTGAAATTGTTCTTTCGCCTGCTCGGCATTCCAAGAGCCCCAGCATCTAGTACGCGGTCAGTTTTACCTCATCGAGCCAGACATCATAGGACTGCGCTGGGTCCGGGATGTCCATCTGGAAAGCTACATCGATCTCTTCGAGAGTCCAGTTCTGCTGATAGTCATAGTAAGTGTCGACGTTGTAGGTTTGGTCGCCTATTTCGAGGCTAATATAGTGAACTTGGTTGCCTACCCGCTCCACGTTCCAGACAAGATGAGTCCATGTATTGGCGGGGAATGCGTCGCAAGGAACGTTGGTCTCGCGCCACACAAAATTTGCATCATCCCAGATGTCCCACATGCCCGGCGATTCGCCTTTGAAATTACATTCCGATCCCCAAACCCAGCGGACGCCGCCAACTCCCTGATTGATGTCGAACTCCAAAGCCTGGGGTGCTGTGGGATCCTCGAGATAAAAGTAGAGGTCGTAGGTGAAGTGGCTGGGCTGGTTGCCGCCCTCGACGGGGTTGAAGTACAGCATGTTGGAATATGCCGGCCCGCTAATGTGAAAGTCCGCGGACTGTCCATCCATGGCAGGCGAGGTCTGGTTTGGCGTTAAGGTCGACGTCGCACCAGGAGTTCCGGAGGCACAAACTTGCCCCGCCCGTCCGGATCCCGCCGGAAAGTCGGCGGAGCAATTCTGCCATTGCGACATGTCTTGAATATTGCTGATCGTGTTCTGCCCCTGCGAACTCACGGTCACGCTGTATATGGCTGCGGAAACGTATCCCTGGTTGTCCTCCGCCATGACTTCAAGTTGATGTTTGCCCGGAGACATCCAGATTTGTGTGTCGATGGAGCTGTTGAAGGTGAAATAAACGGCGAGCGTGTCGACGTAGACTCGCATGTAGAAAATTGGATTCGTAGGGGTCGCTGATGCCACGACGTGAGCCGGCGATGTGACGGTGCCACCATCCGTAGGCTGCGAAATTGTCAGCGGAAAATCGCCCGAACCCGTGGAAAGCGGGGGTTGCGTGGCATCGAGATCGGGCGGCGCGGGCAAGTTGCTCGTCGCCGGTGTCCAGGTGATCGCGACCGGTGGCGTCTGCGGATAGCTTTTCTGGGTAGGGGAAGGGCCAGGATTACTATTGCTCCCTGAGCCGCACGCCGCGAGCAGCGCGATAGGCACGAATAGGCCGACAGACTTGGCCAGTATCGAGAAACGTCGTTTGCGACGGCAGGAATGATTTCCTGAGTAGAAGTTGAATGCAGACCGCTCCACTGAATCCTCCAACCACGCGGGTTCGGTCGTAACCAGCAGTCGCGATTCCAGGGCTGGCATCGCCCTCTGCGGCTGCTGGACGCACTTCTAGACGCGTGGCGCACAGTAATGGTTATCAGGGAGTTCTAGATTTCGAACAATACCGCGCTTCTGGTAAACCCGGTGAGACAAACCCTCATCTGAAACCTGAATTATCGACCTGAGAAGTAGTGTCTCCCGTCGAAGATGCCAAGAATAGAAGATGGCGAGATACAAACAAGATACAAAAAGGAGAGCGCAAGCAGCTGAAAGAGCGGACAGCGTCGCTGATTTCTTCTCTGCCGTGCTGGTCCCGCCTTGGGGGAAGTGCAGTCGGGTATCAAAGCTGCGACTTGGCTTCGGTGAATGTAGCTCTTCGTGAAACTTCCGTAATAGTTACTAGCTCTACCCTCTGGCGGCCACGGTTGTGTGCTGTCCTATGAGCGCTTCGAGTAAGTTCCGCAAACTCAGCGTCTTGGCAGGTATCCGCCAAACTGGCTTCTGGTCGCCGCTTGTGGACCCGGCGCCGCCAAGGCAAGTAACTTGCCACCGGCCTCCTAGTTACTCTTACCGAAAGGCCACCTACCCTGCGACATCGGGCCATGTACCGTCGTGTTTGGTTGCCCTACTCTGGTGTCAGTTCAACACACAACACCGGAGACCAAAATGAAATTCCTCCTCTCGATTCTCCTGTTAAGCGCGGCTATGCAAGCTCAGAATTTTGCCGTAAGCAGCTTTGCACTTCCGAAGGAACACACCGCGCATCCCTTTTGGACTCTGGAAAACAAAGTAGGCGTCAGCCTTCTCGCCGGACTCGTCGCCGCCGATGCCATCACCACGCAACGGGGCTTGAACGAAGGGTTGCGTGAGACGAATCCGCTGATGCGCCCCTTTGTGACGCGCGGTGCGGCCGGAGAGGCTGCCGGTTCGGCGCTCGGATTTGGCGCGGGTGTGGGAGTGGCGTATTTTCTGCACCGCACGCATCACTACAAATCGGAGCGTATCGCAATGCGCCTCATGGTTGCAGGCGAGAGCGGATTTGTGGTCAATAACATTATTGCGATCCGGTAGCCCCCGGCGCCCCGCCTCCAAATTTCTTAAGAGCGTGCAGCGAAACAGTTAGCGTCAGCACTCACAAGAAGGGCCGTGTTCGAATCAGCGGCTGGCACGCTCACCTACTACACATAGAGTTCATAACCGTCGGCTCATAACGTACAGCCCCCGACTGTGAAGGAGAGTCTCGTGAAAAGTCTATCGGTTGTCGTCCTCACACTTGCACTCATGTCGAGTGCGTTCGCTCTACCCAACGCTCCCACACCGCAAGCCTCGGATAGCTGGACTTTCCATCGAGAATTGGATGGACTCTTCGGCCTGACCATCAGCCAGCCCGTGGGCATGATCTCCAATCGCCCCTGGCTTGGTCTCGTCGCTGGCATCGGAGCCGGCGTCGCGGATGAGGCGAGGTACGGACAGAATTTCAACTCGGGACATCTTGCGGTAATCAGCGGCGGAGCGTTTGCAGGATACGCCATCAACAAAGTGATCCAGCACTACGACCGCAAGCATCAGCGCCGGATCGCAGCCGTTACTTTTTAACGAAACTCAGGGCGCACGACACGCACCGTCATCACCTGATTTTTTCATAGCAACGACGCAAAGGTTGAGCACGGTTAATGCAGACTCTTGGAAACCTCTGCTCCCTTCCAAGTTATAATTTGATTCTGGAAAGCGGACTTTCTTGGATCGTAATTTTTCGATCCGATAGAGAAATCCCGAGTCGCTTCCGCGAATCTTTGTGGCGAAGGAGTCTGCATGGCGATTCAGAAGACGGACAAGATCTGGCACAACGGGAAGTTCATCGCGTGGGATGACGCTACCCTGCACGTGATGTCACACGTTGTGCACTACGGTTCATCCGTGTTTGAGGGAGTTCGCTGTTATGCGCTGCCCAGCGGCCCGGCCATTTTTCGCGCCACCGAGCACATGCAGCGTCTGATTGATTCGGCCCGCATTTACCGCATCGATGTCCCCTTCACGCGCGACGAGATCCTGAACGCCATGATCGAACTCGTGAAGCATAACGGGGTCTGGCCATGCTACATCCGACCGATTGTTCTGCGCGGATATGGCGAGGCGGGCGTAAATCCCTTTAATTCGCCGACTGAGGTGTATATCGCGAACTATCCCTGGGGAAAATATCTTGGGACTGACGCCAATGAGGGAGTGGACGTCTGTATTTCGTCGTGGACGCGAATCGCGCCGAACACTCTTCCAGCCATGGCCAAAGCGGGCGCCAACTACATGAACTCGCAGCTCATCAAGATGGAAGCGATCGTCAATGGCTACTCCGAAGGCATCGCGCTCGATGTGAACGGATATGTGAGCGAGGGTTCCGGCGAGAATCTTTTTGTGATCCGCAACGGCGTGTTGCATACCGCCCCTCTGGGGAATTCCGTGCTGCCGGGGATCACTCGGGACTCGGTTTTGCAGATTGCGCGCGACTTGGGTATCAGGATTCTGGAGCAGCAAATTCCGCGCGAGTCCCTTTACATCGCCGACGAAGTTTTCTTTACGGGCACTGCGGCAGAGATCACGCCGATTCGCTCCGTCGACAAGATCGCTGTCGGCGCGGGCAGGATCGGGCCGATGACCAAGTCGCTGCAAGTTGAGTTTTATGGCATCGTGCGCGGAGAAAAGGTCGACCGGTACGAATGGTTAACGCCAATTCCGGTGGGCGCCAAGCAACCCGTCACTGTTTAGGGCCGTGCGAAACATCCCTTGGGATTGAAGGCTTATTCGTTTTGCTTATAGGCCCTGATTTCGTCCCGAACGGCTGGCAGCGCGCCCTTGCCCCATAGGTTTGCGGGTTCGATTTCGTCGTTCGTGTTGGCGTCGAAGCCTTCGTCGGGTTTCGCAAATTCATTGAATTGGTGGAGCACGAGGAAGATCGGGTCAAGTTGCTCCGCATACACCATGAACGAATCGAATGTGTTGTAACCGTCGTCAGGCCCGAAGCGCAGCGCATCGTCCGGACAGTAAGGAAGCGATTCCGGATGCGGGCATCCCCACCCGCTTTGTCCAGCCGTCGCGATCGATACCGTGAGATTTTCCACTCTCGATCCCGCCAGATTATAAGAAGGATAGTACGGGCATAACGGCTGACTGCAGGATGGGTTGAGCCGGTCCACCCAACTCCAGAATCCGTAGACCGGACTGATTTCGACCGGACCGTCCGGCGTGCCCGGATTCACCCACAGTGCTGGTTGGCTATCGAGATAGCCTGCCATCAAACGGAATGTGTATTTCTCGCTGATCTCGGGATGTTGCGCTAGAAACTCCTCCAGCCGAAACCACAGCGGATGTTGCGTCGGATCAGGATTTTGCCCCGCTCCCAGAAAAATCAGCATCAGCGGCTTGCCCTGATAGACAACTGCCAGATTCGGATACTCACTCAAGCGTTTACCGAAATATTCAATCTCTTTTTCGAATGCCGTCTTTCCGTCGAGATCTTTGAACAGCACATTGGCGTCAATGCCGCCCAACAAAGGAATCAGTTTCATCCGCGTTCCCAGCGCCGACCACGCCGGGTACAAATTTCCCGTATTATCGCGAATATTCTGGTTGTATCTTCGAAACGCCGGACTGCAATTGCCAATGTACTTTTTAGCGAACCATTCGCTGTCAAAGATGCAGCTCACATTGTTGGTGACTTCGCTGATCGCCGCATCCACGCCCATTCCTTCGAGCCATTCGACATGCTGCTGGATGATGGCGGGGTCGGCGCTATCATAACCGCCGCCAACGGATTGCATATCCGCGGACTGCAGCAATGGCATAGCGGAACTGCCCTGAAAATTGGCAGCTTCCGGACCGAACCACGCCTCGTATTCCATCACTGCGATGCGGCTTTTCTCGTTAACAATCAGCGGACCGGATGCCAGGTTGGCTGGTTGTGCGGCAGCGAGCGACCCTGCCATCGCAACGGCAAAAATCGTCGCCATCGCTCGTACAGAGTCCGTCGATATTATGCGAATCGGCGAAAACCAAGGATGTGGTCTCATATTTGAGATTTCCTCGAGCGCCCGGCTGGCACCCACTCAGACGATCGTTTGCAGCAGTAACAATAACCCGCCCGCTCTTCTGAAGTTTCGCGGCGCCTTAAGTATCGCGCTCCATTATCGCTCTCTACGAATGAGCCAAGCCGTGCTAGCATTTTCAGCGTACCGATCGGATCCGGCATGAGACGGCAAACTTCCTCGCTTTCGGAACTCCCGGCAGCCCTTGCTGCTTCGATTCTTGCGATCCTGATCTTCGGATCGCCGCAGGCGTTCGCCAAAGACGAGCCCAAGTGGATCGAAGTCCATACTGCGCATTTTTCGATCATCACGGATGCGGGGGAAAAACGCGGCCGCGAG
>Ga0302275_10000828_pt1 | contig 34150 bp, 26 predicted proteins | sample III_Bog_N2_2_FD_200229 | JGI IMG/M metagenome (GOLD analysis project Ga0302275, IMG submission 200229) | Peat permafrost microbial communities from Stordalen Mire near Abisko, Sweden - III_Bog_N2_2 | ecosystem: Environmental > Terrestrial > Soil > Wetlands > Peat | place: Sweden: Abisko... | reverse complement strand
CTGACGGCTGGTTTGGGAACGACCCTCATGATTAGCCGGCAATAGACTTGAATGGCCCGGTTGCCCAGGTTCAGATTCGCAAGCTCGTCATAAATATACCGGTCGAAGATGACAACATCGGCCCCTGAGCGCAATGCCTTCTCCACTGCGAAGCGGACCGAGACGGCATCAATGAAATAGAGGAACAGGCGCACACCGGTCATTGGCAACGACCGGACATTCTTGTCCCGCCGATTGATTGGAGCGGAAGGAGTTCCAACTCCCTTGTCGCCCCTGAAAACAATGTGCCCTGTCGTTTCCCTGAATCGAGTCAACCGGGCAATATCATCCCAGAATCGGATCAACTGAACGCGCAAGCCATCCTCTCTGAGGCGTGCACATAGAGCTTCGATCTGGGTACTCTTTCCGGCGCCGTCGATGCCTGAAAAACTTATGAAGTCAGGCCGGATTCTTTCATGGAGTGCCCGCATCGTTATCTCACCAAGTTTCGTTCAACGTTTGAGTGATCGGTTATTATGGCCGGCCTGGGCTTGCATGAGAGAGTGCAACCACTGTTCCGATCGCCGCGGCCGCGCCCACCACCACAGCAACCCTGATAACAAGGGTGCGGGCCCGCCGCTGTTTCGCCGGGGCAATCACTGCTCCGGCAGGCCTTGATGCAGCAACACCCGTGGATTTTTCATAGGGAGCTACAGCCGTGCCGACCGGCTTTGGAGAAGCATTTTGGGGCTGTTCCGGGCTGGACTGCGGAGTACCTGCCTGCCCAGTCTGATCTGCGGCTTGCGGGCGTGCCGGATTCGGGCTGTCAGGGTGTGCCGCATCGGCCTGGCTTGTGTCTGCGCTTTTGTTTTTAGGTTGACTGCCGGAATCCTGCGACTGCTGGGCGCTCGGTGCTGCTTGCGGCCCTGCGCTGTCGGCTTTCGCGAACGGCACCGCCAACAGGATCACGAGGATGCGAGCGACTTGTTCCTTTATGCAATTACGGGATATTCTCATTGACTTCAACCTGGCTGGTCTTACTTCGCGTCTCGGAATTATTCTTTCAAGGCGGCTACGCTGCGCTCTCAGAGGCCTGCGATGAACTGGCAGGCACAGATGTGTTCGACATTCTATAGGCCGCAGGTCGTTGGAAGCTGCTTACAGCCTCAGCATTCGTTGCAAAGATTTCAAACAGACGATGTCCTTCAATGTGCCTTAGAACCAATTTCGCCTGCTCGGGGAGCGCAGCAAGCTTTACGTCCCCATTGCGCATCATGGCTTCTTCCAGGCAACCCAGCAGCAGATTCATGAAAGGCTTGCCCATCTGGCATACAGCGGAACAGTCAAGCACAATGCAAGGGCGATCAATGCTCATCTGCTCCTTCAATTCGCGAAAGAGCAAAGAGGATTGCTTCCTGTTCAATGCGTGGGGCAACTGCTCGATCATCACAGTGCACGCTCGAAGTGTCATATCTACTCCTACTCCAGGCTCGGGGCTTGATTCCGTCTCAAAGTGCACACATGCTCGGATTCAACTCAAGACCGGTGAATGTTTCCTCTTTGGCATTTCTCCGCGCCTTTGTCATCCGGGCTTCTGCAAGAGCCGCGCAAGCTCAGCTTCCGGATTACGTAACACGCGCGCTAACATGTTTCTCCCATATCGCAAGAGAGTCAGGAGGTTCGTGTTGTACCAACAGCACTCTGTCATGCGAGGCGACAGGCCGCAGAGAAACCTGAGTTTCTTCAGGCTTCCTGGAGTTGCGAGCATCGCTGCAACAAGCCGATGATTCCCGTCCAAAACTGTTAGAGGTCCGGTTTGATTTTTACCAATAAGAATCACCGCACAGAATCCGGGGTCCTCCTGTAGAAGCTGCTCACCAATCCCTGCCATCTTGGAGAGGAATGAAACATCGATCAGATGCCGGCGCGTGCGAATGCCTTTGGCAATTTCGGTAATCGAGAAATTTCCACGCGCGAGCTTACGCCATTGAGCGCGCGGAAATGCCCTGATCTGGTTCACATCGGATTCGTTGATTTCCACCTCAAACCAATCTGTTCCGACGGGAAGCTCTTTCCACAGGGACAAATGCCGAATAAATAGAAGTGCACGCCGTTTTGCATTGTCGTCAGCGTTGTCGAAATCAGGCGTGTTTACAAGCTCACTGAGGCTATCCTGGTACTCCCGAAACGCAGGAGATTTGAAGTCACTCCTCAGGAACTCCGCAATGACCTCATCTTCCGACACGCCTCGAAACAGCCTGGCTGGTAAATCGTTCGCAACCCGTAACAGCTGTACGGGGGTGGTTAATGAATCGAAAAGAAACGGGATCGCAACGCAGAAGAGAAGAGCGACCATTAAGACAAGCTGTACAAGAATGACTTCGCGTAATGAGGAATGAAATCGGCAGATGCCGGCAATGACCACACCGCTGAATGCCAACTGTACCCAACTTGTTTTCGCAATTTTATAGGACATCTCGAACGTTATAATTACGACGCTAAGCGAGAAGACAATCGTAGTTATGGCGTACAGAGCCAAAAGATATGGGAAGTTGTACTGTCCTGAAATCTCAAATCCAGATCCGAAGAGCGTCGTCCAGATTCCCGCGGGTGCGAGTCCCAGGCCAAGGGCCAAGGCGGCCCCCGTGCCGATGACCAGCAGCAGCGAGGTTGCGATGACCCTGAGATCCTTTCTTTCCTCCTGCTGAGTGCCCGCCACATGCGGAAACATGCTGTTCACAACCGCTGACGAGAACGCGAATATCACGCGGCCTACCATTGCTACAGCCGCATAAAGGCCGGCCTCTTGCGCAACGAAATAGTGTTTTACCAGCACGATGTCACAGTTGTTGATAAGCACCTGGCCAAAGAAGAAAACCATTGCCATGGATGTTTCGCGGAGAGCGATTGAGAATCGAAGAGGGTTCGGAATCGGGGAACCAAGTTTGGGTGCGGCGGCAATGTAAGCCACCACGACTGCTGCCGAATTGGCCGCGATCACTCCTTCGACGCCAAAGCCCGACAAGGTCAAAAGGACCGATCCGCCGAGTCGAATCATTCCCTCGACGACAAAATTGGTTGCGAGGCGGCGAAAGCCGTAGGTGCCCTGAATATAACCCCGCCGGCTTCCTAACGGAACGTAGAAAGCCGCACCTATCGCGAGGATGGCCACAAGCATGGGATCGGAAAGAACCAGGTAATTGGCAATCGCTCTCTGAAACAAGAGCAAGAGAAGTGCGACGAGTATTCCGCACACCCAGGCGCCTCGATGGAAGCCTCTATAAACAGCGGCCTTTCCCTCGGCCGAGCTTTGTTGTGCCACGGCCTTGGTGGAGATGATTTGGAAGGAGAGGGTCACCGCGGATATCAGAGTCAGGATGGTGTAGACAACCGTCGCCTGGCCAAAACCTTTTGGGCCAAGGAACCGCGCAACTGCAATGTTGTAAGCAAGGTTGATCGCCGTCGTCAGGCTCGAGCCCGAGAGCAACACAACACTTCCCGAGAAAATGCGCGCTTGCAGCGTCTTCGTCTCTTGGCTCAAGTCATCCACCGCACTCGTGAATCCGGACTACCGTGCAAACAGGGATACGCATCAGGCTGGGAATGTAGCCCGGTGTGCGCCTGCAGATAACTAATTTGATATGACAACCTACGGCCCTTCTGATCAGAATTGACCTTTCAGGGAAGCCCCGCCAGTAGAGACTGAAGTTGCCCCACGCTGATAAATGACGCAGCTTTTGTCAGTGTTCGTGACAACCGAAATGACTATCATGGCTTCCAATTAGAAGGTCAATAATGAACAGTGCCAAAATTGCGATCTTCCTGCTGCTTCTTCTACCTCACGGATGCATTGGTCCAGGGTCGGGCCAGGCGGTGCGGTTAAAACACAAGGCGACGGGAAGCGCACCGGAGACGATTGCCTTGTACGAGGCATGGTTTGGGCATCCGCGTCATATCTCCTGCGGGTATTCTTCGCACGACCCGGCAGAGATAGACCGCCAGATTCGGCAAGCAAAGGCAATGGGAATTTCAGCGTTCGTTGTGGACTGGTACGGCGATCGGGAGCCGTTCATAGATGTCAGCTATGCCTTGATGCAGTCGAGAGCCTCGGAGAATGCGTTTCAGGTTGCGATGATGTATGACGAAGCCGAGGAGGAAGACGGGGCGACTGACGAAGCCATCGCGGATTTCACAATGTTCCATGAGACCTATCTTTCATCGAAGGCGCCGGGGCATGGGGCATATCTCACCTATGAAGGCCGGCCCGTGATCTTCATCTTTCCTACCGGGAAGCACACCGACTGGAGCAAGGTTCGAACCCTCGTGAATAAATGGAGCGTGCCCCCGCTGCTCATCTATGAAAACCTGCCAGGGCAGTATGCGGACGCCTTCGATGGCTTCTACGCCTGGGTGCAGCCTGGAGATAAGGGATGGACTGCGGACGGCAGCAATTGGGGAGAGCAATATCTGAGTAGTTTCTATGAAACGATGCACTCACAATTCTCCGACAAGATTATTGTTGGAGGCGAATGGTCTGGTTTTGACGACAGCAAAGCATCATGGGGACTTAATCGGCATATATCCGCTCGATGCGGTCAAACCTTCGCCGACACATCTAACCTGTGGCATAAGTACTTCCCACCGGACGACCTGTTGCCTTTCGTGATGATTGATACGTGGAACGACCACGAAGAGGGCACGGCAATCGAGGGCGGCATTCCATCTTGTGGCGCCGGTGCGCAGAATGCCCCATGACTCCCTCAACGGGGAAATATCCTGCGACGATGCTCAAGCAATTCGATGTGCGGCAACGGCCATTCTCCAGCCCCCCGGCCGGAGAATGGCTGCTCTGACTATGCCGCCTCGCTTACTTCCTTTTTATCGCGATTGGCTGCGTGCCCAGCGACGATGCCGAGCTGTGGCGCAACGGCGGACGGAGAACGAAGGACCTTGTCGATAATAGAGAGGGGCCGGCTACGCACCTCATCGTACACGCGTCCAAGATACTCACCTAATATGCCCAGACATAGAAGCAGCAGCCCTCCCACTAAGAAGACCGTAGCTGCCACACCAAAACCCGCTGTGTCCACTGAGCTTTTCGAGAAAAGCATGAACGAAGCAAGCAGCGCAGCCATGAAGCTTGCCAAAAAAAACAACGCGAAACTAAGTCTCAGGGGCTTGTAGCTGAAGCTCGTGATAGCATCCATCGCGTACTTGATACGGCTTATGAACGACAGCTTGCCATCACCGGCCAACCGATCCTGCCGGTCATAGAGGACGACAGTGTTTCGGAAACCGACCCAGGCTCTCAAGCCCGGCAAGTAACGGTTCTTCTCTCCCAGGGAATTAACGGAGTCGACGGCCTTGCGATCCATGAGGCTGAATACTCCAGCATTCAGAGGGATCGGATAATCGGAGAGCGCTCCCAGCACACGATAAAAGAGGGGAAAAAGCTTTGCCAGGATCTTGCGCCGTTCCTGCCGGCTTTTCCTTACCGCAACAACAACCTCAGCGCCTTGCCGCCAGGCTTCGATCAGTTTCGGCAACACCTCGGGCGGATCCTGGAAGTCGCCATCCATCAGGATCACCGCGTCGCCGCGCGCAGTTAGAATGCCCGCCGAAATCGCGCCCATGTGACCCCAATTTCGAGAGAGCTCCACCACTACTACATGGGAATCCGTGCGCTGCAGTTCCCTCAGCAGGTCGAGGGAGACATCGGTTGAGCCATCGTTTACATACACCACTTCCCAAGGCAGGTGAGCGCCTTCCAAAGCGACTGCAACAGCTTCATGGAAGCGCACAATCAGTTCTTCCTCGTTATAGATAGGTACGACAACAGAGATCATATTCAACTCCAGGGAATCCAAGTTGGGCTTTCATGAAAGTACTCTCTCTTTTTCTCGTTCGTTGTTATCCAAAACACCGGATATCAACCTCCGAATTCGAGATCTGACTTCATTCGGGCTCTGCCTGGAAAACTCGCACTCTCCATCGCAATTCAGCAGGTGTTACGATTATCAAGAATCTTGCGCTGACATGCTGTGTCGTTTTGACCCCGTTATTATCGATGAATTCCACGTCGTAATTAACTGTATCTAATAGCTCAATCGAGAGTCCTTCCGGCGAGAAGAAGACTATCTGAATATCATGCGCACGATCTGTGTAATGCGTGCGAATTCCCAAAGCGGCTTGTTGCTGTATGGTTTCCGTGAGCTTGTCTTTGGCGATTCCTACGAAGGCCGGATCGAGCAAGCTGGCGCGATTTTGCTCAAATGCTGCATTCAGGCTTTGCCAGGATTGCAGGTAATCGCGAATCGCCGCTCTGCCCGTTTCCTCTGGTAGTGACCGCGGACCTTGCAGATTTGTGGGCTCCACGCGAACCGAGGCTTGAGCGGACGCAACACACGAGGAGGCGGCGAGGAATGTGGCAAGGAACAGGAGGGACTTCAACATCGTCATTTCTCCCAACGAATCTGGTTCCCCATGACGATTCCGCTCGCCACGGAGAACGCCGCTCCGTTATGGGCGGACAGTTCGACCTCTGCAACTCCGTTCTTGAGAGGTTCGTCCACCGTTGACTGAGCGCCGTTGTAATTTTCAGTGAAGGTGACAACAGTTCCATCCGGTACAGCGTTGCCGCTGCAGTCGCGAACCGGATCCGTGACCAGCCGAACCTGTTGACCAATCAGTTGTGCGGTCATCTTCAACCCGCACGGATCGCCAGGAACCTGTGCCACTACGCGCGTGCTATAAACGTCGCCGACTCGAGCCACAAATTTGTCAATGCCTTGATGGGCCGTGGAGTCCATTACGGCCCAGGCAGCGCCATTGCGGGTCACCACCGATTGTTTTTGGACGGTACTGGAAGGATTCGCCAGTTCAAAAGAAACCGGCGTCGGGGCGGAGATCAAATTGTGATAGTCGTCGAAGACATACACGGCCCCCGTGATGCCGCCATGCAGGCCAACCGGAAGACGGGAAGGCTTGGCGAGAAAGCTGAGGTTCGCAGGTTCGTGTGCAGACACAACATCGAATGAGCCGTTCTGCGTCGCCGACGTTCCGGCTAGAACAACCAGGTAGTGGCCGGCGCTGATAAGCGATCCAGCGGGAAAGAATGCGGTTTCTCCCAACTTCACACTGCGCTTCAATACCTGGCCGAGACCAACAATGTACAGTGTCGCTTGTCCGTTCCCAACGCTCGGGATCGAGAACGCGCTGCCGGCCTCGACTGTTGTCGGCAATTGCATGCGCGCGTCCTGGGCCAACGACATCTGAGCGATTGCCGCCGCCAAGACGCCGAACAGAAATGTCAATCTGACTCTCATTGGGAGCCGCCGAAACTATAGGTCGCAACGACCGTCCGCTGACTGCTGACGTTCCTGGCGAGATCTTCGGGAATATGAATTTCAAACGGCACTGGGGTTTGAGGCGAGAGAGCCTGGTCAACATACCGGTCTGCAACCCAGACTACCTGGCCGCTCTTGTCGTAGAAGGTACCGAGAACGTGCGCGACATTCACAATCTGGCCGCTCTGATTGATGAGCTGCCCGGTCAATGAGGCTCCGGGCGCCGGATGCAACTGTTCGCTTCCGATCTCGATCACGGGGTCTGCCGAGGCTGGTATGAGTGCTGATAAAGGGTTCATCCGAATGCTGCCGACGTCGGACAACGTTACATTGTGAAACTGAATGAGAAACGGAGTAACCTGCTTGGGCAGCAAGAGGTGATCAATTTTGTCAAAGCTGCCTTCCGTCGCAATTGCAGACTGGCTCTTCGACAGCAAGGTTGCGGATACAGATACGTAGGCCGGCACAACATCTTCATTGAGAAGTTCGCCCAGGATCACCACGCCTTCAGCCCTGTCCACCGGGTGCATATCCACAATGCGCACATGGGGCGCTTCAACATCCTGGGCTCCCCAGTCATCCCCGGGCCCGCGGTAAATCACATCCCATCGCAGATAATTTACAGGGATGACTTGCGGTGGCACTATGGATTCCCTGACGATGGGCCATTCCGGCTCCCAGCGGTCTCCATTTCTTACTACGTGCAAGTCGCGCGTGCTGACGGACAATCCAACCACGGTGGCCCAATGCAGTGTGAGCTCCATCTCAGCTTCGTTGGCGGATGAATGAAGCGGTCGCACCTCGAATTTGTCGAGAGCGGTATAGGTGAGAAGGCTGGGGTAGTAGCCAGTCAGGTCTTTCACAAATTCCGGCTCGGTAAATTGCGTTCTGTTGGCGAGACTGCCATAGGCCTTTTCCCAGGCTTGCTTGCGGATTTCTTCCCCCAGGCTTTCAACTGCCGCTTGGGGCGTTGAAGACGAACCCAGTATGCTTCCGGCGCCACTATAGGCTAGCGCGGATGGCGCAGGCCAGATTGTCCCTATCGCCACCAGGGCCACAGTCAATGTGCCGAGAAGTGCGGCGTATAAGCGTCCATTGTTCACGATGCCACACTTTCCCGCACAAGATGTTCGTCGGTGACGAATGGAAGTTGCGCCTGTTTGTCATGCCGTCTCTTTTCCGGAATAAAAACCACCAGCATCGCCAGAATGCTGCTGCCGATTGGGAAGATGCCCCACATCAGGCCTTGCCAGTGGGGAGGGACTTGTGGGGCATTCACCGGCATGGCCGGTGGTACGCCGTCTTTGCTCCACACCGTGATGGTCTTGTCTTCAAGATTGTCAACTGGACGCCAGCCGGCAAACGACAGTAGCGGATCATAATAATGATCGCGCACAAAAACCCACTTCAACCCGTAGTGGTCTGCGTGCATCAGCATTGCACGGAGTGCGTCGAGGCCCGCCTCGCCGAAATACTTCGAGCTGGTGAGTGCGCCAGCGCCATAGTGAGTCAGCTCCGGCAGCATTCGCCCGGAATTCCATTCGCCATCGACGCTGCTCGCATCCGTCATCATCGCCAACCGGGCGATTTTGTTGCCAAATCCAAGAGTGACATAACGATACTGATCGTGACCGTCGCGGTTGAGCCACGACGCGACCGTATCGACCTTGAAGTCTTCGGCATCTGCTGGTCGATAAGTCGCCCATCCCACCGCCGTTGCACAGCTAAGAGCTGCTAACGCAGTTAGACCAACAACCGCCCACTGTCGATATCGATCGACGAGTTCCGCAGCCAGAAGTCCCACGAATGGAAGTGCGAGCAGCGTTGCCCAATAGCTGAAGCGCTCCATGGTCAACACGTTGAAGGCGCGACCCAGCAGGAGATGGCCCACCGGGGTGGTTCCACCGAGCCCTATCATGAATGCGACCCAAAATCCGAGCAACAGGGGGCGAAGCCGAACCACCACGGAGCCACGGAGAAAGATGAAGGGCAGAGCCAGTATCAATGCGCCATAAGGAACGATAAAGTAGTTGAGACCCCACCGCGGGCTGAGTATGTAATTTGCCCGGCTTGGGTGCGGGATAGGAGTTTGAGTGACAGGATAATGAATCAACGCGATCCAGAACGGTAGAAGGACAATTGCAATCGCGACGCCTACCACTACAGCGATAGCGATGGTGCGACCAACAAAAGCCGGAGTTGCGATTCGTTCGCCATCCTCACGGTCTAGAATCGCCAGCGCGAGAACTGGCACCGCAAAGAAGATTGACCCGAAGAGCAGCGTAGCATGGTGAGCGGCAGCAGCGGCCGTAAATAGCGCGCCCGCCTTAAGAAACGATTGCCATCTGCCATGCCTCACCCACTGGAATAGAAACGGAAGAGCGTTCAAGTAAATCGGAGCTGCGGCAGTGGTGCCCAGCTGTCCAGCGGAGTAAATCAGAAAGCTCTCCGAGCCGAGGAAGACACTTGCCAGAGCTGCGATGGACGCGGCGCGCGGGCTGACCCATAGCAACGAAAAACGATAAACACCCACGACGAGCAGCAATATGACAGCCAGCTGTACCGCCATGTATCCCATATCCAGGCCAATTACCCGAGACACGAGCGCCACCCACTGCTGCGTCAGAGGAGGGTATGTAGTCTGTGAAAAGCCCGCATACCACTTTGCGTTCCATGGATCGAACCAATGCTGAACATAATGGGAAGCGAAGAAGATGTGGAAGTTAGTGTCATAAGATTTGAGAGGCAACTGCATAAGCAGAAGAGGCAGATGAACTGCGAGTGCCGCTAATAGAATCAGGCTGATTGGTAGAGGCGCGGTTGACAATACGATGGGCTTAGCTCTCTGCACAATTTCCTCACAAACGAATCGTCGGTTTCCAGCATCGCGCTTTGCGCGGGGGCCTCGGGCGCACTGCCGTTCCTTTACGTGCAGCTTTCGCCCAATGCATGGTGTCCGCGCTCAACGCTAGGTTAAGTTTCTTATTTGTCCGGCCCTCAGTCTGGTCAATTGGGCACAGAACGCCCGACATCTCCCATCCTGCGGATTTGCAGCGCTCGTACCGCGTTCGCTCCCGAATGTTGTGACTTTCATCTCATTAAAAATCGTCGAATGCGAAGCTTCCTGTTGCGTCAAACGCTCTCCCGCGCAGAGGCAACGCTTCTGCAATCTTGCGTCGAGCGATGTAAAGCGTGTTCGGATTTCCCGGCACCTTTTTCGTGGTCAATATCGCACAGGATTGCATAGGTCAGAGGCGTAACGTCGGATCAAGGAAGTGTCTCACTCTGCTCGCACCCACCCGCGTTGAGGCTGTGCCGATGAATACTCAGCCATCGATCGAGCCTATTTCACGATTCGAACCCACCATTGTGGGCTCAACACTGCTGCTTGAGGTGAGACTGTTTGAGTGATTCGCATTTCTCGTCGGACGCTTACAGCCGCTTGCCTCTACGGGAGCCGCGCCGGGAGTTGAACGTGCATCTGCAGCTTGCATCGACGGCGCAATCGAAATCACGGAACCCAATGCGCACCCGCGTTGGCGTCGTTGTGTCTGGCGGACTTGCATTTTCGATATGTGCATTGATATTCGCGTGCCTGACAATACCCTGCAACGTCGAAGCACAGACTTACAATGTTGGGCCTGACGCTTCAAAGAGTCCCCAAACCCCACCCAATCAGACACCGGCCCAGGGGGAGACTCTGGGGTGGGGATCAAATATTGAAAACGCTCGCCTTGCGCGTGCCGCGGAGTTAGCACTGCTGCGCGGAGATCACGCGCTCGCGCTTGACTACGCGCAGCGTGCCGCACAAGCTGCCCCAGACGATCCACAGTTATGGTTTCTGCTTGGCTATGCGGCACGGCTCAACGGAAAGTACCCGCTATCGGCGGAGGCCTACAGCAAAGGGATTCGACTTCGGCCATCGTCACTGGAAGGACTCTCCGGCCTTGCGCAAACATACAGTTTGATGGGGCGAACCGAAGACGCGGAGCGCCTCCTCAAACAGGTGGTTGCGTCCGATCCAAGGCGCAGAGATGACGCGTTGCTGCTGGGAGATATTTATATGCGGTCGGCAGACTACGTCGATGCTCTCGATTGGCTGGGCAGGGCGGAACGAATCAAGCCTGACGCGCGATCGGAGTTGCTGATGGCGGTCTGTTACCAGCACCTGAAGCAAATGGATCTGGCGAGCCGCTATCTTGAGCTCGCGAAACGGCGCGCGCCGGACAACCCGGATGTTGAGCGATCGATGGCGGGATACTATCGAGATCTCGGGAACTATGCGGAATCGATTATCGCGCTCAAGTCAATTCGCAACCCGAAGCCGGACGTTACGGCTGAGCTTGCATACACGTATCAACTCGCCGGCAAGTTGGATGATTCCGCCAGGGTATACGCGCAAGCGGCCAACTCTGCGCCGAAGGACCTGAGTCTGCAACTATCCGCCGCGCAGGCTGAGGTAGCTGCAGGTTCCGTAGTGAAAGCGGATCCATTTCTCAAGCGTGCCGCTGAGCTTGATGCGAAGTATTACCGGCTGCACGCAATTGTTGGAGAGATTGCGAACATCGAGGAACGCGAACCAGATGCAGTGCGGGAATACAGCGCCGCAGTGGCGAACCTGCCTGCACAACCCGTTGAGGGACCGCTCTATGGAATTCAACTGCACATGGATTTGATGAATGTGTATAAAAACCTGGCAGACGACAGCAATGCCCATCATCAGCTTGAAACCGCACAAGCTGAGATCAACGAGCTTGGAGAGCCGGTGTCCGGACGAGCGCAGTTCCTGCGCCTCAGAGCTCTGATCAGGATGAATGCCGGCGACCTCGACGGGGCACTTGGCGACATGAAAGAGGCGCTCGCAACGAACGCCCATGACCGCGATGATCTGCAACTCAATGGAGATATCCTGATGAAGCTCGGGCGTACAGAGGAAGCGATCGCGGAATATAAGCAGATCCTCGCAAACGATCCGGTCAACCGGTTTGCGCTCACATCGCTTGGTTATGCTTCTCGGGCAGCGGGACGCGACCAGGATGCCGAACAGTATTTTCGGCGCCTGGCACAAGCCGCTCCTTCGTTATATGTACCCTATCTTGCCCTTGGAGATCTCTATACAGCTCGCCGCGATTTCACAAAGGCTCAGGCTTCTTACGATAAGGCGTATGCTCTGGCTCCGCGTAAGGCGCTGATTCTGGCCGGTGGAATGAACGCCGCGATTGAGGCGCATAACCTGAACCTGGCTGGGTCCTGGCTAAGCCGTGTTACAAGTGAAATGGATCAGGAGCCTCAGATCCTTCGGGAAAAGGAAAGGTATCTGAGTTTCAAGGGTGAATATCAGGAATCTGCCGAAGTCGGTCAGGCCGCAATCAAAGCGTTACCTGGAGACAGGGACGTGGTTGTCTACCTCGGTTACGATTTGCTCCATCTTGAAAAGTACGACGAGCTGCTGAATCTCACATCGAAGTGCATTGACATCTTTCCGAAAGAGCCGGACATTCCGCTGCTGGCGGGCTACGTTCACAAGCATCAAGGGTTGAGTGAGCAGGCTCGTCAGGACTTTACCGAGGCGCTCAATCGCGACCCTGAGGTGGCGACTGCATATGTGAACCGCGGATACGTGCTGAACGATCTTCGCCAACCCCAGGCGGCAGCAGATGATTTTGAATCAGCTCTCAAAAGGGAGCCGAATAATGGCGAGGCGCACCTTGGTCTTGCATATGCGAGCCTCGATCTGCACAAGCCCCAGGCGGCGTTGCGACAGGCGGAGCTGGCAGAGCAGGCGCTGGGCGATTCGAGGGATATTCACGTGATTCGCGCCACCGCATATGGACGAGAGCGCATGTTGCCCAAAGCGGCCAGTGAATACAGAGCCGCGTTGAAGTTCGCACCGTCCGATGGCTCGTTGCACCTCGGGCTGGGGAATACGCTGTTTGCGGAGCGGCAGTATCATGACGCGATTGACGAGTTGCAGATTGCGGTGAAAGACTCCCCCGGCAATGCTCGAATCTATGCATTGCTGGCTCGTTCCTATGCCAGCCTGAATGATCGCGATGATGCCATTCGATATGTGCAACTCGCAGAGCAGCATGCTCAAGATACGCCCACTTCGATAAAGGGCTCGGAGTCGGAAATCGGCGAGGTGTTCGTTTCCACGGGAGAAGCTCTGAGCACTCTCGGGGACCATCAGGGTGCAATGGAGCGCTTTCGGAAGGCACTCACAATGCTGGACAGCGATCGCGTAGGAATCCGGCTCGCTATCGCTCAGCTAATGGCAGTGCAGGGCCACACAGACGATGCGGAAAGGCAGATTGCCTTGGCCCAACTGGAGGCTGATGGACAAGAGACTGCACCGCCTACCGGTAGCCAGTTCATAGCGGCCGCGGATGTATTTCGATCTATTCATGAATATCAACTGTCGCAGACCTACCTTCAACGCGCCAAGGCAGCGGGTGCGCCGGATGCGGAGGTTCGGATCGGACTGGCCAACAATTATCTGGCATTGGGAGACACGGTCAGGGCTCAAGCTGAACTCTCGGCGGTAAGCGCTGCCGAGAATGCTTCTCCCGATTACCAGTATCTGCTGGCCGAGGCGAATGTCGATCGCCAGGAACACCACAACGCCCAGGCACTCACTTCCTTTGCCCAGGCATCCAACGCGGAAGGCGACGATCAAAGTGCCGAACAGGATCTTCTTCAGGCAGGAGCGGACGAAGGCCTGAGAGTGACGCCCGTTCTGAGTGTGCTTTCCAATGCCTTGGTTGAACCGATCTTCGAAGACTCTACGGTGTATGTTCTGGACGCCAAGCTGGACGCGACTTTTCCGGTACCAAGTTCGGATACTGCCCTGCTTCCGCCTCCGCGATCTTCTGTGCAGACGCAATGGACCAACGCATTCCACCTGCATCTTAATCATCTACCCACAACAAGCGGGTATTTCCAGGTGCGAAACGCCCAGGGACAAATATCGGTGCCCAGCACAAACTCAATCATCGACCGCGACACAACGGACTATACCTTTCACGCGGGGTTGAATCCTACCGTCAATATTGGGAATAACATCCTGACGTTCAGTAGTGGCGTTCAGGCAACTGTCCGGCGCGATTCCGAGTCTCCGGTTGAAATGAACCAGAACCTCGTTCGCATGTTTACCTACATGTCGACGAGTTCATTCTTCAATGCTGTCTCGGTGAGTGGGTATGCCATTCGTGAATCAGGGCCTTTCACAGAAAGCAATCTTCACTCACAAGCCATGGCCGGTGCGGTGGAGTTTCGCGTTGGCGCGCCATGGGGAAAGACTGCCCTGGTAACCGGATGGGGAGCCAACGATGAAAAGATTTCGCCCGTGGGTTACGAAGATTACATCACCTCATCTTACGTGGGCATTGACCGCCGGTTTGGAGAGCGGCTGAGAGTCAGGGCAGTGGCAGAGGACTTGCGGGCTTGGCGGATCGTCGGACCGAACTCTGGAATTGCACAGAACCTGCGTCCGGCCGGCTCCGTTGACTTCGCTCTGAAACGCAACCTGGACCTGCAGGTTTCAAGCGCCTACTCCAGCACCAGAAGTTTCCATGTCTACGACGCGATTCAGAATGGTTTTTCTATCTCGTATGCCAGGCCGTATCACCGCAAGTTCAAAGACGATTCCGGAACAGTTGTCCTTGAGTATCCAATTCGTTTTTCAGCAGGCATGCAAGAAGAGGATTTCTTCCTGTTTACAGGAGGTCACAATCAACAGCTCAGGCCGTATGTGCAAATCAGTTTGTTTTGAAGGCGGAATCCGATGCGAATTTGTCTAGTTGCCACGTTTCCTCCCAGTGGACGGCAGTTGAACGAGTATGCGTTTCATATTGCGCGGGAGTTGCAGAGCAACCCCGAGATCGAATTGACCATTCTCGCCGATGAACTGACGGATTATGACTTCGCAACAGACAAAAACGGCAATGCAATAAACACGAGTCAACTGGCAGAGTTACCGGGCTTCAATGTGATTCGCTGCTGGAAGTTTGGCGGTTTAGCAAATCCTGTGCGTTTGCTAAAGACAATTAGGCGATTGAAACCCGATGTTGTGTGGTACAACCTCGTCTTCTCCACGTTTGCGACTCCGGAGAAGCCATTTGCCGCATTTGCGGGGCTTTCCGCACCTGCGTTGACACGAGCCGCCGGATTCTTCACGCATATCACCTTGCACCATATCGTCGAGCATGTCGATTTTGCTGCCGCTGGCGTGAGAAGAGAAAAGCTGATTCGGATGGGTTCTTACGTTGCCACGAAAGCACTACTCAAAGCGAATTCTGTCTCTGTCCTGCTTCCGGGATATCGCCGCACTTTGGCTTCGAAGTATTCCGCTCAAAATGTTCTGCTGGGTTCACATGGAACATTTGCACCCATTCCAAACGCTCCCGATTTTACGAAGCGCGGAAATCCCGACCTGCGCATTCTAGCCATTGGACACTGGGGAACCTATAAACGATTGGAGACGCTGATAGAGGCGTTTCCGGCGGTCCTCAAGAAAATCCCAAACGCCAGGTTGATCATCGCCGGCGCCAATCAGCATACAAAGGCTGGATATTGGGAATCGATCCGCGATGCTCAAACTGCAGGCCTGCCAATTGAGTTTCGCGGATACGTTTCGGAAGATGCAATTCCGGAGCTTTTTCAGACGACGTCGGTCCTGGCCTTGCCCTACGACTCTGCGACTGGGTCGAGCGGGCCTGCTCATCAGGCATGCGAGTACGGAGTTCCGATCGTATGCGCCGACATTGGCGATTTTCGTGAAATGGCAGCCGACGAAGGTATGGCTATCCGCTTCTACAAGATTGGAGATGCAGCCGACCTGGCTGAGCAGTTTATTCAGATTCTCAGGTCTCCCGAGTTGCAACACCAAATGGCGGATCAGAACTTTGCAGCGGGGGTTGAGATGTCGATCGCCAGCGTTGTCAGGAACTATCTTCGATGGTTCGATCTCCAAAAGTGCAAGAGGGCATTGCGCGCAACGCGGCGTCTTCAAAAGCTTCGGAGTTACTGGCTCCGCGCTTTGCCGGCAAGAAAGGCTTCAGCGGGCCTGACATCGCAAGAGGCGTTGCCGGTACTGCGAGGAGATGGCTTGAACAACGGCCACAGCAGGGTGCCTGCTGGAAGCTATGCTCATGTCGACAAAGGGCACGATTCCTTCCCATGGAGCCCGCCAGAGGTTTTAGAAGATCCTTCGAATGGCGTTGGGGATTAGTCGAATCCAACATCCACAATCGATTCAGAAATGGGCCCTCGAACTGAAGCATCCGTAAGGTTAACAGGAAGGAACAGGAAGATGAACATCTTGAAACTCGCGCGCATTCATAAGCCCATCCGTTGGATTTCTTCTCTGTTCGCTTCCGGCTTCTTGCTGCCCCTGCTGTTTAGCGGTTGCGACGGTAGCAGTTCCATGGCTACTGTCGCTGTCACGACTCCAGCGCCGACGGTGAGCATAGGCGCGAGTCCAGCATCGATTAGTGCCGGAAGTTCGTCGACCTTGACTGTAACTGCGACCAATGCAACTCTGGTGACAATAACCGGGGGCAATGGCAGTTCGTATACACTGCTGCCGAGCGGCGGAACGCAGTCGGTGAGTCCAGCTGCGACGACGACTTACACAGTAGCCGCGACCGGGGCAGGAGGAGTTACCTCGGCGGCCACAACAGTTACCGTGACTGCGGTTTCAACTCCTGCGGCGACCGTTACCATCATCGCGAATCCCATTTCAATTGTTTCGGGGAACCCATCCATCTTAACCGTAGTTGCAACGAACGCAACGCAGGTGATTGTGACCGGAACCGATGGCAGTTCCTATACTCTGCAACCGAGCGGCGGAACACAGTCTGTGAGCCCGACTGCGACAACCACTTACACAGCAGCCGCGACCGGTAGTGGAGGAGACGTTTCGGCGACTGCAACAGTTACGCTAGTTTCGTTAGGCAGTCTTCAGTCCGTCAGCCATGTTATCTTCCTGCTGCAAGAGAACCATTCCTTCGACAACTACTTCGGTATGCTGAATCCTTATCGAGTATCGAATGGCATGAATATCGGAGACGACGGCAATACGTACACCGTCGATGGCATCGACGACAAGCTATCGACAATCAGTAACGTCGACGATCAAGGTACATCTTACCCTCTTTTCAAGCTCGCCAGTACCTGCGTCGACGATCAGTCGTCGGACTGGCTGGCAAGTTACGGAGACGTTAATACCTACGACTTTCTGGCTGCGCGCCCGATTCAGATGGGAGGCTTCGTCCACAATGGTGAAGGCTACGCGAATAGCTGTGCGGCTCCTGGCTCTGGCGGTAGTTGTGCAGGTAACTTCACGGATCTGACCGGCCAGCGCGCCATGGGATATTACGATCAAGGCTTTCTGAATTACTACTACTACATGGCATCTCAGTTCGCGTTGTCAGATCGCTGGTTCTCGCCGGTATCGACCAAGAGCATTGGCAACCGCATCGCCACTTTTACGGGAGGGACGACGCAGGGCCTCGTCCACGACCCGGGGGGCGACGATCATCTTGGCCAGCTCGATATACCAAATATCTTCCAGGAACTTGACCAGGCTAAGGTCTCGTGGAAGGTCTACTATACGGTCACCCAGGGATTCTGTCTCGATGATGATGATTGTGCGAGCTCGGCAAACGCCTTGTATCCAGCTACCGACTTCTCTAACCTGTCGTATTCGTATCAGTATCTGTACGAGAATTCTTCCGGTGCTGCTTGTGTCCCGCCCACGCAGCTTTCCAGCGTAGTCGGCGATGCAACAGACTCCTTCTGCATCGATCCGAACCACGTTGCCCCGCTCTCGCCACAGTATTTCACCGATCTGACCAACGGCACGCTGCCCAGCTTTGCATTTATCGAAGCCGGATACGGAAACAACGACGAGCACCCAGGATCCGGCCAATCGATTCTATTGGGCCAGACGCAGGTGGCCATGGTCGTGAATGCTTTCATGGCTAGTTCTTCGTGGAACAATTCTATCTTGTTCTTCAGCTACGACGAGGGCGGGGGACCATACGATCATGTTCCACCGGTGCCCGGCCACTCAAATGACTTCACGGATGCTTCGCTTGGAGCCATTCCGGACATCTCCACGATCGCGGTAAATCCAGATAGCTACAAACCCTGCGTGCCTGCTACTCCCGGAACCCCGACGCTCCATTGCGACCTGGTATCGACTGACCCCGGGGCCAATTCGGGGGATGCTGCTGCCACTCAGGGATTTGCCGCCCAGCTTGGCTTCCGGCTTCCTAACATCATCATCTCGCCCTTCACAAGGAAGCATTATGTTTCGCACACGCCGATGGACCACACGGCCGTTATCAAGTTTGTCGAAAATCGGTTTATTGGCAGTTCCACAAACTTGACTGCCCGCGATGCCGCTCAGCCCAACATGCTGGAGTTCTTCGACTTCACCAAGATCCCTTGGGCCACGCCACCCACTCCGCCAATTCCGGTGACAGCCGAGTCGCTGGGATACGATCCGTGTACCCCGATCACATTCGCGCCATAAGCTCGCGGCAGGCTCAATCACCGTTGTTACTCAGGGCTCGACGAGTTATGTATTCAGGATGTCCGCGGTTCGTCGAAGCAGTGGCGAATGCGACCCCCGAGTTTGGTAACCATCCCGAGGCATTTCGAATCGCCCCGCTCTTGGCCTGAAGAACGAAAAGACAATTCTACCGGCTCCAGTGTTGCCGTCAGGGATCTCCGATCATTGTTGCGATTTCAATTCGTCAACAACAACTTCATAAGGCCGCATCATGTCGTTGTCTTCATGTTCCAGCATGTGGCAGTGAAAAACGTACCGGCCAGTATAGCCCACGAATGGAACGATGATGGTGAGAACATCTCTCGGGTTCACTATCGCCGTGTCCTTCCAACCGGCCTCGTTTGCCGCAGGCGGTCGCGGAGTTCCAACCAGCTCCAAAATCCCTTTGCCAAGCGCCACGGAGTTGAACCCCTGGCGTTGAACAATCTGAAACTGCACCATGTGCAGATGCATGGCGTGTGCATCGTCCGTGGTATTGATGAATCTCCATTTCTCAATCGAACCCAACTTCACTACCTCTGTCACTGCGTCGTCGTACCCTTTGCCATTGATTCGCACGCCCATCGACCATCCTTGAATCATCTGTTCGGACAGCACGAAATCCCTGGTGATGGTGGATGTTGTCTCCTTCACCCTGTGGAAGGAAGGCGCCGGCCCCATGCTGAAAGTCTTCCTGCTTCCTGGCTCTGGCAGGGTCACACGAAACTGCATTAACTCGTAGAGCTGCGGATAATGCAGGTTGATCATCTCCCATCCTGGAAATGGAGCTGGGGCATTGTTGGACAAGGTCACGATTTTGCCCTCGAGTCCGGAAAAGTCGATGATCAAATCAGCGCGTTCCGCAGGCGCCAGCAATAGCTTGTTCAGCTGAGCCGAGTTCGGCAAGAAACCTCCGTCGGTTCCGATTTGATGAAAGGGTACAAGCGCAGGTATGTCCGTAGGGCGCTTTGCAAGATTGAAGAACAGGTTGAAGACCCTTGAATTCGCACCATTCAACAGGCGCAGCCGATAGGGACGCGGCGCAACTTCCAGATAGGGATAGACAGCACCATTGACAACTGGAAGGTCACCAAAGAGCTGCGGGCCCCAGACGCCTGGAGGGACCTTGTCACCGTTATCCCACGTCGGAGAATAGACGAGCTGTCCACCGTCATCGAGCGTGCGATCCTGCAGTAACAGTGGAATTTCGTATTCGCCGGAGGGGAGGCCCATGCTTTGCTCATCGGCGTCGCGCAGCAGGAAGAACCCTGACAAGCCGGCATATACATTCAAGCGCGTAATTCCCACCGCATGGTCGTGATACCAAAGCGTCGCAGCCTGCTGGCTGTTTGGATAAACGTAGCGTGCCGTATTGCCGGGCGTGAACCACTTCTCGGGCAGCCCATCGCTCTGGGACGGACTGCGTGCGCCGTGAAGGTGGGGTACGGCTCGGACTGCGGGCGCCGGAGGCATCGCCCCATGTATGTTGGGGTCGACATCGAAAATATGCCGGGCGGGCAAATGATTCTCCCATTGAACTACGATTGGCTTGTCCCGCTGCGCCTCGATCGTTGGACCGGGATACTGTCCTTCATATCCCCAGAGTTTCGCAGGTGGCAGTTGCGAATGCATCTGCTGCTTGAATTCCAACATGCGAACGCGATACTGTACCCCATCCGCGCCCGTGCTTTGCGGCATCAACCGTTTCGGGAGAGGCAGTGGATCTATATATCGGTCCAGGAATCCAGGCTTGCGATAGGCCGGTTGAAAAACCGCACGGTCGGTTGAATCAGCAGCATCCACGCCATTCGCAAAGACCAAAGCCGGTAAGGAAGCAATGCACAACTTCAGGAAATCGCGCCTTTTGCGGGAATTCATTTCACCTCAAGGATTGTCCGTCTCCGCTTCCTCCGTCCGACACTGTTTTCATTCACACAGCTGAATCTCGAAGCCACGGTGACAAGTAGCGAGCAGGTCCGCTCGACCCTCGGAATGGGAAAGTCTAAACACTTATAAGGGTAGAAAGCTGGTCAATTCTGCACACGGCAGAAGAATTGCCATCCATTGAACCTGGAACGGTTTCCGCGAAGAAACAGGATTGTCAGGTATTCGGAGAGTACCTCGCTTCGTCTCGGGCCCTCTTCCAGGAGATCGTCGTGCATTGGCGCACACAACCCACAGTTATTGCTTCTATCCAGAATTGCGAAGCCAGGTCTGGCGTAAACACGGAAGCCGGCGGACGCCTTACCAATACGTAAGGCTGAAATTATCCAGGTAGGTTGTATTCGAAGACTGCCTGTAGTTTCCGTCCATCTGGTAGTTGACCGTGACGCCCCACCATTCTTGAGGAACGGAGAACGGCGGATAGGTCTTGTTTATGTTGGTGGTGATACCGTTGAGCGTGATCGACTGATATTGAACCTCATTACCCGATTCCCGCTGCCCTTGAACGGTAACGTGATTCCAGGCGTTGTTCTTCAGATTGCACGCAAAACCGGTTGACACCCATTTTGCATTTACATTGTCCCAGATGTCCCAAACTCCTCCGCCCAGATGGTTGCACTGGTTGCCCCAAATCATTCCAACACCATCCATATACATATTGATGTCGAACTCAAGAACCTGCGTATTCGGGACATTGGTCACATAAAAATAGGCGTCATACGTGAAGTTGTGTAAGGTCGGAAGAAGCGTGTGGCCTATGTCCAGAATATCCTGCGTTGAGTTCTGGCCCAACACCGGAAGCGACCATAGGGCATCGGAGTAGGGTTTGGTTCCACCGATATTGAACTGGGTTGCATTCCCACTCAAAGACGTTGTACTGACATGCTGCAGCATTGACCAGGTAACTCCCGAACAAGGGGATAAGCAGACGTCATAAACCGGCGCCAACTCGCCCCAGCCGTTCCATCCCCCGCTCGCCTGCAGGTTGGAAAGCACTTTATCGCTGCCTTGTACAGTGACATTGATCGGCGTGAAGGACGCACCGCCGCAATTATCCCACTCTTCTACAACGGTATGCTGGACGCCCGATCCGAGATTCACCTGGGTGTTCATCTTTGCTCCGTCTTCGACATACACGAGCTGATTGTTTGCGTAGATTCCCATCGATGCAATGCCTTTGGAACAACTGCTCGTGGCAGTGGCAACGTAATTGGCAGGAGAACTCACAATGCTCCCGTTTGCCGGCGAGATCACGTAGACTCCTGGCTGGCTGGTGGCCGTAATCTCAAGCGAGACGAAGGTGGCTCCGCCGCAGTGGTCCCATTCTTCAACAACGGTATTGTGCGCACCGGGGCTCACGGAAAGAGTAGTGTCCAAGGTCTTTCCATCCACAACGTAGAGCAGCTTGGAGTCGACATAGACACCAATTGACGCGACACCCTTTGAACAGGTGCTCGCGGTCGCGGTCGCCGTGAAGATGACGGTTGAGCCTACTGTCTCGCCGTTGGTCGGACTGCTGACGACAACAGTTGCGAATGCGGATGCGGCAAGAGCCAGGAGGAATACAAAGACAAAAGCGATTTTCACGAACCTGCCTCGGAAGAAGATTTAATCCCGTCGTTCTCGAAGTTACCGCACAACTTCATCTGCTCAGCGATGTAGACCAATCGGCCTAACCAGCCGTCTTCTCAACACGAGCAGTTCAAAGCGATACACAAGGCATTACGTTCGATGAGCACAAAGCACTCTCGTCACCTGTATTGGATTCGGCGAATTCAAAGGGCGTACATGCCCACAATACCCAACCGAAGCTCGGATCACGCAGAAGTGCGTTGAAGAAATGCATGGTGCTGCTAACTTATGCAACTAACTCTACACAGTGTTCGTACTAGCGTATATGGCCGGACGCATGAAAGAATGGTCAATCGGATACTAAAACAGATTATTCCTGAAGATTAATAAGATAATCAGCAAATCGGGCATGCTCCAGGAACCAGAGTCAGCGCGTCGCGTTGGACCTGCGAGTTGAGCAGAAAAGACCAGTGCCGGACGGAGCGATCAATAACAATAAGGTGACGAATGCAATGGCAGAGGCTATTGCAGAGCATTGTGCGAGTTCCTTCCAGGTATTGCTACAGCAGCCTGCTAACTTGCATGTTATCCATGCAGGCTGGCAGGACACAATGATTCGTCGGCCATGCCATCTTCATGGAAGGTTGGAGCCATGCAACAGAGACTTCCTGATGCGCCGCGCGTTCTGTTGTCACTTCTCACTCTTGTAGGTGCAATGCTGCCCCAGGACGCGCTGGCCGCTTCCTGCAAGACGCAATCGCAGTTGACGGCTCCGGAGCGCGATGCCCTGTCGAGTGCGGCGCGCATCATGGTTGCCGAGGTGCAAAGTGGAGATTCACAGGCACTTCGTGCGAACACGATTGCTGCGGTCGCGGCGGATTTCACTGGGATTGCTGGTTCGGCAGACTCCTTGAAGCCTTTTGTGCAACAAGCGGCCATCACGGTCGATAGTCTCTATGCGCTGGATGCTACTGCCGAGTCAGTGGGCGCAGCCCGAACCGATTTCTATTGTGGATCGCCGGTTGTGGTGATGAACTTTACCGATCTGCCGCCGGGGATGTATGCCTTGGCCATCCTTCACGCCACCGGCGTACCACAGCCGCAGCAGATTGCACTGATCTTGTCTGAGACGGCCGACCATCGCTGGATGCTTGGCGGCTTCTTCAGCAAGCCGATGATGGAGGCAAATCACGATGGTTTATGGTATTGGGTGTCGGCGCGCAACTACGCACAGAAGAATATGAACTGGGATGCATGGTTCTATTACCGAATGGCCGCAAATATTCTGGACCCAGTGGAGTTCTTGTCCAGCCCAAACCTTGAGAAGCTCCAGCATGAACGGGACCGCGTACACCCTGTCGGCTTGCCGGACTCCGAGCCGCTTACGATCGATGCGCATGGTTCTGTTTTTCGTTTGACATCGATCGACACCACAACAGCATTGGGCGCGCTGGACCTTGAGGTCCACTACACCCCAGACAATGAAGAGGCGATCGAGTTGCATGATCCGCCAACTGCGCGGAAACAGGTAACTGAGCTGATGGCTGCTTTGCTCACGATGCACCCCGAACTGAATGACGCCTTTCATGGCTTCTGGGTGCATGCGGATCAAGGCTCTGCTTCTCTGTTTTCGTTGGAATTGTCAATGAACCAGATTGTTCAGGGGACACAATCGCCCGTCACAAATTCGAATTCTATTACCCAGTAGAGGAAGGGTGCGAAGATTGCGTGATGGAGATGCATTGGCGACCCGGAGCGAAACCTTCCAGGTCGCATTTCTGCATCCAATTCAGCAGAGGAGAATTCAATTGCAGGCATTAGGCGACTTTCCTATAGTCTCAAGGGTCTTCTCGACATCGCTCACTCCCGGACTTCGCGGTTTGGTGGCCATAGTCCTGCTCGGGTGGAGTGGATCGTCGTTACTCTGCCAAGTCCAGCCCGCATCGCCTACTCAGGCACAAACCACAATGCCCGCCACCGTTCAGGACCCTGCTCGAGCCGAGGTTCAGCCGCGACTGGACTTGGACCACGATCCGATTCCCTCGCCAGACGCTGAAGAAAAAGCGCCCGTGATTACAGCTTCACCCCTCGCCCCAGCGCGGCCCGGTGAGATTCAGAAACGTCAGGACGGCGTCTACACCATGCATCAGGATGTGGATGAGGTTCTGCTGAGTTGCGCGGTAGTGGATGAAAAGGGACGGCCGGTTATGGATTTAAGCCGCGGCGACTTTCACGTCCGGGAAGACGGCCTTCCGCAGACCACCACCTCCTTTCTGCATCAGGACCAGCCCGTTTCGCTGGGCATACTCATCGATAACTCGGGCTCAATGCTGGATAAGCGTGAGGCGGTCAATGCGGCCGCCTTGAACCTGTTGAAGGCATCAAATCGGCAGGATGCGACGTTTATCGTGAATTTTTCCGATAGAGCTTTTCTCGATCAGGGCTTTACCTCGAACATCGATGAACTGAATCGGGGACTATCGCATTTCGATTCCAAAGGCACCACGGCCATTTACGACGCAGTTGCAGCTTCGGCAGACGAATTAGCCAATCACGGAAAGCTCCCAAAGCAAGTACTGCTTGTCATCACCGACGGAGCGGACAATGCTTCACGCCTCGACCTGGACCAGGCTATCCGTCGCGTGCAAAACCTGGGGGGCCCGGTGGTTTATACCATTGGGCTGCTCTTCGGGGCAGACAAAGAGGAAGCGGCTCGAGCGCGGATCGCACTGGAGAGACTGTCGCAGGAAACAGGCGGCATCGCTTACTTCCCGCACTCCCTGCAGGATGTGGATAGCATCGCAGCAGAGGTAGCTCACGAAATTCGGGACCAATACACCGTTGGTTATCGCTCCAGCAAAAATGCCAGTGTGGGGGGCTACCGGGCTGTGAGCGTCGAGGCAAGTGCGACAAAGCATGGCAAGCTGATTGTGAGGACCCGCAAGGGCTACTACGCCAAGAAACAAGCACCACAACACACGCAGACAGCGCAAGACGTCAAACAGTGATGCGCTAGCCAATCAAGCCTATGATCGCCTTGTTGCCTTGCCAATGTGGTGATGTGCGTCGAAGTACCGGGCCGGAATGGAGACAGACTCGGCGCCCGGCCAATGGCCCTGACGGATTCTCGTCCATGAACCCAAGCGTTCTGACCGCTCGAAATTCACCGATGAAGCCGATGCCTCAAAGCGCGCGGCCTTACTGTATCTCGCGCCTCTGCGGGCATCGCCGCAGTTCGTTGGCTGGGCTAGTACGATCTCTTGTTCGTGGCCAGGTTATACGCGTAAAGACACAGGGACACAGCAAGTACCGTAGCTTCCGGAATTGATAGCAATCCTAATGCGCTCATATTGAATCTCCGCTTCTGAGTACATCGTCCTGTTAGTTGTTTGAGTCAGTCATGCATATCAATGCAGATGGAAGTCCACGTCGACAACGATCTGCACCGCAACAGCATGTCCCTGGTAAACGGCCGGCTTGAACCTGTACTGCTTCACTGCTTCGATGGCCTTTTCTTCCAGTCCCATGCCAAGATGACTAGCCAGGCGGACGTCTTGGGGGATCCCTTGCGAATCGACAATGAGCTTGATGGAAACGCTGCCTTGATAATTCGCTCGCCGAGCATCGTCTGTGAACTCTGGCTCAACCGAGTGGATTACCTGGGGCGCGCTGACGCCATCCCCCACACTCATCAGGCCTCCGCCGTAGCCACCACTGGTGCCCGGACCGGCTCCGGTGCCGCGTCCCGCGCCAATCCCGCCGCCGAGGCCCTGACCGAATCCTGAGCCGCTGCCTCTTCCTTGCGAGGCCAACACAATCTGCGGCGACTGAGACACGCCGAGTGTGGGGAGACTGTTGTTGTCCGGTATCTTCATCTGCTCTGACGGCTCGACTGCCAGCTTTGGGTGATCGAACTTAAGCAGTTGTGGAGGGGCGAGCTGAATCGCCACCATCGTGGGCAAGTGTCCCCTGACAACCTCGACCACCGCGTGCGCGCCGCCCCCACCTCCTCCGCCCATCGACTTGGCAATCAGCGGGGTCACGGGAGGGGGAGGAGTGTTGAGCTTGAAATCCACCGGCGTAACACTCGCAGTTTGCATCGTCACGACCGTGTGAGCTTTTATCGCAAGTAAAAGAACCAGCGTGATAACGACAGCGTGCACCGCAAATGAAATTGCGCGCGACCGTGGGTCGCCCTTGAAGTCCAATTGATTGGCAGCAAACATTGGCCGCGCCGCAAACTGCGTCGAAGCCGCATCCCTCGAAAAGTCTCCACCAGCAAGGCCTGACCCAAGGGATGGCCATGCAGAAACACCTGCATCGTGCATCATGCGGTTGGGACTCTTGGCGAATGGCGTACCGCCTAAGATAAGTTCGGGATTCGTTGTTACGAGATCGCTCATAATATTGTGCCGGAGGCCGAAATCCCGGCATCTCCTCTCTTGGTTGGCCACAGGTTAACTAGCAAAAAAGCAATCGACTTACCAGTCTTCTACTTAAGATTGCCCGGAATAAATGTGCTGCCTTACCAAATGCCCTTATCGCTCCCAGTCATTGTTTGCCCAACAAGAGCGGCTGTGGCCAGCCAGGGTAACAGACATAGCCGAGCGCCGCTCTGCAATTCGCGCCTTCGCAGCATGCCCGCGAGTTGCGATCCGTAAAGGCTGGCAGATTGCGGCATGATTGGAACACGCAGAAACTCTTTGGCGTAGAAGATTTCGTTGCCTCCGAAACGCGCTCCAGAGATTACGAAATGCGGCAGATCGAGACCTGAACCGGCATATTTCCTAACGTAGTCCGACACAATCACAAGATAGGTCGCAACCCCTTCCCAAATGCCGGCATCGGTGGCCGCTGAGCGCAGGTCTCCATAGTCAATGTCCCCCGTCTTCGACAGTGCGGCAGTATCCACGATGTCGCACAACCGAAAGTAGAAATGCCGGTACATTCGCTGCAAGGTGGAAATCATCAACCGGTCGGACGCAGATGGAACTCGAAACATGTGATCGCCGACCGCGACGCGCCGCGAGCGCTCCACCAGGCGCGAGGCAATTGCGATCTGCTCTCCAGTTTGCCCCAGGCGGCCAATGTGAATCTCAACGGCCTCACTCAACCCAGGTATAAGAAAGTTTCGTTTTCCCGCCAGCCGGTCTCCCCAGCTACGCGGAGCAACTTGTGCGCTGAAGCGCTTTCTCATAAACGGGATTATGTCTGCGGCATTGCTATCTGTATAGAGATCCAGGTCACTGCCAAGATCGGGCCAATGATCAAGCGACTTGATTACTACCGCACCATATGTTTCGTCATCAAGCGCAGTGCAAATCTGTTCAAGGTGTGTGAGAGCGGTTGCGATCCGCGCCCGTTCTGCCGCGAGACCGTCCAGTGCCCATTCGGCGCGAATGTCATCCTTTGCCTCGCGCATTATGTCCAGGACAACTTCCAGACCACGCACAATTACATGGTTCGAGTTGGCCAATGAAAGTAGATTGGCAAACTCCTCCCGCGTTATGTTTCGCATCTCCGAACTCAGCTCTTCCAGCATCGGATGAGGTGAGCCGATGCCATCGCCAGGCGTAAGCAGCAGGCGAGAGAGTAGCCTCATCGAATGATCCGTCGGGGTTTTTGCAGTGGGCTTGGTCATGTTCGTGAGATCCCTGTTGAGCTTGTTAAGGCTGCGGCACGGAAGGCGCTGCCGCAGGTTGGATATCGGAGGACGATGGCTTTTCCGCAGGCACGCTGGAAATCCCGGCCGGCGCATTATTCCTAGGTGTCAGTTCAATCGGGCCCGGCTCCCGGCGACGCTTCTGACTGTATTTGTCAAGCTCATCATTGACGTGGTGGCCGCTATCCGTGGCAACTGTCGATAGCCTCTTTCCCTCTGCGGAGCGCAAGGTCGCCAGCCCAACGCGGGCGTTCGAATCGCCGGACTGTCTGGCTTTGTCATAGAAAAACTCCGCCGTCTCAATGTCGCCATCCATCTCCGCAACATATCCGCGGTTGTTCAGAGAAAATGCACTGGCTGGATCAAGCGAGTAAGCATGGAGAAAGTCTTGCCGTGCCGTTGGCCAATCGTTTTCGTTGATCGCAGAGACCCCGTTCACGGTAAGAAGGTCAGCGTTCTCCTCGGCAGGGTCCATCTTCTTCATTCGCTCTTCTAATCGCCTGGCGCTAGCCGCAGCCATCTCACTCACGGGCTTTCCTCTCCACGAGCGATCCAGCGTGACGACCACGGGTTCATTGGAGTGCGATTGAGCAGCCGCGTTGTACGATTTCAACGCATCGTCGTAGTCTCCGATTGTCTCGTCGGCTACTCCCAGGTTGTTCAACGTGAAGGGACTCTGCGCATTCAGCCTCAGTGCTTCCCGCAGAAGAGAAACGGCTTCGGGGCCCCGATCTTCCGCTAGAAGATCCATCGCGTCAACATTCATGCGGTTCACGCGCATGGGAACGTCTTGAAGGCTCTCGAAGGCGTACTGCATCGGCTTTCCTTCCAACTGCTTTGCATTGCTGCGGTCGATGTTTGCGTTGGATTCTTGTTCCGATGCCAGCGAATAGAACTTGTGCGCGCTGTCCAGATTTCCCTGCACCTCTGAGATGTAGCCCAGGTTGTTCAGCGTGAAAGGATCGGCCGGATCGTAGAGATATGCCTTGTAAAAGAGCTTGGCTGCCTTTTCGAATTGCCTGCTTTTCACTGCGTCGACGCCCTCGCGGTTAAGGCGCTGAACGGGCGTTAACTCGCTATGTCTTGGAATCGTAATTGTCAGGGTATCCTTCGCCCAGGCATGTTGGGCGCCCAAGGCCGCAATGAACGCAACGGCTGAAATGAATCGTAGTGGCGTGCTCGACATGATCCCTGATGACCTCTCTGTGCGTTTGACCGATGACCAGGCCGGCTGCGTGCCGATTGTGAAGCAACACCCGAATAGCTCTCTTGCATGCGCCGTAGTTATTCGTTCTTTTGAAAACCTGCTCGGGCCACCCGTACTCACTGGATGACATCAAACTACATGCTTAACGAATAGCATTTGCAATTCATAAAGGATGTGCTGAATGGATCGTATCGTCGCAGTAATGATGCTTGGTGCTATGGCTGTTGTCCAAATACCGGCAGCATACGCAAGATCAGGACAGTTTACTGGCCCGCAGTCCGAGCTAAAGTCTGACAGTACGCCCTCTGATGTCCCCTCTTTGCCGCCCGCGCCTCAGGGAAAGAGCACCATACTAGGCGGCGAAATCAAGAGTGTCGATCCTGTGCGCGATGAGCTTACGCTGAAGGTCTATGGACAGCGGCCAACAAGAATACTCTTTGACGAGCGCACTCAAGTCTATCGAGATGGAAAGCTGGTCCCACTCCGCGATCTAGGTGTGGCAGACCATGCCTCAGTGCAGACGGTGCTGGACAAAACAAGTGTGTATGCTCTCAGCATTCACATCTTGTCGCAATCGCCCGAAGGCGAGTATCAAGGCCGGGTGCTGAACTATAACCCGGATACTCGTGTGTTGACGGTTAGTTCTGTCCTGTTGAGTGAACCCACCAAATTGTTCGTGCCGGCGAATACACCGGTCGCACGGGTGGGACAGCCGGCATTCTCCTCGGTCGAATCTGGAGCGTCAGACCTTGTCAGCGGCGCGCTTATCACGGTGAAATTTGAATTGGACAAGAAAGGTCGAGGCGTTGCAAGTCAGATCGCTGTTCTGGCCAGACCTGGAAGCGCATTTGTGTTTACAGGAGATATCACCGCGCTTGACACGCATTCCGGAATATTGGTTCTGGTTGATCCGCTGAACGAAAAGAGGTACCAGATCTCCTTTGATTCCTCTCTTCTTTCGGCAAGCCAGAATCTCCATCCAGGAGATCATGTCGTGGTGACGGCAAATTACGACGGCACTCGCTACATGGCCAGCGCAATCACTGCGAGGTAAGCTTTGAAAGCGAGATCGCGCACGAGCCTGTCGAATTGCCCGGCCTGCTCTGCTCATAAAATGAGCAGAGCAGCCGAGTTGAGAACCTAAGGCCGAAAACAGTGATACCGGGCTTGCTTCGCTTCGCGATTGTGCCGTGCCAGATCCGCATGAGTTCTGCCGGCGCGAGTTTCATACCCGCGGTTCATTGAAGCCTGGATTGAGTGTTGCACCTGTCGAGCCTGCCGTCTGAGCCACTTTGCACAGACCGGGAATGAAGCCAATCCCCCATCCATCAACCGAGAACTGGACCACGACGCCGCGCTCGATCACAACCTTTCCGTCGTGTCAGATCCATTCGAGTGCACGGGGATTCCGCTGATAAGGCCCTGATATTCCGTCAGGCGCTTGCCCAGAATAACCACTCCCGTGGAAGTGATTTCATACTCGCGAATGTCCTTCGCATGATTTCCGCCTCGCATCTTGATCACTACCATAATCTTGCGAAGCTGGCCATCGATGGACACGTACCGTAAGCGAAGAATGTCATCGCAAAGAAAAGAAATGGAGTATGTGCTGAACGGGAATTCGGTGAAGGACTCATCCACTTCAACCGTGCTCAGAATCGTGACCCCGATTCCTGTCAAAGCGAAGATCATGCGATAGAGCGATTCGCGAAAGTCGGCGCGGAAGCCCGGCGACAAAGCCATCTCAAACCCCGCCAGCGAATCGATCACCAGGCGTTTGGCGCCGATGTTCTCCACAGCGTCGAGGATCGACTGCATGGTCTCGTCCACTGAGAGATCCAGCGGGCGCAGATACAGGATCGTGAGCTTCCCATCTTTCTGCGGCGTCTCCAGATCCAGCCCCAGACTGGTGGCACGCTCAGCATATGCCTCCGGGCGTTCTTCAAAGACCGCTACAATCCCTGGCTCCCCATGGCTTATGCCTTCAGCAATGAACTGGGTTGCCAGGACCGATTTCCCGGTTCCCGAAGACCCTGCAATGAGGACGCTATCGCCTTCGCGCACGCCGCCATCCAACATCTTGTCCAACTCCGGAATACCGAAGCAAAGGCGCCGATTGCTGGGCGGATTCCTCTTCCGCGCAGTCAACCCAAACGTGCGCGAAAAGGCTTGCACACCGGCATCGGTTATGCGAAACGTATGCAGCCCCGGGACAGAGTCCTGACCGCGCATCTTTATAATCTGCAGCTTCCGCACAATAGAATTCCGCTCCGCCGTTTGACGCAGCCAGAACAGACCATCGGCCACAGTAAAGATAGGGTTATCACGCAACTCGTCCTCAGCATACTCGCCGATCAGGAACGTTGTAGCCTGCCAACTGGCCAGAAACAGCGCCAACCGCTGAATGAACGATTGCAGGTCCATATCGCTATTCGGCTTGCGCACCATGGTGCGGAAGGAGTCCACAACAACGACTGAGGGGTTGGCCTTTTCAACTTCCTTGGTGATCTCTTCCAAAACCGCGCCCAGGTCCTTCTCCAGCACAACCTGGCTCAGGTTGATAAAGCGGATGGAGCCGGGCAGCTTGGCCGGGTCGAAGAAGGTGTACTGTTGCTGGTATCGCAGCATCTTTATGGCGGATTCGCCGAGAACAGTGAAGTAGAGAGCAGGACGTTCCAGGCTCGCATTGGCGAATACGAACTGATGAGCCAGCGTTGTCTTCCCGCTTCCGGGGGCGCCCGCGATGATGTTGAACGAGAATTCGGGCAGACCGCCGCCCACAATCTCGTCGAGGCCCGGAACTCCGGTGGGTAGTTTGTTGATCGTGACTTTGTCCTGGGTGCTCATGCTTTTCTCCCGTTCTCTGAATTGCGATCGTCAAAGACTTCCCCTGGCCACGCATTTCGCAGCAGGCTTAGTGTTAAGGCTTCTCCAATAAAGATGCGAAGCAGTCCGAGCAAGCGGGCGATGAGAATGACTCCTCCCTCGCCGGCCAGATCGCTGCCATTGTCGAATCGATTCTCAGTTTTGCCCAGGCCCTTTAATGCTCCATCCGCAGTTACCAGCGCCGCGCTAAGACTGGGAGCTTCCGGCCTGGCCAATGTGAGTGCGCGAGTGGCAAGCGATTGAAATCCCGCAACCCCCACAAATTCACCAAGACTCTGGCGCAGCTTCTCATAGACGCGAAGGGTCGGCGAACCCATTGGCTCGGAGCCATTGCCCGCACCGCCTTCATAGGCAATAAGACGGTTGGCCAAATCTCGCATCTCTGAGGCAGCCTTCATGTTCTCGCCCTGCATCGTTCAACATAATAAAATTCGAGAACCGCTACTCGCTTTGTTGGGGCGAGCGTTACGATTCCGTTTCCTCTCGAAGCGCCTCCGCGGCCGATCGATTCGGCATTCGGAGGCGCCCTGGATCGAGCGCCGGCGAAATTCAGTTCATGTAGCGATTCGACTTCAGGTCAGGCGGCTCATCCTCCGCGCCGCCGGCCTTGCTGCGGATAAGCGTGAAGACGTCCAGAATCGTCGCAATACCGCGAATGTTTCCCGCAGCGCTTACCAGTCCCTCTTCCATGCCGGGGTGTTTGTCGGCAAGGAATTCAATCCGTGTGCTCACCTTCCGCAGCCGGTCAATCTCCTTGAGAAGATCCTCAAAAGCCGCCGTCAGTTCTGGGCCATCGTTCGCCGAGTCTCGAGTGTCCGCCGGGGTCGCGGACAACTCCGGCACAGCGTCAGCCTGAATGCGCAAATCTTCTATCAATCGGAGCGTGGTTGCCTCGCCCAGAAAAGTAAGAAACAGCCCGAGGAGCTGCGCAATCAAAATGATTCCGGCCTCGCCATCCTCGTTGCTGTCCGTTTGGGATTCAACTTCGCCGAGGCCGCGCAAGACTCCATTCGCAGTTATCTGAACCGCGCTGAGCCGGGGAGACTCCGACCTTGCTAGAGCCAGGGCACGGGAAGCCAGCGCCTGAAAACCGTCAGCTCCCACGGGTGCGCCGAGTTGTTGGCGCAACCTTTCATACACCCGCATAGTTGCAGGCTCGGTAGGAAGGGAAGCCGACCCGGAATCGGCTTCGGAAGCAATGAGGCTCCGGGCCAATTCACGCGTCTTATTGGGAGCAATCATTGGTTCTCTCCTTACTCTCTGCGTCCTCGCGATGAGCTTGGAGCATCTATCACTGGGATACTTGCAAGGCAACCGCTTTTGCTGTGAGGTTCCCGGCGCGAATCACTCTATTCCAATGGGCGTCATGCGACTCAACCGTACCTGAAACGTCTCTGAGAAGTTGAGCAAACTTGAACAGTTCGCGCTCGTACCCGGATAAGACCAAGCGGGAGGGTCGGTTGAAGTGTGCAACCGAACGGGGTACAACGGATGCTTAGTCGAAAGAGGAACATTGGCGGGCCTGGGCCATGGCTGCGACCATTCTCTACTCTTACTGCGTGACGCCGGCCCGAGCATTCAAACATCGATCGCCACTTATAACCAGTCGGAGAGACCTCATGATAAAGCCCTCCACTGTCGTACATTTTGCAGGTCTTCCCTTTGGGCTTGGCATTGCGCATTGCGACATCGGACAGTGGCATTGGGGCAATTCACTTCGAGAGAAATCTACTTGCCCCCAAGTGCCCCAGGGCTGTCAACGGGTCAAGGCGGACACAAAGGGACGGGTTTTCCCGATATGTTCTTGAATGCAAATGGTTCTTGGATTTTCTCGGATGTTTATGGAAGTTGTTCTGGTAGCGCTAACGGGAATCGAACCCGTGTTTTAAGATTGAGAATCTAACAGCCTATCCAACGGATTGAATAACTTACAGGCAGTTTTGAACATTCTGTGTACCGCCATGTGTACCACGAATCGAAAAAGAGGCTATTGGACC
>Ga0302275_10000827_pt1 | contig 34250 bp, 31 predicted proteins | sample III_Bog_N2_2_FD_200229 | JGI IMG/M metagenome (GOLD analysis project Ga0302275, IMG submission 200229) | Peat permafrost microbial communities from Stordalen Mire near Abisko, Sweden - III_Bog_N2_2 | ecosystem: Environmental > Terrestrial > Soil > Wetlands > Peat | place: Sweden: Abisko... | reverse complement strand
GGACGCCGGAGTTCCGCCGTCCCGTCAGGACGGATTCGGTTTTGCAACCAACCCCCGGCACGTGGGAGGGATTGAGGGTGAGTGGTCATATCCAGAGCCGCCTCCCGTTTCTTCCTGTATCAGCCCCCTCCGGGGTCCCGGCTGAACACTTCCCACAAAATCCCCGTAATAACACTTTTATCACCATGAACGAGCATTTGCAAACAAGGGTGGCACGGGCCACTGGCCCGTACCGTCCGGCGGCCCGCCGGACGGAACGGGTGAGGCGCTCTTTTTGCCAGCGGACACCATTCGTCATTGGTGCTTCGTCATTCTTTCGTCATTCGTCATTCCCAAACTGAAATTATCAAAAACCCCAGAAATATCACTTTTTACGCTTTGAAACCGCACCCCACAATCACCCAATACATCGCCGCCAACCCACGGGCGGTAGGGCGCGTCACTCCGTGCGCGCCGCTACTGACATCCCAGCGGACAAGCTTTCCCCAACCGCCGCCATCCCAATGCTCCACTGAACACTTGACCACTGAAATCTGAACACTTCCCCCGAAATATCACATTTATCATGTTGCGACCACCATGCACCCGCCCTGAACACTTTCCTCAATGGAAAAAATTTTCCTTTGGCCCGGCGCACCGCTATGCTGGCCAAGTCATTATGCGAACCAGCCGCCCCACCTCCTTTCCCGCCCAAGCCGGCTATGCCATGCCGGCCGAATGGGAACGCCATGCGGCCACCTGGCTCACCTGGCCGCATTACGTGGGCAACTGGCCCGGTAAATTTGAAGTCATCCGCTGGGTCTATGGCGAAATGATCCGGAAGATTGCCGCCGGCGAATCCATCCGCCTCCTCATCCGGCATGAGCACGACGAGCAAGCCGCCCGCCACGTCCTGGGCCTCGTCGGCGTGGACCTGCGCAAGGTGCGGTTTGTCCAGCACCACACCAACCGTGGTTGGACGCGCGATACCGGTCCGATTTTTGTCCAGACCGCCCGTAAAAAGCCGGCCAAAACCGCGATCGTCCATTTCCATTTCAATGGCTGGGCCAGATATAAAAACTGGCGAAAAGACACGCTGGTGCCGGAAACGGCCGCCCGCGTGCTGCGCCTGCCGTTGTTCCCGGCCCAAGTCGGTGACCGCCCGCTCACCATTGAAGGCGGCGGCATCGAAGTCAATGGACGCGGCACCCTGCTCACCACCGAGGAATGCTACCTGCACCCCAGCATCCAGGTGCGCAATCCCGGTGTCGGCAAAGCCGGCCTCGAGGCGGCCTTGAAACTGCATCTCGGTGTCACCCAGGTTTTCTGGCTGGCCAAAGGCCCCCAGGGTGACGACACCCACGGCCACATTGATGACATCTGCCGGTTCGTAAACCCCCAGACCCTCGTCCTGGTCCGCGAGCACAACCCGCAGGATGTCAATTACCGGCCGCTGGCCGAAAACTGGGAGCGCATCGCCGACCTGCGGCTCGAAGATGGCCGCCGTCCCCAGATCGTGGAATTGCCCATGCCGGCGCCCCTCTATTTCAACGGCATACGGCTGCCGGCGAGTTACGCGAACTTTTACATCTGCAACGCGGCGGTCATCGTGCCCACCTTCAACGATCCCAACGACCGCGTGGCACTGGGCATTTTGGGGGAATTGTTCCGCGACCGGCCGGTGGTGGGCATTCACGCCGTGGACCTCGTCTGGGGGTTCGGCACCCTCCACTGCCTCACCCAGCAGCAGCCCGCCTGACCCGAGGAATCCATCATGAAGCACAACGCCATGCCCCATGCCTCGGAACTGATCGCCGCCGCCCGGCAACTCGCCTGCGCAGTGGACCGGCTGGCTTTCGCCGCCCCTGTGACCCTGGTTTACAATCCCCTCACCTATGCCTGGCCGGCCCATGAAGAATACCTGCGCCGCTTTGGCCAGGGGCGGAAGCGCGTGGTGTTTCTCGGCATGAATCCCGGCCCGTTCGGCATGGTGCAAACCGGCATTCCCTTCGGCGAAATCGCCGCCGTGCGCGACTGGCTCAAAATTTCCGCGCCCATCGGCCAGCCCGCGCGCTCCCACCCCAAACGCCCCATCGAAGGCTACCATTGCCCGCGTTCCGAAGTGAGCGGACGCCGGTTATGGAAGCTTTTTGCGGAACGGTTTGGGTCCCCGGAGCCATTTTTCGCGGAACATTTTGTGGCCAATTATTGTCCGCTGGCCTTCCTCTCCGCCACCGGCAGCAATATCACGCCCGATAAACTGGGCAAGCCGGAACGCGCCGGACTGGCCGCGGTCTGCGACGCCCATCTGCGCCGGGTGCTGGAAATTCTCCAGCCAGAATGGCTGGTGGGCATCGGAGCCTTTGCCCGGGACCGGGGCGAACTGGTCGCGGCGGGGGGCGCCATTCGCGTGGGGCAAATCCTCCATCCCAGTCCGGCCAGTCCCAAGGCCAACCGCACGGATTGGGGCCGGACCGCCGCCCAAGAACTGGCCGCCTTGGGGGTTTGGCAGTAAGGGCGGATGTCGTTCCGCGCCGGCGGATTTCCGGGCGGGTACGCCCATGGGGTGTTCACCCCATTCATTTCTCCGGGTCGAAAAGTTATGCTGCTCACCGTGGCTCATGTAAAAAATGCGCCGATCCGCCAGTGCCAGCATGGAAACCAAAATCTCATCACCCAATCTCGGTGCCATCGCCGCCGTGCGCGGCAGTGTCGTGGATGTGCGGTTCGAAGGGCCGCTGCCGCCGATCTACTCCGTGCTGCGCGCGGGGGCGGAAAACGAAATGGTCATCGAGGTGCTGGCGCAGCGGGATGCGCGGCACGTCCGCGGCATTGCACTGACGCCCACGCAGGGGCTCGCGCGCGGCATGGTGGTCACGGACACCGGGGGACCGTTGAAAGCCCCGGTGGGCCAGGCCATCCTCTCGCGGATGTTCGACGTGTTCGGCCAAGCCATTGACCGCAAACCGCCGCCGGCCGAGGTCCAATGGCGTTCAGTGCACCGCGATCCGCCGCCCCTGGCGCGACGATCCACCAAGTCGGAGATTTTCGAGACCGGCATCAAGGTGATTGACGTGCTCGTGCCGCTGGAGCGTGGCGGCAAAGCGGGACTGTTCGGCGGCGCGGGCGTGGGTAAAACCGTGCTCCTCACCGAGATGATCCACAACATGATCGGCCATCAGCAGGGCGTCAGCATTTTTTGCGGCATCGGCGAGCGCTGCCGCGAGGGCGAGGAGCTTTACCGCGAAATGAAGGCGGCCGGCGTGCTGCCCAACATGGTGATGGTCTTCGGCCAGATGAACGAGCCGCCGGGCAGCCGGTTTCGCGTGGGCCACACGGCGCTGACCATGGCGGAGTATTTCCGCGATGACGAACACCGCGATGTGCTGCTGCTCATTGACAATATTTTCCGTTTCATCCAGGCCGGCATGGAGGTGTCGGGCCTGATGGGGCAGATGCCGTCCCGGCTGGGCTACCAGCCGACGATGGGCACGGAGCTGTCGGGTTTGGAGGAACGCATCGCCAACACCGATACCGGCGCCATCACCTCAATCCAGGCGGTGTATGTGCCGGCGGATGATTTCACCGATCCGGCGGCGGTGCATACCTTCTCGCATCTCTCGGCGTCCATCGTCCTGTCCCGCAAGCGGGCGAGTGAAGGGCTTTTCCCCGCGATTGATCCGCTGCAATCCAGTTCCAAAATGGCCACGCCCGGCATCATCGGGGAAAGGCATTACGCGCTCGCGCAGGCAATCCGCCGCACGCTGGCCCAATATGGCGAGCTGAAGGACATTATTGCGATGCTGGGGCTGGAACAGCTTTCGCCCGAGGACCGCAAAGTGGTGGCGCGCGCCCGTTTGCTGGAGCGGTTTCTCACGCAACCCTTTTTCACAACCGAGCAGTTCACCGGCCTGACCGGGAAACTCGTCAGCCTCAAGGACGCACTGGACGGCTGCGAACGCATTCTGCACGACGAATTCAAGGACTACCCGGAAAGCGGCCTCTACATGATCGGCCCCATCAGCGAAGCCAGGGGAAAACCCCAGACCGCCCCGCCGGTGCCCCCGCCCAAACCGGACGCCAAGCCCGGGGCAAAAGTGGCCGCCCCGCCGGCCGATAAGGGCCAGCCAGCGGCCCCAAGTGATCCGGCAGCGGAGCAACAATCCAAACCGGAATCCGCGCCGAAACCCAAGGCGGAACCGAAGCCCGCGCCAGCCCCGGCCGGGCCCGTGCCGCCATTGCCCGCAGCGAAACCCCAACCCCAGGTCGAACATGCCGATGTCACTCATGCATCTTAAAGTCCTGCTGCCGTTCCAGGTTTTCACCGAGCAAACCGGCGTCACCCGCATTGTCGCGGAGACGCGCGAGGGGTCGTTTGGGCTCCTGCCGCACCGGCTGGATTGTGTCGCCGCGCTGGTGCCGGGAATTTTGATTTTTCAGACGGAAGCTGGCGGGGAAGTTTTGGTGGCCGTGGATCGAGGCGTCCTGGTCAAGACCGGCCCGGATGTGCTCGTGTCCGTGCGCCGGGCGATCGGCGGAACGGACCTCGGCCAATTGCACGCCGCCGTCGAGAAGGAATTCCTGACGCTGGATGAAAACGAGCAAAGCGTCCGCACGGCCGTGGCGAAACTGGAGACCGGATTTCTGCGTCGCTTCGCGACCTTGCAACATGAGTGACACCCCAAACAAATCCGCGAAGGACGAACCGGACTTCGCCGGAGAAATCGGTGCGAAGGCGGCGCGCAAAATCAAGGCGCGCAAATCAACGCAAGGCGTCTGGTTCGGCCTGGGCATGATGGGCTTGGTCGGCTGGTCCGTCGTCGTGCCCACCCTGCTCGGCGCGGCGCTCGGCCTCTGGCTGGACGACCGATATCCGGGCCAGCATTCGTGGACGCTGTCGTTGCTGGTGGTCGGGCTGGCGATTGGCTGTTTGAACGCCTGGCACTGGGTCGCCAAGGAAGACCAAGCCATGCAGGACGACACGGAGGAGGACGATGAATAATGTGATATTTCTGGCCCTCGCCCTGGTGGCGGGGCTTGGGCTCGGCGTGATATTTTTCGGCGGGCTGTGGTGGACGGTGCGCAAGGGCATGTTCACCAAATCGCCGGCGCTTTGGTTTCTTGCCAGCCTGCTCCTGCGGATGGGCATCGTGCTCGCTGGATTTTATAGCGTCGGACGCGGAGATTGGCAGCGGCTCGTCGTTTGCCTGCTCGGATTCGTCATCGCTCGTTTCCTTGTGCTGCGCCTGACCCGCACCCGCATTGAAACCCCCGCTTCGATTGCCAAGGAGGCCAGCCATGCGCCTTAGTCCCGACCAGTTGATCTTCTGGCAGCACGGGTTGGTCAAACTCAATGGCACGATTGTGTTCACCTGGGGATTGATGCTGGTGCTGGCCGTCGGCTCCAAACTCATCACCCGCAAACTATCCACCGACCTGAAACGTACCCGCTGGCAAAATCTTCTGGAAATTGTCGTGACCGCCATTGAGAAGCAAATTGAAGAGGTTGGTTTGAAACATCCAGAAAAATACATTGGTTTTCTGGGCACGCTGTTTCTCTTTGTCGCGCTCGCGGCGCTGTGCACGGTCATCCCCGGCTACGAGCCGCCGACGGGTTCGCTCTCGACCACGGCAGCGCTGGCGTTATGCGTGTTTGTGGCGGTTCCGTTGTTCGGCATTGAGGAACAGGGCTTGTGGGGTTACCTCGCCTCCTACACCAAGCCGACGATCATCATGCTCCCCTTCAACATTATCAGCGAACTTTCCCGCACGCTGGCCCTGGCCGTCCGCCTGTTTGGCAACATGATGAGCGGGGCGATGATCATTGCGATTCTCCTCACCATCACGCCCTTCATTTTTCCCATCGTGATGACCTTGCTCGGCCTGCTGACCGGCATGGTGCAGGCCTATATTTTCAGCATTCTGGCGGCGGTTTACATCGCCGCCGCCACGCGCACGCGCAAACCCAAGCCCGCGCTGGCGGGCAAAATTTGAACCCGCACCAACTAATTAAAGCACAAAATTATGGATAGCATGACAATCATCGCCCTGGTCTCAATCATCACCGCCGGCCTGACCATCGCGCTCGGCAGCATTGGCCCGGCGCTCGGTGAAGGGCGGGCCGTTTCGACCGCCTTGAGCTCGCTGGCCCAACAGCCCGATGCCTCGGCGACCATCACCCGCACCTTGTTCGTGGGGCTGGCCATGATCGAATCCATCGCGATCTACTGTTTCGTGGTGTCCATGATTCTGATTTTCGCCAACCCCTTCTGGAACCACGTCATTGCCAGTGCCGCCAAAGCAGCGGGAAAGTAAACGTATGTTACTGGACTGGTTTACCATCGGGGCGCAGGCGCTGAACTTCCTCATCCTCGTGTGGTTGCTAAAGCACTTTCTTTATCAACCCATTCTCCACGCCATTGACGCGCGGGAAAAGCTCATTGCCAAAGAACTTGCCGACGCCGATGCCAAAAAGTCCGAGGCGCAAAAGGAGCGGGACGCGTTTCAAAAAAAGAACGAGGAATTTGACCAGCAACGCGCCGCGCTGCTGGCCAAGGCGACCGACGACGCGAACGCCGAACGGCAGCGGTTGCTGGAAGCAGCGCGCCAGGCGGCCGATGCCCTGAGTGCCAGGCGTCAGGAATCGCTGCTCCACGACGCCCACAATTTGAATCAAGCCATCAGCCGCCTGACGCAGAAGGAAGTGTTGGCCATCACGCGGAAAGCCTTGGCCGATCTCGCCACCGTGAGTTTGGAGGAACGGATCGGCGAGGTGTTTGACCGGCGCTTGCGCGAGTTGAACGGCCCGGCGAAGAACGTGCTTGGCGACGCGCTCAGGAAAAATTCCGAACCGGCCCTGATTCGCAGCGCGTTTGATCTGCCCGCCACGCAGCGCGCGGCGATCCAGAATGCGCTCAATGAAACATTTTCCGCGAATGTCCGCATTCGTTTTGAAACGACCCCGGACCTGGTCAGCGGCATTGAACTGACCGCCAACGGACAGAAAGTCGGCTGGAGCATTGCGGATTATCTGGGATCATTGGAAACCGGCATCGGCGAACTGCTGAAAGCGAAGGACCAGCCCGCGCCCAAGCCGGAAGTCAAAGTCGAGGCGAAAGCCTTGACGCCCAAGCCCGAAGAACCGCCCGCGCCCAAACCAGACGTCAATGCAACGCCCAAACCCGCCCCTGCACCAGAGTCAAAAACTGCAGTCCAGCCCGAGGCCGATCCGAAACCGGAAGTCAAACCCGAAACCAACGCCTCCCCCAAGGCGGAAGCCAAAGTGGAGCCGAAAGCGGTGACTTCCAAGCCCGAAGAACCGCCCGCGCCCAAACCAGAAGTCAAAGCAACGCCCAAGCCCGCCCCTGCACTAGAGTCAAAAAATGCAGTCCAGCCCGAGGCCGATCCGAAACCGGAAGTCAAACCCGAAACCAACGCCGTGATCAAGCCTGAACCCAAAGCCGAGCCAAAAGCCGAAGCCCCGCTTGCCGCGCCACAACAAAAATGAGCGCGCCCCTGGAATCGTTGCAGAGCGTCTGCGACCGCACGTTCGCTGGCATCAGCCAGGCGCTGGCGGCCTTCACCCCGCAATTCCAACCGCGCGAGGTGGGCACCGTCATCAGTGTCGCCACTGGCATCGCCAAGGTCTCCGGCCTGCCCGGCGTGGGCTTTGAGGAGTTGGTCAAGTTTCCCGGCGATATGCTCGGCATCGCCTTCAACGTGGATGAAGATGAAATCGGCGTCGTGCTGCTCGGGGCCTATCAAAATCTGCACGCCGGCGATGAGGTGGAACGCACCGGACGGGTGATGGATGTGGCCGTGGGCGATCAATTGTTGGGGCGGGTCATTGACCCGCTCGGCCGGCCGCTCGATGGCCAGGGTCCGGTGGCTTCCAGCCAGCGCCTGCCCATCGAACGCCCGGCGGCCGCGATCATGGATCGCGCGCCCGTCACCGTGCCCCTCCAGACCGGCCTCATGGTCGTGGACGCCCTCATTCCCATCGGGCGCGGCCAGCGGGAATTGATTCTGGGCGACCGGCAGACCGGCAAAACCGCCATCGCCCTCGACAGCATTTTGAACCAGCGCGGCAAAAATGTGATCTGCGTTTACTGCGCCATCGGCCAGCGCGCCTCCGCCGTCGCCAAAGTCGTGGCCGACCTGCGCGAGAAGGGCGCGATGGATTATACCGTGATCGTCGTCGCCGAAGGCAACGACGCGCCGGGACTCACGTATATTACTCCTTATGCCGCGACCAGCATTGCGGAATACTTCATGGAAAAAGGCCGGGACGTGTTGATCGTTTATGACAATCTCACGCAACATGCAGAGGCTTATCGCGAACTTTCCCTCCTGTTGCGACGCCCGCCCGGCCGCGAAGCCTTTCCTGGCGACATCTTCTACATTCATTCCCGGATGCTCGAACGGGCGACGCACCTCAGCCCGGAGCGCGGCGGCGGCTCGCTCACGGCGCTGCCGATCATCGAGACCGAAGCCCAGGATATTTCCGCCTATATTCCAACGAATTTGATTTCGATCACGGACGGGCAAATTTATCTCTCGCCGTCATTGTTTGAACTGGGCGTGCTGCCGGCCGTGGATGTGGGCAAATCCGTTTCGCGCGTCGGCGGCGAGGCGCAATGGGCGGCTTACCGCGCCGTTGCGGGCGACCTCAAGCTCGCCTACGCTCAATTTGAGGAGCTCGAAACCTTCGCCCGTTTTGGCGCGCGGCTGGATGACCACACCCGCAAAATCATCGAACATGGCCGGCGAATCCGCGCCTGCCTCAAGCAGCCGGAATTCGCCCCGATCACCGTGCCCGCCCAAATCACCGTCCTCCTGGCTCTGACCGCCAACCTGTTCGATCCGGTCCCGCTGGCGCAGATGACCGAGGCCGGACGCGCCGTGCGCGAGGCGGCCGCAACGATTCCGGCGGAAGTGAGCGCCCGCTTTGAAACCGCTGCGAAATTGAGTGACGAGGATAAAAAGACGATTATTGAAATCGCCCGCCAAGCGCTCGTGCCCTTCCTCCCCAAGCCCGAACCAAAACCCGAGGTCAAAACCGAAACCACGCCCAAGCCGGACAGCCAAGCCACGCCGGAAGCCAAGGCCCCGACCAAACCCAAAGTCCCGGCGCCGCCGCCAGCCGCAGCGAAACCGTCGGCAACCGTTGAATCCAAGGCGCAGCCATGAGCGACACCACGGCGGGCTTGACCCGCAAACTCAGCAGTGCCGGCGATTTGCAATCGGTCGTCCGCACCATGAAGGCTTTGGCCGCCTCCAGCATCGGACAATACGATAAATCGGTGAAGGCCTTGGGCGACTATTATCGCACCGTCGAACTCGGACTGGGCGCGTGCTTTCGCGAAAGCCAGCCCATCGCCCCGGTCGTTAAACGGAAAGGGCAGACCGAGCCCGGCGCGATTGGCGCGGTGGTGTTCGGATCCGACCAGGGATTGGTGGGCCAGTTTAATGATGTGGTGGCCGATTATGCGGTCAAGACCCTGGCCGCTTTGCCCGGCAAACCGGAAGTCTGGGCGGTCGGCGAACGCGTGCATGCCCGGCTGGCGGACGCGGGAGTGCCGCTCATGGGACTGTTTTCCGTGCCCAACTCCGTCCAGGCTATCACGCCGCTCGTCGGCCAGATCCAGATCGAAAGCGAGGCGCGCCGGGCCAAAGGCGAATACGCCCGGCTCTACATTTTCCATAACCGGCCCAAGTCCGGGGCCCTGTACGAACCCGTCAGCCAGCGGTTGCTGCCGCTCGACACCGCCTGGCGGCAAGGCCTGGCCCAGGTTCCCTGGCCGACCAAACTTTTGCCTGAAGTCGTATGCACCGGCACCGTGACCTTGCGCGCCCTCATCCGCGAATATCTTTTCATTTCCCTCTTTCGCGCCTGCGCGGAATCCCTGGCGAGCGAAAACGCGAGCCGTCTGGCCGCCATGGAGCGCGCCGACAAAAACATTGATGAACTGCTGGAGACGCTGCACGGCACTTTCCATCGCATCCGTCAGGCGGGCATCGACGAGGAATTATTCGATGTGATCTCCGGTTTTGAGGCGCTAGCCAAAGGCGACGAAGCGCGCGATCCAGGCGGAGCAATTCATTGACGTATGAAGAATATCATCAATCCGAATCATTTCCGGGTCCGACCGGGAGCTCGGGTGAAACTCCAATCCTGGCCGACGCGGGTGAAGCCCGTTTGCAAATCGAAAAAGAAGTATCACCAACTTTTGGCCGCGCACATTGAGGAATTGAGCGCCCTCCAAAACCTGCACTATGCGTCGCATAAAACCGCGCTGCTGCTGATTTTTCAGGGCCTGGATGCCGCCGGCAAGGATGGGGCCATCCGGCATGTCATGTCCGGGATCAATCCGCAAGGGTGTGAGGTGTTTAGTTTCAAACAGCCGAGCGCCGAGGAGCTGGAACACGATTTTCTCTGGCGCACCACCTGCCGCCTGCCCGAGCGGGGCCGGATCGGCATCTTCAATCGCTCCTATTACGAGGAAGTGCTCGTCGTCCGGGTGCATCCCGAATTGCTCCTGAATCAGGGATTGTCGGAACCAGGGCAGCCACAAAAAAGTCTGTGGCAGAATCGCTACCGCTCCATCGTGGATTTGGAGGCCCACCTGCACCGCAACGGCACGAAGATCATCAAGTTTTTCCTGCACCTGTCCAAAGCCGAGCAACGAAAGCGCTTCCTTGCACGGCTCAATGAGCCGGACAAGAACTGGAAATTCAGTCTCGCCGACATTCATGAGCGGAAATACTGGAAGCAATACCTTCATGCCTTTGAGGCTTGCCTGCCGGCGACCAGCACCGAGGCAGCGCCCTGGTTCATCGTTCCAGCCGATGATAAGGCGGATTGCCGGCTGATCGTTTCCCAAATTGTGCTGGATGCCTTCCGGGAATTAAAGCTGGCTTACCCCCAAAGCTCCCCGAAGCGGCTGCGGGAATTTAAATCCATCCGCAAACAGTTGGAGCCATAAACCATGACCAAGTTTCAAATCTATTGGCGGCGCCCGCAGGACAAAATTCTTCTGGCCGGTCCCAAGCTCGAATGGGCAACCAGTCTGGCGGAGCGCGGCTGGGTTGGAGACCAGCCGCAGCAAGGTCGAAAGCCAGAAGACCAGTCGTGACTGATGCCTCCTCATTCTCCGTGCTGATGGTCACCAGTGAAACAGTGATGGGCCGCCTTTCCCACCATATTTTCGGGCACGAGTCATCCGCCGGCACGCGCATTCTGCTCGTGATCGGACTGGCCATTGTCGCGCATCTGGTGCTGGAATTCATCCGGTATGTCAGCGAGTCGGTCATCCGCAAAATCGAGGCGCCAAAACCCAATCGGAACCTCTTCACCCACAAGCCCAAATTCGTCACCATCACCCGGCTCATTGTAAGCGCCGTCACTTTTTTCGTCTATTTCTTTGGCTTCGGGCTGATTCTTCAGGAATTGGGTGTCAACCTGACCGCTTATCTCGCGAGTGCGACCGTGATTGGCTTGGCGATCAGCTTTGGTTCGCAGGGGTTGGTGCAGGACATCGTCATCGGGTTGACTTTGATTTTTTCGGATGCCATGGAAGTCGGTGATCTCGTGGAAGTCGCCGGCACCATCACCATCGTCATCGGGCGGGTCGAGGAAATCGGACTGCGGTTCACCAAGCTCATCAACTTTTACAATCAGGAAGTGTTTGTGCCCAACCGCACCATTTCCAACGTCAGCCGGTTTCCGCTCGGGGGCATTTATGCGTATGCCGATATGCAAATACCGCTGGCCGCCGATGAGGTCAAAGTGGTCGAGGCCATCAAACAAATCGCCGCCGGGATGTGGGGGCAATTCGGCGCCATTATTCTCAGCGAACCGGTGGTGGGCCCGGTGGAAAAGGCCACTGGCGGCAGTTGGAATTTTTTGCGCGTCCACTTTAAAATCTGGCCGGGGCAGGGCAGTCTGATTGAAACCACGTTCCGGCAGCAGATCATTTGCTGCATGCGAACGTTCAGTCCGACCTATGCTGACTGGCAGGTGCCGGTGACTTACCGGGCCGTGACCGCAGCCAAAAGTGGCAAAAACCCCAAACCCTTCCTGGCCTCCAGCGCCAGTAAATTTCCCGGCTGACCCTCAGCCCGGACTTCCCCTGCACGCAGTTGAAGATTAATTTAACCACAGATGGACACAGATAAACACAGATGAAGAATTGTCGGAACGGCGTTCCCGCCCAATTTTCCGCCAGTCTCTAAACGGAGAGCTGCCGCCCCTATCCACACCCCACCCGGCCGCCGCCAATCCGCTTGGGACGTCTCCCAGGTTGCCGCCAATCCGGGGCTACTCGTTCAGCCCCCAATGCTGCTGCCCGTGCGTTTCCAGAAGAATGCCTTCCAGAACCGTGCTGATCTGCGTTGCCTGCAACCGGATTTCTTCCATGACCTGTTCGGGCTTCTTCGCCATCAGTTTCATCTCCCCCTCCGTCAGAATCAGATGCACTGCCTGCGGGGTGGAAGAGATGGCTGTGGCGTTGGCCAATTGTTGTGATGGAATCATTCCGAACCTTTCCCCACAACTCCGCCAAAAGCAAATGGAATTTTACTTTATTCCTTGACCACCTTGGCGTCCTCAATCATGACGGAATAACTGTACCCGGCGCCAAAATCGCGGTTGGTGGAAAGGTTGCCGGAAACCACCACCGTGGCCCCCAGCGCCGCCGGAGACTCGGTGGTCACGGTCAGATCATTGTCCTGATTTTCTTTGGTGCCCGAACCGTCGCGAAGGTGCAACCAGTTCCGGCCCAATATCATGGCATTGTATTTCACCACCTTGCCGCGCACGATCACGGGCTTGCCCGCCAGCCCGGCTTTCGCAGCGTAAATCTCCTGAATGGTCTTTCCGCCTTCCGCCCGCTGGATGCCCGTCAAATCCAGATTCGTGGCGGCCGGGGCCGCCGTCAGCGACGGATGCCCGGGCGGCAAAGCGGCGTCACCCCCGCCCGCCGCGCCGGACAGCGCAGGATGGCCCGGCGGCAGGGCCGGGGTGGCTGCGGCTGCGGCCGCCCCGCTGACCGAAATGCCAGAAGTGAAATAGACGACATCAAAGGTGCGATTGAGTGTTTTGCTGTGATAATCCGTCATCGGTGCCCCGGGTGCCACCGTCACGGTATCGCCCACTTTGACCGCAAATTGGGTGGTCGTGGCCCACAACTTTTTCTTGCCCGTATCCACCTGCACATAAGTGTACCCGGCGGTGTTCGTGGTCTCCAAAACCCGGCCCGAAAAGCCGGCCGCATCCCCCCCCGCGCCAACGTCCTCCGCCGTCGCAAATTGAAAGGGGAAAACGAGGCAGCCGAGCAACGCAATATATTTAATTTTCATTTGGTTATGACGATAATTTCAAAAGTTTAAGCCGTTCGCGCATCCCTGACAAGCGTGGCGATGCTGCTATGCTGCTTTGTTGGGGTGGGTGCATCGCTCTGGAAAGAACCCAAAAGCGTTTTCAAAGGTGCTACCCACTGCTAGCCGGTGCGACTTTGGGGCTGGATTGGTGGATTGGTGAACCAGCGATCAATCAATCGCTGGGCCATTTTCTTTCGCCCTCCAGGCTTGGTGCGGGGTTGGCTGGAGTTCATGGTTTGGAATTGGTGGTTTTTGGATTTGAAAGGTGCCACGGCGCTGGGCCGCAACCTGTATTGGCCGGAGAGGAAGCCGGACAATTTTTTCCACCTTGATTTACCTTGATTTACCTTGATTCACCTTGATTCACCTTGATTTGGATGGATTGTCCTTGGGGTGGGTTTCGCCGAGTCTGGCCGTTTCTCCTGCGGGCGCATCCGTTCGTCCCGGCAGTTCCGGGGGCAAGTTTTCCGTTGGGTGGGAGCTCATGGATTGATCTTTTTGACTTTAGTTTAACCGGTGACCTTGGACATAGGCTGTCCAAGGTGTTTTTTTTATGCAAAAAAAACAGCAGGGGTGGGGATATCCAAATCATCCGGGTTCAGCCATGCCCGCAGCGCGGCGGCGACGCCCCGCCCCAAGCATGTTACTTTCCAATCCCACATCCAAGGCCATGAAATACGAGCAAAAAAAGTTCCCTTTCCGCCCGCCCGCCCCCATTATTTTGCCATGACCGACGCCCAGCAACGCCATGCCGCCTTGTCCGCCGAAATCCACCGGCACGATCATGCCTATTATGTCGAGGGCCGCCAGCTCATCACCGATTACGAGTACGACCAGCTGTTCCGGGAGTTGCAACAGCTCGAGAAAGCGTTTCCCGAACTGGTGACCGAGGCCTCGCCCACCCAGCGGGTCGGCGGCACGCCCAGTGAGAAATTCAACCGCGTCAAACACCTCGTCCCCATGCTCTCGCTGGACAAGGTGGCGGCCGCTGAACAGCCCACCAGCGCCGAGCAACCGGACCGCGAGCAACGCAGCCGTGCGCAGGATGAAAACACCCTGGCCGAACTGCGCGCCTTTGATGTCACGATTCGCAAGCACCTGGGCCGCGACGAGATTCAATATATCCTTGAGCCCAAGGTGGACGGCGTCTCCATCGGCGTGCATTATCGTCGCGGCCAACTCGCGCTGGGGGTCACGCGCGGCGATGGGGCCGAGGGGGATGACATCACCGCGAATTTAAAGACCGTCAAGGCAATCCCGTTGCGCCTGCAAATGGATGCGCCCCCGGCGTTGTTGGAGGTGCGCGGCGAAGCCTACATGGCCATCCAGGAATTCGATGCCATCAACGCCCGACTCGCCGCGAGCGGGGAAAAGACGTTCCCCAACGCCCGCAACGCCACCGCCGGCACGCTCAAACAGCTTGATCCCAAAATCGTCTCCCAGCGGCCCATCCGCGCGGTTTTCTATGCCACGGGGGCGTTTCAGGCCGCCAGTGGGGGCGACGCCCCCGTCGCCGGTCCCCAATCCGATCGCTTGCCAACCGCCCCGGCCGCGACGCCCCCCGCCGCGCCCCCGCCATTCAAAACCCATTCCGAAATGCTCGAAGCGCTGGCCCGGTATGGCTTGCCGATCCAAAAATTGTGGTGGGTGTGCAACGGCATCGACGAGGTCATCCAGGTTTACCGCGATAAAATCGTGGCCCACTACGACGAAGCAAAGGATCTGCGCCAGCAGTTGCCCTACGAAATTGACGGCATTGTGCTCAAGGTAAACACGCTGGCCGACTGGCCGCGCATTCCCGGCCGGAGCCGTTCGCCGGGGTACGCCATTGTCCACAAGCCGGTGCCGTGGATCACGCCCGCAGAAACCGTGCTCAAGGCCATCACCGTGCAGGTGGGGCGCACCGGCGTGCTGACGCCGGTGGCGGAATTGGAGCCGGTGTTCGTGCAAGGCTCCACCATCGCGCGGGCCACGTTGCATAACGAGGATGAAATCCGCCGCAAAGACATCCGCATCGGGGACACGGTCGTGATTCGCAAGGCCGGCATGGTGATTCCCGAAGTGGCTGAGGTGGTGAAAACGAAACGGCCGGCGGACACGCGGGAATTTGATCTCGTCGCGCATGTCGGCGGCAAATGTCCCGCCTGCGGCGGCGCGATTGCGAAGGAAAAAATGTCGGGCGGCGAGGTGGATGAAGTCGCTTGGCGCTGCCAGAACATCGCCGGGTGCCCCGCCCAGCTCATGCGGCGCGTGGAATATTTCGCGCAGCGCAAGGCCCTCGACCTCGAATCCCTGGGCGGTATCGTGGCGGAAAAACTCGTCGAGCGCGGCCTGGTGCGGGAACCGCTCGACTTGTTCAACCTCACGCTGGAGCCGCTGGGTAAATTGAATCTGGGCACGGACGACGCACCGCGCACGTTCGGCGAGAAGAATGCCGCCAAGATTCTGGAGGCCCTGCAACGCGCCAAGACCGCGCCGCTGTCGCGCTGGATTTTTGCGCTGGCCATCGCCGACGTGGGCGACGCCACGGCCAAACAACTGGCCGCCACGCATGAATCGCTCGAGTCCTTGACGGATTCCGCCGTCCTGCGCGATGTTCGCGATCTCGGCCTGAAGGAGGCGGAACGCTCCGAAATCAGCCCGCGTTCACGCCGGAATCCGCCCCGGACCGAGGCGGAAAAAGTGCAGCGGGAAACGCGCGAGGCGGTGCTGAAGCAGGAAATCGCCGCGATCGAAGCCCGGCTCGCCGCCGGTGGCTTGAAAGCGCGGATGCCGGAAGTCGGCCCGGTGGCTGCCGCCAGCGTATTGGATTATTTTGCGTCCGCCGCCGGCCAGGCCGTGCTCGCGCGCATCCGCGAATTGGGCATTGCGCCGCGGAGCGAAAAGCTGGCGGTTGCTGCGGCCGCCGCCGGGGTCTTTGCCGGAAAGACGTTTGTGCTCACCGGCACGCTGCCCGGCATGTCGCGCGAAGCGGCCACCGCGAAGATTGAGGCCGCCGGAGGCAAAGTGACCGGCAGCGTGAGCAAAAAAACCCACTTCGTGCTCGCCGGTGCCGACGCGGGCTCAAAACTGGACAAAGCCCGGGAACTCGGGATCACCATTCTGGACGAGGCCGGATTTCTGAAACTTTGCGTTTGAAGGCTGCGGATCTATGGTTTTGGCCGACTCCGCTGCAAAATATCCGGGCTAAACCGGGCTAAACCACCGCCTCTTTCTCCTCCACGTTTTCCTTTTTCAATTCGTCGAGGGTGCGGAAACGGGTGGCGGCAAAGCCGGCTTCCACGCCGAGGTGGTTGGTGGGATTGTAAAGGCCCACGAGCAGCAGGGAGGATTCCAGCACGCGGCGCATGTCCATGACCAGTTCATCCACCCGCACGCCCACGCGCACCGCGCGGACCACATAGATCGTGTCCAAGACCGGCAGTTGCAAATACAATTGCTTGACCGATTCCGGCCATTTGTCATCCACCAGCACCACTTTTTGTCCGACACTAAACATGATTAAAACTCGGTCGCTTGTTTTGCGACTCGTTCAATTTAAATTGCGGACGCTGGCGTGTCCACCAGAAATGGCACCGGGGCACCGGCCTAAAGGTGGGCAGGGCCGAAGCCGACCCGGAAAGCTTGCCTGTCAAAAGGGCAACGGTTACAGTTACAGCCATAACAAGATCGCGCGAAGCACCAGTTGTGTTAGCCAGCCGAAATCAACCGCTTACACAAAATTAAGAATGGATATCAAGTCCCTGACCCGCGAAGAACTGGAAGCGCGCTTTGCCGCCTGGAACCACCCGGCTTACCGCGTGACCCAACTCCTCGACTGGTTGTATGCCCGCCATGCCACGGATTGGGATGTCATGTCGAACCTGCCCAAGCTTCTGCGCCAGCAGTTGCGGACGGAATTCACCCTGCAAACCCTCCAACTCGTCCACACGCAAGGCGCCCCCGATACCACCCAGAAATTTCTCTGGAAACTCGCAGATGGCGCCTTCATTGAAAGCGTCCTGATCCCCGCCAACCCCGCACTCTACGGCGAAGCCAGCGACCGCCAGACCCTCTGCATCTCCACCCAGGTTGGCTGCGCCTACGGCTGCAAATTTTGCGCCAGCGGCCTCGAAGGCTGGAAGCGCAACCTCGAAGTTTACGAAATCGTCGAGCAAATCCAAGCCGTCGAGCGCCTGCACTCGACGCCCCCGGCCGGAGCCGCACCCGCCACCCCTGCCCTGCCCGCCCGCCCCTCGGCGCGAGCGGTGGACAACCTCGTGGTCATGGGCATGGGCGAACCGCTCGCCAACTACGATAACTTGTTGACGGCGCTGAAAATCTTGAATGCCCCGTGGGGCGGCGGCATTGGCGCGCGAAAAATCACCATCTCCACCAGCGGCCTCGCCCCGCAGATCCGCCAACTGGCCAGCGAACCCATGCAGTTCCGCCTGGCCATCTCGCTGCACGCGGCCACGAACTCCGTGCGCAACATCCTCATGCCGGTCAACAAAAAGTATCCCCTCGCCGAACTCACCGCCGCGTGCGAGGATTATCAGCGGGTCAAGGGCCGCATGATCACGCTGGAATACATCTTGATCGCCGGCGTTAACGACTCCCTGGACCAAGTCCGCCCGCTCGCCATGCTGTCGCAAAGGCTGTTCGCCAAGGTGAACCTGATTCCCTACAACCACGTGGAGGATTTGACTTGGCAACGACCGACCGACGCGGTCTGCGAAAATTTCCTCGCCGAGCTCGAAAAATTCAAAGTCGCCGCCACCCTGCGCCGGGAAAAAGGCCACGACATCGACGCCGCCTGCGGACAATTGCGCCTCAAAACTGAGCGGGCCATGGCCGCAGCCGAAACCAAAACCACCCGCCAGGAATCGCCAACACCATGAGTTCCATGGCGCGTTTGGGATCGGAATAGACACGCGCAAGCCACCCAAATTCACGGCACCGGTTTGCGTCGATACAGCACCATGGACTCTGCGGGGGGATCCGAAAACTGGCTGGCGGCAGCCTCATCGGCCAGTTCCGTTCGCCCGTCTGGTCGCTGATGGAAGGCGAGTACCGGATCGTAAAACTCCGTGGCATATCGTCGCATCCATGCCCGAATGGCCAGGTTGGAATCCGGGCTGGACAGCCAGGAAAGCCGGTAGGTAACCAGCACCAGAAACTCGGGCTTGGCGGTTTCGATTTCCTGAATCATCTCCTTTTGCATGAAGGTGGCGTATGGCTGCTTCTCCATCAGGGGATAAGTGTAGATATATCCCGTGACCGAATGTCTCTGGGCCAGAAAATAGAGTTGGGGCTCCGATCCCAGCACAGCCATCCGGGCGTCGGGCTTGGAATGGTCCCGGATATATTGGGCAATGAGCTGCGACTCGCGAAATGGGTTCCCGCGATACAGTCCCAGGCAGACCTCCTCCGGCGTCCACCGGAACCAGAAAAGCCAGTTTTGGCCCATGCTAACAGCCAGCACCAGCACCAGCAACCCCGGCGGAACCCACCGCCGCCATCCGGGCGAACGCCGCGCCCATTGTTCTATGCCGCCCCCCAAAACCAAGGCAAAAGCCGGCAGCAAAAGCACGAAATAATGTTCCCGAAAATACAACCCGGGCGTCGTCCCCAAAAACGAACAGGCGAAAAAGACGAGGCTGAACTGCAATGCCTTCCGTTTCTCCGGTGCCCGCAGCGCCGCCAGCAACCCGGCGGCCGCCAGCAACCAAAAACCAGCATAATAAGGAAACGCATCCCTGATATACCCCAGCAGCAACTGCCCGCCTTCGGCCAGGGTCAACTCCCCCGCATAGGCGGAGGCATAGCCAAAAACCCAGAAATAAAATCTCCCAAAATCCCCCGCCAGGATCGTAGCGACGCCAAAAAATGCCAGTGGCAGCACCAGTCCCAAGCCAAAGCAGCACATCGTCAGCGCGAACGCGCGCGTTAAAATCACGCGCTGCTGCCCCGCCTGCCAGGTCAGCATAACCAGCGCAAACAGCGCAAAACAGAGACCGGGCTGTTTCATCAGAATGGCCATGCCCAACAGCAGGCCAGCCAGGAATAAGGTCCGTTTCCTGCCGGTGGATAGCGCCGCCCACAACAGCCATACTCCCGGAGTGGCGCAGAGCACCACAAACTGCGTGGCGTGCGCCGACAACCCCAACACGGCCGGACTGAGTGACATGAAGGCAAAAACCGTGCAAGCCGACAGCCCCGCCAGCACTCCAAACAGCCTCCGCCCCAGCAGAAACACAAAGATGCTCGTCAAACTGTTGACCACCACCAACGTCAAATGCACCCCCGCCGGGGTCTGCCCAAAAACCGCCATGCCCGCCGCGTACGCAAAATACGTCCCCGGCAGCTTCATGTTGTAGGCCAGCTCATAAGGCGGAATGCCCTGCAAAATAAGTTGCCCGGCATAGGCATATTCCCCCTCGTCCCGCTCCAGCGGCGTATCCAACAGGCGAAGGCGAAGGCAGGCGACCGATACCAGAATCAGCAACACCACCAGCCAGGGCCGGAAGGCGGTCTTATGGCTTTCAGGGGGGGCGGTTTGGGCGGGCGCTTGCACTCCGGCCACCATACATTTTGCCGCCACGGGAGAAAAGCTTTTCTGCGCCACCACTCGGCATTGTACATTTGCCCGTTTTGTTCTTTAATAGGGACATGATCGCGTTACTTGATTATGGCTCGGGCAACCTGCGCAGCGTCCACAAATCGCTGCTGAAGGTGGGGGCGGAAGTCCGGCTGGTCCAGCGCCCGGAAGAAATCGGCGACGCGCGCGCCCTGGTGTTGCCGGGCGTCGGGGCCTTCGACGACTGCATCCACGCGCTGTGCAAACAAGAACTGCTGGAAGCCACCAAGTCGTTCATCCAGACCGGCCGCCCGTTCCTGGGCATTTGTGTGGGCTATCAGGCCCTGTTTGAGAAGAGCGAGGAATTCAACTCCTGTGCTGCGGGGTTGGCCGTCTTCCCCGGCCGCGTCGTGCGCTTCTCCGCCAAGCACGGCTTGAAGATCCCCGAAATCGGCTGGAACCAGCTCGAAATCGTGCAGCCCGAGTGCCCCCTGTATCGCGGCATCGCCAGCGGCAGCTACGTTTATTTCGTCCACAGCTTTTATCCCCAACCCACCGACCCCGGCATCGTGGCCACCCGCACCGAGTATGGCGACACTTTCGCCTCCTCCATCTGGCGCAACAACGTCTTTGCCACGCAATTCCATCCTGAAAAAAGCCAGAAAGTGGGCCTGCAACTCCTGAAGAACTTCGTGGATTTGGCCCAGCGGTGACTGCCGGAGGGGATCAATGGTGGAAGCACGAATTTTCCGGCCAGGCCCGCAAAGCTAAGGCTAGAAGCTAGAGCGCGATCCACTCCCAACCGACGCAATGGTTCCAGCCCAAGCCGCAACGCCGAGTTCCATATCCCTTGCCGCGCTCTGACGGCGGCACGAAACGGACCGTGGCCACTCTGGCTATGGGGCAGCCGATTTAAGCAGTTGGACGGGGCCCAGGAGGCCGGCGGGTTCGAGCGGAGTATTGGCGGTCAGGTTGCGGATGTTGGTCCGCGTGAGGCGCTTTTCAACCGGCTGGCTGGCGTCGCCAATGATCCGGTTGGGCCAGAAGTTCACGACTTCCACGGACAGCTTGTTTTGGCCAGGTTGCACGGCATGGGTAATATTCACGCGAAAAGGCGGACACCAGACGATGCCACAGGAGACGCCATTGACTTTGACTTCAGCCAGTTCATGGACTTCGCCCAGATCCAGCCAGAGTTCCGCTCCCCCCAGATGGGCGGGTGTTTCGAGGGTATGCTCATAGGTGGCGGTGCCGGAATAGTATTTGATGCCCGGCTCGGAACTGGTGGGCCAACTGATGAGGGAGTCAAATTGCGTGGTGGCGGGGCCGCCCCACTTGGGGTCGAAATGCACGGTCCAAGGTCCGGCAAGCTCCTGCATGAGTTGGGGCGGTTGGGCGGCGACTTGGGCGGGATGTTTCGCGGACGATTCCCGGAACACGACGAACCAGGAACCGCAGGGGTTGAAATCCAGCGGGACGGTGGTGCGTCCGTCCTGGATCGTGTAGGCGGGGGCAAACTGATGTTCGCCGGTGACGGCATTCCACAGTTCCGGGGCTTTGCCATTGACCCGGAAGGTCACGTCGGCGCGGGCGGCAAAGTTGGTGCGGTTGGCCACGAAATAGATTTCCGTCTCACCGGCGGTGCGATGGATGTAATCGAAGTCGCCGGGACCGGCCGAAAACTCGCAATCGGGCAGGATGCCATCAGCCAGCAACACCTCGCGGGCGGTCTGGCTGGTGATGATCCGGCCTTTGTCGGCGGCCCCATTCCACAACGCGGCGGCGATCTGGTTGACGGCGGCATCGGCGGCGGTGAAGTTGGCGAGGGTTTCGGCATGGCTGGGGCGGGGGCCGATGACAGTGGCTCCAGCGGCGACCAGGGTCTGGATTTTTTCGAGGACGGGGAGGGAAATCGCGTCCCGGTTGGGCAAGACGAGCAAGCGATAGGTCATGCCCCCGGGCAGGATGATTTTGCCATTCTGCACACTGGCGCGTTCGATCAGGGCCTCGGCAGTAATGACGTCGTAATCGTAACCGGGCCCGCAATGGGCGGGATTGGTGCGCTTGTATTGGGTGAAATTCGGCACATGATCGCCATAGTAATACAAGACATCGGCCCGGAAATTCCCCTGCTGAAGTAGCCACTGGCAGCGGTCAATATAGCTGAACAGGGGGGCGGATTTTTCCCACCAGGTGACCTTGGGATTGAGGTGGGTGCCGGCGAAATACTGCTGGCCGGGGATGCCGGTTTCATCCGGGGAACAGACAAAGGCATGCCAGACGAGCACATTGAGGCCTTCACAGAGCGCCTTGTCAAAGCTCGGCTTGAGGTTGCTCCAGAGTTTTTCCTGCCAGTTCGGCCCGATGGTGGTGAACCCCTCGGCGAAGACGTAGGGATGGCCATAGGTATGCGCGGCGCTGGCTGGCTGTTTGACGAAGAAGCGGTTGGGATCGCCGATGCGATGGGTCCAGGACCAGCCCCAGAACTCGCTCATGGGCACATCGTCCCACCCCAGGCAGCGCTGGGCATCAATGGCCACGGCGTGGGGTCCGCCGCTTTCGCAATGGATTTGGAGACCGTGGGCATGAGCATGATCGCGGAACAGGCGATAATGGTTGTCAATGGCGAGGTCGCCCAGGGTCTGGCGGTAATCGAACAAGAAGCGATCACTTTCCTCGCGGGAGTTCACGATGCGTCCGGCGAGCACGGGGAGCCAGGGCAGCAGGTCATAGCCATGGCGTTTGGTGAATTCAACGCGGAACGTGGGGGTCCAGTTGGCCAGTTCGATCTCCCAACTATCGGTGTGGAGGTATTTCAGGGCCGTGCCGGTGAGCGGCCCGGCATCCTGCAACAACGGTTCGACGATCTGGTTCCAATAGTGTTCAAAGGCGGGGGCGCTGAAAACATCAACGGCAAAGCCCTGGCCGCCTTGGCTGCTGGTGGAGACATAGGCATGGTCCGCGATCGTGTAGCCGAACCGGAAAATCTGCCAGTGGCCGGCGGGGGGCTGCCAGTGCAACTGGTCGGCGGCGTCCAGATTGGTGGTCAAGTCCAGGACCTCGTCAGCGTTGACGTCCTGTTCACCGGGGGTGGCCGGGATTTCCGCGAAGAGCGGGGAGGAATCCGGGGCCGAGAACGGGGTGAGGGAGGCGAGCAACGCCTTCTGCTCCCAGTTTTTCAGGGGGGCGGCCGGGGTGGCCTGGCGCGGGCGGAAGGCCACGACCGCCACATCCTGGTAATAATTTTCGCGGGCTTTGGGCCGGGGGATGGGAATCACGCCATTGGTGCTGCCGTCAATGGTCACACTGGAGGAGACATATTTTTTGGCGGCATCTTCAGCGCGCACGGTGGGGCCGCCCAGATTCCAGCCACTCTGGATGTTCAGACTCATCACGAGGCCGAGGCGGCTGGCTTCGCGCAGGGCGTGCCGGTAGAGCTCGCGCCATTCGGGGGTGAAGAAGGTGGGGCCATGCGGCACGGTGCCATTGCCGGACTGCTCGGCACCGCCGGCATCAATGATCACGGCACCCCCAAACCCCTTGGCCTTCATTTGTTCCAGATCCCGGGTGATGGATTCCTTGGTGACATTGCCGTTGAGCCACCACCAATAGGCGCGGAGCCGGGCGGACGGCGGGGGATTCTGCCAGCCGTCCTCCAGGGACGTTTCGGCGCGGGACAGGGACGGGCAGAACGCGAGCAGGAAGCAAAGAAGGAGGAGCTTGAGGAGGGGCATATTCATTGGTCAACACAAAGGTAGCGAAAAATGGGAAAATAAGAATCCCATAATTGCGGGAGGATCCTGGAAGGGACCTGGCTGAAACGTGTTTTCAAAGGTGCTACCCACTACCACTCGGCTTTGAACCTGAACTCAGAAGTTGGGATGGGAAACTTGAGAAAGGTCCTGGTCGGCAGCAGGTGGGGAAGGCGATGTCGGGGAAAATTTGCGCCTGCTGGTGGCAGGCGCGGCGCGCACGGAGTGACGCGCCCGACCGCGCCGGGCGCGCAACAGGTCTTTTCGAATGCATGGCCCACTTTGGAGTTCGGGTTGAATGGGATGGGGAACCCTTTGAGGCTTGCTCCGTCGCCTCGCCGGCCATGGGGGAGGTTTGGGATTTGAAAGGTCTGACCTACTCGGACTGACTCGGACTTTGACGGGGCGTGGTGCGTAATTCGTAATGCGTAATGAGGACCGCCCAGGCCACCCAGCACGGGTTGCCGCGTTAGGTTGAAATGGAGCATTGGGGTTCATGATTTCAAAGGTCTGAATTGGTCAGAGACGAATCCAGCCGTTTTTTTCATCTTGATTTACCTTGATTTAGTAGAGTAGGCGGAGAGGCTCATTGGATGTGGTTTATTTTCATTACGGCCCGTCCGTTCATCTTCCTCAGCTTCCAACCCCGCCTCGCGGCGGCGCTGTTGCGGTCGTGTTCCGTCGTGAACAGCCCAATTCGACGGGCGGGACTTTCCCCCGCGTTCCAGCCAGCTTCGCTGGCGCAACCCTTGATTGATTGAGGAGGGCGATGCTGCGGTCCGGGGGGACGGCACGCTCCACGAGTTAAAACAAACACCGGGCGACGAGTCGTCGCCACCTCCGAATGCCGTGATATTTTGGCGTTGTGGGCGCTCATGATTGATCTTTTTGGCTTCAGTTTAACCGGGGACCTTGGACATAGGCTGTCCAAGGTGTATTTTTTATGCAAAAAAGTTCAACCCGGCCGCCGCCTCGCCGCCTGCGCGGGGTTGACAGAATGCAAACCAGTAACCCAGCGACAGCTCACAACAGTTCCAGCACGCGCTGCAATTCGGCGTCGGTGTTGTAATAATGGGGGGAGAAACGCAGGTAGTTCTGTCCCTGCCGGTCCACGCGCAGGGAGGCCACCACGCCGGCGTCCGCGAGGTTCTGATGCGCCGGGGCGAGGTCTTTGCCGGGAAGGAAAATGGAGGTGATGCCGCCGATGCCCTCCGGCTTGGGCGCGGCATTCAAGATTTGGTAGCCTTTGGCCTGCAAGGCGGGCAGGAACCACGCGCGTTTGCGGGTGAGTTCGGCGGCGATGTTCTCCACGCCGAGTTCCAAGGCGAGTTCCAGGGCCGCCAGCAGCCCGACCAACCCGATCAGATTATGCGTGCCGGGTTCAAACTTGGCCGCGCCGGCACGATATTCAATGGCGGCTTGGGCGATGAAATTGGGGTTGCGCACATTATGCCAGCCGTACACGGGCGGGTTGAGTTTGGGCTGCAAATCGGCCTTCACATAGAGCAGGCCGGAACCGCAGGGGCCGAGAAGCCATTTATGCGCGTCGGCGGCGAGAAAATCCACGTATTCGACCGTGGTGGGGAAGGCGCCGAGCGTCTGGATGGCGTCGAGGCAGAACAGGATGTTGCGTTCGTGGAGGAATTTGCCGATGGCGGCGTATTCCAGGCGCTGGCCGCTGATGAAGTGGGCGGAGGCGAGGGCCACGAGACGGGTGTCTTCATCCACTTGGCCCATCACGTCCACGGTGCGAATGGCACCCAGACCGCGGGTGTTCAGGAGGCGCACTTTGACGCCTTTTTCCGCGAGGGCCATCCACGGATAAACATTGGAAGGATAGTCGTCGTGGTAGATCAGGATGTTGTCGCCCCGGCGGAAGTTCAGGCCGGCGGCCACGAGGCTCAGGCTCAAGGAGGTGGGGCCGACGAGGGAAACCTCGTCCGGCTGGCAATTCAGCAGCCGGGCACCAGCCTGGCGGGCACCGGCGATGCGATGCAGGACGAATTCCTCCTGGTCGCCCAGCATGCCTTCGCTGGCGCATTCGCTCATGGCTTGGGCGACGCGGCGCGGCAGGGGACAAACGCCGCCATGCGCGAGGAAGATTTTCTGTTGCGTCACGGGGAATTCATGGCGACGCAGTTCCTCGTTGGACAAGATTTCGGCCAGGGTCATAAAATGGGAAAACTAAATGCTATTCAGCATGGTGCCATAATACTTCAACCAGAAGCTGATGACAAAGATGCCAACCGTGATGGCGATGGTGAAATAAATGAGAAAATTGAGCACCCGGCAAAAGGTCTGCAATTTGCGGTTGCCCTCCTCTTCGAAATAGGTGTGGAGGTGGGCGAGGGTTTCATCCTGGCGGCCACTAATTTCGCCGGTATGGTAGAGCTGGGTGAACATTTCGGGGAAATAACTGATTTGGGCCACCATGTCGGAGGGGGTGCTGCCCTGGGTCAATTGAGGTGTCCACTTGAAGATTTCGCTCTTTAATTGGGGGGAGCCACTGGCCATGGCCGCGAGTTCCCAGGCGCGGATCACCGGCACGCCGGCGTTCAGCAAGGCGTCCAAGGCCATCGCCAGCCGGGCGACCGCGAGATATTTGACGGCGGAACGCAGCCAGGGGATAATATTGCAGATTCCTTCCACGCCCGACCGCCAGCCTTCGCCCCGATTCCCCTGTCCGGAGAACATCAGAAACCACGCGGCCCCGTACAATATGCCAAAAACCTCAAGTTTTTCGAGCAGAAACGGCAGGCATTCGCTGTATTGGTTGTTCACAATGCCCAGCGCCAGGCGTTGCAAATAACTGATGGGAAAAACGAGCAGGAAGACATGCAGCGTCACAATAGTGATGATGGAACTGGCGATGGTGTCGCGGATGAGCTTGGCCCGGGAAGCATAGTAGCGGGCGAGAGTTTTGAAGCTGACGTCGAGGCGGCCGGAATCCTCGCCGGCGGAAAGGAGTGCCATATCAAACTCGGAAAGCCAGTATTCCTTGGCGACGCGCTTGGTGGTGATATCCGGGTCGCGTTTTTGACCGCTGACCAACTGCATGGAGTCGGTGAAGGTGTGCCCATTCTTGAGGTGATGAACGAGCTGTTCCAGGATTTTCCGGGGGACGCCGGTGGAGCGGTTCCGGCTGGCCATTTCGATGGCTTGAATGAGGGGCACGCCAGCGGCGATCGTCGCGGCGAGTTGCTCAAACAGAGCAGCGCGGCGGGCAAGTTTTCCTGGCGTGACCATGCGAATTAGTTTCAGGCACCGATCATTGGACCACACGAACGGACTTCGCTCACGCGTTATTTGCGCGGATAGGTCACACCTCTGTAGCAGCGGCTTTGACGTGCCGGGAAGCCGTTGAAACGGCTATTGTCTTCCTCGCCTTCTGCCCCCCGGGCTGAAGCCCGGGGTTAATGAACCCAGAATCAACTCGCGGGCGAGACGCCCGCGCCACGATTGGAATCAAGCGAGGGCGCGATCAAAACAGGCCTTTAAATCACGCTTGCTCTTGGCTCCGACCATCTGTTCCATCACCTGGCCGTTCTTGATCATCAGCAACGAGGGAATGGAGGACACCCGGTACTGGGCGGCCAAACTCTGCTGTTCGTCCACGTTGACCTTGCCAATCTTGATTTTGCCAGTGTATTCATTGGCCAACTCATCCAGAACGGGGGCAATCATCTTGCACGGCCCGCACCATTCGGCCCAAAAGTCCACGAAAATGGGGGTCGCCGATTTCAGGGCTTCGGTCTCAAAGTTGTCCTGCGTCAAAGAAACGATCAAAGGTGATGCCATGATTTAATCTCAGTTCAATATGGGGGTTGTTTCAGGGTTGAAACTGGTCAATGGCCGGCTTCAAAACCATGAAGAAAACATAAAAATTATAACCGACGCCGACCAAGGCGGCAACAGAGGCGGTATAGATCAAGACTTTATCGACGGTCTTGATGGTGGGCACCGGGGCAGCGCGCGGCGGCATGGAGGCGGGGCGCTGCTGCTGGGCGGGAGCCGGAGCGGCAGCCTTGCCGAGCGGAGCGGAAGTCTTGGGCGGCTGGACGGCGGGCGGCGCGGCCGCCAGCACCGGGGCGGCGCTGGGGGCACCCGTGGGACCACCGGGCGGGAGCGTGGGCAACTTGATGGTTGGTGCGGCCGTCGGCTTGGGGGGCAGATTGATGCGGACGGTTTCTTTTTTAGGCTGCACCTTGCCGGTCTCTTTTTTCGGCGGCTGCACAGCGCCGGAGCCCGGCGGCGGATTGAACGGAGGATTATCGGCCATAGTCTTTTGAAGATAAACGCCCGCACGCCAGTGTCAAATGCAAATGTAAATCAGACTCCCGAATGGCCCGGATGGGATTTATTTAACCACAGATGGACACGGACAAACCCAGATGAAGAAATGTCAGAACGGCGCGGGTAATGCAGAAAACCGGGTCGAGAAACAAGAAAATGGCATTTTTACCTTTTTTGCGCTTTTTTTTCCAACTTGCCGCGTAGCATCATGAGCCGATGAGCCAACCTGCTGATCCTGCCGCCGCTGCCTCGCCAGCGCCTTCCCTGGCCGCAGCCAGTGGGGACGGGCAGTCCCCGCCAGATGGGCTTCGCTCGGAGCGCCGGCGGACGGTTGTGGTTTGTGGCTTGCTCGCCGCCATGGTCGGGGCGGTTTTCGGACAGACGATTCACTTCGAATTTCTCAACTATGACGACCCGGATTACGTTTTTAACAACCCGCTGACCAACCAGGGGTTGGTCTGGCACAACATCCTCCAGGTGTTTGCGCATGCCTGTCATAACGCCTGGTTTCCCATCACGTACGTCTCGCAGATGGTGGACTCCCAAATCTACGGGGCCAATCCAGGCGGGCCGCACCTGACCAACGTTTTGCTCCACGCGGCCACGGCCATCCTGTTGTTTTTGGTGCTCCGCAAAATGACCGGCGCGTTCTGGCGCGCGGCGTTAGTGGCCGCCGTTTTCGCCATTCATCCGTTGCGCGCGGAATCCGTGGCCTGGGTGGTGGAACGCAAAGACGTGTTGAGCGGATTATTCTTCATGCTGACCCTGTGGGCGTGGACGGATTATGTGCAACCGCGTCCGCCCGGCGGCGACGACGGCGCGGCCACCCCTTCCCGCTGGCGACCCGCGTATGGTCTGGCCTTGCTGTGGTTCACTTTGGGCCTGTTGTCCAAATCCATGCTGGTGACGCTGCCCTTCATTCTGCTGCTGCTGGACTACTGGCCCCTGAAACGCCTGCCCGCCAGCGGCGGATACCCAGCCGGGTGGAAATTGATTGGGGAAAAAGTTCCCTTCCTGCTGCTGGCCGTCGGTGCGGTGCTGGCCACGATGTGGACGCAAGCCAATGTGCTTGAGCTGGCGCAAAGCTCCACCCCCTACTGGCGAATCGGCAACGCCGCGCTGGCGTATGTCGGTTACCTGGGACATTTTGTTTATCCTGCGGGGCTGGCGATGGTCTATCCCCATTCCGATGCAAACCCGCCGATCGGGCAGGTCGCCTTGGCGTTGCTGCTGCTGGGCCTCATTTCCGCCGGCGTGGCGGCCCGGCGCCGAACGCAGCCCGCCCTGCTGGTGGGTTGGTTTTGGTATCTGGGCATGTTGCTGCCGGTCATTGACAGCATGCTCGCCAATCAGAATGCGCGGGCGGATCGCTACACTTACCTGCCCCAAATTGGTTTGAATATTCTGGTGACTTGGGGGGTGGCCGAACTCGTTGGCCGTTGGCGGCATCGCCGCGTTGTGCTGGGCACCGCCGCTGCCGCCGTGCTCACCGCCCTGATGGTGGATGCATATATGCAGACCGGTTACTGGAAGAACACCGTTTCCCTCTGGACCCGCTCCGTTGCCTGCACCTCGGAAAATTTCTTTGCGGAAGACAGTCTGGGCTGCGCCTTGAGTAGTGAGCAGAAATGGCAGGAGGCCATCCCCCATTTCGAGCGGGCGATCCGCTTCAAACCGGATTTTCCCAACTTCCATATCAATCTTGGAGTCGCCCTGGCCAATCTGGGAAAACGGGAGGAAGCCATCCGGTATTTTCAACGGGCGCTGCAATTGGATTCGCATTCGGATGAGGCCTATTATCATCTGGCTGGCGTGCTGGGCGACCAGGGGAAAACCGCCGAGGCCATTGCCTGCTATGAGCGGGCAATCCAGATCAAACCCGCTCGTACCGAAGCCCATTATGAATTGGGCCTCGCCTTGGCCAGCCAGGCGAAGTGGGATGAAGCCCTCCCCCACTACGAGCAGGCTTTCCATCAGAAACTGGATCGCACCGATGCCCAATACATCACCGGGGTCGCCCTGGCGGCGCACCAAAAATGGGATCAAGCCATTGCCCTTTACGAGCAAGTGCTGCGCGTCAGACCCGATCATGTCCTGGCCCAGTATCGTTTGGGCCTTGCCCTGGTCGGCGGCGGCCAACCCTCCGCCGCCGGGCAGCATTTCCAACAGGCCCTGACCCTGGCCACAACCCAGGGCGATGCCGCGCTGGTGGAATCCATTCGCACCCAGCTCAACTCTTTGCCCCCCGCGCTGCCAGGGGAGCAACCCGCGAGCCCGCCCCGCCCTCCGGTGTCCCGGTGAAATGCGAACGCCCAAACCGGCTTGCAAAACCACGCCGGCCACGCGTGGGGCCGATGGGCCGCTTGCCGCTTTGCCGCTTTGCCGCTTCTGCCTCCTTGACGAAGGCCGGCTTCTTGGTTAATAAAACAGGCCTATGAGCCAAAAAGAAGCCCATCATTTTCAGGCGGAAATCCAGCAACTGCTGGATATCGTCATCCATTCCCTGTACACGGATAAAGAGATCTTCATCCGCGAACTCATTTCCAATGCCGCGGATGCGTGTGAGAAACTGCGTTTCACCCAGTCCTCCGGCCAGGCGGTCCAGCAATCGGAGGTCGCCCCGGCCATCGCGGTGACGACGGATGACAAGGCGGGGACCATCACGATCACGGATTCCGGCCTGGGCATGACCCTGGCGGAATTGGTGGAGAATCTCGGCACGATCGCGCATTCCGGCACCAAGGCGTTTTTGAAGCAGATCGCCGAGAACAAAAAGCCGGATGTGGGGCTGATCGGCCAGTTCGGCGTGGGCTTTTATTCGGCCTTCATGGTGGCGAAAAAAGTGACGGTGGTGACCCGTTCCTTTGTGCCCGGCGAGCCGGGCTGGGAGTGGACGAGCGAGGGCATGGGCGGCTATGAAACGGCTCCCGGAGCGGCGGATTTGCCGCGCGGCACCAGGATCACGCTGGAATTGAAGGAGGATGCCCGGGATTTCGCGCAGGAAGGCACCGTGGAGCGCATCATCAAGCGGTATTCGAGTTTCGTGCCGTTCCCCATCGAGCTGAATGGCAAGCGCTTGAACACGGTGCAGGCCATTTGGGCGCGGAACAAGAACGAGATCAAGGAGGAGGAGTACACCGAGTTTTACAATTTCATCGGCCATGACCATGAAAAGCCCCTGTTCCGGCTGCATTTTTCGGCCGATGCGCCGCTGGCCATCCAGGCGCTGCTGTTCGTGCCGGCGCGGAATTTCGAGACGCTGGGGATGGGGCGCATTGATTCGGAGGTGAACCTCTATTGCCGCAAGGTGCTCATCCAGGCGAAAGCCAAGGGGCTGTTCCCGGACTGGCTGCGGTTCCTGAAGGGCGTGGTGGACAGCGAGGATCTCCCGCTGAACATTTCCCGCGAGACCATGCAGGACACCACGCTGATGCAGAAGCTGAACAAGGTTTTGACGGGCCGGTTCTTGAAGTTCCTGGAGGAGCAAGCCGAGAAGGAAGCGGCCGCTTATGAGAAATTTTACACCGAATATCAGCGCTTTTTGAAGGAGGGCGTGGTCACGGATTTCACGCACAAGGATGCGCTGGGCAAGCTGTTGCGCTATGAGTCGTCCACCATGGACGCCGGCAAGCTGACGTCCCTGGCGGATTATGTGCAGCGGATGCCGTCGGACCAGAAGGAGATATATTGTCTGCTGGCGGCGAACCGCGCGGCGGCGGAGGCCAGTCCGTATTTCGAGGTGTTCCGCGAACGCAAATGGGAGGTGCTCTTTCTCTATGACGCGTGGGATGAGTTTGTGATGGAGCATCTGCACACGTTCGAGGGCAAGCCGTTGCGCCTCGCGGAGAAGGCGGAATTGAACTTGAGCGCCAAAAAAGAGGGTTTGTCTGAGGACGCCGCCAAGGCTCTCGCGCAATGGCTCAAGGAAACGCTGGGGGACAAGGTGGGCGAGGTGCGGGTGTCGCAGCGATTGGTGGAAAGTCCGGCGGTGGTGGTGGATGCGGACAAATTCATGACCTCCAGCATGCGGCGCATCATGAAAGCCATGAAGCAGGATGGCCCGGAGGGGCCGGCCGCCGCGAAGCACGATTTTGAAATCAATCCCGCGCATCCGATCATCGCACGCCTGGATGCCGTGCGGTCGAAGGACGCCGCCTTGGCGGGCAGCGTGGCCGAGCAAATCCTGGACAACGCCCGGGTGGCGGCCGGCTTGCTCGAAGATCCGCGCGCCATGCTCACCCGTCTGAACCAACTGTTGGAAAAGGTGCTGACGAAGGAATAGGGCGTGGAACTTGGGGCGGTGGTCGCAGTGCGACCACTGCCACCCCCCACCACGCCGACAGGTTTACTTTAGAGTTCATTTTCTCCGTGGGTTTTAGGATAATGCAGCGTGGCCAAACCAAATTGCATTGAATTGCCGGAGAGCGAGCCGATTCCCATATTGTTCGAGGATCGCTCCGTGCTGGCCATCGACAAACCCCGTGGCTGGATGCTGGTGCCGCATTCCTGGCAAAAGACCTCGTTCAATTTGCAGGCCGCCATCGCCTCCTCAATCGCGGCCGGCGATTTTTGGGCGCGCTCCCGCGGACTGAAATTTCTCCGCCATGTCCACCGGCTCGACGCCGATACCAGCGGCATCCTGCTCTTTTCCAAAAGCATCGGGGCCATGCAGGTCATCTCGGATTTGTTCGAGGACCGGCGGATGGAGAAGACTTATCTGGCGGTGGTCACCGGCACGCCCGCCGAAACCGAATGGCTGTGCCAGTTCAAGCTCGGCCCCGATCCCAGACAGTTCGGCCGCATGCAGGTGGATTTCCACACCGGGAAAACCGCGGAAACCAATTTCAAAGTCCTGGCCACCAAAGACCGGTTCACCCTGGTGGAGGCCCGCCCCATCACCGGCCGCACCCATCAGATCCGGGTGCATCTCTCCGCGTGCCGCCTGCCCATCGTGGGGGATGAACTCTATGGCGAACCGGAAAAAGATCTGCCCCTGGGCCTGCGGGCGGTGCGCCTGCGGTTTATGAATCCCTTCACCAAAAGATGCGTGGACATCCGCGCGCCCCAGGAAGAATTCCTGCGCACTTATGGTTTTGAACGCGGAGCGGCCACCCAGCCAACTCCGCGACCCCCCGCGGAAAAAACAGCGCCATGAGCGCTAACTTTTGACAACGTCAATCTTGGTCGGCGTCAGGACTTTCTTGCCGTCCGTCTCCTTGACCGTGCCCGTGACGGTGACTTTTTCCGAATCACCGTGGCAAACCGGATCATGCGCGGCTTTGCTGACCTCGTTCTGTTCCAGATAATAGTTGACGGTCTTGCCGTCGGTTGTGACCTGGAGCACATTCTGGCAGGAGTCGGTCAAATGCAGTGTGCATTTGCCGCACACCATCGTGCCCGTAAGGGTGGTTTCATCGGCCGCCAGCGCGGCGGGAACGCCCATCAAAGCCACCCCGGCGAGCAGCGCCACTGCAAGCAATAGTTTTTTCATAACGATCATGTTTTTTGTTGTTGGTTAAATGAATCCTCTACCTTGCCGCCCTTTGACAGCAAAAATAATATACACACTCAAACAAAATAATACAAGCCCGCCGGTTCATCGTTCATCGTGCATTGGGCGGCGAACCGGTCAATCGGCGACAAACAGCCGGGCCACCGCCAATTGGAACTGCGGGATGAGCCGGTCCGACAACACCTCGCTCCCGGCCAGAATGCCGTGGAGTTTCAGGCCGAATTCGAAACTGTGATAGATCTCCACATTATCATAGCGGGGATCCACCATCCACAAACGCGGCACGCGGATCTGCTCGTAAACCTCCTTTTTGGTCACCGTATCGGCATGATGATCTTCCCGGCTGATGATTTCGACCGCCAGAAAAAGCCGGCCGCTCGCGGCGGCCACGATGGCCAGGTCCGGACAAAGCCGGGTGGCGCGGGCCACCTGCACCTGGGTGCGGGGGGCCAGCAACTGGGCGCTCCCCAAACCATTGATCCCCACCGCCATTTCCCGATGCAAACGCCGGAGGATCTGCTCATGGCGTTCACTCGGCGCGGAACGCGGCAACGTGGCGCCATTCAGAATTTCCTCGTAGGGCTGGCTCATGGGTGTGTTGCCAGCAGGATTGTCCGCCCCGGCGAAACTGTCAATTGCCAACCTTTAACCCAAATCCCCGCGTAAGCGAGCGGGACAAAAAATTGCCCGGATTTGCGGCCGCCGGGACCACCGCCGCGAGGCTGATGGAGGGGGTGCGGGCACTTATTTTGCCAAAAGCGCATCGTTTTTGCCC
>Ga0302275_10000824_pt1 | contig 34287 bp, 29 predicted proteins | sample III_Bog_N2_2_FD_200229 | JGI IMG/M metagenome (GOLD analysis project Ga0302275, IMG submission 200229) | Peat permafrost microbial communities from Stordalen Mire near Abisko, Sweden - III_Bog_N2_2 | ecosystem: Environmental > Terrestrial > Soil > Wetlands > Peat | place: Sweden: Abisko... | reverse complement strand
GCTGCTCGTCACCTTCGCCGCCCTGTTCGCGTCCGCGCTGGCCGTGAGTGCCGCTATGGCTACGGCGATCTTCGAACGCCGCGTAGAAATCGGCTTGATGAAAGCTCTTGGCGCAGGCAATTTCGCTGTATCCGCCATCTTCTTCGCCGAGGCCACGCTTCTCGCGCTCCTCGGCGGCATCGTCGGCTTTTCCGCCGGAGCGCTTCTCGCTCATCAGATCGGACGCTCCATCTTCAACTCGCAAATCTCCATCGAACCTGTGCTCTTCCCCATCATTCTCGCTATCGCTGTCTTCGTCACGTTCGCGGGAAGCGCTTCAGCCATTCGCCGCGCCGTAAAATTCGATCCCGTATTTGCACTGCGAGGTGAAGGATGAGCACGGGTTCCATGGGTGCCCCACCTAAACCTTCCGTTGGCTTGAGTGGGAGTCTCCACACGGCGCGCGAAGTCGCGAATCGCCGTGGGGATGACGCCCGTACCTCGCCGCCGATTTCGATGTTCTGGCGGATGCTCTTCCGGGCAGCCGTTCTCCGCCGCAAACGGGCCGCGTCAGCCCTCCTTGCCATGATCGTCGCCGCCGCCGTTGCCACCGCCATGATGAATCTCTACGTCGACGTACAAGCTAAACTGCGCACCGAGTTCCGCAACTACGGCGCCAACGTCGTCATCGTCGCGAAAGACGGACAATCTCTGCCCGCCGACGCGCTGAGCAAAATCGAGTCCGTCCTCGGCGCCAAAACGCTGGCCGTTCCTTTTTCCTACGCAGTCGCTCGCACCAAAGATGGACAATCCGTAGTAGTGGTCGGCACCGACTTCGCTCGCGCCCGCCAACTGAATCAGTGGTGGAAAGTGAGCCACTGGCCTGAACCACAAGAGCTTGCTTACTTGGTGGATAATAGCAATTCAACTCCGGCGATTCCGGTTAGTGCTCTGGTTGGCGTTCGTGCCGCCGCGGTGGTCACAACGAACCGCGAACCTTTCGAACTCACCTTCCAAGGCAAAGCCGTCACACTCACTCCCACCGGCATGTTGCAAACCGGCGCTGGAGAAGACAGCCGCATCTATCTCGATCAAACCGCGTTCCAGAACTGGACCGGCATCGCGCCGTCCACCATCGAGGTCGCCGCTAACGGAACCGCTGCCGAAATCGAATCGTCCATCCGTCAATTGACGCCGCTTCTGCCCAGTGCCGACATTCGCCCGGTTCGCCAGATCATGGAAGGCGAGGCCAACGTCCTCAACAAAACGCGCGCCACCCTTTACGCCTCGGCCACGCTGGTCGTGCTGACCTCCGCGCTCTGCGTGCTGGCCACGCTCATCGGATGGGTCTTCGACCGCCGTCGCGACTTTGCCATCATGAAAGCCCTGGGCGCCTCGGAGCGTCTCGTCAACGGATTTTTCGCTGCGGAAGCCGCAGCCCTCGGCGTAGTCGGCGCGATTCTCGGCTTCTTCATCGGCATCGGGGTCGCTGTCTGGATCGGCCGCGTCAATTTCCACGCCCCGGTCGTGCCGCGTTTCAGCGTATTTCCCTATGTGTTAGCCGGAAGCGTCGCCGTAGCTCTGATCTCCGCGATTCTGCCAATTGAACTCCTACGTCGCGTGCAACCCGCTATTATCTTGAGGGGAGAGTAGGCATTAGTTTTGAATGGGCACGACTTTAGTCGTGCCGCAGCAGCATCAATTCTCGCGGCTTTTAGCCGCTGAGGGACTCTGTTCTCGGTTGAGGTATCGATGATTCGCCTAAACAACGTCACGAAAAGCTATCCCGCCCGCATTGAGGAAAATAGCGGCGGCCCGAACCTCATCAAGGCCCTCGACGACATCTCTCTCTCCATCGCCCCCGGCGAGTGGGTCGCGATGATGGGCCCCTCGGGCTCCGGCAAAAGCACCACCGTCAATCTCATCGGATGCCTCGACCGTCCCACCAGCGGCGAGATCTGGCTCGATGGACAAAACGTCGCCAGCCTCAGTGCCTCCGACCTCAATCACGTCCGCGCCGAAACCATCGGATTCGTCTTCCAGCAGTTCCACATGATTCCTTACCTTACTGCGGTCGAAAACGTCATGCTCGCCCAATACTTCCACAGCATGACCGACGAAAAGGAAGCTCTCGAAGCCCTCGACCGCGTCGGCCTCAAAGACCGCGCCGGGCATCTGCCATCCCAACTCTCAGGAGGCGAGCAGCAGCGCGTCTGCATCGCCCGCGCCCTGATTAACGATCCGAAAATTGTGCTGGCTGACGAGCCCACCGGCAACCTCGACGCCGCTAACGAAGAAATCGTTTTACGCCTGCTCCGCGAACTTCATCAACAAGGACGCACCATCGTCATGGTGACGCACGATCCCGTCGTCGCCCGCCTCGCCGACCGCCGCATCGAGTTGCATCACGGAAAAATCGCCGCCCAGGAAGTCTTCGCCATGGCCGACGACGAGCAGTTTGATGAGGTCTTGGAAGAATTATTCGCCCTCGAGGAGCACGGCCAAATCGCCGAGATCGGACGCATGGAAGTCCACGGCGCACTGCCCGTCTCGATCGCTATCGAAAAGATGGAGTCGATGGGACTCGTCGCAACCCATCCCCATCCCCCCGTTGCTCACGATCATCGACCCTTCGTCAATCCCTGCCACGACGCGCTCAAACCCAGCGGATTTTCTACCGGCGACGGATCTCTAATCGTCGAACTCACGCCCCGCGGACATCAGCGCGCCGCCGATATCATCCGCCGACACCGCCTCGCCGAGCGGCTCTTCACCGACTCGCTCGCCATGGACAGCGAAACCGAAATCGAGCAACAGGCCTGCAAGTTCGAGCACATCCTCTCCCCCGAAGCGACCGACAAAATCTGCACCTTCCTCAATCACCCGCTAACCTGTCCCCATGGAGCCGCCATCCCTCCCGGCCCCTGCTGCGGACGCCGCGCTGAAGCCCGGCAAATCGCCGCCGCCCTTTCGCGCCGCGACTGAACATTGGAATGAGCTGGAGCTAGGCTCCTGGGACGGGGCATAGCCCCGTCACCACACGGACAACGCGGACGCGAAGAACTTCAACCCGGTCACTTCTTCCCGAAAAACTTCCCAAATCCAAGCCGCACTTCGAAGGTATTGACTCCAGGATTCGGAACCGTCAGCCCCGCGTTCGAAATATGCAGATATCGCGCATCCAACGACCACGCGTGATCGCCGAAAAAGTAAAAGCCAAACGCCGCGCCTGGTGTGAAATTGATGGTCGAAGTGCCGGTCGGCACATCGTGCGTGGTAAATAACACGCCGCCATTCAATTCGATAAATGGAGCAATCTTCCCCCGCGTCGCAAAGATCCATTTGAAGCCGACTGGATTCACGCCCGCGCCGTACGCCGTATTCGCGGGCTGAAACACAACGAACGCGGGCACCGCGTCAACCGCCAGTTCGAATCGTCCGTTCAGAAACCCCGGTCCATGCGGAGCCGTCAATATCCAGCCATAACGCACCCCTGCATTCCAAACGCTGGTGTTTTGTGTTCCTCCGGGAACCGACGGCCCTCCGCCGGTCCAGACCTGCAGCTCATGGCCGCCCTCTTCGGGGCGATCTTGCGCCCGAGCGAGAGAAGCCGCCAAAAACATCGCGAGAAAAACTGCCAGGGGAATGATTTGAAAAGGCACACGGCAAGAAATATCTGTTCTCTGAGCGGATCGTGTCATAGTTATGGCCAGGATCGAAACAGAACGATACGCGAACCCGGGCCCGGAGACAAACCCTGCCCATGGTTTTTCTGCGAGCGGATCTGACTGGGCGATCTTGTTCGGCGCGATCCGCGTCTCGGCGGTGATCGCGTTTTACAGCCCCAACCCGCCATCCACCGCCAGCACTTGCCCCGTAATAAAATGCGGAGCCGTGGCAAAGAACATCACCGCTGCCGCAATATCAGGGCCCGTCCCATTTCGTTTCATCGGCGTCTGACCCTTCATCTTCTTCATGAACGCCGCTGCGGCTGGATCCCCCAAATCGATCATCCCGGGAGCCACCGCATTGACTGCAATCTCCGGCGCCAACGCCTTCGCCATCACTTTGGTGAGCATGTGCAGCGCGGCCTTGGACGAGCAATAGTGCGCGTGGGTCGCCCACGGACGGAGTCCGCCGAGCGATCCCATATGAATGATGCGACCCTTGCTCTTCTTCAAATACGGCAACGCCTCTCGTGATACCAGAAACGGCCCGCGCGTGTTGGACGCAAAGATCGCGTCCCATTGCGCGACAGTAATTTTCTCGAATTCGACGGTCTCATAATTCCCCGCATTGTTGACCAGGACGTCAATTCCGCCGAGCTCTCCGGCAACCTCTTTCACCATTTCCCGCACGCTGGTCTCATCGGTAACATCGCAGCGCACGGCCAGCCCCTCAACTCCGTGCGAGGCTAATTCTTCGATGAACGTTCGCGCCTCGCGTCCGGACTCCCGATACGTGATCGCAACATTTGCGCCCTTCTGGGCGGCCGCTAAGGCACTCGCTCGCCCCAGCCGTTTTGCGCCGCCGGTTACGAGTACCGTCCGTTCCGAAAGCGGTCGCTCCTTCGCAGAAGTAGCACTGGCACTTACATTCGTAGTCATTCCGAGATTCTACCCTCACGCCTTCCGTCTAACGTGTCTTGGTAAGTTCGCGCCGAGCTGTTACACTCCCTCGGATGATACAGCCCCGCGAAGTCGTGGTTTATTCGCGTAAAGGATGCCATCTCTGCGAGATCGTGAAAGAGAGTTTGTTCAAGCTTCAGAAGCGTGGTGGATTTCACTGGCGCGAAATCGATGTCGACTCCGACGCCGACATACGTCGTCTCTATAACGACGAGGTACCCGTAGTCTTCATCAATGGCCGCAAAGCGTTCAAGTACCGTATGGACGAGCAGGAATTCCTTCGTAAACTAAGCGCGTGACAATCCTGCGCCGCCGCTACTCGATCTTCTTCCAAATAATGTCTTCGTTATTTCTGCGGTCCAGCAATGCATCCACTTTCGAGTGATCGCTGTGTCGAAACACGATTCGACCTTCAACCCCTTTCCGAAAAAATATTTCGCTCGCCTCGGGGATCAGCAACACTTTAGCCTGGTCTCCTCGCTGCCGGTACAACTGGCCGCCTTCGATAAGAATTTTCAACCTGTTTCCTGGAGCCAGTTCGTAAGTTCCGGAATATTGCGCGAGCGCGTTCGAATCCACTTTCCCAGCCGCCGGATCCTCGTAATACCGCAACGCCTGACCGGCAATGATTTGCCATTGCCCATTCCGCAGCATCCAGGTATCGGTCGCGTGGTAACGCGCAGTCAGTTCCTGACCAAAGACCGTTTCCGTTTCGTTCATGTCGTAGCCAAAAATTGCCACATCGCCCTCAATGTGGCTTTGCGGATTCACTACCTTAATTGTTCCCGAATACCCTTTTGGCAAAGGAGCAGCGTCCGCCACCAAAGCCGATTTATCCATATTCCGGCCCTTTTCGTCGAAGTACATGCAATCGTCCGCAAAGTCCTTTTTCCATGGAGCCTGATCGCCCGCCGCCAGGTTTTCATAGCGCGCCTGCGTCCGTTGTAGCAGTTCATCGGATGTCATCTGGCTCCTCGTCCTGCATCCCATCAAACCCAGCACCGACATTGCCACTGCAAGCCCTACGACGAAACCAAGAGCGCGCCCCCAACTACTCGTTCGCATAATTCCTCCTTTGGATTCCAACGCGGAATCCGGCTTTCAAGTTTGGCCGTCTCCCTCTAAAATCACCCCGATGCTTCGGACCCAACTTTACGCCGACCCCACTGGCCGCTTCGTCCACGACGTCGTTTTACAGAGCTGTAGAAACAACGCGAGCAAGACCGCCCTGATTGATACCTCCTGCGATCGCCGATTTACCTTTGCCGAATATGGCTCACTGGTTGAGTCACTGGCCCGTGGCCTCGTCTCCGTTGGACTCGCGCCCGGCGAAATCGTTGGCATCTTTCTTCCCAATTCCTGGGAATTCGCCATCTCTTATCACGCCGTCACTCTTGCCGGAGGCGTACCTACACTACTGAACCCGTCGTACCGCGAGCGTGAAATTTGTTATCAGCTGGAAAACTCGGGCGCTGTCTTTCTCATCACCGACGCGCCCTTTCTAGAAAACGTGAACCTCGCCGCACTGCCCGCTCTCCGCCGCGTCTTCGCCACGCGCCATGAACGTAGCGGATGCGAAACGTTTGCCGGTCTGCTCCGTCCGAGCAATGCAAAACTCCCTGAGCCCATCCAATCCCCACAAGAAACTCTCGCCGCGCTTCCCTACTCCAGCGGCACCACCGGACTGCCCAAAGGAGTCATGCTCTCGCACTACAACCTGGTTGCCAATGTTTATCAGACCATTGGCCCCAATGCCGCGCCGCTCACGCCCGATGACATCATGCTGTGTTTCCTCCCGCTCTACCACATTTACGGACTCACGGTCGCGCTGACGCTTTCCCTCACCCTCGGTTCTACCCTGGTTTTAATGCCGCGCTTCGACGTGCAGAAGGTCTGCAATCTTCTCGTTGAGGAAGGCGTCACCATGATGCCGATCGTCCCGCCCGCCATCAACGCGCTTTGTCAGGCCACCGAGGCCGGCATTTTTCCGAAAAATCATTCTGTTCGTTGGATCAAATCCGGCGCCGCCCCGCTCGCTCCCGAACTCGCACGCCGCATGACCGACCTGACCGGCATCCTCGTCAATCAAGGATACGGAATGACCGAAGCCTCTCCCGTCACCCACGTTGGCTTTTGCTCGCCGCCTGAAATGAACCGTCCCGCATCCATCGGACAGCCTCTCGCCCTCACCGAATGTCGCGTCGTCGACCTTGAGCGCAACGATGTGGCCCCTGGAGAACAAGGTGAGCTGGTTATGCGCGGCCCGCAAATCATGATGGGATATTGGAAAGAGCCGCAAGCCACCGCCGCCGCTCTGCGCGATGGCTGGTACTTCTCCGGCGACATTGTCCGGGTTGATGCCGACGGTTTTTACTATGTGCTCGATCGCAGCAAAGAGATGATCAAGTACAAAGGATTTCCCGTCGCTCCCGCCGAAGTTGAATCCGTTTTGCTCGAACATGCCGCAGTCCGCGACTGCGGCGTCGTCGCTCGCCCCGATGCAGATGCGGGAGAAATTCCCTGCGCCTTCGTCGTTCTGCGCGAGGGCTTTGTGGCCTCAGACGCGCTGGATCGGGAACTTCGCGCCTTCGTCGCCGAACGCCTCGCCCGCCATAAACAGCCGCGCGAAATCCGTTTTGTGGAAGCCGTACCGCGAACACCGTCCGGCAAAATATTGCGTCGCGAGTTGCGGAAGACCTTTTCGTGACGTGTTTTGTTGCCTACAACTTCGCATTCTGACTCCGTTCCTCGGGAAAGAGGGAACACGACGATGTTCGATGCTGGATCTCACACTAATCTGAGGCAACGCAAGCTCGTCACTTCAACACGGGTTCTAGGATGCATCGCTCTAGCGGTTTGCGCTTGGATCGCAACCACGTACTTTCGAGGTCTCCTTCGTCTCGGATATCTGGACTCTGGGATAGGTTCTGTTCGAAGGCTCGTTGCAGCAGAAACAAAGTTCGCCAAGTCCCATCCAGATGTTGGCTATTCCTGCGAGTTCTCCAAGTTGGACGAGGATCAACTAATCGCGGCGCTGGCCAAAACCAAGACGTGGAATGAATACGAATTCGAACTGAGCGGATGTAACGGCCCAAACGGCATCGGCCCAAATCGATCTTATCGGATAACCGCACGCCCTCTGACCTCGGGACTGCCAGCTCTCTGCTCTGACCAGTCCGGCATTTTGAAAATCGACTATAGCGCGTCCGTCCAACGTTGCATTGCTGGCGGAACACCGGAGTAGTCGCGGCCCATCGTACTGCTTCTGCAATCTGCCCTGGAACCTCTGGCCCCGCCTACCGCGTTGTAAAATACTCTCATCGACCGCCATGACCCTCACGACCTTCGTCGCAAAGTCCGCGTTTCGCAACAAGCGCCGCAGTCTCCTCACGGTCGCCAGTATCGCTTTTTCTCTTCTCCTGCTCTGCATCATGCTCTGCGTCTGGCGCAGCTTCTACATCGATAAGGGAGCTCCCGACTCCGCCTTACGCATCATGACGCGCCACAAAGTCTCGCTCGCCAATTTTCTGCCCATCTACTATCGCGATAAGATCCGCGCCGTTCCAGGAGTCGTGCACGTTGTCCCCATGACCTGGTTTGGAGGCAAGTACAAAGACGATAAGCCGGAAAATTATTTCGCCCAGTTCGCCACCGATCCCGACGAATATTTCGATGTCGCCGCCGACAAAATCATGCCCGCCGACCAACTCGCAGCATGGAAACGCGATCGCGCCGGCTGCGTGGTCGATGTCGCGCTAGCGAAGAAACATAACTGGAAGATCGGCGATCACATCATTTTGCAAGGAACCATATTCCCTGCCAATCTCGATCTCACGTTGCGAGGCATCTACACCATCGATCCGCCGTCGAGCAATCTCTACTTCCACACCAAATATCTGGAAGAATCCGTCGACTGGTTCAAAGATACGGCGGGATTCTATTTCACTCGCGTCGATACCGCCGAGCACATGCCCCTAGCCGCGCACGCCATCGACGACATGTTCCACGCCACTCCCGTGCCTACCAAGAGTGAGAGCGAGCAGGCGTTCAAGCTTGATTTCATCAACACCCTCGGCAGCGTGAAAGTCTTCATCCTCACCATCTGCGGAGCCGTGCTCTTTACCACACTGCTCGTCTGCGCCAACACCATGGCCATGTCGATTCGCGAACGTACACGCGAAGTTGCCGTGCTGCGCACGCTCGGTTTTACGCGCGGACGCATCCTCAAATTGCTTTTAGGCGAATCCGTCGCCATCGCCCTCATCGGTGGCGTGCTGGGAATCTTGCTCGCGACTGGCGCCGTTCTTTTCATGGCACAGCCCGGAATTGGCCTGCCTGTCTCCATGAAAATGACAACCAACACGGCGCTCTTCGTCCTGTTGGTCGCGGCTCTGGTCGGGGTTATCAGCGGAGTGATTCCCTCCTACCGCGCATCGAACCTCGGCATCGTTGACGCCCTTCGCCACATCGGCTAGCCGAGAGTCGCCTCTGGCTCACATTACCGACAGGGATAGGAAATTCCCGGTGTTCCCGGCGTGCCCGGAATAAAGGTTCCCGGTGTGCCCGGATTGTCTCCTACCGCGGGCGTGCCTGGAATGAATGTCGGCGGCGTACCGGGTGTGCCCGGCGAATAGCATATGCCGCGTCCATACGGCGGATAAGCGAGGGGACGCGGAGTTGCCATGGGAACCGATGCCGGATGCTCTTGCGCCCATCGCACCGACTCCGCAACCTGATTGCTCGACAAGGTCATGGGCCGCGGCAAGGTCATCTCCAACGGTGAGCCGACATCCACGAAGAACCCGTGACTGTGTACGAGAATGGCGAGCGATATTCCGACGCCCACTCCCAGGCCCACGACGCTTCCGATCGCAATCCCTTTCGGAGTGCTCGTCGTAATCGTCGTGCCGCCAAGCGTCGAACTTTGCGTCGTATGAATCTGGCTGCCGATCAAGGCGCCCAAACCACCTCCAACCATCGGAGCAAGAATCGCGCCCACTCTAGCCTTGTCGCTCGGATCGCGCCAGGCCGTCTCCTCCCCGCTTTCCACATTCAGCGGCCCAACGATGTTGGCGACATATCCGCCAGGAAGAATCACCGATGCCGATTTCATCTCGATCTCGGCATGGCCGCCAACGCGCGTGAGCTTGTCGATTCTTCCCTGTATAAACGTTCCCGCAGGGATCACCACCTGGTCGCCTGCCATAACCGGAGCGGTGGTTTGCGCATTAATATCGTCTCCCCGATGCGTGGTCTTGCTTGAAACTGTATTCGTCAGCACCAGCGCAAAGCGAACTCCGGCAGGGATCGTCACCGTTGCCGATGGTGGATTGTTCGATATCGGTGAACTATTTTGTGATGTCTGAGTTTGCGCAACAGAGACCATGGACAACACGACCATCCAACTTACCGCCACCATGTTCTTCTTGAATATTCTGGCCAGAAGTTGAAATGCAGAAAGGGAGCGAACAACTCGACGGCAACAACGCTTGTTCGGCATGATCGATCTCCTCGGAACGCTGTCGCATGGCGCTTGCAATGCGTTCGAAACCGTGGGAGAGGAAAACCGCGCCCGATCACTTGGACTTACTTTGTCTGGAAAAGGATATCGCGGCGCTCAGTAAAGCTTTGCATAGAGACAGTAGGGATTTGTAAAACTTGAACTATGGCTGACAGCGGGAGCTGAAAGTAAGAATCCTCACTTCGTCATCGATTCGCCCGACTTGTCATTGGGAGCGCAGATCTGCATTTTCGGGGTAAGGTAGAGATCCTTAGCTCCGCTGGGGATGACAACTCATGAAAGGGGCGGCTGCTCGCGACTTTTCCACTTTCACCACGATCGCTAACATCCGCAGAGAAACGCAACACCGGCTCAATTCGATCGCTCAAAACTACCTCTCGCACTAGAAGCAAGCCAGACACCATCTTCAAGACGCTGGTCCGATCAAAAGTAACCGAGGCGGTGCAATCCGAGGCAACCCCGCAATCCATCACAGGTGTTACACTCGCATCGCATGCGGACGGACATCCTTCCTCTTTGCGACCAACACTACCGCACCATGGAGCCCGTCATCGCTCCCTACAACGCTGACTATTCCATCGAATTCTTTCGCTGCACCGACAAATTCTGCCACCGCTGTTTCGGCGAGCGCGTTGGCTACACCACTCCCAAGCGAGGAGACGCTCCAGTCCTTACTCCCAACCAACCCGTCTGCGACCGTCATGGCCGTCCTATGTTCATCATCAGCCTCGATCGCCAGCGCAACAGCGTAACCTACGCCTGCCCCGAATCCGATTGCCCCGAACGCGTAGTCCGAGCCTAAACCAGCTCGCGAACTTACCTGCAAACTGCCTAGCCTATTCCCCCGTGAGCCAGGCAAATTGCGCCGCCGACAGCGGCACCACGCTCAGCCGCCCTTGCCGTACCAGCGGAGACTCGGCAAAAGCCGCTTTCTCCTTGATCTCTGCCAGGGTCTTCGCCTTCGCGATCGCCTTCCCCACTTTGATTTTCACCTTCGGGACCTTCGGATCACTCGCGTCCACTGAGACCACCGCCGCCGTTCCTACGGCGCTCTTTTCATCTCCGGTGTGATAGATGACCAGCCGCTCTCCTGGCTTCATCTCGCGGAGATGCTTCACCGCTGCGGGATTCGTAACTCCATCCCAAATCGTCGTGCCCTCGCGCTGCAGATCGGCAAACGAATATACCGTCGGTTCCGTTTTCAGAAGATAGTCCATGGCCCCGTATTGTAATCACAACACAAAACCCGTGCCAACCGCCGCGATCCCCGCTGCGAACGCATCGCCCCTCAGAAACAAGCAACTCACACTTGACCGCGATCGTCACGAAAACGACCAGATTCTCACAGCAAACAACCACTTCTCCCATGGTTATACGTCACAGCGCTGCCATTGAGCCAGGTGTAGACTTTTGAGTTTTAAGCCCTCAAAAGGAAGGCTTCACGAATGGCTACTCTTGTCTCCTCTACTTCCCGCGTCCTGAATTGCAGTCTGGCCTCTCGCATCATGAGCGCCGATGAAGCCGCCGCCCTCATCCAGTTCAATACCCGCATCGGCATGAGCGGATTCACCGGTGCGGGCTATCCGAAAGCCGTTCCCATGGCCTTGGCCCGCCGCATCTCCGATGCCAACCTGCGTGGTCACAAATCGCAGGTGAGCATTTTCACGGGCGCATCCACCGGTCCCGAACTCGATGGCGCCCTGGCCATGGCGGGAGGCATCCAACTTCGTCTTCCTTACCAATCCGATCCCGAGACCCGCAAGCGCATCAACTCCGGCGAGATGGAGTATATGGATATTCACCTCGGCCATGTCGCGCAATATGTCGAGTACGGCTTTCTCGGCAAAATGGATTGGGCCCTCGTCGAAGTCACCGCCATTCTCGAAGACGGCCGTCTCGTCCCGAGTTCTTCCCTCGGTAACAACCGCACCTGGATCGACCAGGCGGAAAAAGTAATTCTCGAAGTCAACGCGTGGCAACCGGCCGAACTCGAGGGTATGCACGACATTTACTACGGTATGCAGAATCCGCCCAACCGCCAACCGATTCCGCTCACTCATACCGGCCAGAGAATTGGCACGCCCTATCTTCATGTAGATCCTGAAAAAGTTGCGGCCATTGTCCTCACCGATTCGCCGGATCGCAACAGCGCCTTCAAAGCGCCCGACGAAAGTTCGCGCCGCATCGCCGGACACATTCTCGAATTTCTCGGTTGGGAAGTGAAAAAAGGACGCATTCCCGCGTCGCTGCTCCCGCTGCAATCCGGCGTCGGCAATATCGCCAACGCCGTCCTCTTCGGCCTGCAGGAAGGTCCCTTCGAAAATATGACCTCGTACACCGAGGTCATACAAGACGGCATGATCGAACTTCTGCGTAGTGGCAAGCTGAGCTGTGCCTCGGCGACCGCATTTTCTCTCAGTCCCAACATGCTGACCCAGGTTAACGCCGAGATGGCGAGCTTCCGCGATCGAATTGTTCTTCGTCCCCAGGAAATCTCGAATCACTCGGAACTCATTCGCCGTCTAGGAGTCATTGGCATGAATGGCATGATCGAAGCCGACATTTATGGCAACGTAAATTCCACGCACGTCATGGGATCTCGAATTCAAAACGGGATCGGCGGTTCCGGCGATTTCGCGCGCAACGGATATCTTGCGATTTTCATGGCTCCTTCCGTCGCTCAAAAAGGTGCCATCACGACCATCGTCCCCATGGTCTCCCACGTCGACCATACCGAACACGATGTCGATGTTATCGTTACCGAACAAGGCCTCGCCGATCTCCGCGGACTGTCGCCCCGGCAGCGCTCCAAACTCATCATCGAAAATTGTTCAAATCCCGACTATCGTCCTCTGCTGCGCGACTACGAGGACCGCGCCGCCCGCCTCTCCTTCGGCAAACACACGCCGCACTTGCTCCACGAGAGCCTGAGTTGGCACGACCGTTACGTGCGCACCGGACGTATGCTGCCGCACGAAGAGTGAGTTCCGCGCTCCACTCCGTCTACAGTAAAGACCGCATGTGCGACGCCAACTGAATAAGAGTAAACTCCACGGGCGCAGAGAGTACTTTCACCTGACCGAGGAGCTTACAGTTGGATCACGCCAGCACGGTTCCGTCGCTGCCGAATGACCTCACAGAGGAAGGCAAGGGTCGCGATGCCTCAGAGCTAACGTGGCTCAGTCGGCGCCTGCGCGATTTACTGATGGCGGCTCCCTCCGCCATCGGCATCACCGTCGGCCCCGACCATCGCTGGGCGTACGTGAACGACGCTCGTATCAAGATGTCGGGGCGTAAAGGAGCACAGGATTTTATCGGCAAAACTGCCCGCCAAAGTTACAAGGAACTCGAAGGCCAGCCTTTCTTTTCCGCTTTGGACTCCGCCTATCAGACCGGAGTTCCCTTCATCGGCAAAGAAATAAAAGCCACGTTCAATCGCGGCCCGAATGGCTCCCCGGAGGACGCTTATGTGGATTGCGTCTACCAGCCGATCTTCGCCCCCACGGGCGAAGTTGAGGGTCTCCTGATTCACACGGTAGAAGTTTCTGAACAGGTCTTTGCGCGTCATGCCGTCGAAAAGGCGAATCAAAGGGAACAGCAGCAGAGAGCCGCTGCCGAATTTGAGCGCAACCAACTGCGGGATCTATTTAAACAGGCGCCGGCGGCAATCTCCATTCTAACGGGACCCGAGCACCGATGGTCATTCGCTAATTCGGCTTTGTGCGAACTCGTCGGCCGTACTTCCGAACAGCTCCTCGGTCGCACCATCCTTGAAAGCCTTCCGGAACTCGCGGAACAGGGTTTTTCCGAATTACTTGATCAGGTTTACCGTACCGGCGTTCCTTTTGTCGGCAAGAACGTACGTGGCCTCGTCAGTCGCGGCGCAGGCGCCCTAACCGAAATCTATATCGATTTCATCTATCAACCGGTACGCAACATCGACGGACAGGTCGAAGGCATCATGGCTCTGGCCGTGGATGTCACCGAGCAAATCAAAGCGAGAACTCTACTTGAAACCCGTGTCCAGGAGCGCACTTCGGAACTGCAACTGGCGCACGAGTCTCTTCGACTGCTCTCCGGTTGCCTGATGCAGGCGCAAGATGAAGAACGCCGTCGCGTGGCTCGCGAATTGCACGACAGCGTCGGTCAATATCTGGCAGCAATCCAGATGAACCTCGATGTGCTCAACGCTGAGGCGGCAATAATCAGCGAGCGTTTTCGTCCACGTCTCGCGGACTCCATCGACCTGGTCCAGCGTTGTACCAGCGAGATTCGAACTCTTTCCTATCTGCTCCACCCGCCACTTCTCGACGAAGTCGGTCTGGCCTCGGCGCTTTCCTGGTATGTACAAGGGTTTAACGAACGCAGCGGCATCGCCGTGGAGCTCGACTTGCCCAGAAGTCTTCCCCGCTTCCCGTCCGAAGTCGAAACGGCGCTTTTCCGCATCGTTCAGCAAAGTCTGGCCAACGTGCACAAACATTCCGGTGGCAAACGCGCCCGTATACGCTTAGCGTTCGCCGACTCCACTCTCACCGTAGAAATTTCGGACGAAGGTTGCGGTATCCGGCCCGAAATTTTATCCAAGTTTCGCCAGGGCGGCCAATCTCCCGGCGTCGGCATATCGGGTATGCGGGAGCGCGTCATCGGCTTGCGCGGAACTTTTGACCTGACCTCGAACGCGGACGGCACCACGATCACGGTGACCGTACCCTGCGTCCCTCAGCCCGAAGCCGACCCTGAGCCGCTATAGCCCGATTCCGGTCCGTCCAACTACTGACTCATTCGATTTGAACGTACCCACCGTTTCCTTCAACATAACAAATCGAAAAATAAAACGTCCATTGTCGATTTCAGGCTCGCTCGTTCGACGTCAAATTAGAGAGCGTAGGCTTCGACCGGTCCAACGGTTGAAACTGCTGCTCCGAACCCGATTCCAGGAGACACTCACCATGCGCTTCATGCTGCTTATGATTCCCCACGGATACGAAAACGCTAAGCCTGGCACCATGCCTGATCCGGAGGCCGTGGCCGCCATGATGAAATACAACGAGGCTCTGCAGAAAGCTGGAGTGCTGCTCGCGCTCGATGGCCTGCACCCGCCTGCGATGGGCGCGCGTGTATCTTTTTCCGGAGGCAAGCCCAGGGTCGTTGACGGCCCCTTCGCCGAGTCCAAGGAGGTCATTGGCGGGTACTGGATGATTCAGGTCAAATCCAAAGAGGAAGCCGTGGAGTGGGCGTCGCGCTGCCCTGCTTCCAACAACGAGATGATCGAAATTCGGCAGGTACTGGAAATGTCAGAGTTCCCCGCCGACGTCCAAACGGCTGCCGCCGGATACCCCGAACTACAGGCTCTGAAAAAAATAGTTTCCTGAAACTTGTCAGGGGTTGTCGATTTTGCCGCTGCCGTTCGACCGTGTAAGTGAAGGCTGATTCTGAAGGACGCTCTCCCTCAAAAAGCCAAATTTCAATTAGGAGATAGAAAGATGAAATTCATGATGATGGTTAAACATGGCAAGAACCCAGGCCCTCCGCCAAAAGAGTTGATGGATGCGATCGCGATCCTGGGCGAGGAAGCAGTCAAGGACGGCACCATGATTTCGAACGGCGGCCTTGCTCCCCTCGATCAGAGTACCCGTGTCCGCGTCTCGAAGGGGCACCTTACCGTGACCGACGGCCCTTTTGCTGAGTCCAAAGAAGTGGTCGGCGGTTATGCGCAGTTTGAATTGAAATCAAAGCAAGAAGCAATTGATGGAGCCATCCGTTTCATGGAACTTCACAGGAAATACTGGCCGGAGTGGGAGGGCGAAACCGAGATCCGCCAGATTCTCTCGCAGGAAGACTTCCCCAAACTCTGCGAGCTCCGCGACGAGGCAGTGGCCAAATAGCTGTACGCAGCGTCTGCAAGTGGGGTCTCATCCCAGTCTCCCGCTTGCACTCGGGCATAAAACCGTGATGTGATCGGTAACTGTGTCGAACGATACACATCGCACCATTGACGCGGTCTGGCGGATCGAGTCTCCCCGGCTGATCGCCGGCCTCGCACGCATCGTCCGCGATATCGGCGTCGCGGAAGATCTCGCGCAGGATGCTCTCGTGGCCGCGCTTGAGCAGTGGCCGAAGTCGGGACTCCCGGACAACCCGGGAGCCTGGCTTATGGCCGCCGCGAAACATCGCGCCATCGATTACTTCCGCCGTAATCTGAGACTCGAACGCAAGCACGAAGAGCTCGCCCGCGAACTCGCCTCCAAAGAGATGGCCGTACCCGATCTCGATGCTGCCTTGGATCGCAATAATGAACACGACTTCGGCGACGACCTGCTCCGCCTGATTTTTGTCTCGTGCCATCCCGTGCTTTCGCCCGAGGCCCGAGTCGCGCTCACTCTCCGCTTGCTGGGAGGCGTGACCACGGCCGAGATCGCCCGGGCGTTTCTCGTCTCCGAACCCACCATTGCGCAGCGCATTGTTCGAGCCAAACGGACTCTCGCCGAAAAGCCCGTGCCTTTCGAAATTCCGCGAGGGCCAGAACTTGCCAACCGTCTGTCATCCGTGCTCGAAGTCATCTATCTCATCTTCAATGAAGGCTATTCCGCCACCTCCGGAGACGACTGGATGCGTCCAGCGCTTTGCGAAGATGCCCTCCGTTTCGGACGTATTCTCGCCGAACTCGCGCTCCGTGAACCCGAAGTCCACGGCCTCGTCGCGCTGATGGAAATTCAAGCCTCTCGTTTACCCGCTCGTACTGGCCCAACGGGAGAGCCCATCCTGCTTCTCGAACAGAACCGGGCGCGCTGGGACCGTTTGTTGATCGGACGCGGGCTCGCCGCCCTTCACCGTTCAGAAAGTGTCCGCGTCAACGCTGGCAGCTTACCGGGCCCCTACGCGCTGCAGGCCTCGATCGCCGCCTGTCACGCCCGCGCGCGGACTGCCGAAGAAACCGACTGGTCTCAAATCGCGGCTCTTTACGCCCAACTCGCTCGGCTCACTCCATCCCCCGTGGTGGAACTCAACCGCGCCGTCGCCCTGGCGATGGCCTTCGGTCCCGCCGCCGGACTCGAAATCGTCGACGCGCTATCTTCCGAGGGAGCGCTCGCAAACTACCACTTATTGCCCAGCGTCCGCGGCGACCTGCTCAAGAAACTCGGCCGCGTCGACGAAGCCCGTGCGGAATTCGAACGCGCCGCCGCCCTTACCGCCAACGCACGCGAGCGCGACTTGCTCATCACCCGCGCAAAATCCTGCCCCACCAGTGCCTCGTAGGGACGCCGGTCAAAGCTCCCCCTGGGCCTGCGTGTGCGGCGCCAATACCTCTTGTGCCACGTTTATCTCAAATTGACCCGCGCCCCTGTTACTCCCGACACTTCCCTTTCCTGACGTTTTCGCCAAGAATAGAGGCTTGTGCTGAACACTACCGCCATCAACCCGAATCCCACCTCGATGGCCGGCTCCATCGAGCGCTACTTCAACATCGCGCTCTACCTCCTCGTTCTCACAGGTTTTGGGGCGCTCGCCTCCACTGGAGGCTTGGACATAATCGCCGTCGTCCTTGTAGGCAGTGCGCTCGCCTTGCGCGGATACCAACTTCTTACCCAGCGCGAATTCGCCATTCCAGAGCGCTGGACCACCCTCCTCACCCTGATCTATATCCTCGTCTACCTCGCCGACTACTTCTTCGTTTCGCGCAGTTTTCTGGGAGCGACGGTTCACCTCGTTCTGTTCGCGATGGTCGTCCGTCTTTTTTCATTACAGCGGACTCGCGATCATTACATGCTGGCCGTGCTCTCGTTCTTAATGGTGCTAGCTGCCGCCGTGCTTACGGTAGACAGCATCTTCCTGTTCGCCTTCGCCGTATTTCTGCTGGTCGCCATCGTCACTTTTGTATTAATGGAGATGCGTCACTCAGTCGCCGCCGAGCAAACTCATGCCCGCTCCGATGATCCTCGGCCGGATTCGCCGCAGAGCGCTTCTCCCGGCCAGCGCATGGCGTACTCTTTATTCGCCATCGCTCCTGCGTTGATGCTGATGATTCTGGCTGGAAGCTTCCTGATTTTCTTCTTTCTGCCGCGCGTTTCCTCGCGCTACCTGAGCGCCTACTCGCCATCCAGCGATGTTTCCACGGGATTCACCGACCGCGTCCAACTCGGCCGGATTGGCCAGATTCAGCAATCCAGTGCCGTCGTCATGCACATCGAAATTCAAGGGGATCTGCAAGGCGCCTACGACTTGAAATGGCGCGGCATTGCCCTCAGTAATTTTGACGGGAGGGTCTGGTCGAATTCTTTCGGACAATCGATGTTGCCCCAATCGGGCGACGGCTGGTATCGCCTGGCGCCTTTAATCCGCATGCCGTTAACCAACGCTGGACGCCTCATTCACTATCGCGTCCTCATGGAACCTCTCGGTACGAACGTTTTTTTCCTGGCCGACAAACCGCAAAGTCTCGCGGGGAATTTTCGGCAGGTCAGTATCGATTCGGGAGGCGCCCTCTTCGATCTCGATCTCGACCATCCCATAACGCGCTACGAAGCCGAGTCTCGACTGATCGAGCCAGACAGCGACCAGTTACGCCTCGCCTCCAACTTGTCGCCTCCGGCGATGGACCCGTATCTGAGGCTGCCCGCCCTCGACCCGCGCATTCCCAGATTGGCCGAAGAGATCACCGCTACCGCGTCCAGCAATTACGACAAAGCGGTGGCCGTCGAACGTTACCTGTCAACGCACTTCGGATACACCCTCGAACTTTCCCGCACCGAGCCTCGGGATCCGATCGCGAATTTCCTCTTCGAACGAAAACGCGGACACTGCGAGTATTTCGCCAGTTCCATGGCCGTCATGCTGCGTGCACTGCATATTCCGTCACGCATCGTTACGGGCTTTCGCGGCGGCGAATTTAACGACCTTACGGGCCTCTACGTAATCCGCGCCAGTGACGCACATTCCTGGGTCGAGGCCTACTTCCCGGGATCGGGTTGGATCAGCTTCGATCCCACGCCGGCCGGAGGCCTTCCCTCGCGCAACAACTGGTCGAGGATGCAGCTCTACATGGACGCGGCCTCCTCTTTCTGGCGCGAGTGGATTATCAATTACGACGTGGGCCACCAGCGTACGTTGAGCAAAGATGCGGTCACCGGCAGCCGACGCTTCTTTGACGAAGCGCGCCTTTGGATGGCTCGCCAACATCGCGCCATGCTCCGCTCTGCCCGCCGTAGCAGCAGGAACATGACGAATTTCCCTGTGCAGTGGCTGGGTGGATTTATCGGGTCGGCTATGTTCCTCGTCGTGCTGTTGAATTTCGGCCGCTTTGTGAAAGCACTCCGCGCTTATAAATTGCGCGCCCATCCCGAACGTTCGCCACGCGAAGCCGCCGCCGTTTGGTATGACCGGATGGTCGCCCGCCTCGCACGCATGGGCTGGCGCAAGTTGCCTGCGCAAACTCCGCTGGATTTTGTCGCAGCCATTCAGGAAAAATCCCTGCAGAAGAAAGTTTCCAACTTTACGCAAGCCTATGAATCCGCCCGTTTCGGCAAATCGATGGAACAGGTGCAAAATCTTCCGGCGCTTTTTGCAGCGATTAACGCCACAGAAAATGGTAGTTCCCCAGAAAACACCCGCGACCATTCCGCCGTTGGCTAATTCTTCGATGAAAGAACTCGTTTTTCCAGCATCAGTCTGTCGTTGGCGTCACGGGATCGTGGCCCGGGTCTCTGCCGAGAAAGGGCTTTCGTGGCCTTCCTGGTCGAGGGCGGTCACGGCGTAGATATAAGTTCTGCCATTTGATACCAGACGGTCTTCATAGGGCGGACCCGGAACTCGGGACGCAAGTTTCACGAATGTGTTCGAGTAATCCGTACGGCGATAGATGTTGTAGCCGACGATTGTCGTCTTAGCATCCGAGGGCGGTGCTTTCCAGCTCAAAGTAACGCTATGCGGGGCCTTGTGACAGCCAGTCAAGCCGAGGCATAGCAGCCAACACAACAATCCCGACTTGATAATGGCCCAGCGAGATAGCCGAAATAGCACGGAATTGCCGGTCAAAATACCACTTTCGTGGGGGTTGCATTTCAATGCATCTGTCGCAAAAACTATCATCTTGACAGTAAGTTCGTCTAACTCTCTAATGGAAGAGGTTTAATAGAATCTCCGGGAAGTTGCAATCCCCCAATACTCCCCGTCCCAGGTGGTTCGACAGAATTTCCGATTCAAGGGAGTAACAAATGAGCAATAGTAAAGCAAAGTGGTTTCTCGCGGCGTTCCTGGTTTGTTGCCTTACGCCGGCTATGTTCGCCGATGGACGCAAGGGCTGCGACCCGCGGGATCGTGGTTGTCGTCAACAGCAGGTTCCGGAGGGCGGCTCGACTACGGTCTATCTTCTGGGAGCGGGAGTAGTCTGCGCTAGCGCGATGTTCTTGAACTCTCGAGCCGCGAAGCCCACCCAATCCTAATCCGTACTCAAACTGATTCAGATTCAAACCCAACCTTGAAAGGCATAAGGTTGGGTTTTTTTCTGCATTTTTCAGACTCTTTGTAAGCCACGCTTCGCGCAAAGCTCACGGCAAAGAATTAAATTTGGAGCGGGTGGGACGGAGTCGGCACCGCCGCTGTGACCCTGGTCGGGCCCATCGCCTGCTTCACCCGCATTTCATTAGATTCTTTTGCAACCGCGACACTGAGCTTCCATCGCGCCGCCCAACGGCAGCTATACCAGTTTACATTGCATGAAGTGCCTGTGCATGAAGTGCGTGTGGGTGCAGTGCGTGCCCCTCCAACCATTGTCACGTGCATTTCATCCGCGGGCCGTAATCGGACACGATCATCATCCGACACAATCAAAGAACGCGAAATCACGGTTGTGAGGTCCGGGGCTAAGAGAGCTTTGTGAGGACGTCGGCGATGCGTTCGCCGGTGCGACCATCCCACAACGGAGGAATACTTCCCTTCTTCGCTTTTCCCGCCAATACGCGCGCTAGCTCCGAGCGCAACTTTTCGGGATCGCGACCGACCAAAACATTGGTTCCCATTGAAACCGTGATCGGGCGCTCGGTATTTTCGCGGACGGTGAGGCAAGGCACTCCCAGATAGGTTGTTTCCTCTTGAATGCCGCCCGAATCCGTGATGACCACGGTCGCGCGAGATTGCAATCCCAAGAAATCAACATAAGGGCACGGATCGAGCAGGCGCAACTGCCCGGCGTTCAATCCAAAATCGACAATGCGCTTGCGCGTTCGCGGATGCGCCGGAAACACCACGGTCAGATCGCGGTTCACTTCCAGCAACGACTCTAAAATGCCTTTCAGTCGTGCGCTGTCATCCACATTTGCGGGACGATGGAGAGTGACGAGAGCATAGCGCTCCGGCAACTCCCGCCTGCTCGTTTCTCGCGCCGCCGGAAGCAATCGGACGAGCGAATCGATCATCACGTTGCCCACCAGGAAAATCTTCTCGGGGGCAATTCCCTCGTGCGCCAGATTCTTGTCGCCATCTTCCGAGGGCGTAAACAATAAATCGGCGAGCTGATCCGTCACCAATCGATTGACTTCTTCGGGCATGGAGCGGTCAAAGGAGCGTAAGCCCGCCTCGACGTGCCCGACGCGAACTCCCAACTTGGCGCAGACCAACACCGTGGCAACTGTCGAGTTGACATCGCCGTAAACCAGAACGATCTCCGGTCGCCGCTCCAGAACGACTGGCTCTAAGCGGAGCATAATCTCCGCCGTCTGCTGCGCATGGGAGCCTGAGCCCACAGCGAGATTCACGTCGGGGGCCGGAATGCCGAGCTGCTGAAAAAATACATCGGACATATTGACGTCATAATGCTGCCCCGTATGAATCAGAGTCTGCGTGACACCCTGCCGCCCCTGCAAAGCGCTGAGGACGGGCGCAACTTTCATGAAATTAGGACGGGCTCCGACTATATGAAATATGTTCACGAATTCTCCAGTACCTTGATAATCAAGCTTACTCGATTCGAGCACCGCGAGCGGATGCCAGCGAACCAGTCTCGTAATCTGCCGTTTCCCCCGATCTCAGGGCTTGCATTCCTTCGGCGCCGCGGTCCCGGCTAGGTCGCCAATATCGTTGCAGGTTTCGGTAGCCGAGATTCAGAAAGACGGAGGATCCCCAATATAGCGAGCACGAAAACCATCGAGATCGCGAGAAAGACAACCCCTCCATTGTGATGGAGCTTTCCAGTCAGATACGCAGGATCGACTCGGGTTCCAAGTTCACCGATAGTAAAGATGCGCAATCCATTTTTCGCGACCGAGAGCGGAATCGCAAGAGCGACCAGCAGTGTCTTTCTCCACCAGGTCCGAAGAAAAATCTGGGCCAGGAACATCGTGGTGACGATCAGGATCAAACTGGATCGAATGCTGCTGCACTCGCGCGCGACTTCAATGTTCAATCCCGGTATATAAACCATGACGCCGTCCTGCGTGGCCGGAACCCCAACCGCGCGAAATATCAGGCGTGCCGCGAGTGCCGATTGATATTGCAGGAATTCAACCATCGAGTTCAACGCAGATTGCGGCATGGGAACCATCAGAAAAAGAAAACATAGCGGAAAAATGAGCCGCCGAAAAACTCTCGCGCTGAAACAGAAAACCACGCCGCCGATCCACCACAAAATTAAAGCGAACACCGCAAGCGACAGACGCACTTCATTCAGGCCGGCGTTCGCGAGGTTGTTCGCGGCATCGCCGGAAACACTGGCGGACGCAGCATGCAAGCCCCATCTCGCATAACCATCGAGCAGCAGGGCGACCGCAAGCAGGATTCCGCCGAGCAGAAAACTCTGCGATCCGCCCCTCGCGCTACGCGGCGCTGTCTTCCTCAATTCGTTATAAATCAGAGCGGCGCCAAGCGGCGGGATCAGAAAGATGTGGGTATACGCATCGTTCGCGAGGGCCAGCCGGAATGTTTCCTCCAGCGTTCGCCACCAAAACGCAAGCGACAGCGCACAGAAGAGCGCGAACGTCGTAATTTGGTTTCGCGTATTCATTGTGACGATTGCGTTCGTTACCGACATTAATCTTACCTAACGATGGCATAAGAACCACGTGAGAGACCGACAATCCAGTTACTCTCGGTCGGGCAGTGCCTTTAAGAATCCTCAATCCGCACTCAATTCACCCGTGCTTGTTATCCCGAGCGTAGCGAGGGATCTGCATTTTCGCTGTAAGGTAAGGATCCCTCGCCTCGCTCAGGATGACACTTCATGAAAAGCCCGACTGATCACCGTTCCCCGACTCTGAGCACGGAAATCCTCAGGATCAAGCATCCGACTAATGGCCGCTACGGCGCGATATCGACCGGACGGTCGTAGCCGGTCATCTCCAGATATCCCACTCCCTTGATCCCGCCAGCGTCGCGATGGCCGTCAATGGTAATCGCCCCCTCCCAATAACTAGGATCAAGTCTGCTTGCGCCGGAAAGTTCCTGCGATGCCAAAGGAGTACTGATTTCCAGCGCCAGCTTCAGCTTTGGAATCTCCATTCGCCAGCGCACTGGATACTTCGCCGCCGTCGCCGGACTGGTCCAAGTCTCGCCGGTCGGTGCCAGCGAAAACTCCGATGCCAGCAAGTGGGTCGAACGCCCGTCGCGATCAACATACGTTCCCGATGAAAAAGGATCGATTGAACCATCGCTCCGGCGTATGTGAAAAAGCATCAGTTCCGTATCGTCGTTCAATTGCAAACTGAGCCAATCCCAGCCAACCTGCTGCGCTTCTAACTGATGGGTAAAGAATTCGTGGTCCATCCATGCGGTGCCCATTACCTGAATGCTTCTTCCTGCAAGAACTAAGCGACCCGCAGTCTCCAGGCGAGTCAAAGAAATGTAATGCGACGCATGACCCGCGCCGGCTGCCTTTTGACTCACTCCGTTCGTTCCGTGAATAACAGGAGGTTTATCGGGATGCAGCAAGAGCGAAAACGCGAAGCGCTCGTCGTAGGCCTTCAGCGCGATATCTTCGCCTTGCCATCGCGCCTCCCAATTGCCGTTCCAAACTTTTTTTTCCGCCTCGCTCACTCCCGCCAGTCCCGGCCCCGATCGATTGGTTCGTTCGACATGGTAAAACTGCCCTCCGTCAAGATCGCTGAGGGCGAGATGAGCGAGGTATAGATCGTGGATATCCCAGGTTGACTGTTTCGAGGCATCGCGATCGACGGCCTGCCTGAAGAACGTCAGTTCGAATCCATAGCGATGCCCATCCGACCCCGTGAGATTTCCGGTGTAGTACCACCACTCGGTTTGAAAGTCGGGATGGTCAAAATGATCATGCGGAAACTGATAGTTGTAACCCGGCAATGCAGTTTGATACTGCGCAGATGCCCGTTGCACAGAAACCAGTGGGATAAAGATGAACAGAATCGCGAGGACGAATTCTCTACTCCTCATGAATCACCCCCAGCGGATTCAAGCGAACAGCAACCTCGGCGGGATACAGGCCCGAAAGAATCGTCGCCACATAGACCACGCTGAGCGCCGCCAGAATTACGGTGACTGGCCAATGAAAGCGGATCGTCCATCCAAAGGATTGTTTGTTGATCACGAACACCAGAATCAGCGAAAGAAAATATCCCAGGACAAAGCCCGCCAGATTCGCGAGAAAGCCCAGAAGTCCGGCTTCGACGAGAATCAGTTTGCGAATCTGCGCAGAGGAAGCACCCAGAAATCGCATCAATCCCAACTCGCGCCGCCGGTCGATGACCAGGGCGACAAACGCGCCCGCGATCCCCATGACCGCAACGAACACAGCCACCGCTTCGAGCGCATAAGTGATCGCAAAAGTGCGATCGAAGATGCGAATCGCTTCCGTGCGCAAATCGCGATCCGAAAAAATCAGGATGCGGTGACCCGCCGCAATTTCCTGAATCCTCCTCCGCACATCCTCCACGTTGGCGCCTGGGGTCACAAATACCGCCAGATTCGACGGCGTGGGATCGGGCAAATAACGCAGCATCGTCTCCCGGTCCATGAGGATATAGCCGCGCTCACTCGCGTAGTCGTAGGCTACGTCCACAATCTTGAATGACGCGCGCGATTCACCCAACGCCAGCGTCAAAGTATCTCCCGCCTTCACGGCGTGTTTATAGGTGAATGGCTCGCTGACGATCACATTGTTTTGCCCGCGCAGTTGGCTGAGCACGACTTCCGTGGGGCGGCCGGAAAAAAAGTCAGAACTACGGTAGGACCGAAGTACCCGCAGATCGACCGAAGCCAGCGTCGCGGGCTTACCCTGGTAGCTGATTTCGTAAGCGCGCAATCGATCGACCGCCGAAACCCCGGGTAACGCTGCTATTTTTTCCGTAAGATCTAACGAGATCGTAGGATGTCGATCGGCAGCGGGATCGCCCGCGGGCCGCAAATAAAGATCAGCCGGCAGTTGATCGTTCATCCAACTGACAACTGTCTGGCGAAAGCTCCCCACCATGATTCCGACCGAAACCATCATGGCTACGGCCGTAGCCAGCGCGGCAACCAACACAGATGTCCGGCGCAGCGCAGCCGTTAAACTCCGCGCAGCCAGCAATGCCTCGACTCCCACCAGTTTCTTGAGCAGGCCGGAAGTTGCCCACGAAAGAAATGTCACCAGGGCGGGCATGGAGTAACCCGAGGCCGCAATCAGCAGGACCGTCGCAAGGTATCCAAAGAGCGGCTTGCCTGCGACTGCGGGCATCCCTGCCGAGAGCACTCCAAAGAAAGCCAATCCGGCGGCGATGAGAAGATCGCGCCACATATTGGTTCGCGCGATATATTCGCGCCGACCCTGTGCCATGGCGTCCGTCGGCGAAACATTCATGGCCTCGCGTGCCGGAGAAAGCGCCGAGATCACAGATACTCCGACTCCGATCAGCAGCGCCCACAAAATTGAAAACGGAGTCAAGGCGATCGAACCTGGCCGGCTGCTGACATACAGCGACTCGACGGTGAGGGCCATCAACTTTACCGCGCCCGAGGCCATGACTCTACCGAGCGGCAAGCCGAGAAACGCCCCGGCGACGCCGAAACAAGCGGCTTCACCGAGAAAGGCTATGAGCACATCGACCCGACTGGCGCCGAGCGCTCGCACGATCCCAATCTCCGCCCGGCGCCGTACAACCGAGACTGAAATCGTGTTGTAGATCAGAAATGCTCCCACCACCAGCGCAATGTAACTCAATAAACGCAAGTTCCAGCGGAAAGCGGCGAGCATTTTACGATTCTCGTCCGTGCCCGTTCCCTGCGGACGAATCTCCACTCCCGCCGGCAGAACGCTCTTCAACTCCGCCGCTGACTTTTCTATGGCGTCGCCCGGCGGCAGTTTGATCAGGATGCGGTCGACGCGCCCGAAGCGATTCAGAATTCGCTGCGCCCCCGCGATATCCATAAGAATCGCGTTCTCGCTGCCGCTTTCATCTGGATAGACACCACGAATCGTGCACTCATAAACACGATCGTTGACCAACAGAGAAACTTTCTCGCCCGCAGGTTTATGGAGGTTGCTGCTCACCCAAATGCTCTGCGGATCCGTCAACCGCTGCAACGCGTGCTTCCCCGACGTTGCGGAATCGGGCGGTGAATGATCCGACTGAGCGGCAGCGTAGCGGGTTCCCTCCGCAATCAGGTCGACACCAATCAGCGGCAAAGTTTGTTGAGAATCTTCCAGAACCGCGAAATCTTCCATCCGAGGAGAGACTCGCAACGCGGAAGGATAGGTTGCAAGCGTCGCAACGACCGACTCGGGAACGCCGCCCGGAGCGACGACTTCCAAATCGTTATCGCCTGCCAAAGTCTCCATCGACGAATGAAACGATCCTGCTGCAGCATTCCCCGCCAGATCGATGGCCAGAACGACAGCCACGCCAAACGCGACCGCGAGCACCGTCACCGTGAGCCGCACTGGCTCGCGAAACGAGGGACGCAACATCAAGCGGTAGAAAAGCTTCAGGCGCGACATCTCAGCGACGCGTGACCTCTTCAATGCGGCCATCTCGCATCCGCACCAGCGTGTCGCAGACGGCACTCGCTTCCACACTATGCGTCGCCATGATGGTGGCCGTCTTTTGCTCCCGCGTCAGGCGCTGCAGCAAAGTGAGGATCACGACGCCGGTGCTCGTATCCAGATTACCTGTCGGTTCATCGGCCAGAAGAATTGCAGGGGAATGCACCAGCGCTCGCGCAATCGCAACCCGCTGCATCTGTCCTCCCGACAGTTGATGCGGATAACGCGAAGCGAGGCCGTCGAGTTCCACCCAGTGCAATCGTTCGAGCGCGTCCTGGCGTGGGTTGGCCCGGCCTGCAAGAAGTAAGGGCAGTTCAACATTTTCCTGGACAGTCAACGTGTGCAGCAGCTGAAATGACTGGAAAATGAATCCGACTTTCTCCCGGCGCAGGCGCGTTTGACCGGCATCGTCGAGAGACGATGTCGAGTTTCCACTAAGAAGTACCACTCCCGCACTGGGAAAATCCATAGCCCCCGCCAAATGCAGCAGAGTCGACTTACCGCATCCGCTGCGGCCGACCAGAGCGACGAATTCGCCACGCTCCACTTCCAGTGAGATGTCATTTAAGGCGACAACGGTCTGGCCGTCCGTGTCGTAATGTTTGCTGACATTTTGGAAAGATAGAATCGACATTGGGTAACTGGGCGCGAAAAAGGTCGGGGCTCGAACCAGCACAGGGCGAAGATCAGAGGAACAGCCCTTTCGACACCGCGCCACGATCGTAAGTCGCAGAGGACGGCTTCATTGATTGTAATGCCAATCCGCAAAAGAATCGGGCGATGACTGCAAATTATGTAACGACAAAAGATCTCTACATCCGCGAAAGCATGATTTTTCCTCCAGCGCAAAAAATCTCTTCAACTTATCCACATACTCACAAGCTAAGCATTTGTTGCAACTAAGTGCGCACCACCCTAGTGCGCCCTGGATCAAACTTATACAGGTGAAATATTTCCTGCAACGCAACCCCAGGAGGCATCATGAAATACGTTTGTGTGCTGTGCATCGCCGTCTTCGCAAGCGCCGCTTGCGCAGTCGCTCAGGAACCAATGAACCAAGATTCGGAGCAAGATCGATCCGCAACCGTACAGCAGGAGACCGGCCTGCGGACCGTGGTGGGATGCCTCTCCAAGACTGACCACACCTATGTCATCACTGGAGGCGCGCCCGGCGCCAAGCAGTTCCGCATCATTTCTGGCGATGTTTCGTCTCTCAAAGGCAAGATCGGCCACACGATCAAAGTTGTGGGCATCATCGCCAAGAACGATGCAGCCGCCAATCAGAATGGGCTCTACAACGAGGGCTCAACCACCGGCGTCGGATATCTGACGATCCAAGCGCAAAAGCTATCCGAAGTCCATGGCAACTGCAGCGAAGCTGGTCAGGAATGGGCCGGAGATCATAAGTAGCGACCGACAGGAAAAAGATTATTTATGGACAACAACTTCTTGCCATCGACTTACTGACCATCAAAAGGAGAGTGCTCAATGGTTCGGGACCGTGTTTCTCCACCGCCGACAACTAATAATGTGCCTCATAAGTCGTGCTCGGTTTGTGGCGATTGCATCCTGTGGCGAAGATGGTTAGCCTCCAGCTGGGAGAATGTCACTTACTGCAGCGCATCTTGCCGGCGCGCATCGGTCGATAGGGCAAGGCTGCAGGGCGAGCAGCGCGCATCAACAAGTTCCGAAGCGTATCGTCACGGTACCGTCGAATCGGAGGTCTCCGCCGCATGATTCCCCCTCCCCAGCGCGACGCTGATTCCCCCAGATTTTTCCGAAAGCGGGCATGACTCAATCTTACGTAGTGTTCGGAGCATACGGCGGTATCGGTGCCGCTCTCTGTCGTCGGCTCGCGAAACGAGGAGCGCATTTATTGCTGGCGGGCCGCGACGAGGTACGGCTCGCAAGCCTTGCCGCGGAACTGGGCGCGGAAAGCTGCTCTGTCGACGCACGTGATTTAGGGCAAGTGGAATTATGCATGAAACGGGCGGCCGAATTGCGCCCGATCCACGGAGTCGCGAATTGCGTCGGTTCGCTTTTGCTGAAACCTGCTCACTTACTCTCGGAAGAGCAGTGGGACGATGTTATCGACACGAATTTAAAGTCGGCGTTTGCCGTGGTTCGTGCCTCGGCAAGTGTAATGTCGCAGCAAGGTGGATCGATTGTGTTACTCTCCTCCGCCGCGGCGCGCATTGGGCTCGCGAACCACGAAGCTATTTCCGCCGCTAAGGCCGGAATCGAGGGTCTCGCTCTCGCAGCGGCCGCTACCTACGCCGCGCGCGGAATCCGAGTGAACTGCGTCGCCCCGGGAATGACGCGCACGCCCCTCACCGCCAACTTACTGCAGAACGAAGCGATGGCCAAGGCGTCCGCCGGAATGCACGCCCTGGGCCGCATTGGAGCTCCCCACGAGATCGCTTCCGCCATCGATTGGCTGTTGGACTCGGAACAGAGTTGGGTCACCGGACAGGTGATTGCCGTCGACGGCGGACTTTCCCGCATTCGAAGCCGCTCCTGATGCCGCATCGATAACGAATCATCGTACGGTGACCACGAGCGCGGCACATGGGCTCTCCCCAGATCGAAAGTAGGTATGCGACACGCTCGAGTCAAAGTAGATCGAGTCTCCCTCGTCTAGCTCGTAGGATTGGCCTCCAATTGAAACGACTAACTTGCCGGACGTCAGGTATAAGAGTTCTGCTCCGGCGTGCGCGTGCGGCTTGAGTTTCTCTTTTGCGATTTTCTGAAATTCCGCGTAATACGCATTCAGCTTTCGCGGGGTCGCATCGTAGTCCAGGGTTTCGAAGAAATAGGAAACATCCGGCGTTCCGGGGCGTTCCGGAAAACGTTGCCGATCCCGCTTTCTCGCGACCGCGACCACATGCCGCTTGCGTTCGTCCGAGAAAAAATGGTCTAAACCCACGTCGAATACAGTCGCGATCCGGGCCAACGTGGGCAACGTCGGGTAAAGCTTGCTTCTCTCCAGCTTCGATAACATGGCCGCGGATAGCCCAGTGTGCCTGCCCAGTTCTTCCAGACCCAGATTTTTCCGGAGCCGCAAGTTCTTGAGTTTTTCTCCGATCAGATACGGCTTCAGCCATCCCGCCACGATCGCCTTCGACGCTGGCGGCGCTGAATTTGCGATTGGCGCAGGCTCTTTGTTGGAATTGGCCTTGGAATTACCGTTCACTCCCACGGTTGTCAATTCTGCCCCCTGTCGTGCCAGTACAAGAGATTTTCGTATCAATTAACTATTCTATAAGATGCAGGCGGGACGGCAAAGGTCGCCCTTTAGGCAAAATCCGAGATGAGCGAGGTAAAGATTGAACCGGGACAAGGTTGGTAATGGCGAAAACGAAAAGTATGGAGGCGAAGAGCCGCCTGAATTTCACGCCCACTTTTGGAGCAAAAGCCTATTCCCTCTGCGGAAAGAGGCTCACCCAAGTCGACGACTGAATGCGGACGCTAAAACATTCATCTCGCGAAACTCTGGAACTAGGCCAACGTGTACTTCCCGGCCTCAAGCGTCTTCTGCGCAATTTGTTGCCGCAGTGCGATCGTATTGAAGGGTTCGTGTTTCGACAAGCGCCGCACGATGGCCAGTTGCGTGCGGAGCATATCGCCCTCCGCCACATCCGCTATCACTTTCTTTGCAGCCGCTTCAATCTTTTCCAGCGCATCGGTTAGATAAACCCGCGCCATGGCAATGGGTAACGCCGCGGCAGCCTCGCCCTTCTGCTCTACGATTTTCTGGGCGCGCAATACGGCCGACTCCATGGCATAGATTTCGATCGTCATATCGGCAATCGCGCCCATGACTTCCTGCTGATCCTGAATCGTCATCATATATTTCTGCGTAGCCGATCCCGCGATGAACAACCCAAGTTTTTTCGCCTGGGCAACGAGTTTCCGCTCGTCTGCCAGAGGACCTTCAATTTCCTCTCCGATCGAGGGACCGCTCAGCACTTCGTCCATCAACTTCTTGATCGCGGGCATCAGCGGCAACTGCCCGCTCATCGCCCGCTTCAGCAGAAATCCGGTGATGATGAGCCGGTTGATTTCGTTCGTACCCTCAAAAATGCGGTTGATGCGCGCATCCCGATACGCCCGTTCCGCCGGATACTCTTCGACGAAGCCATGCCCCGCATGAATCTGCATCACTTCGTCTACTACGTAATCGATCATCTCCGATCCCCAGACTTTCAGGATCGAACACTCGACCGCGTACTCCTCGATCGCCTTGCGCCGCTCTTTCGCCGCGTCCGGGCTGGCGGAATCAATTTCCGAGAGCAGCACATCCATCATGCCGACGGTGCGATAGACGAGCGACTCGCCGACATAAATCAGCGTAGCCATATTGGCAATTTTCTCGCGCACCAATCCGAAGTCGCCGATTGTCTTGCCAAACGCCTTGCGCTGCTTGGCATAAGCGACCGCATGTTCAATCGAAACGCGCGCCCCGCCGACACACATAGCCCCCAGTTTGAACCGTCCGATATTCAGAATGTTGAAGGCGATGATGTGCCCTTTGCCGATTTCGCCAAGCAGATTCTCGACCGGAACTTTGCAGTCATTCAGAATGACGGGGCAAGTGGACGATCCGCGAATCCCCATCTTGTGTTCTTCCGCGCCAATCGAGAGGCCGGGAAACGTGCGCTCCACCAAAAACGCGGAAAACTTCTCGCCATCAATTTTCGCAAACACGGTGAACAGGTCGGCGAAGCCCGCGTTCGTGATCCACATCTTTTCGCCGTTCAGGAGGTAGTGCCTGCCATCCTCCGAAAGCACGGCACGCGCACGGCAATTCAGCGCGTCCGAACCGGAAGTCGCCTCCGACAGGCAATACGCGCCGACCGTATCTCCCGAAGCCAGGCGGGGCAGATACTTCTGTTTCTGCTCTTCGGTCCCGAAATACACAATGGGAAGCAGCCCAATGCCGCTGTGCGCTCCCCATGTGGTGCCAAAGCCCGCATACTTCGCGATGTGGTCCGCGATGATGGCGGCGGTGACCTTATCCATTTCGAGGCCGCCATAGGCCTCGGGAATCTCGACTCCGGCCAGGCCCAGATCGCCCGCTTTCTTCAGCAACGCCCGCGAGATGGAGAAATCCTTCTGCTCCATCTTGTCGGCCTGCGGCAGAATTTCGTTGATGGCAAACTCTTCGGTAGTCTGCCCAATCATCTGCTGCTGCTCAGAAAAATCTTCTCGAGTGAAGACATCGGCAGTCGGGCGCTCTTCGAGCAGAAAGCTGCCGCCGAGAATCCTGGTTTTCGGGATTGCTGTGGTCGCCATAATGAGACTCCTGCAAACGTCAAAATCGCTAACCACTAAGGACACGAAGACTCACGAAGGAATCATTCAGGTTTTGCTCTTCCTTTGTGCCCTTCGTAAGTGCCCTTAGTTGTAAATGCCCCTACCTCCAACCAGTACCGTTCGCGAATTCGTTTGATGCCGTCTTTCAAGTGGGGGACATTGAAGTTTATGAGAAGTCCGAGGGATCGTCCACTGAGTTTTAGATACGAAATGATTTGCGCTTGGTGGACCGTCGCAAAGGCATCCACCGATTTCAGTTGGACAATAGCCAAGTCTTCCACCAAGAGATCGATCCGGCACGCAATATCCAGTTTCACGCCATCAAGCAATCTGTTCGGTTTTCCTTCGTGAACTTTCAGCGCTCTTAATGGTAGACGCCTTTGCTAATTCAAATTCTCAAAAATCCCCGCCGCGCCCATCCCTCCGCCGACGCACATCGTCACCATGCCGTAACGGGCCTTCCGCCGCTTAAGCTCGCGAATCACGCTAGCCGTCAGCTTCGCTCCCGTGCATCCCAAGGGATGCCCCAAGGCGATCGCTCCACCATTCGGATTCACGCGCTCGGGATCGATTCCCGCCTCCTGAATCACCGCCAGCGCCTGCGCCGCAAACGCCTCGTTTAGTTCAATCACATCAATGTCAGAAAGCTGCAGTCCCGCCAGTTTCAATGCCTTCGGAATGGCAAACACCGGCCCCAATCCCATCTCTTCCGGCTTATACCCCGCCGTCGCAAACGAAACATACCGCGCCAGAGGAGCAATCCCCAGCGCCAGCGCCCGCTCGGCCGACATGACGATGGTCGCCGCCGCGCCGTCCGACATCTGTGAAGAATTCCCCGCCGTGGTCACGCCCTTCACATGAAACGCCGCCTTGAGCGCGCTCAGTGCGTCCAGAGAAGTATCGGCGCGCGGCCCTTCATCCACTTTGAAAGTGATTTCTTGTTTCTTCGGCTTCGCTCCATTGGGAGTCGTGAAACTCATCGGCACCGCCACGGTCTCTTCATCAAACTTCCCTGCCGCAATCGCGGCCAGCGCCTTCTGATGGCTGCGCAATGAAAAGGCATCGCAAGCCTCGCGCGTAATGCCAAAGCGGGCCGCCACCCGCTCGGCCGTCAGTCCCATCGAAAGATAAGCATCGGGATAATGATCGACCAGCCACGGATTCGGCGAGATCTTATTGCCGCCCATCGGAATCATCGACATCGATTCCGTTCCGCCCGCCACCATCACCTCGGCGCCGCCCGCCATGATGCGCTCGGCCGCCATCGCGATCGCCTGCAATCCGGACGAGCAGAACCGGTTAATCGTGACCGCTGAGACTTCCACTGGAAGCCCCGCCCGCAGCGAAGCGATGCGCGCCACGTTCATCCCCTGCTCGCCCTCGGGCATGGCGCAACCGAGGATGACGTCTTCAATTTCCTTGGGATCCAGTTGCGGCACGCGATCCAGCGCACCCTTAATGGCCACCGCAGCCAGTTCATCCGGACGTGTAGCACGCAACGTCCCCTTAAACGCCCGCCCCACCGGAGTGCGGACGGAAGATACCAAAACGACTTCTCGCATGGGGCACTCCGTTGCTATTGTAACGCGGCATGTAGCAGCCTTTGCACTCGAGACCGTAAATCCCAAGCGAGTTTCAAAGGCGCGAACTATCACGTCATCCTGGTAAACGGGGTTTAGGCCTTTTAGATGCGTGGGGTGATGAGCAATGAGTACGCTACAAAGCTCCGCTCGGAGACCGGCGTGAGCCCAGGTTAGCGGCCAAAAGACGGGCGCGCGAACCTGGGGCACCATGAGGGCACAGGTGACGAAAACCTGCAGACAGATTAGAGGTCCATCTTCCGTTCGTTTGCCCTCAAAACAGTG